>Ga0068706_1000223_pt1 | contig 28769 bp, 54 predicted proteins | sample YNPMSBMetaG_FD_65632 | JGI IMG/M metagenome (GOLD analysis project Ga0068706, IMG submission 65632) | Anoxygenic and chlorotrophic microbial mat microbial communities from Yellowstone National Park, USA - YNP MS-B MetaG | ecosystem: Environmental > Aquatic > Thermal springs > Hot (42-90C) >...
GTGGTTTAAATTTTATTGACAAGTATGTTTATTATATGTTATAATATAGTATAATAATAAAAAATAGTAGGTAAAAAAATGATAGTAAATCCATTTTTAGCTGGATTAATTGACAAGGCTTATTTAAACGGGGATATTACTGAGGATGAAATGAAAATTGCACATGACTACAGAAAAAAAGAAATTCCTTTATGTTTTAGCAAATATGATTTTAAAATACCCGACTGCCAAAGACAAGACATAAAACCTTGTATTTTATGTAAAAAAATAAAAAAAGGGAGTAAAAAATGATAACAAGAGAATATTTAGAGGGTTTAACAATTGAAGAGTTAGAAAACATTAAAAATCTAATATTAGAAACCATCAGAAAAAAACGAGAAGTAAACAGAGAATATGAGTTCCAGTTTGAAGCTACTAACGATCCCCGTAAAGGCATTCCTTATGTTGCTAAACTTACCTATAAAGATGGAAAAATAAACAGAGAATTTTATAACTTGCCAAAAACACATGGTAAAAATTTGGTTACCGTTCAAGGCAAGTTTACAGCTAAAGAAAATGACATCGTAGAGATACGTAAAGGCGGGTCTTGGAAAAATGATTATCGTTATTGGTATTTAGTTAGAAACGGAGAACTTGTCCTCGTTGCAAACATCAAAAATTCCAAAGATAAAGCAAGAGTGGAAAAGTATTTAAGAAATGAAATAACAGCTGAGGAGCTGTTATTAACACAAAACTAAAAAGGAGGAAAAAAATGATTAAAATTGGTAAGTTTTTAGTGGCGTACGATAGCATGACTTATGATTGTATTAATCCTGAGTATCTTTGGCTGACAGAAAAGGAAATTAGGGAATACATGAAAGAACATCCAATGCCTGAAGACCCCGAATATACACCAGAAGAACTTATTAAAGATTTAACCAATTCTTCTGGAATGTATTGCCTTCCTATGACAGTAAAACCCGAGACTATAAGTTATATAGAGGACTTGCTTAACGCCATAATAAAATAATAGGGGGTAATCAAATGGATATAACTGTCACAATATTTATATCTATAATTATAGCAGTGTTACTTTTCACTGCTGGAGTTTTAGAAAAAACTATGAGGGGGTAAAAAATGAAAACAAAAACAAAACAAAAAGTAAGTCCTGATTTGGAAATAAGGGACAGGGCTATACAATTAACAGAAACACTTTATCAAACTTATTATGAGTTGTCCTTGACTTTATCTGAAATTTACCACTCAAGGCTTTATGAGTTATGGGGTTTTGCCAACATCAATGAATATTTTGAACAAGAGCTAAAAATAAGCTACAGAGCTGGAATGTATCATGTCCAAATTGGAGATACTATTAAAAAGTTAAATATTTCTAAAGATATGTTAACTGGAATAGGTTGGAGCAAGTTTAAGGAAGCTATAAAAATTATTAATGAAGACACTACTTTAGATGAAGTTGAGGAAATAATATCTGAAATAAAAGATTTATCCACAAGAGAAACAGAAAATTATATTAGGAAGAAAAAAGAAGAAAAGGCAAGCGAGAAAGTTGTTATGAATTTCACTTTTATAAAAGAACAAGCCGAGGTTGTGGAAAAAGCTATTGAAATAGCAAGAGAGCTTTTAGGTATTCCAGAAGGAGAAGGTAAAAGCAGATGTATTGAATATATTTGTTTAGAATTCCAGAGCAACTATAATCCTGAAATATCTGAATATATTAAAAAAATGATGGTAGATGATGAGAAACTTAAAAAAGCACAATATAAAGAGAGAGTTGATAAAGGCAAAAGGAGGAAAGAAAATGTTAAAACGAAAAATACCGATTGATGTTATAATTAACATGTCCAAAAGAACAAAAAAGGCAGTTAACAAAAAGAAAAAATTATCAAAAGAGCTTTGCAAAAAAAACATAAAAAAGGGGGAGCTTTATGGCTAAAGTTTGGGTAGTAAACCACAAAAACCATTTTAATTACGAAAAGGCAGTTGGATTTGGTAAAGTTCAAATTTTAACAAAAGGAAAGGTAAATATTTTCAAACCAGACAATTTAGTTGCAGATATCACCAATGTTTTAAACAAAATGTCATCAGAAGATGACCATGTTATACTTTGTGGTTACACATTTATAAACACAATAGTTGTCCATTACTTCCTTAAAAAATATGGAAAAGTTAAAATCCTTATATGGAACGCCAACGATGAAAAATACGAAAAGATAACTTTATATGATTTTGATGTATAGTTTACTTTTTTTGTAAAATATGTTATACTATTAGTATAACAACTAAAAAGGGGGATAAAATGAAAAAATTTGAAAGTCTTATCGACAAGTATGGGGAACTTGTGGAAAAGAAAAAAGAGCTTGAAGGAGAGATTGCAAAGCTTAAGGAAGAGATACTTGCAGAAGCAGAAGAAAAAGGAGTAGCAAGCTTAACAGGCAAAACTTTTACCATAGAAGTTAGGGAAAGTCTTAAAGTAGAGCTTGACCCTGAAAAGGTATTAAAGAAAATCCCAAAGCATGCCTTCCCTTTGGTATTTTCAGTCAAAAATACTGAGGCAAAAAAGTGGCTTACTCCAGATGAAATCGAAGCATTCACAATGTTAACAATAAGAACTGTTTCATTGGTAAGCAAAAGGATTAAAAATGGAAAATAAAGAACTTATATTGGAGTTTGGAGAGGTGAAAACCTCTCCAACTCAAAAAATAACCGTATTTTTTACCCAAGTCCTGCCAACTGGAGCGGAACAACCTTTATCTTTTTGTAAAGAATTAAAGAAAAGCTGGTTTCATGTTGAGGAGACAGAAAACAGAAGGGTTACAAAAACCAAATATAATATCCTTATCACTCCAATAACTTTAAAAATGGTTACTATTATTTATGGAATAAGTAATAGGCTTTATCCACAACCACCTAAAAGGTTTTTGTATTTTACAATAGACAAAACAGGTGATTTAATAGAAGTTATTGGATATAAGGGAGTAGGTAAAATTCAATTCAATGGATATATTGATTATGAGAGATCCAGCCCTGAAATTAAAGATGAGTTTGAGATTAAAATTATAAAACCATCACAACACAATAAGAAAAAACAAAGAAATATTTTATATTAAAAAGAGGTGAAACTATGTCAGTAATAAGAAGGGTAAAAGTTAAATATAATTTAAATAAGATAGAAAAAATATGTCAAAAGATAGGGCTTTATACTGAAAAAAACGTTAGTTTGAGCAAGATTTTAGGATACAGAAAACAGGATTCAGAGGAAATTGTCCATTTAGCCGTCTCAAAAACAAAAGGAGATGTTTTCAATTTTGGGTTTATACAAGACAAAAAAGGTATTACTTTGTTGGTAGATAAATATTACTCTGAAAATGAAAATTTACTAACCCACATTATAACTGAATATGTAAAAGATAGCCTACAACCATACTATGAGTTGGAAAAAACAATACATAACAAAAAAAATGAAACTGTATTAATTTTTAGGAGATAAAAAAATGAAGAAAATATATGTCCTTTGTTTTAGCTTATTATTTTTATTGGCATGTCAGTCTAAAGAAAATCAGGAAACTATAATAAGGCAAAATATAGTCTGGAAAAAGGTAACAAATATTCTTTATTATGCAGAAGATACAGTTAAAAATATAAATGGAAGCAGAAGGGTTTTTATTCTTCAAGAGGTAAATGATGACTATGGTGCTTCTGGAATAAATCATATTATTTCAGATTTTGAAATTGATTGCAAACATAACTCATATATTATACATTCCGCCAAAGCCTTTAATTTTTGGAACATAGAAAAGGAAACATATAAAGACCCTTTTCAAACAAGACATTTAATTAAAAAAGACACTCACATTTATTTTTTAAAAGAAAAAATATGTAAAAGGTGGTGGGAAATATGGAAAAGATAATAGTTAAAATTAATCCAGAAGATTATACTTTACTAATTGAAATGGAAGGATATGAAGATAATACATGTATAACAGATATTGAAGAAATACAGGAACTCTTAAATGCTTTCACTTTGTATGAAAAGAAGAAAAAAGAAGCAGAGGTGGTAAAAAATGGATGCAGAAGTGGTGTTTGTCAAAATAAATCCAGATGATTTTTCTATTACCATTATTCAAGACTATGAAAAAAACATATGTCCTTTGTTTTGTTTTAATGAGGATTGTGAAAATTGTGAATTTTTAATACCTTGTGGGTAAAAAGGGGGATAATATGGATTTTAAACAAAAACTTTTTACTTATATTCAGTGTTCTTTTCCTATCATTTATATTGAAACTTTAGAGATAGACAGAGCTATAAAAGAAACGATTAATACAGTAGAAATGCTTAATAAATGGCTTCCAAATTCAAATGCGGATATGTATCTAAAACAAAACGGATTTAAAATTTATAAATGGAATTGTGTAAGTGGAATTACAGACATTCAAACAGGAGAACAAGTATATAGTGGAACTGAACCACCAACACAAGCACTTGAACAGGTAATGATGGATGAAAAAATGGGGGCTATTTATATTTTTGAAAACTTACACTTACATTTACAGGAAGCAAGAAAACCTCAATTAATTGCTTTTTTAAGAATGTTTTATGATTTAGGTAAAAAAGTTAACAAACATATAATTATAATAAGTCCTGTAATAGAAATACCTATTGAAATAAAAGACCTCATCACGGTTATTGAATTTAAACTTCCAACTAAAGAAGAAATAACTAATTTTATTATTTCTAACTTTTTTGAAAATAAATGTCCTTTTTCTAAAGATGAAATTGAGCAGATTGCAGAGGCTGGAGCTGGTATGACTTTAAATGAAATAGAAAATGCAGTGGCACAGTCTTTAGCACTTACAAAAGGTAAAAAATTAGATAAGCAATTCATTTTCAATGAAAAAATAAATATAGTAAAAAGGTCAGGACTTTTAGATGTTGTTGACACAACAGAAGGATTAACTGAAGTTGGAGGATTACAAAAATTCAAAGAATGGGCATACAGAATAGCAAATATTATGAATAATAGAAAAAAGGCAGAAGAATACAATCTTCCTATGCCAAAAGGATGTCTTTTATTTGGTGTCCCAGGGACTGGTAAAACTTTAATAGCAAAAGCACTTGCAAAGGAATTTAAAACTCCTCTATATAAAGCAGACATAGGAAGACTTTTTGGCAGTTTAGTTGGAGAAACAGAAGCCAAAACAAGGGAGTTTTTTAAACTTGTAGAAGCACTTGCCCCTTGTGTTATATTGTTTGATGAAATAGAAAAAGCAATGGCTGGACTTGAAAGTTCAACATCAACAGATAGTGGAGTCACGGCAAGATTAATAGGTAGTTTTTTATATTTTATGCAAGAAAAGAAAATACCAGCATACTTTGTAGCTACTGCTAACAATATAAATGCACTTCCACCAGAAATGTTAAGAGCTGGTAGATGGGATGAGCTATGGTTTGTTGATTTACCATCTTTTGAAGAAAGAATTGAAATTTTTAAAATACATATTTCAAAATTAAAAAGGGATTATAAAAAATATGAGCCAATATCAGAACTATCTGAGAAAACCAACAAATATACTGGAGCTGAAATAGAGGCTATTATGAAAATTGCATCTTACAATGCCTTTTATGAAAACAGGGAGTTTAATAGAAAAGATATTTTAGATGCAATAAAAGAAGTAAAGCCGATTGCTGATATTAAAGCAGAAGTTATTGAAAGTTTAAGAGCTTGGGCTTCTGGTAGAGCTAAAACTGCTAATTCAAGCATAGATGTAAAACAAAAAAACAGTAAAAGGAAAATAATATGTCAGAATATCCAATAAAAAAGAAGGAAGTAAGAAAAGTTTATATTGTATTAGATGATTACTTATATCACTACCTAAACAGATTCAAACCAGAAAGACTTTCAATGAAAAAATTTGTAATTAAAATAATAAATGAATGGCTTGACAGGAAATTATGGGAAAAGAAGAAATAGATTTTCCGACTACTAAAACCATAAGCGGGTATAAAATTTTTACAGAAGAACTTTTGATAAAAGAAGAGCCTCTGTTTGTATTACCGTATCTTGTAAATATCTTAAGTCTTAAACACTTTAAATATTTAAAGTTTTATGAAGCCATCATACTACAGCAGATACATTTTGAAATATGTAGAGATGGGATAAAAGAAGCTGGCGTTCCAGTGTATATAAAAAGAGATTTAGATTTGTGGTATGATTTAAAATTTAGGATGATAAAAAAAGAACATTTTTTGAAGGCAATAAAAACATTGCGGAACAGAAAATTAATTTACATGCGACCAGCTGATAAAGATAACACATTATTGCTTTCAATCAACTATAATGAATTGCGGAAACTTGAAAAGTTTTATCTAAACTATGTTGAAAAGAGAACAACAATTACAAGAAAACCAAAAAGAAGATTAAGAAAAATAAAAAGAACAGGGCGTAAAAGAAACCCGAATGCTTTATTTATAAAAATATAAAAGGAGGTAATATGAACGAACTTTTAGCAAAAGATGGAAAACCCGTTACCAAAGAAGAGATTGAGGCAATTCTTCTTCGCCAAATTAATCCAAAACAATGTTATGAAAAGGAATTAGCTGAAGAAATTACAGATAATATAATAATGCAAATGAATGAAAAACAACCATACTTCTTAACTCTATTTCATATATTACTATTTACAAACCTTGCTTTAGTTCAAACTATTGAAAGACATATTAAATATCATTTTGGAATTGATTTCAATGTCATGAACTTAATAAGCAAGATTGTAAACGATATTTTAAATAAAAACAAAGAAGAAGTAACTCTTACAAATTGTGTTATTTGTAATGACCCTTTAATAATACCTAAAAGTAAAGAACAGGAGGTTAACTTATGTGGAAAATGCAGGAAAATTTAATAAACCCAGACCTCAACTTGAGGTCTGGGTTTGGGGTGCAGATGCACACTTCCAGCAGAAAGGGGGATACCGAATATTACAGTAATATAATACCAAAAATTAGCGAAATAATTCAAAACAAAAAAATAAAACAATATTTAATTGAATATTTTAAAAACAAAAACGCCTACATTTTGTTTTCACATATGATTCAACTATGGGAACAAAATAATTATGAAAAGTTCTGTAAATTCAATGAAAAATGCCAACATCCAGACTATGAAAAATTTGGGAGTTTTTGTGAAGATTTGGGGTGGAATAGAAAAAAATTTGTCAAGGTTAGAGATATTTTTTGTAAAAAGTTAAAAACTGGAACTAAAAAAGAAAAAGTTTTTAGCGAAGCCTTGATAGTCTTTTATACAGACATATCCAGAAAAACATGGTATATAGTCAATTTACCATCAATTATAAGCCTTTTTGAGCCAATTGGATATGATATTAGAAAAAATATGTATCCTTTCATTAAAGATTACACAAAAATACTCCATGAAAACCATTGTAAAATCAATAACGGCACTTTCAAACCATTGGAAAATAAAGAAAAATTACATAACGGGCAAAATGACCGTTACGGTAATAACGGTCAAAAATTACATAACTTATTGATAAATAAAGGAAATTCAGAAAACATGGGTCGTTACATAAGTAACGGTCAAAATGACCGTTACATTATTAAATATAATAATATATTCAAAGATAATATAAATACATTTAAAGATAATATAAATATATTTAAAGATATTTTAGATATAAGAGAATATTTAGAATATTTGATAAATAGAATTATAGAAAATATTATGAAAGAAATAGAAGAAAAGTTTTTATCTAAATTAGAACTTTTAGAACAAAGAGATAACTATCTCAAAGGAAGTATAGAGAAGAATAAGGATAAAATAGATATGAAAGATGAAAGAAATGTAAAAGAGGAAATAAAGTCAAAAAGTTTTTTATCTTTTGAAAACTTATTTGAACAAAGAGATAATTATCTCAAAGGTAAAATGAAAGAGAATAAAGATAAAATAGAAGAGAACAGAGTAAAAGACAAAGTGGAAGAAAATAAGATAGAATTGAAAGAAGTTTTGGAAAATAAATTAGATTATCAGAATAGAAGAGAAAATCTGTCTTTTAATAGAAAAGATGAAGAATATAAAGATATTTATCTTGAAAGTAGTTTGAAGGAAAATAAAAAAGACAAGAGTAAAGATAAGGTTAAAAGACCTTATTTTCCACAATTGATACGGGTTGTATCAAATACTTTTAAGGAAGGCTTTGCAAATGTTTGCAAAATAGATGATTTTGTGTTTGATATACCTAATTTCTATGGCAAAATTAAACTTAAGAACGGGAAAGAGGTTTCGGAGTTTATTAGAATGAATAACGGTTGTTATATTTATGTTGGTAACCTTCCATTTTATTTCATTCCTTATATAAGATTATTTGGAAGTCAAAATTTTGCAGATAAGCCTGATGGTTGTGGTAGTCCTCCTTCTGGAAATAATCCTAAAAAGAAGAAAAGTATAGCTGATGTGATTGCTGAACTTTCAATTAAAAAAGACGAGGTTGATTTTGAAAAATTTGATAAAGTTGAGTTAAATCCTACAAGGCTTAATCAAATACTTAATAGTTTTTATTCTTCAGTTAATCATCCAGAGATGGTTTATAGAGTAGTAGATAAGGTCACATTCAACTCTATGAAAAAGTTTGTTAGAAAGCTGAAAGAGAACTTTGGAATGAAAAATAGTGATATTGTCAGATTTTTATATGAATTAATCCACAATTGGGATAAAGTTAAATCTCATCCTATGTTTTCTAATTATGGTAGTAGAATTAAGTTATTTAAGAATTCAATAGTATCTTTTTGGGATATTTATAAATATTATCCAGAGTTTATAGAAGTATTGAAAGATTTAAAGAAAACAAAAAAACCTGAAGTGAAATATAAAACCTTTGAGGAGTTTCAGAAGGAGAAAAGAGAACCAGAAAAAATACCTACTTTTGCTACTGAGCAAAGTTTTCCACAAGACCCAGACTATGAAGATGAAGGACTGGTTAGAATTGACTGAAATATTCGTTTAAATGGCTCTTGGAGCGTTTTTTGTGAATGACCTATACTGTGTAATATACCTTTTAATAAAAGAAGCCTCTAAATGGGCTTAAAATTAATTTTAGAGGGTATTTTATGTCTAAATGTAAAAATTGTGGAAGTTTTTTAGTAGAGACAAAATTCAAGATTAAAGATTTTTGTAGTTTGAAGTGTAAAAAGGAGTATAAAACTAAATGTAGTAGAAAAAGTAAGTCTTTTGTTACTTCTGGAAGGTTACATATTAAATCTAACGGTAACGGGAAGGATGAAAATAAGTTTGGTGAGTTTGATAATGAAGAAGATTTAAAAATAGCTAAAACCTGTTGTAATTTTGAAAATAAGCAAAAAAATGGATATTGTGTTACTTTATGTGAACCATATTTTAGATTTACTAAACCTTGTTTAGAGTGTGGAGTTTTTTATGTGTTGAGTAAAAAATATAAAGAGAAGTTGAAAAAGGTTGTAAAATGACAAAAAACCAAAGGAAAGGGGGAGTAATATTGACTTTTTTACATAATTTGTGTCATAATAAATATATGTTCAAGGAACGAAGACTTAATGCAACTTTATTCCTTCTTAAAAATAAAAGAATACCGCCTTCTTTAGTTTTACATGATTTATCTGTCCAACCGACTCCTTTAAATATAATTGATTTATTTGTGAAAATTCCTAAAGAATATAAAGAAAAAATAGTAAGGTATTTTACAAGCCAAGATATTTTTGGAAAGCCGATTATTATAACTGGAACTGATACAGTTTTAAAAGACGAAATTGCAATTTGTTTTCTGATTTTGTTTGCCTGTATGAATAAAAAAGTAAAGTATTATTCTACTCCAGATGATTTATTAGAGCTTGGTTATGCTACTGCCATAATGCGTATTGATAATGGAAAAATAGAAAAAGTAGTGCCTGTTATTAAGAATGCTGTAATGCTTAAGCGAATACTTATTATATCTGCTGAGTCTGTTGAAAATCTTAATAAAGTTTTTGGAGATGAATTAACTAATTTTATATATGCCAATTCTTTTGTGGAGATAGAAGTAAAAAACAATAATACTGAAATAATTAAACTATAAGGGGTTTTTTATGGAAATATCTGTAGGTGCAGAGTTGTTGCTTTCAATCTTAAAAGAAAGAAGAACTTATGATTTTTTCCTTTTAAATCCATCTTTTTTTAACAACAACGATAAAAGGCTTTATGATTTCATAAAGGAATATTTTGTAAATTACAAAGATTTACCATCAGAGAAAATAATTAAAAAGAAATTTAAACTCACCTTTGATTTAGTAACAGAGCCTTTCGGATATCTTTTAGATGAAGTCACTAAAACATATTTAAAGGAGATGTTAGGTGGATTGATAATTGATATAGGGACTTTGGCTAACGAGGATCCTAAAAAGGCTATTAGTTATTTAAAAAATAAAATCTTCGAAGTAGAAAATACAGTTTCAGATTTAAGAACAGATGTTTCAACTTTAGTTAGTTTATCTGAAGAATTGTTTAATGAAATAAAAGAAAGTAAATTTAGCTCTACTATACCAGGAATACCCACTGGATGGCAAACTATGGATAAGATTACTCAAGGTTATCAGAAAGGTGATATTTATGTTTATGTTGCAAGGGTTAAAATGGGTAAATCTGCGTGTATAATGTATTCTGCCGATAAGGCTAACAAGGCTGGTTTTGTGCCTTTGATTATTTCTATGGAAATGAAAATAAAACAGTTTGCAAGAAGGCATTTATCTTTAAGAAGCGGTATTGGATACAATTATTTTAAAAGTAAGCAAGTAAGCATTTTTGCTGAAAGGATAATTCAACAAACGATAGAGCAGATGAAACAAAACCCTGATGTCTTTTATGTTGAGGGACAGCTTAAAAAAGATGTTTCTGAAATAGCATCTTTAATTCACTTGTATAGCCCGCATATTGTTTTCATAGATGGTGGTTATTTGCTTAATGTTGATGTTTATAAAAAATCAAGATGGGAAGAAATGGAAGTTATAATGAAAACCATAAAAAGTTTAGCCATAAGGTTTGATATACCTATTGTATTAACTTTCCAATTTAAAAGAGACATGTTGAGGAAAAAGCAAGTAGATGTTGGGTTTGAAGACATAAGACTTTCAGATGATATTGGTGCCATTGCTTCAGTTGTTATAGGTATTTTTGATAAATCTCCATATGAATCTGATGTGAGCGAGGATGTAATTTCTGCAAGAAGGTATATAGAAATTCTTGGAGGTAGAGAAGGAGAAACAGGTGGTTTTTACATTAATTGGGATTGGGAAAGAATGGATTTTTCAGAAATACCAGAACAGCCTTTATATGACTTTGACTTAATAAAAAAAGAAATCTCTACATACGAAATAGAAAGAGATTTATTTACAGAATAAACTTGACTTTTTTGTTTGCTTGTGTTATAATATAAGTAGGAGGGGGTTAATGAGTAGATTAGTATCTTATAATAAGCTAAAAAGAAAAGGAATTAATGATAGGATTGTATTTAAAAAGAAAACAGGTTCACTACCATGTTCATATATTATGCGTTCTATTTTACCAGTTCTTTTCAAAGTGAGAAATTTTGAAGTATATCATCCAAAAAAAGTTCTGGATATATTTTCACATATTGCCTCAAGGAATACATTAGTATTGTTGAGTGCTGATGAAAAAGAGGAGCTAAGAAATTATTTAGAAAAATGGGGGTATGATAGCTCTTGGGTAGTTTAAAAGGGGGTTTTGTGAACAGGGAACAGATAATATTTTTTAGCAAACTTTTAGGTTTGAAGAAAATGAGGGAAGGTTACGATTGGGTTAATTTTTCTTGCCCTTTTGCAGAAAAATTGCATCAGAAAGGAACAGACAATAAGCCGAGTTTTGGTATAAGTATAGGAGATAGAAGTTTTTTTCATTGTTTTTCGTGTAATTCTGGAGGATATGTAAGAAGCCTGCCTTATTTAATTCAATTTATGTTTAAAAGAGATTGTAAAGAAGCTATGAAGTTTTTGTTTGGGGTTGGAGAATACTCAACAAACGGAGATTATGATATAGATTTAGATAAATATCAAAGAGAGATAACTCCAATGAATGGAGCAATTTTGCAAATGTTTGCAAAAATACCTAAAAAGGTTGTGGATAGTTTTGGTATTAGTGATGAGATAATAGATAGATATAAATTGTTGTATGACAAACATAGTAGAAGAATAATTTTTCCAATACAAGATAAAAAAGGTAGGTTAGTAGGAATCAGAGGTAGATTAGTTTTTAACACTAATGTTGATTTAAGGAGCAAATATATTTCCTATATAAATTTACATCCTTCAAAACAGGATCCTAAGACTTTTGGTATCTGGTATTTGATGCATGAACAGTTAATAGAAAATGAGCCTTTATTTTTAGTAGAAGGTGAAAGAGACGCATTAGCTTTAAAACAATCTGGTTTAGTAAAAAATGTTTGGGCTTCTATGGGAGCTAATTTATCTGTTAGACAAAAACAGACATTAGTTAAACAGACTGGGTCTGTAGTTTTGTTTTTTGACAATGATGTTTCTGGAAGAAAAGCTACACAACAAGCAGTTAAGGCGTTAAGAAACGCTAAAAGAATAAGTATAATATCTAATTATCATGGGGTTAAAGACCCTGCAGAAGCTTATTTTAAAGGACTCTTAAACACTGTTTTGAACAGTGTAAAAACTATAATTGAGAGGTAAAAACCATGAAACAAGAAACAACATCTTGGTTTAGAAGAGGCGATGACGTCTTTGCCAAAAAAAGAGAATTGGACAAGGTAGCAAAGGTTAAGAAAGAAAAGTCTGTAAGTAGGTTTTTTCTAAAGGCTGGTGAGGAATCAATAATAGTTTTTGTTGATAGTGTTCCTGTTGGTATTTTTGAGCATAATTTAAGAATTGATGGTAGATGGGGTAATTTTTACACCTGTTCCAAAGATGTAGGTGTCTGTCCTATTTGTCAATACTTTAGAGACAATAAACCTACTTGGACTGTTTATTTCACAGTTATTGACACGAGGTCTTTTGTAAGACAATCCGATGGACAGGAAGTAAAAAATAGAAAAGTCTTGTTTCCAGTTAAAGGCAGTGCTATTGCTCTTGTAGAGAAACTTTTAAAGAAGTATAAGAATTTATCTGGACTTGCCTTTAAAGTAACAAGACTTACTGACAACGACCCTAACTGTGGAAATGATTTTGAATATCTTGGTAAAGTAAACATTTTAAAGAAATTTGGACAAGATGCAGTTATACCTATTGATTATGATAAAGTTTTAGCATTTCCAACTGAGGAAGAATTAGCGTATCTTGGTATTACAGCTGGTTCTTTAGCAGATGAAGTAGATTTACCAGATGATAAATCTGTTGAAAAGTTGATAGATGAACTTGTTGATGAAAAAGCCGAAGAAGAAGACGTAGATAAAGAAATAGATATTGAGGATTTAGTTTAATGCAAGTAAGTAAAATTAAAGCTTTTGCTTTGGTAGTTCCAAAAAACAAAGAGGTTTTGAAGAAAAAACTTACAATAATTTCAAAGGGCAAAAATCCATTCAGTATAAATTTATTTTTTGAAACCTCTGAGGGTTTTTGGATACCAAGAGTTTTGGTTTCTAACAGCAAAGTTCCTGTTGAAGAAAGCAAGACTTGGTATTTGGACAAAGAGATAAAAAGTAATATACAACTTAAACCAGAACAGTTGGAGATAAAAAAGCAGTTTCTCGATGCTATTAAAGATTACTCTCCATACGGTGGGATTATTGAAGCTAAGACTGGTTTTGGAAAGACTTATCTTGCCTTAGATTTGGTTGCAACTTTAGGTGGTAGGACTTTAATAGTGGTTCCTACCACCTATTTAATGAGACAGTGGATTGAAAGGATACAAAAACATTTTTCTATTAAGCCAGAGAATATAGGGATTATTCAGCAAAATAAATGTATTGTAGATAAGCCGATAGTAGTTGCCATGCTTCATTCTATTTCTATGAAAGAATATCCAAACTATGTTTATTCTATGTTTCACAATGTTGTGGTTGATGAGATACACAGAATAGCTACTCAGGTTTTCTCTAATATGGCTAAAAAATTTCATTCAAAATATAATATAGGGTTATCAGCAACTCCGAGAAGGAAGGATGGAACCGAAAATGTATTTAAATATTGTATTGGTAGTGTAGTTGCCCAATCTACTAAGCTTGTAAATAAACCTAAAGTTTTAATAGTAAATTACTTTGGTGTAGATACTGACCATAGAGGATGTGTTTACAAAGGAGAATTGTCTTTAGGAAAATATTTAAATAGACTTGAAAAGTCAAAAATGAGGAATGACAATATTGCAACAATATTGCACTCTTTATATCTGAAAGGTAAGAAGATTTTGTTATTGTCAGATAGACTTAAACTTTTAGATAATCTGAAAATCTTGTTGCTTAAAAAAGGTGTTCCTGAAAACAAGATAGGGTTTTTAACTGGCTCTACAAAGAAAGTTGACAGGCAGATAATTCTTGGCACCTATGGTTCTGCTGGGCTTGGAGCTGATATTCCGCAACTTGATGTTTTAGTTTTTGCTACCCCAAGAACAGACATAGAACAACCTTTCGGTAGAATTACAAGAGTAGCTGATGCCTGTCCTTTGGTTATAGATATAGTTGATTATTCCTCTTCTATAATGCGTAAATGGGCAATGAAAAGAAGAAATTTCTATAATAAATTTGCACAGGGGGTGGTTAATTATGATTTTAGAAGATGAAAAAAAAGAGAAAAGGTCAAGGTATTTTAAGCAATATTATGAAAAAAATAAAGATAAAATAAATGCAAGAAAAAATGAGAGATATAGAGTCGACCCAGAATATTGTGAAATTATTAAAAGAAGTGTTAAGTTACATTTTGCTTTAAAAAAGATAGCTGATAGAAAAGAGCATAAGTATATTTCTGTTTTAGATGTTAATGGTAGAAAAGAACAGGCTTTTCCTGTAAGAGAAGCTTGCAACAGATTCAACAGAGAATACACTGCCTTTAGAATGTTAATTAAAAAAGGATATGTTCCAAATGGCGTTAAAATTGGAAGAATGTATTTTTATACTGAATCACAAATACTTTTTTTGAGAGATTTGTTTTATGCGATTGATATTAAAAAAGTTCCTATCGGATATGACGGGATAAAAAAATATTGTGAGCTTGTTTGGGATAAACCATATGTTTTAGGACAAAATAATTATATTAATGAAGTAATTAAAGGGGGTAAAAATGAAAGGAAGGCGAGAAGGTCAAAAAGAGCAATCAAATTTGAAGAGGAAAGATTTAAAGCCGAAGAAGAAAGCATACAACGGTAGTGTTGAATTAGATAAGGTTGAAGTTTTTTATTCCTTAGGTGCAACAATTAATCTTGGAGATTTTGAAAGTGCAAAGGTTAGTTTTGGACTTACTCTATCTGGGAGTTATAAAAATTTGGATAAGATTATTGAAAAAGTCAAAGTAAAAGTAGAAGAGGAAATAGGAAAAGAAGTAGAAAAGTTGAGGAAGAATGCCTTATGTCAAAAATAAAAACTGTTGAAGATATAATAGGTAAATTAAAAGGGTTAAAGTCTAATTTAGTTTTCAGCGGTAGTTTATTATCTAAACTGTCGGTTAGTAAGGTTTTGACAAATGTTTTTGCCTTTGATTATGCAACAAGAGGCGGTATTCCTTTTGGTAAAATAACCCAATTTCATGGAACAAAATCAAGTGCCAAAACTACTTTTTCTTTCATCTTTGCCAATAGTTTTTTAGAGCAATTTCCAGATAAAAAGGTAGTATTTTTTGATTTTGAACATTCTTTTAATTTTGATTGGTGTAAGAATTTTATTAAAGATATGGAAAGGTTTGTTTTAGTATCCCCTGATTATGGAGAACAAGGGGTTGATTTTTTAATAGAGTTTGCACATGCTGAAGATGTTGGGTTAATTATAAATGACAGCGTTAGTATGATGATACCTACCGCAGAGGCAGATTCATCTGCAACTGATGATTTTGTTGGTTTACAGGCAAGATTGGTTAATAAAATGTTGAGAAAGTTAATAGTTTGTATGTCTAACAGAAAGAGAGCAGAAAACCCGTTAACCGTTTTATTGATAAATCAAATAAGATCTGCAATCGGTGCAAGGGCTTTTCAGCCTCAAACATCTCTCCCAGGTGGAAAAATGCTTGAGCATATTGTTTGTATGGATGTTAAGTTTTTTGTTAGGAATTATGAAAAAGTTGGAGATACTCCAGTAAGATGTAATGTTGGTTTTTCTGTGGAGAAAAACAAAGTTGGATTACCTAAAGTTAGCGGTGAGTTTAAATTATATATAAGTAAAACTAAAGAATACAATGTTGGTTTTATTCCAGAAGCGGAACTTATTTTTAATTACGCAAAAAAACAAGGGATAATTTATAAAGAAGGTAAAAAGTGGTTTTGTAATGATGTGGAGTTTGCTAATCAAGCTGTTATTATGGATGCTATTATTAATAATAAAGAGCTTCAGGATGCTCTAAAGTTTGCTATTTTAGATAAAATTAATGATTCAGAGGTGTTAGATGATTCAGAAGAAGTCATTGAAGAAAGCTAAATATAATAGGATAAAATGTGAAGTTTGTTGGCATGATTTTTATTTTCCATATACAGGCTCCATTTATTTTAATAATATTCCAAAGGTCTGTAGCGTTGATTGTTTTTTGTTTTTGTTATTTAACTTTGAATACGATATGACTTTAGAAAAGATATCTGAAATAGCTGTATCAGAAAATAAAACATTCTCTTGTTTTAGAAGTGAATATGAAGAAGATTTTGCCATCTTTTTATCTAATAACGGGATAAGTTTTTACTATGAACCTTTTGTTTTTAGAGTTGAAGATGGACTTAGTTATACTCCAGATTTTCTACTCTATCATAACTTAATCTTTTTTGAAATTAAAGGTATATGGGAACCTAAATCAAAGAGGAAGTTTTTGAGTTTTATTAAAAATATAGGATTGCCTATCTATCTTATAGATGGTTTATTTTTAGATTTCTTGAAGCGAGGTAAATGGTAATGGATTATATTAAAGAGTTGTTAACTTTGGGTTATAAAGGAGAGTTATCAGGCAGGACTGATAAAATGAATACAGTAATTCATGCTTCTGATTTTTTTGGTTTTTGCCCAAGAAAGTTTGCACTTTGTCATAAAACAGAAGTGCCTTTTCATATTACTAATTATATTGATACTACACTCGCTCTAACTTTTGATATTGGAAGAAAAATACAAGATATAGTCATAGAAAGGTTATTTAAAAGTGGTAAGTTAATAGGAACTTGGAAATGTCAAATTTGTGGTGAGTTTTATTTTGGTTTGTATAAAAAAACATGCCCTTTTTGTGAGAAAGACGGTTTATTAAAATATATTGATACTAAAGTAAATCTGGAGATAGGAAATGGAATAAGTATAATTGGAAATATAGATTTTCAGGTTTTAAGAGGTAAAGATGTTATTACTGGAGAAGTGAAGAGTATAAAAAAAGATGATTTTATTGGTTTACAGGAACCTTTAATTCAGCATCAATATCAAATAGGGATTTATCTATATTTACTTGGTTCCAAGAATGCTAAAATATGGAACAAAAAAGTAACCGAATTAGAAAGTAGTTTAGATATAAGTTTTAATAAAACTGAAGGGGTTGTGTTGTATATTCCCAAAGAAAGTGTAAAAAGTCCGTTTGATAAAATATTTACTTACAATATTTCAAGGAAGTTTATGATAGAAGTTGCTAATAAAATAAAACAAGTCAAGGAATATCTGAAAACTGGCAGCATTCCTGAAGTAAAACTTTGTTCCTCTGAATTATCTCCCAATGCGAAAGGATGTCAAGTTAGGAAAATTTGTCTTGGAAGTTAAGAAAAAAGGGAGGTCTTTTGGCTGAGATAAAACAAAAGAAAAAGTTATGTAAAGATTGCCCTTATTTTGATAGAGTAGAGGTTCCTTATTCTGGAAATATTAATACAGATATTGTAATAGTTGGAGAATCACCTGGCAAAGAAGAAATTTTAGTTGGCAAGCCTTTTGTTGGGGTTTCAGGGAAGTTACTTGATAAACTTTTACAATCAATTGGTTTAAATAGGGATAGTGTTTTTATAGCTAATAGTTGTCGTTGTATGATAGATAAGGATAATGATAAAATAAAGGAAATAAATACTGCTATGGCTATTTGTAGGAAATTTTTAGAAGTTGCTATAAGTAGGATAAAACCAAGATTAATTATTTGTCTTGGCAGCGTTGCTTTGAAGCAGGTTTTAAAACTACAAAAAATAACCGAAAATAGAGGAAAGTTTTTCCAGTCTAAAGAGTTTGATTGTTATGTTTTTCCTACCTTTCATCCTGCCAGTATATTAAGAAAAGGTGTATCAAAAGATTATCCAAACAAACCTTACGATATGATGTCTATGCATGAAAAAGTATTATTTAGTGATTTCCAAGCTATAAAAAGTTTCATACATACAGGAAATATAAATAGCGGTATAAATGTTGATAAGTATGTAAAAACTGATAAATTATTAATTCCAGATGATTGTAAAGTTGTAGCTATTGATTTTGAAACAACTAACGCCAAACATTTTGATAAGAGTTTTAAAATATTATCTCTGGCTGTATCTTGCGAAGAGGGAAGGTCTCAAGTTTTTTTAAGTAACGGAGATAATAAACTACCAGATGATGTTTTGCAATTACTTGCAAATCCTAAAATTTCTAAAATTGTAGCATTAAGACCTTTTGAGGAAGCTACTTCTTTATTACATCTTAATACTGAAATAAGAGGCAACATTCATGATGTTTTGGTTATGGCTCATTTACTGGATGAAAACTATAAAAGGTATAACCTCGAAGAAGTAGCTGGGCTTTATACTAATATGAAGAATATAAAATCACTTGCTGAAGGTAAAAGGCATGATATAGGTAGTCTATCTGAAGAATCTTTAATTAAATACAACGGTTGCGATGCTGACGCTACTTTAAAAGTTTTCAATGTTTTGATAAAAAAAATAAAAGAAGATAAGCTACTTGCCAGATATTATAAATATTTTATAATGCCAGCTTTAGACTTATGTAAAGATATGTATTTAAACGGATGTAAGGTAGGTTTGGAAGCACTAAAACAATCTATATTAGAGGCTGAAAGGATGCTGAAAGAATTTGAGGATGAATGTTTTAGTTTAATTCATCCTTCTATTATTGAAAAACATAAAGACAAATTGAAATTAACGAGAAAGGAATTTCTTAAAGATGTATTATTTAGAGACCCTAAAGGATTTAAACTAAAACCAAAATCGGAGTATGTTACTAAAAAAACTAAAGAACCGCAAATAACTGAAGAACATTTGAAAATGTTTTCTGATAATAAATTTGTGCAGTCTTATTTTAAATGGAATAAGTTAATGAAAATTTATTCTACTTATTTACTCAAATTAAATGATTTTGTTTATCAAGACGGTAGAGTTCACCATCAGACTCTTTTAAACAGAACAGTGTCTGGTAGAACAGTTATACTTGAACCACCTCTACAGACAATTCCACAAAGACATCCTTATGCTTATTTGATTAGAAAATGTTTTGTAGCTGATGATGGAGAATTATTATGTATTAGGGATTTATCACAATCAGAATTCAGAATTATTGGTTGGTTAGCTGGTGATACGAATATTTTAAATGCAGTGAATAGTGGTTTAGATTTACACACTAAAACTGCTTCAGTTATAAATAATATACCAATAAACGAAGTTACTAAAGAAATGAGGCAAAAAGCAAAAGGAGTTGGTTTCGGTTTGCTTTATGGAATGTCCGCACAAGGACTGCAGTTTTATTTAAAAGAAGAGTATAATTTGGATTTAACTTTAAATGAATGTAAGAGATTTAGAGAGGCTTTTTTCTCTAAACCTAATGGATACTACAAACTTATGGATTATTACAAAAAACAAGAGGTTATGGCTGTAACCAAAGGATATGTTGTAAGCCCACTTGGAAGATATAGAAGACTTCCAGAGGCACAGTCCCAAGATATAGAAACAAGAAATCGGGCAATTAGACAAGCTATAAATTTTCCAGTTAGTTCTTTTTCAAGTGATTTGGGCTTAATTGGAGCTTTTTTGTTTAATCAGGAAATTAAATCTAATCCAAAATACAAAAATAAAGTAAAACCTATGATTTTTATTCATGACTCTTTTATGTTCTCTGCTCCAGAGGATTTGATTGATGAAACTGCGTTACTTCTTAAGGATTGTATGACAAATAGAGCTAAAGAATATATAAAGAAATTTTTCAATATAACTGTTGGATATAGAATAGATAGTGATAGAAAACAAGGCAAAAATTGGGCTGAACTACAAGAGATAAAAGATTGAGGTTTTATATTGAAGAATTATGGATACAAAATCAGATATACGCAAAAAGAAAAAATTGAGATAGCTAAAAAGGCAATAGAGTTAAAGATTAAATACTCTTTGTCAACAGAGGTAATATGTAAGAGACTTTATCTTAATGATACTGGTGTTTTGAGAAGGATATTAAAAAGTTTAGGAATGTGGGATTATTATAAAGATTTAGGTAAAAAGAACGAGGGGGAAAGATGACACTTGAGGATTTGGTAAAAATTTATAAAGATTACTGTATCAGGCAGGGGTTAAATCCAAAACACCACACTACACATCTATGTCAGATGCTTTGCAATATAGCAGAAGCTACTCAATGGCTTTCTAAGTCTAAAGACCCAACTACTGATAGAGTAGTTGATTTAATCCAAAGTGTTTGTAGATTTTACTCTTATACTGACAAGTTTGTAGTTGATTTTGAAGACCATTCTTTTCCAATAATTTTAAAAAAAGAAAAAGAACCTTTAGTTTATATTGGTCTTTTAGCTGATTTATTTATTAGGATTTTAATTTATATATCAGGAAATAATTGGACTAAAACTTTTTTTGAAATTCTTGAATCTAAAGCTTTGAACGACGATGCAACTAATTTTGACCAAGTTGGTAGATTTGTAAATAATCGGTTTGGTTGGTTAAGTAAAAGTCCCAGAAAAAGGGAAGTAGAAAGATAAATATTAAGGAGATAGTGTATGAGTGATAAGTTTTTTGAGGTTTTTTGGATAAGGAAAGGAAGTGATAAGAAAAACCATCCTATAAAAGTTGGTGTTATGATTCAGAAAGACAAAGGGTTTATTTTGAAACTTGATGTTTTGCCCACCTCAAACTGGGATGGGTGGTTATTAATTAAAAAGAAAAACAATCAAAACGATGGGGGTAAGCACAATGTTTAGTTCAATCCTTGAAGATACTATTAAGAAATGCACTTTTGTAAAAACAAATCCAGAGTTATTAGATGTTTTATCTATTGATTTTAATGATGATTTGAATGTTGGTATTGTTTGTAAATATTTAAAAGATGACAAGTGTATGTTTGAGTTTGTTAATGATGGATTGGGGAATATTTTTTGTGTAAGAGGGTTTTTGATTAAATAAGATAAGGAGGTGTTGGTTTTGAATGTAACAAAAAACAACAGAAGAAAAGGAAAAAATGCTGAAAGAAAAATAGCAAAAATATTGAGAGGTAAAAGAGTTGGTGTTCTTGGTAAGGCAGATGTAGAACATCCTTTGTTTAGTTTTGAGGTTAAATCCAGAAAAAAGTTTGTTGTTGGTAGTTGGTTTTCACAGGCTGTTAAAAACTGTGAAAAAGGAAAAATCCCTGCGGTTGTAGTTCACATTACAGGACAACATTTTAAAAACGATTTTGTGATTGTTAGATTGAAAGATTTTGGGGATTTGTTGGGTAAACTTAAATGACTGGAGGAAAGTTTGCTTGTAAGAAACCAACTATTTAAAAGCGAAAAGAGGGTTTAATTTGATTGTGAAGCCTATATCTAAATCGGTCATTATTATTGAAAATGTAGAAGTGGATTTTTTAGGAAATTGAAAAATGGTGGTTTTACTATTCAACTAATAAAAGATGATGGAATTTTTAAATATGAAGCAGTTTTGAAATTTGACACTACAACTTTGGTGTTTTTATCAAAGTCTTTGGTAGTAAAGCCTGACGGAACAATAGAAAAGAAAACAATTTTTAAATTTGTTAGATGGAGGGTTATTTAAAATACCTAACAAGAGGAGGTAAAAATGAAATTAAGTAAAGCTTGGTTATGTTTAGATTGTGGAGAAATAACGGAGCAATCAAACACATGCCATGCTTGTTCATCAAAATCGTTAATTTCGTTATCAAAATGGATAGAGTATCTGAAAAGAAAAGCGGGTTGTGACTTTAGAAAATCTGCATCTTTTGAAAACCAATGGGGTTTGGATGGATGAAAAGGATTACACTGTAAAAGGAGGAGAAATGAAAGTAATTAAATGGATTCTAATCATTTGGTCAGCGTTAGGGATTATTACTATCCCTACAAATAACATGCATTATATTGGGGCGTTTTTTGCTTTTATTTTCTTTTGCCTCGTCATAATTACCTCTGCTTTAGACTTAGCTAATATGGATAAGGATAGAAAACAAAGAGAGTTAGAAAAAGAGGTGAGAAATGACAGATAATGAAAAAACAATAGATGATAGAATCAGGGAAGTTTGTTTTTCAATAAAGGAAAAGTTAGAGAGACCACAAAGATACTTAGAATTTAGGATGAAGAGGATGTTGCAGATTTAAGTAACTTAAAAGGCAAAGTGAGGTTTAACTATGAGAACGATTAAATTAATAATTTTAGGTTTTATTATTGGTTTATTTTTTGGCTATGCATGGCATTTTTTTGCAGTTAAGGATAAGCTTGAGGTTTATAGAAATTATGAACAGGTGTTAAGACAAAAGAATGCGGAAATCACTAACTTTAAATTTAGGAGTGAGCTTTGTTGTGGGTATATTCTACACAATGCAAAAAAGAGGAGGTCTTATGAATAGATATCCTGGCAAAGGTGTAGATATAGCTAATTTTGTTATATCTCTTTTAAAAGAGCATCCTGAAGGAATGCCTTTTACTCAGATTTATAAAAAAGCTTTAGATAAATTTGGGCATATTAATCGGGAGATGTTTAAGTTTCATATATGGAGATACGCAAAAAATGAAATTGGAAGAAAGGTTGTTAAGGATGGATATAAAATAAAAGAATGGGTATGGTGGTTAAAAGGTAATGGGGAGCCAATAGTTGGTAAAAGTGTAAAAACTAAATGGTATGAAGTGTTATATGATGAATGTGTAAGTGTAGCTGAGTATGTTAAAGAGTGTTTTAAAAAAGGTGAGCTTCCAGTGTTGGATAAAAAATCCAAATGTTATAGTTGTAATTATTTTAAATTTGAAGGTAAAGGTATCTGGTGTGATATAGGCGGGCTTGATGAGCAATATTTTGAAGTAGAAGAACTGGTTAGAGATTTAGAGTCTGGTTCTTTTCATGTAAGAAATTCATTTAAAGAGTTAATTATAATGTTAAAAAAAGCAAGGAAGTGTAGATTAATGAGGAATGGAAATAATGACATCCGAATTTAATGGATATAAAAAACAACATACTGGTAATAGTGCTTCTGTTGCAGTAACACTCGGGGTAAAAAATAAAGCTATGATCACAAACCCTAATAGGGGTTATGATTATTATGCTACTAATCCGAAAGCTCTTGAATTGTTATTAACAAAAGAATCTTTCTCAAATGTTTGGGAATGTGCTGACGGAGAGGGACATTTATGTAGAGTGTTAAAGAAATATAATATTTTAGAAAAACATTCAGATATTATAGACAGGGGTTGTGGTGAGGTGATTGATTTTTTGAAATATTCTGGTACATGGCATGGAGATATAATTACGAATCCGCCTTACAGGTGGGCAACAGAATTTGTGTTAAAGGCATTGGATATAATTCCTGAAGGCAGAAAAGTAGCCATGTTTTTAAGAATACAGTTTCTTGAAAGTAAAAGTAGATATAAAAAGATTTTTAAACAATATCCGCCAAAAAATATTTATGTTTTTGATGGTAGGATTAGATGTGGTCTTAATGGAAATTTTTCTAAAAGCCAAACAGCAATAATGTTTGCATGGTTTGTTTGAGAGAAAGGGTTTTATGGAGATCCTGTCGTCAAATGGATAGAGATTAAAACATAAAATTTATTTTGGAGGAAAATAGATGACATTAAGGGATTTTAACTTTATATTAGACAAAATATTTCAGGATTTACAAAATTTGATGCTTGAAAAGAATGAGCAATATGCTTCCGAAGATGATATTTTTAAAAACTTTCGTAAAGCTTCATCTTTATTGAATATATCTAAAGAAAAATATTTGTGGATATTAAAAACAAAACATGAACTTGCTTTGTATGAAATGATTCAAAAGAATGATTTTAATCTTGAAGAAGTTAAAAGCAGAGTTTACGACTGCATTTTATATTTAATTATATTTTATTGCATGGTTTTGAATAATTATTCCGATGAGTAATAGATTATTTTTTGGTAGATTTTGATATTAGTTTTAACTAATAATTAAATTTTGAGGATGGGATATGAAAGGGGAAAAATTAATAGCACCTTTTCCATATTTTGGTGGAAAATCAAAAATTGCTGACATTGTATGGCGAGCTTTAGGACAACCAAAACACTATATTGAACCTTTTTTTGGTTCTGGAGCAGTTTTACTTGCAAGACCCAATTATGACCCGCTTACTCATATTGAGACTGTTAATGATAAAGATTGTATGGTTGCCAATGTTTGGAGAGCTTTACAAAAAGACCCTGATGCAGTGGCTTATTATTGTGATTATCCCGTTAACCATGTGGAACTTGCTTGTAGGCGTAGGATATTACATGAAAACTACGATTCATTATGTGAAAAGCTGATTAATGATGAAGATTTTTATGATGCTAAATTAGCTGGATATTGGATATGGGGGATGAGTTGTTGAATAGGTTCTGGATTTATTGATATGCATAATAAATTAAACAAAGGAAATTCATCTATAGGAAAAAAACCACGTTTGGCATGTGGTGGAGCGGGTGTTCATAAGTTAAGTAAAAGAGAACGAATGCTTGGTCAAATACCACATTTAGCACACAGCGGAAAAGGTGTTCGCAAGATAACTATGAGAAATAATAAAATATATAGTTGGTTTCAGGCGTTAGCAGAAAGATTAAGATATGTTAGGGTTGTTTGTGGTGGTTGGAGCAAGGTTTGCGGAGGTAATTGGCATAAAAAATTTAATCTTATAGGTATATATTTTGATTCACCATATGGTGTTGAAACCAGACGCAAGGATTTATACACTTGTGATTCTACAAAAATTACTCAAGATGTTTTAAATTGGTGTAAAGAACGAGGGCAAGATAATATGTATAGAATAGTTATATCTAGATATGGAGAATATGAGGAACTTTTATCTTTTGGTTGGAGAAAATTTAATTGGACTGCTCAAGGTGGATATGGTAATTTAGGTAATAAACAAGGTAGAGAGAACAAATATAAGGAGACACTTTATTTTTCCCCTCATTGTCTTGAGTTTTAAATGAAAATAGCAATAGTAGATATAGAGTTTCAATTCCTCATAGGTAGGCTCGCAACTTACTACTGGACTAAAATATTCTTTGAACTCTGATTTAAAAGAAATAAAACTTTTTACAAACCTACATGAGGTTTTAAATTTTATTAAAGACGAAGCAAACCACAATTTGTGTTGGTGATATATAAACCTTTATTATATTTCAAAATTATGCTGTTCTTTTTTTATTCTATCTTCAAGTTCAAGTTCGGCTTGATATAATTTTTTAAGAATAAACTCAAGTGCTTTGTTTATATTATCTTGTTTCATAATTTCAAGGGTAACCAATTTTATTCCATCTCTAAAGCCAATGATATATTCAAAACTTCTGTCTTTCATTTTCCAAATGATGTGAAAATTGCAATGACCGCTCCGATAATACTGAAAGTTAGAGAGATTAACGCAAAATATATTTTATCTAACTTGTTGCTGAGGTCATCTATTCTGCGGCAATGGTTTTGGTATCTTTGATCACAGAAGTGTCTATCTACAAAGTTAATATTATCTATTACTTCATTTATAATAGCTCTAATTATTAATTTATCTTTCTCAGTTATCTCATTTATTCCGTTCATAGACACCTCCTTATTTTGCAATTGATTGCAATAATATAACTTTTTAGAAAAATATTATTTACTATGTCAAGTTTCTATTATTACCAGAAAATCCAGTTAGAATGAAAATTAACTGGTTTATATTTGTGAGAATAATTCCAGATTTTAACACTGTAAGTGTAATTTATATCACAGGCGTGTCTTTTCTGTTTACATTGAGAGCCTTCTTTCCACACACAAACTTCGCCTCTACATTTTTTACCGCCCAATTCTCTACATTTAGAACATGAGTATTTACAATCTTCCCACCTCCATGAGTTGATTCTCAAACAATCTAATACTGGATGATAACCACTATTATACATTTGATAGGTTAACCAAAGCTTTTTATCTGGACTTTTATTTAATCTGTGTTTATTTTTTATAACATAAGCAAAAGCATAAAAGTGGTCTGATGAATATGGTTTTTTCCAATCAGGGAATAATTTAGAAAGGCTTCCGTCTTGGTCTAAAAATTTTTCAGTTAGTTGAGCGTACCCTATACTTCCATGTCCATCTAAACTTTTATCAATCCATTTACAATTGCTTTCTACTTCCAATGTAGCTATACTAAACCAGTATGGGAAAGTGTCTCCAAAATATTTATAGAAAGCTTTTTTTACAACACTATCAAATTTCTGACAATTTGCCAACACATCGTTAGGCAAAAGCAAAAATAATAGCAGTGTAAAGCAGAATAGTAATGGCATATATTTTATCATAAGGACTTTCCCATTCAATTCTACCTACCTTTACAAATCTTGCAATATAATATAAAACAAGTCCTCCCCCCCAAACTCCAGTTTTCCTTGCCAGTGCTGAAATAAGAGCATCAGAATCATAAACAAAAATTATAGCAATATAAATAGTGATGATAGCCAAAATAAATTCAAACCAATAATACCTTGTAATTCTTCTAATAAGTTCTAACATAGAAAACTCCTAACTATCTCGTTATTAATGTGATCTCAAATACTTTGACATAGAAATACTTTTAGCAAATCTTCTTACTCTACCAATTATATATGTTAATCCTTTTCCTGCGAGGGAAGCTCCGCTTCTAAAAATACCTATTGCATTAGATGTCAAATTACCAACACCTGACATCATTGCTTGCCCTGTTTTATACATATAGCCAACTGCATCTAAGGAGCCAATACCACTCAGTAAAGCAGAGCCATATTGTATTACATCACCTACTAATGTGCCAATAGCTGATAGGAAACCAGTTCCTGCTGTTGATAAAGCACCAAGTAGCATTCTAATTGCAGATAAACTCATATTTCCAATACCAGCCATTGTAGATTGTCCATAAAGAATTAATCTACCTATTACAGAAAAAGAAGAAGTGCCTGTTGAAATTAGCTGTCCTAATAACATTTTTATTGCAGATGAACTTAAACTGCCAACTCCTGAAATTACCGATGCTCCTCTTAACATTAACCTTCCAAAAACAGACATAGTCCCTTCACCAACAGTTGAAGCACTTCCAAACAACAGTTTCAAAGCACTTGATATAATATTTCCTGCCTCCGTGCTGTATAGCCAGTTAAATTAATAGGGTTATTGTTTGCATTGGTAACAGTTAAAATAAGTTGCCAAGTTGTTCCTTGTTTGCCCAATAAATCAACGCTTTTGTCTTTATTTACCTTTTCTACTTGAAGACTCATTTGCAAACCTCCATAGCTTTTCTTAAAAGTTCATTTTCTTTTTGAATAATAAAATAATTGTTGAGTATCACTTGTAGCTTTTCTGGATAGTTCATTTCTTTACCAAAAGAATAAAGTTCTAATTTAGGAACTTCAGGAACTTGGCATTTAATAAAAAGTGGTTCTTTTGTTTGCATTGAAGCACAACCAAATACAAATAACGTGAAGATGAAAAAAAACAATGTATTTTTAAAATAAGAGTTTAATATTGCCATTAATAAAATTAGAATACCAAATAAAACTATGATATATAAAATATCTTCAGTCATTTGTAGCTCCTTTTAATTGTATTTTAATAAATTCATCTATCATATATCCCATTTTTTGACAATCCTCAGGTGTAATATAAACTGGTTTTTCTACAACAACAGGAATCTCTATTTTTTGAGGTGGTTTTGAAGCAAGTTTCATAAGCTCACTTACTTTTTGTTGATATCTTTCTTGAGAGAGTTTTATTTCATCTACAAGTTTTTGATTGAGATTTTGACAATCTTGAAGTCGAGTTTTAAGCTCTTTTACTTGTATTCTTTTCTTGTTGTAGTCATGGATAATGTAAGAGACAGAAAGAATTATCAACCCAATAGCAATAGCAATTATGATGTTTTTGTATTTCAGAACGAAAGATATACCCCCTATAATATTAATACCCCCTAAGCTCTTCTGTTAATTTTTGCCTTTCTCTATCACAATCTTCGCATAAATAACAAATCTCACCAGTTGAGGCTATATCAATTACAACAACTCCTCTAAAAATGTCTTGTAACATTGTGGTTGGTATCTGATATTTTGTCTCTGTATCATCAAAATCTCTCTGACAAAGTTGACATTTCCACATTTTCAAACCTCCTACATAAAATCTTCAAAATCTTTAAAAGCTCCAAATTTTCTTT
>Ga0068706_1000225_pt1 | contig 28668 bp, 23 predicted proteins | sample YNPMSBMetaG_FD_65632 | JGI IMG/M metagenome (GOLD analysis project Ga0068706, IMG submission 65632) | Anoxygenic and chlorotrophic microbial mat microbial communities from Yellowstone National Park, USA - YNP MS-B MetaG | ecosystem: Environmental > Aquatic > Thermal springs > Hot (42-90C) >...
GAAGTTCCATATCCAGGCATCGGCTTGAATTGATAAATCTTGGAAAGAGACCGTCATTCCTTCACAACCTTGCTCGTAGCTATAAGCAAAATTGGTAATCGGTTTTTTCTTGACGTAAACTGTAAAGGAATCTATATCGGAACAAAGCCCTTCGGTCACACGAACATAATAAGTAGTAGTTACCTCGGGGGAGACTACAAGCGTGCTAGAGGTTCCGATGCTAGTTCCATTTTCAAACCATTCAAAAGTAGGAGAACCGACACCTCCGGATGCCAAAAGGTGTAGTGTATCGCGTTGGCAAATGGTGTCTTTAGATGCATTTATTTGTGGTTGGATAGCAGGGCTAACAGTAATTTGAACAGAATCAACGACGGTACAAGCCCCTAATGTTGCGTATAAATAATAGGTGATGGTTTCCTTAGGCTTAGCCACAGGGTTAAGAACATTCGGATTAGATAAATCAGACGTAGGTTGCCATGCATAAGTTACGGGCTGAAAATCACTTATAGCTTTTGCGGGAATGGTAATACTTTCACCATAACAAATAAACAAGCCATTTGGGCTTTGGGTGGAGTCTGCCCAAATTTGAGGAACGGGGTATACATTAACTGTAACCGTAGCAGGAGCACCTTCACAACCTTCATAGCTGATATATAGCGTATAAGTCGTTGTATCAGAAGGAGATGCAAAAGGGTTAGCAATAGTAGAGTCACTAAGACCTGTACCGGGAACCCAACGATAAGTAAAGGGACCGTTCGGGGGATTAGTAGCAAAGCCTTGTAATTGCACACTATCGCCGGGGCAGATTTCTAATAAAGACGATGCTACTGCGGCAGTAGGTCTAGGATTAACAGTAACCACTACGGAGTCCGCGATGCTTTGGCAACCATTAGAGAACACAGTCAAAAAATAGGTAGTTGTAAAGGCGGGAGAGGCTATGGGCAAAGCAACAGTAGAATCTGAAAGACCTGTGGAAGGTTGCCATAAATAAGAATAAGAAGAGCTACCACCAGAAGGAATGTCACCAATTTGAACACTCTCACCAGGGCAAATAGATACATCGGGACCTGCGTTCGCAATAGGTTGAGGTATTACGTGTACAGTAACGGTAGCCAGTGTATCTAATGTAGTTCGGTCTGATGAACAACCGGATAAATTAGAGATAGCCACCAAAGTGTAAATCGTAGTAGTATTGGGAGTAGCATACGGGGTAGCAATAGTAGAATCACTGAGACCCGTACCAGGAGTCCATAAAAAGCTGTAAGAACCTGAACCACCGGTAGCTGAACCTTGTAAATATACACCTTGACCAGATCCTTGGCATATATACGCATCAGGACCCGCATTCGCAACCGGAACTGTATCTACCACTACCAAAACTCTTGCTGTATCGCTCAAACATCCGTAGCTATCTCTAACTACCAAAGAATATAAAGTAGTTACAGTAGGATTGGCAACAGGATTAGGAATAAAAGGATTAGACAAACCAATGGTAGGAATCCACTCGTAAATAGGAGAGCCTTGTGCATTTACATTAGCTTGAATTTGAACACCTCCTTGCCCTTGACAAACCGCATATTGCACCTGAGAAAAGGTTACCGTAGGTCTTGGGATGACTTCTATTCTAACGGAGTCTATAAAATTGGGCGGGCAACCCTGGCAATCCGCACTTAAGTAATAAACTGTGGTCGTATCAGGAGTAGCCAAAGGATTTAATACAGAAGGGTTGTCTAAACCAAGGGTTGGTGTCCAGGAAACCGTACAATTAGGATTGGCTTGGTAAATACTGCCTTGTAAGGTTACTGAGGAGCCTTTACAAATAACCACATCATTACCTGCATCAACCACGGGCTTATCTTTTACGATGATGGTAAAAGCTGTATCACTTGAACATGCCCCTTGACGAACTTGTAAAGTGATATTTTTTACACCAGAGGTAGTCCATAGAATTTGATAAGGACCTGGTCCTGAGCCGCTTAGCACAATTCCATTATCAAAATTCCACGTAAAATTCATACCGGTATAAATACTATCCGCATAAGCTATTGTTGCAGTATCTAACCTACAAATGGATGTGGGGGCATTGAGAGCAGTTGAAGGAGCAGGGAAAACAGTCACTGGGTAATAGATGGTATCCCCTTGACAAGGACCATCTGTTGGCACAATTTTGTATATTGTTGACTGAGAAGGTGTTACAATAACAGTAGGACCGACAAACCCGCCGGGGTACCACGTAAAATTAGATGCACCCGAGGCTGTCAATTGAGTAGATTCTCCCTCGCAAAGCGTTTGGTCTCCTGTAACAATGATAGCATTACCTGCAGGCACATTGAAAGTTAAAGAACTACCGTTGCCGGTATTACCGCAGGCATCATTCAAGCCACAATTGACAGTAACGACATATTGACCGCCAATAGTAATAGGAGGTGAAAAATATATAGTGAGTGTGTCTGTAATGGGGTCTTGAATAGAAGTGTTACATACAAAACCACCTTTCACGCTATCAATCGTATAAGGACCTCCTGGACCATTTAATATTACGCAATTAGCAAGATTTTGATTGATCAATCCAATAGAATCACAACGTATATTCTCTGAAAGTTTAAGTTTAATTTGATTTCGTTCACAATTGATGCCTATAAAATTGTTTAAAACAGGAGGAATAGAATCAAAAATGGAAGCAGTTGATAAACCGAAATCTAAAGTATAACCATCTTGTGAGGATGAATAATTTGAAACATAAAGCACGTAAGTTTCGCCTACGTTCACGGGAATAAAAGCATTAAATGGGGTACCTGCTGCCGGTTGGCTATTAAAAAAGGAACCTCCGTTAGCGCCAGTGGGTCCTGAGATACCTGAATAATTACAAGAAACTTCTAAACTCGCGTTATTGAAAATATCAGAGCAATTAGCGTTTGTAAGGTTGTAAACCGCCCAATCATAGTCATCATTAGGATTATTAGGTGTGATTAAAAACCCTAAATTCCCGGCTACTGAAACCGTAAAAATATACCAAACTCCATTTTTTTCCCCCGAACCTAAACAGGAATTATTAGGATTGATTTCGTTATGAAAAGGGGGAGCACCTTGTCCCGAGTATGAATTAGGCTGAAAATAAACTGTTTGGCAAACCGAAATCGCGCCAATACAATCATATGCATAGGTTTGAGCAAGTATGTTACCAGATGCGATTATCCACCAAAACCAAAACCAAAATACTTTTTTCATTTCTTTGATTTTAAATCGCAATAATATTCATTTTTTTTATTTTTGCAAAAAAAATATTTTTCTGCTTAACTCTCCGTTCTGAAATGTAAAACCTCTGAAAACACAGTAACACAAAGATATAAACCCTTGAATTGTTTTTCAATCAATAAATTCCTTAATCTACAAATACACCAAAAGAATTCTTATAAATTCGTACTATTCGTGGCTAAAATAAAAATTCCCCAAAAAGCACCAAAACAATTCGTGAAAATTCGTGTTATTCTGAAATGAATTTATTTTAAGGACTAAATTCTATTTATAGAACCAAAAATATATTTTTTGTGTAGTTTTGTAAGCGATTTTATGGCAAAAAGTCTAAAAGAGATACAAGCCCCCATAGAGAAAGAATTAGCCCATTTTGAGGTTCATTTTCGTAATGCATTGAAAACCAAAGTAATGTTATTGGATAAAATTATGCATTACATCATAAAAAGAAAAGGAAAGCAGATGCGTCCTATGTTTGTTTTATTAACTGCTAATGTTTGTGGTGGAATACAACCTGCAACCTACCGCGGCGCTGCCTTAGTGGAATTACTACATACTGCTACCCTTATTCATGATGATGTCGTGGATGATGCCGAAGAAAGAAGAGGTTTTTTTTCTATAAATGCCCTATGGAAAAATAAAATTGCTGTTTTAGTAGGTGATTTTTTACTCTCCCGTGGGCTACTTATGAGTTTGGAAGCTGATGATTTTCAACTACTTAAAATTGTGTCTAATGCTGTAAAATTAATGAGCGAAGGGGAACTCCTCCAAATTGAAAAAGCTCGTACCTTAAATATTGATGTGGCTGTATACCTTGAAATTATTCGTATGAAAACCGCTTCCTTGATTGCATCTTGTACTGAATGCGGTGCCGCCTCCGTTACATCCGATAAAAATATTCAGGAAACTTTTCGTTTATTCGGTGAAAAAATTGGTATAGCCTTCCAAATTAAAGACGACCTCCTCGACTATGGCGATGACCAAATCGGTAAACCAATCGGTATTGATATCAAAGAAAAAAAAATGACCCTCCCTTTGATTCATTCTCTCAATCAATCCTCATGGTATGAACGACGAAAAGTTATTTCCTTAGTTAAAAATCATCAAGGCAATAAAAAAGAACTTCAATGGATTAAAGATTTTATTGTTCAAAATGAAGGTATTAGCTACTCTCAAAAAGTTATGATGCAATACAAAAATGAAGCCCTAGAACTCCTAAAACCCTTTCCTGATAGCCCCAGCAAGCAATCCTTAATTGACCTTGTTAATTATACCATTGAAAGAACTTACTAAGGCATGAATTTTGTTTTTATTGCTTTATTTATTGGAATTATCTCCTTAAAATTATGGATTATCTTTAAAAAATATCAAAAAACTAAACGCAATCTCATCACATTTATCAATCAATTTCAGCTTCCTATTCAAGCTAAAATATCTTTTTTTTCCCCAAATCTACCTACTTTAACCTTAGACCGTTGCCGAATTATATGGAACAAACAAGGAAAAGGTCGTTCTATGAATCATGTTTTAATGGTTTATTATGATTTTTTAAATCCTGTACAGAATTTTTATTTAGTGAACAAGAACCTTCAAAATAGATTACAAAACCCTCAAATGAAGACGGAAATAGAACACAACCTCTTAACAGACCTGCCGCAAATAAAAAAATACAATTCCTTTTTAAATGAAGTTAAAAGAATACAACAATCCTATGGATGGGGGCTTCTGCAAATCAAAGAAAATCAAGCTTTTTACACTATTCTTGCTGAGCCCTCCGAAAATCAAGCATGGTTACACCTTTATGATATCATTAATTTGCTAAAAAATCTTGAAAAAATATCTTAATTGAACTTAAATTTTGCAATTTTTTTATTTTAATGTTTGGGAAAATATTCTTATATCAAATTGCTACGTAAAAATATCTCCTTAATTTTGCATTCCGTTAATCAGACTTTTACAATGAATTTACAGAAAATTCTTTTTTGCATTATTATTTCATGGCATAATGCAGTTGCTCAAATCAATCCTGCGAACATTACCATCATCCGTGATAGTTTTGGAGTTCCCTATATTTATGCAAAAACTGATGCAGAAGTAGCGTATGGTTTAGCCTGGGCAAATGCTGAAGATGATTTTGTTTCTATGCAAGAAAATCTTTTGAATGGAAAAGCTATGCTCGGACTTTACAAAGGTAAAGAAGGCGCTGCCATGGATTTTATTATTAGACTTTTTAAAATCCGTGAACATGTATACCAAAATTATGACAAACAAATTAGCCCAGACTTTAAAAAAGTTTTAGAAGGATATGCACAAGGCGTGAACGATTTTGCTCGCAAATATCCCCAAAAAGTGCTTGTCAAAGAAGCTTTTCCTGTAACTCCTCAAGATATTTTATCGGGATATGTAAGTATCATGACTTTGTTTTCTCAGGCTCCTTTTATTATTCAGCGTTTATACGATGGAACCATCAAAGAATATAAACGTGGATTTCGTTTTAGGATGACTACGGGCTCTAACGCTATTGCCATCAATTCCAATAAAACGGATAACGGGCATGTATTTTTAGCTATCAATTCACATCAACCTTTAGAAGGAAGGGTTGCGTGGTATGAAGCAGAACTTCACAGCGAAGAAGGTTGGAATATTCATGGTGGGCTCTTCCCAGGTGGAACCGCCATTTTTTTAGGTTATACCCCTAACTTAGCATGGGCTCATACATTCAATTTACCTGATATCTGCGACCATTTCCTCTTAACTATCAACCCACAAAACAAAAATCAATATCTTTGGGACGGGCAATGGCTTGATTTAGAACCTCATACAATCCCTTTACAAGTAAAAATTGCAGGTATAAAAATTACCGTTAAGAAAAAAGCATGGTGGTGTAAAATAGGACCTGTCATTCAAGGAAAAGATGGAAATTTTTATGCTATTAAAACCCCAGCATCCACTGAAATTCGCGTCGCAGAACAATGGTTTCGCATGAATAAAGCCCAAAATTTTGAACAATTTAAGCAAGCTCTCAATATGCATGCGGCTGCTCTTTTTAATGTAGTTTATGCGGACCGCTTCCAAAATATTTATTACCATCATCTTGGGCTCATTCCAATCCGTAAAAAAGGTTATGACTGGAACCAAGCTGTACGTGGCGATAGCTCTGATTTAATTTGGAACGAATATTACCCTCTATCTAAACTTCCCCATTATCACAACCCTGATTGTGGTTACCTCTTCAATACCAATAACACCGCTTGTTTTGCTTCCTGTGAGAGTAGCAACTTACGTCAGGAAGATTTTGATGAAACTATGGGGCTTGAATGTTACATCAATAACCGAGCTCAAAGGCTTTTTGAACTAATCCAAGCCTATGATAAGATTTCATGGCAAGATTTTCTCAAAATTAAATATGATGTTTGCTATTCCTTGAATAGTAATTTTATAAAAGCACTCCAAAAATTTTGGGATGTCAATCCTTCTAAATACCCTGACTTACAGGATGTTATCAAAAAAATGCAAAATTTTGATTTCTGTATGACCCGCGAAAATACTATCGCACCACTTTGGGGGCTATCTATTGCATATATGATTGACCAAAAAGGCTATGGTAGTTATGAAATCTTGGGAGGTTTCATGAATTTCTCCGAAGAAAACTTTTTGGAAGGAATTCGTTTCGCAGTCAATCATCTCAAAAAATATTTCAAAACTACTGACATAAAATGGGGCGATTTATTTCGTCATCGGCGTGGCAAAGTAGATTTACCTTTTCAAGGAGGTCCCGAGGTTTTAGCTGCTGGTTTGCCCAAAATGGAGAAAGATGGACGACTAAAAAATACCGCAGGAGAAAGTTTAATTATTTTAGTAGATTTTAATCCTCACGATGGCTCTCATGTGGCTTATACTATCAATGCCTATGGAAGCTCCGCTGAACCTAATTCCCCTCACTATACAGACCAAATGGATTTATTTATTCAACAAAAAACTCGTATCATTTTACAAGGTTTTGAGAATCAAAAACGATTTGCTTCCAAGGTTTATTCCTTACAACCTTAATTTTTACCCGTTAATCTTCATTTTTTTACAGTTTATTGAAAAAATTTTCCATTACCTAAAAAATGAGCTAACTTTGCAAAAAGTTATATGGAGAATTTTCATTCTGAAATACCTTTAGGTTTAACTTATGATGATGTCCTTTTAGTTCCTGCATATTCAGAGGTTTTACCACGAGAAGTTGATTTAACAACATTCTTAACTCCTGATATTCAATTAAATATACCGATTGTGAGCGCAGCAATGGATACCGTTACAGAATACCAATTAGCTATTGCAATAGCCCAAGAAGGAGGGATAGGTTTCCTCCATAAAAATATGTCTATCCAAAACCAGTGCGAACAAGTCCGAAAGGTCAAACGTTCTGAAAGTGGGCTAATCGTAGACCCTATCACCCTCACGCCAGAACATACTATTGCTGACGCTTTCTTTATGATGTCTGAACACAAAATCGGTGGTATCCCCATTGTTGATAAGGACGGAAAATTGGTAGGAATCATTACTAACCGAGATTTAAGGTTTTTTGAACCTTCTAACAGAAAAATTGCCGAAGTAATGACTCACGAAAACTTGATTACTGTGCCTGAAGGAACTACTTTACAGGAAGCTGAATGGTTATTAAAACAACATAAAATTGAAAAATTACCTGTTGTAGATGCAAATTATAAGTTAGTAGGGCTGATTACATACAAGGATATCTTAAAAAAACAATACTATCCAAAAGCTTGTAAAGACCATTTAGGTAGGTTAAGAGTAGGTGCTGCCGTGGGAATAGCCAAAGATACAGAAGAAAGAGTTCAAGCTTTGTTAGAGGTAGGCACTGATGTTATTGCATTAGATACGGCTCATGCTCATACGAAAACCGTTATCAATTTAACAAAGACTTTAAGAAAAAAACATAAAGATATTCAATTAGTTGTGGGAAATATAGCAACCGGGGCAGCAGCAGAGGCTTTAATTGAAGCCGGAGCTTCCGCTGTAAAAGTTGGTATTGGACCTGGCAGTATATGTACTACGCGAGTGATTGCAGGAGTAGGTGTACCTCAATTAACCGCTATTTTACAAGTTGCCCAGGTAGCTAATCCCAAAAAAATTCCTTTGATAGCAGACGGCGGAATTAAATACTCAGGAGATATTGTCAAAGCGTTAGCAGCAGGTGCGGATTGTATTATGGCAGGAAATTTATTTGCCGGTACAGATGAAAGCCCCGGCGAAACTGTTATTTATGAAGGAAGAAAATTTAAAACGTATCGTGGGATGGGCTCTCTTGGGGCAATGAAAGACGGTAGTAAAGACCGCTATTTCCAAGATATGGAAGAAGATATCAAAAAACTTGTCCCCGAAGGCATTGAAGGTCGTGTGGCTTACAAAGGCAAATTATCTGAAGTGATTTATCAGTTAGTGGGAGGCATCCGTGCAGGAATGGGATACTGCGGCTCTCATAATATTCAAGAACTAAAAAAAGCCCAATTCGTGCAAATAACGAACGCAGGCTTAAAAGAAAACCATCCTCACTCCATCCAAATCACTAAAGAAGCCCCTAATTATTTTAGGTCTTAATAACCTTGAGAAAATTTTTTAAAAAATATTTTTTCACTTTGCTACCTTCATTGACCAGTTGGTTGATGATGTTTTCTATTCAATTATACCAAGTTATCTACGAACTTCATAAAGGAAAATTTCTTTTTTTAATCCCGGATTATGTATATGGCTTTTTCTACTTTCTTTTTTTAATATTTATTTTTTTTGCGGGCAAAACCATTGTCCAAAAAGAAGCTAAACTCAAATCTCTTGAAATTATTTGGTTAATCATAAGTTTAGGAGGTACAGGGGTTATCCTCAACGCAATAAGTAATTGGGTAAAAAATATATACATCTCAAATTATTCCTCAATTTTTTGGTATAACCTTGATAAACATATCGGTATTCTAACGAATGCATATTTTTTCATTGCCTTGTTTTTTATATTTAGGCAGCTCATACTATTTCGTTATACAAAATTTAAACAATTTGCTTGGAATTTCCTGGAATACCTTATCCTTGCAAGTTTTCTATTCATTTTTAATAGATATATCCCTATTCCCTATACTTTTTTGGCAACATTTTTTTTTATTAGCATTCTTTTTATTCTTTACTTATCCATACATACCGAGTGGGTTGCTTATTTGAATTTTAAAGAAAAATTTTTAGGCGTATTTTTTTTAACAGTGATACTAATCATAGAACTATGCTATATTTTCCTTATTGACATAAAATTTGCTTCTGGTTCATTTTTTGATATTACAGAAAATCTACACTTAGATTTAATTTATTTTTTTGGTTTACTTTACACATTCTTTTGTATTTTGGTTTTACTTTTCAATCTACCAACCAGCTCATTATATGAATTACGACAACTAGAAAGAAAAGCTATCAATGATATCAATCAATTGATACTAAAATCTAAGTATAATTTTGAGGAAGTTTATAAAATTTTAATTCACTATGGAATTTTATGTGCTAAGGCTGATTTCGGTTGGATAAACCTTTATGAATCAGAGAAAAACAAAAAAATAATTCATGTTTCAGGTATCAACGAAAACAATATAAATTATGTACAACCCTTTATAGATAAATATTGGTCATTAAAAAAAACAAAAAATTTTTTTATTGATGACGTTTCACCTTTAACTTTTTTTACTGCCCATTCGAATGAAATTCAGTCTTTTTTTGCCATCAAAATTTCTACAACTAATAAAGAATATGGGGAAATGGTATTAGGGTGGAAACATAAAAATACCTTTGATATAGAATTACATTCCTTTTTATCTATCATTAGTGAACAAGCTGCCATTGCAATAGAAAACAAAGAACTTTTCAGTAAATCTATATCATTAGAGCGATATCAAGAGCAAATCAAAATTGCAAAAGATTTTCAGGATAGAGTTTTGCCGCAGGTCAAGTCAATAGAGGATTTTGAAATTCATGCTATCAATCATGAAGCGGATGAAGTGGGAGGAGATTATTTTGAGATATATCAAGATGAAAATTATATTAACATTATAATTGCAGATGTTGCCGGTAAAGGCACTACTGCCGCTTTTTATATGGCAGAGCTTAAAGGTATGTTACAAATACTTTTTTCTTTAAATCTAAATCCATTAATTTTTGTACAAAAGTTAAATGCAGCTCTTTCTAATTGCTTAGCTCCTAATTTGTTTGTAACCGTTAACTTTGTTAAAATCAACAAGAAAAGCAAAAAATGCCAATTTATACGTGCAGGGCATACTCCTCTATTACACTACAAAGCCACAGAAAATAAAGTTTTAGAATATAGACCCAAAGGTATAGGTTTAGGTGTACTCAGAAAATCACTCTCCGAAAAAAATTTTGATATCTATGAATTCCCTCTTCAACCAAACGATATCCTTATGTTTTTCACCGATGGTATTATTGAAGCTCGCGATGACTTTAATAAAGAATTAGGCGTTGAAATGCTCAAAGACTGGCTAAAAAATTTTGCCTCTTTATCAGCTATTGAAATTAATTATTCCATCCTTGAACAAATGATGGCATTTACTAATGAAAAAAAAATTGAAGATGATTATACAATTTTGACTTTGGTTGTGAAATAATTTTTTTTTAATTTTGCAGAACTTTTGCCACTATGGAAGTACAATTACTAGAAGGAGATAGTTATACAACAGTCTATATTATCGGCGAAGTGGATGCTTATTCCTCTATAGAAGTTCAATCTACTTTGCAAAATTTACTACTTAAAGGTCAAAAAAATATCCACATCAATTGTGAAAATCTTGAATACATATCCAGCGCAGGGCTTGGTGCCTTTATGTCTTTATTTGAAGAAATTCAAAATCAAAATGGACAAATGGTTTTTTCTAACATGAAACCTAAAGTTTACAATGTTTTTCAATTACTCGGGCTAGACCAAATTATGACTATAGTAAATAATTCACAAGAAGCTGTAACATTTTTTAATAACTAACGTAGAATATTATAAAATAACTAACAATGGGCAGTATGGCTAAATTAACTGTTAATTGCGATTTAAAAAATCTTGAAATCATTAGAGATTTTGTGGAGGAAAATCTTAAAGAAATTCCTTTAAGTTGTGATATTACTTCTAACCAAATTGTTCTAGCTGTTGATGAAGCGTGTGCTAACTCAATGATTCATGGTAATTTATGTGACCGTAAACGGGAGCTTTCCGTTGAAATTTATAAAGATGAACTCAACGATTTGCATATTAATCTGTATGATGCTTCTCCCGCTTTCGATATCAACACGTACCAAATGAAAGATATTCGCGAAAAAATAAAAAATGCGGATACCGGCGGTATGGGTATCTGTTTAATTAAAAAAATTATGGATGAAATTTCTATTGAACAACACCCTGATTATTGCGTCTACAAATTTGTGAAGCATTTAAACGCCCTTTGAATGATACTTTAATTTGCCCATTGTTATCATTCTATGAAAAAATTTCTATTTCCGTTGTTATGTATAGTTTTTATAGTTTGGTACTATTTCCCTACAAATTCACAAAAAAAAAGTAAAGTATCCATCCAAACAGCCATAGAAAATTTTAAAAATGACCCCAGCATGCAAAATGCTTCGTGGGGCTTTTATGCTTACAATATTTCCCAACAAAAAGTTGTTGCTTCATTTCAAGAGAATTTGAGTTTAATACCTGCCTCTAGTTTAAAAATTTTAGCTTGTGGCTATGCTTTAATGAAGTTAGGACCTGAATTCAAGTTTCAAACCACTTTAGGTTATCAAGGGTCTTTAGAAAATGGTATTTTACAAGGTAATTTAGTGGTTATAGGTAGTGGAGACCCTACCCTCGGTACAGACCGCGTAAATGGCGGGTTAAGTATCGATGCTTTTTTAACCCAATGGGCTAACGCTGTAAAAAATAAAGGTATCAAAAAAATTCAAGGGAACTTGGTAATAGATGTTTCTTGCGTTACACCGGATGCTATTCCCCCCAACTGGTTATGGTCAGATATAGGAAATTACTATGGCTCGGGTTTCTATGGAGTTAATATTCGTGAAAATCATTATGGAATTATTTTTCGTTCTGGCTCTAAATCGGGAGATTCTACTCAAATTCTTTATACCTTTCCAAAATTTCCTGATTTAGTCATTGAAAATTCCGTGTTAACGGGGCATGTCGGTTCAACGGACGATGCCTATATTTACGGTAGCCCTGAAAGTAATTTTAGAAGAGTCATTGGTACTATTCCTCCGAACCAACAGTTTTTTGAAGTAAAAGGGGCTTTGCCTAATCCTCCTTATCAAATGGGGCGTTTTCTACTTGAAAAATTAAATTCCTTTGGTATTACTTTATCAGGTAAAATTCTTGTTACCTACCAACCTCAAAAACTCACTCAAACGCTTGATGTTCATTATTCTCCTAAATTGTTAAGTATTGTTTATACCACCTTACATTTAAGCCATAACCTAATGGCAGAAGCACTTTTACAAGCATCTTTCCGAAAAAAAAATCAACCTATGTCTTTAATTTCTGCTCTTGAAGGTCTTAAAAATGCCTTAGACAGCGCCAAAATTGATACCAAAGGGCTTTTTATCTCAGATGGTTCTGGTTTGTCACGTACCAATATTATTACTCCTAAGCAATTGGTAGAAGTCCTAAAATTTTTTGACCAATCTGTTATTCGTGAGCATTTTGAGAAATGTTTACCTGTTATCGGAGAAAGTAATTCCTTTGTTATTTTAAATCAGTTAATTGAAAACAAAGGAAAAATTAAAATGAAAAGCGGGTACATGTCAAGAATCAGAAGCTTTGCGGGATATGCTTATAATAGCCAAAATGAAAAAATCGCATTTGCTTTTATCGTGAATTATTACAACTGTTCAAATCTTGAGTCACTTTATAAAATGGCTCCTGTAATGGATGCTTTAGCTAATTAGTTTTTTTAATTGAAAATCAATATGTTGAAAAAATGTTGAAATTTTTTGGTTACTTTTAGAGTTAAGAAATCATAAATGAGCATAGCAAGTAAAAGTAAAAGCGTTTAGTTATTTTGTAGAATTAGGTAGCAATTTCGGTTGCTACCTTTTTTATTCGTTGATTTCTTTTGAGAGATTAGAAAGAATTTTTTTTAGAGATTTCTTTCAATTGCTCTCTTTGAAGTTGGATAAAATCCATTTGAGATTCAAGAAGTTGTTCAAATCGTGGTAAGGCGTAAAAAGGAACCGATAGTGAAATTTTTTCTAAGGAACCATTACGGTAAGTTATGAAAGTGAATATGCTTACGGGATAATCAAATTTTACGTAATAATCGTTGATTTGTTCCCAATAAAGTTTATTTTCAGAGAAACGCCATTGAGACCAATCCCATTGTCTAAATATAATTCCGTTAGAACTAATCATTTGAGTGAAATAATTTTCAAGGGAAAAATAAAAAAGAGTTGTTCCGAACATGGCTAAAATGCAATCAATTCCTAAGATATAGATTTTGCTTGCGGGATATTCTAAAATTTTAATACCTTGAATTTTACCGAAATAAGTAGCGAAAAAGAAAGCAGCTAAAATAAAAAGAGTAAGGTTAATGGTAAAACATAAAATGGTAGGAATAACCATCACGGGCTTACGCCACGAAAGAACAATGTTCTTATATTTTTTTTTGTAAGCTATTGAAAGGAGAAAAAACAAAGGAGCAATACCTAATGCAAATATTGTGATGCTATTGTTTAACCATTGTACCATAGCCCTTTTTAATTAACTGCGGTCACAAATATAGAAAATAAAAATCTAATTTGCAAAAATAATTGTAAAATAAGTAAAAATTAGGAGTGAATTAGAAAGTGTTAATAATTTTTTTGTAGTATTTTACCTAAATTCAATCTTAATGAAAAGATGTGTGAATAAAGATTTTGTTTTAGGTTACCAATATTAGAGAGAGCATAATCAATTTGAGCAAAATTCATAATATTGAAGCCAATTCCTGCTGTGGGATAAACAGAAATAACTTTTTTATTATCTAAGTTAGTTAATTTTTGGAAGTTCATAACTCCCGCTCTCAAGAAAACAGTATTTTTAAAAGTTCCTTCTACACCGAGATGGGGATCGAAACTTACTCTGCTAACGTTGGCAAGTACATTTCTTTTACCATCAAAATTAGTTTGAAAGTCCAGTGCAAAAGTTGCAGCCCATTTTTCTTTATCACCGAGAGTATAACCTGCACCAAAATTTAAAGAAGGAAGCGTCAATTCAATAGAGTTTTGAGGGATTTCATTGCCAGTTTGAGCAAAAGCATCTTCAAAAAGCTCTGTATTAAAAGTCCAAGCGTTAAAAGTGGTTGTTACATCTTTCAGGATAACACCGGCATGAAATTTTTCGTTGGAATATCTTGCACCTATATCAATACCGAAGCCCCAAGCATTAGCGAAATCACCTATCTTACGATGTATAATTTTCAGATTTGCCCCCAAAGCAAGTTGGTCTTGAAATTTTTGAGCATAAGTTAATAAAAGAGCCATGTCGGCAACAGAAAAAGAAGTGATTTTGTCATAATTAAAAGAATTACCGTCTTTAAAGTTGAGGGTGTTTGGGATATCATCAATTGCAAATCTTAAAAAAGAGGCTCCAAAGTATCGGTTATCTTGTAAAGGCATAGCATAAGAGCCGTAATCATATTTAGCGATGCCCGCAAAATATTCATTGTGCATTAGGGCAAGCTGGGGTTCTTCTATAAAAGCAATACCTGCCGGGTTCCAGTAGCCTGAGGTCACATCATTGACTATGCCTATGCGTGTATTTCCCATTCCCGCTGCATCTGCTCCTACTCCTAATTTTAAAAATTCATTGGAATACTTCGGAGCCGTCGTTTGTGCCTTTATTGTGTAAGTCCATAAGCAAGTTAGCAAAAGAAAAAAAGAAATTCTTAGCATCCTAAATAAAAACGTAATATAATCAGGCAAAAGTATAAATTTTTTACGATTATTCATAAATTTTTAAAATATTTTGCATGCTTATGTAATAGTCTCTGATTGTAAATGGCGAGCTAATTGTTCGTTCCAATTTTTAAAGAGCTGATTTTCAATCAATTGAGCCTGATTTTTCCAAGTTTCAGCAACATCACCGAAAGTATCCAGTTCATTATTCATTTCTTCTAAATGCCCTACTTCTTCGGCAATAATTGATTTAACAGATATTTTAATTTGATAATCTTCTAACATTTTTTGATAAAGGGGATAAAGGCTATCCGCGCGAGTTTCGATGCCATATGTAACTAATAAATATGCGGCAAATTTTTTTTCTTTCGGGGAGAAATCATATTCTTTTAACATTCTGTTGATACTTACATCTAAACGGTGTAAATACTGTTTGGAAGCAATAGGAGCGAGTAAATAGGAAAAAGAATAATCAGGGGTTTCTTCCGGTAAAATTTTATGAGATAGTTTTTTGAGGAAATAGCCATGCCTAGCTTCTTCGGCAGCATGTTTCAAAATCATTTCGTTGATAGCTTCGCCATGTTGCGAAGTTAAAATTTTGTAAGAACCTATGTGCTCCATGTAGCTAAGCGTATTTAAAAACTTAGCATGAAGCTTAGGATTAGGTATTATCTGATGTAAATTTTGTTGAAAAAATTGTATATCATTCATAACTTTAACCTGCAATAATCACTTCAAACATTTTTTGATGCTCTAAAAAACCTTCTAATTTATCGCCTGGGTTAACTTTTCCGACGCCTGCGGGGGTGCCCGTAAAAATTAAGTCACCAGTTTTAATTACAAAATATTGCGAAACATGTTCAATAATTTTAGGAATATTAAAAATCATATTTTGGGTATGCCCGATTTGACGAATCTCGTTATTTACTTTCAACATAAAATGAACATCATGGATATCCCGAAAGTTCTCAAAAGGGACAAAAATATCAGAGCATAAAGCGGAATTATTAAAAGCTTTAGCTTTTTCCCATGGTAAGCCTCTTTTTTTGAGTTCCATTTGCAAATCGCGGGCAGTAAAATCGATGCCCAAGCTTACGCTATCAATATAAGTATAAGCAAATTTAGGTTGAATAAATTTACCTTGCCTTGCAATTCTTAGTACTAACTCGCACTCATATTGGATATCATTAGAAAAAGGAGGTATCCAGAATTTTTCACCATTTTTCATTAAAGCGGTATCTGGTTTTAAGAATACAACAGGTTCTTCGGGGACTTCATTCTGAAGTTCATGGGCATGATCTACGTAATTCCTACCGATACAAATAATTTTCATTGTTTTAGTTTTGAGTCTAATAAATAGGTACACTCATTGGTAATATCTTCCACAATTTTGAGGATTTTACTGATTGTATCGTTATGTTCGCGATAAGCTAAAATAAATTTTTTGAGTTTTTCGTCTACTTTTTCAAGGACTAAAAGTTCACCATAGCGAGTAAAAACTGCCATCATGTCATATGTATACGGTTGCCACTTGATATACATATCTTTGAGTTTATTAAATTCTTTATCCACGTATTTACGGATGTTATAAATGGAATCGCGAGCTTCATAGCGGTATTGCTCAACTTTTTTGGGGCTACGCAATAATTCAGACCATTGCGCCAAAATTTTTTGATGATGTTCAACATTAGATAAAATTTTTTCTAAGGGAATTTTTTGTTGTTCAATCAGTTGTTGAATAGCATCTTGTTTTTCTTGGAAGCTCGTAATGTTTTTATCACGTTCCGGTTTAGGCTTTTGAACTTTACTGCTATCTTGCTGAGCTCGTAGGCTCTGTGCAATAAAAACTAAAAGTATGGCTACAAAAATTCTTAATGATTTCATTTTCTCGCAAAGTTAGTAGTTTTTTATGAAAGTTTGTATTTATACATAATTGAAAATATTTCTGCGTGTTTACTTTATGTCAAAAATTTATCAGGGAATAAGAAAAATTTCAAAAGAACATTTTGCTCAATGATTTATAATATACGTTCAGAGGACAAGGAATTCTTTTTACTTTTGCAATTCTTTTGAGATATGTATGCATAAGGTACATTTAATTACGGGAGGCTGTGGATTTGTAGGAAGAAATTTGGTAAAGCGTTTATATCAAACTACGGAGGATTATTTACTGATTGTGGATGATTTATCAACTGGTCTTGACCCAGTGGAATGGTTCCCGGATTATAGTTTGTTATCTTGCTCTACTTTTTCGTATATTGATAAAAACAGGCGTGTGATGTTTTGGAAAGGAGATTTTAAGAATTTTCTATGGCATATAAAAAATGAAGAGGGTTGGTTAAATAAGGTTTTTGGAGTGGAGCGGTTTTCTGATGTATATCATTTTGCGGCTATTGTGGGGGGCAGAGCGAAAATAGATGGAGACCCCATGGCAGTAGCCTTAGATTTATCGATTGATGCAGAATTATTTTATTGGGCTATACATCATCGCCCCGAGAGAATATTATACCCTAGTTCTAGTGCGGCTTATCCCATTTCATTACAAACAGACCATAATGCGGTCGCACTTAAAGAAACGGATATTCAATTTGGGGGCATGCTCGGGCAACCTGATATGACTTACGGTTGGTCTAAACTTACAGGTGAATATTTAGCTCAAATAGCAGCAAAGCACTATGGCTTAAAAGTTGCTTGTGTACGACCTTTTTCAGGATACGGGGAAGACCAAGATTTAAGTTATCCTATCCCGGCAATTGCTGCTCGTGCTGCAAGAAAAGAAGACCCTTTTGAAGTTTGGGGCTCGGGATACCAAGGTAGAGACTTCGTCCATATTGATGATTGTATAGACTGCATTTTGCTTGCTATGGAACATATTCATGATGGCTCTGCTATCAATATCGGTTTCGGTAAATTAACTACTTTCCGTGAAATCATCGATTTATTCTGTGAATTTGCTGGTTACCGACCTACCATCAAACCTTTGTTAGATAAACCAGTTGGCGTGCATTCTCGTTATGCAGATATGAGTTATGTTCAAAATCGTTTGGGGTGGTCTCCTAAAATTTCTTTACGTGAAGGAATGAGAAGAGTTTATGATGCAGCAGTAAAAAGGTTACAATCCAAGTTATGAACCCTTTCCTTTTGAAACAATATTTTCAGCCTACTCCTATTTTAGGAATGTTGTTTAATCCTTTTTACATTGCTCGTAGAGCCTTATGGAAAAAAATTCAAATGCTCGGAAAACATATTCAAGGAAAAACTTTAGATATCGGTTGCGGTTCCAAGCCCTATGAAAAATGTTTTCTTTCTACTGAATACATCGGTCTGGAAATTCATAACACAATCAATTTAGCCATCAAAAAAGTAGATGTTTTTTATGACGGAAAAAAAATTCCTTTTGAAAATGAAACTTTTGATTCTGTTGTGTGTTTTCAAGTTTTAGAGCATGTTTTTGAACCTGAGGAATTTTTAAATGAAATTTACAGAATTTTGAAGCCGGGAGGTAAATTGTTGCTTACTGTTCCTTTTGTTTGGGATGAACACGAGCAACCGTATGATTATGCACGCTACTCGTCATTTGGTCTAACCTATCTGCTCCAAAAACATCATTTTCAAATTCTTGAACATCATAAAACTGTACAAAATGCCGGAGTAATTGTTCAACTTACCGCTGAATATTTCTACAAATTAGCCCATAATGTTAAAATTTTAAAGTATCTTACTATGCTTTTCTTGATTTTTCCGATACTTTGTTTAGGTAGCTTAGTCAGTGCTATTTTACCAAATAATCCCGATTTATTTTTAGATAATGTAATTTTAGCTCAAAAAATTGAGTAAAACATAACCTTTTTCATTACGCCCGATGACACTAAAAGAACTTTAGTAGCTGTACAACAGGAGTGGTCTTCAAAGTTAAAACTTGATAAGTTCTTACTTTTGCCCCCATAGTTAAACACTATCAAAATGAAAAATAAAATCCCCCTTTTAAATTCAGGGGGAAACTAAATAATATTGATTACCAATGATTACCAACCGATGGCATAAAAAGCTTTGGTACCGTTGGGATATCTACCTTCTAAGAGAATACCACCTTCATTTTCGGATAAAGCTTCGATCACATCATCAACAGTTTTAACAGGTTTTTTGTTAATTTTTTGTATAATAAAACCTTCTCTGACGCCTGCTTGTTTGAGTTTTCCGTTTACTAAATTAAGAACCACAACACCGCCATCTAAATCAAATCTATTTTTTTCCTCGGAAGTTAAATTTCTTAGGTCAGCGCCAAGTTGTTTTTTGAAATTAGTTACAGACTTTTTGTCATTAGCTGATGACAACTTTTCAGAGCCATGCGAATCTTTTAGTGTAACTTGCACAGTATATTCTTTGTTATCCCGTAAATAAGTAACTTTGACTTTGTCGCCAGGTCTATATCTACCGATTTGTTCTTGCATTTCAGCGGAATTATTAACTTCTACATCATTGATTTTGAAGATGACATCTCCTTTTTTGATGCCCGCTTGATCAGCACCAGAACCTGGGTTTACGCCTGCTATATAAACGCCTTTGTTTCTATCGATATTGTGTTCTTTGGCAAGATTAGCGTTAAGATCTTGGATGGAAACTCCTAAAAAGCCACGTTGTACTTTTCCAAATTCAATGATATCATTCACTACTTTTTGAACAATACGAGAAGGAATAGCAAAGGAATAGCCTGCATAAGAACCTGTACGAGAGGCAATTGCAGTATTGATGCCGATAAGTTCACCAGTTAAGGTTACTAATGCACCGCCTGAATTTCCTGGGTTAACTGCTGCATCGGTTTGTATGAAAGATTCTATTTTGTATTTATCGTTTAAAATGTTTATATTTCGCCCTTTGGCACTAATAATTCCGGCAGTAACCGTAGAAGTTAAATTAAAAGGATTACCGACAGCTACGCACCATTCTCCGACTTCCACTTTGTCAGAATCTCCAAATTTTAAGAACGGCAAGCCTTCTGCATCAACTTTAAGGACAGCTAAGTCAGTAGAAGGGTCTTTTCCTATCAGTCGAGCTTCAAATTTACGGTTATCGTACAAAGTAACTTCATATTCAGAGCCCCCTTCAATTACGTGATTGTTTGTAACGATGTAGCCATTGCTTGTTAGAATAACCCCACTTCCAGTTGCTTCAGAAGGGCCGAACGGTCTTTCAAAAGGAATACCAAAGAAATCAAAAGGATTTATGTCAGAGAAATAATCTGATTTAGAGCCCCTCGTTTTAATATGGACAACGGCAGGGTTGGCTATTTTAGCGGCTAACCGAAAATCAACTAAACCGTCCGGAAGTTTGTAATCCGTTAAATGAATAGGCTGATGCTGTTCATAAACTACCTTCAAACGGTCTTTTTCAAAAAATTTATAAATTCCAACCGTCAAAATACTGCTAATGCCTGCAATCAAAATAATTCGTGAAAAATCCTTCCAGTTGATATTCATAGGTTGTATTTTTTTATAAAACTTTCAAAAATTGTACCAAGTTGCATTTGATGACAAAAATAATACTTAAAAATTCTGAAAATATGCTCATAGTAAGTTGAATGTTTTTTTATAAACTACTTATTCTTAAAAAGGTCTAAAATTTGTTCTGCATGGGCATCGGTTTTTACTTTTTTGATGATATGAATAATTTTACCGTTTTCATCTATGATGAAAGTAGTTCGTAGAATGCCTTCTGTGATTTTACCGTACATATTTTTTTGCCCCCAAACTCCATATTTCTGAATGATGGACTTGTCAGCATCAAGTAACAAAGAAAAATTGAGTTGATGTTTATTCGCAAATTTTTGGTGTGATTCTAAGCTATCGGCACTCACTCCTAAAACGATAAATCCATGATTTTTCAAAGTTTCCAGGTTATCTCTTAAATTGCAGGCTTCTTTGGTACAGCCGGGAGTATCATCTTTAGGATAAAAATACAAAATAACTTTCTGACCTTTGAGTTTACTAAGAGTAATTTCGTTACCTAAATGGTCTTGGGTTGTAAAATCTGGTGCTAATTGTCCAACTTCTAACATACTATAAAAACAAATTCATGCAAAAATAATTCGTTTTTAATAACTAATCAAAAAATTTTGAATAGTAGGATGGTTGCTTTCTAGGAAGGTGTTAATATTTTCAAAGAAAAAACCTCTTTTTTGGTCTATGAGTAGGATTTTGTTAGCAATATTTTTGACGGCAGTCATATCATGAGTTACAACGATGAGGATATTTTGAGGTTGAAAAATAGACATTACAAGGTTATCAATCAAACGGGCATTGATGGGGTCTAGGCCGGTGTGAGGTTCATCAAAAAGTAAAACTTTAGGTTGATGGTATAAAGCTCGTGCAATAGAAGCCCGTTTTTTCATTCCCCCGGATAATTCTTCCACTTTTTTGAATAAATCTTTCTCATTTAATCCTACGGAAGGCAAAATTTTTTTTACTTTTTCCAATATGTAATTAGGGTTCAAATTTTGGTAGATGTCTTTGATACCGATGTTTTCCCACAAATTGTAGTGATCAATTAAAGCAGGATACTGAAAAACGACACCAATATAATCGGTAAAGGATTTGGTAGGAGGGTACGGAGATTGATGAAAAAAATGTATAGAACCATTTTGTGGTGGTATTAAACCACATAAAAGTTTAAAAAGTACACTTTTACCTTCGCCACTTTTCCCTATAATACATAATCTATCACCTGGTACTAATGTAAAATGGATATCTTGAAAAATTAAATGATTACCAAAGCTATAAGATAAATTTTTGACTTCAATCATTAAAAATCCAGGAGGTGCTTGATGATTTTAGACTTTTCCCGGCTACAAACCACTTCCATACCGTTGTCTAAGATGAGTTTGAGGCGATGCCCATACCATAAAACAAATTCTTTCACGTGTGAAATATTGACAATAGCAGAACGATTGACACGAACAAAATACTTTGAAGGCAATTTTTTTTCAAATTGTTCAAGACTTTGGTTAAGTATGAAACGTTTTTCAGGAGTAAAAAGGTGAGTAACTCTTTCTTCCACTTGAACTAAAATGATGTCTTCTATATCTACGAGTTTATAGCGGTCAGCGGCAGGAATAGGAATTTTATTATTAAATTGGAAACCATTTTGTTGAAGTTGTTGGTTGAGTTCTTCAATAGGTACTTTGGGAACTTCCTTTAAGGCAAGCATTTTTTGGATTTTTTCAATAGTTAGAGCTAAACGTTCTTTGTTTATAGGTTTGAGGAGGTAGTCTATGCTGTTAAGTTCAAAAGCTTTGATAGCATATTCTTGGTAAGCAGTAGTAAAAACTACGAAAGGATGCAGGTTTTTAGGTAAATTTTGAACGACTTCAAGCCCATTGAGCCCAGGCATTTCAATATCTAAGCAAACCACGTCCGGCTCAAGTTCTACGATGCTCTCTAATGCTTGAAGACCATCTTCTGCCATGGCGACGAGCTCTATCTGTTCATAATCGGCTAAAAGCCTTTTCATTTTATTTCGGGCAGGCTCCTCATCGTCTGCAATTAGAACTCTTATTTTGGTCATAAGTAAAGTATTACCTATTTTTTAGATGAGTAGGACCGATACACCAGGTAAACTAACAGAATGATAACACTTAAATACAAAGCATAGCCCGCCCATTCTATTTTACATTCGTAACAACTTCTAAATCTTTGAATTAACCAATCTAAAATGGTGTTCTGTATTGAATTATTCTCAATAGAGGATTGATTTGGGAAAATGGTTCCACCAAAAAGTAAAGTTTTCATTTTAATAGTGCAATTTGGGCATTAGAATGTAAGTAACTCCAATAAGTAAACCGCCAGTGATATTTGTGGTTTTAGGTCTATTTTGAGGATAATAGCTAACAGATTGCGTAATGCCTTGTGTAGTTAAATCGTAAGATGCTTTTTTGTTTTCTGCATCTGTAAAGGCATAATCAGCCCATACTCTGGTATTCATTTTCATGTTATAACGTAATTTTACGTCAAGACCTGTTCTGAATGTTGCTCCTAATAAAAAGGAATTGAAGGTTTCGTATCTTGAAGGCACATTGGTTTTGTAAACAAAAGGAACTTGTTCGTATGAATAAGCACGGTCATTATTACGTTCTTTTACGCCCACTAAAAAATTAAATTGAGGACCGATTTCAGCAGTAAATGCATATTTCATTTCGGGGTCCGTAGTATATTTGAAGAGTACGGGTACTTTAACAAAGTACTGTCGGAGTTGATGTCTCACCGTATCTTGTAAGCGATTTTTGTACGTATGGTCTTGACCTTGCGCAGAATAAAGTACATTCACATGAATTCCCAGGTTATCTTCAAAGTGGTATCCCACTGAAATTCCTGCGGACATTCCATAGGTCTTTAAATATGAAAAAGTATCTTTTGGAGCATCAGAATCTTGTTTATTGAGCATCCATGAACTTAACGGCATTGCATAGACTCCAATATGGTACCCTTCTTGTGCATTTAAATTTTCAATCGTGAATAGCGTTAACAGGAACGTAACGATTATTTTTTTCATGCTTTTATAATCAACCTCGCAAATATATACAAAATTTTTGTCGCAAAAAAATATTTTAAAAAACAATCAATGTATAAAAGATTTTTTGCTGAATTTTTTGCAAGTAATTATTCAATAGAATTTCTGACTTTTTCAGCGTAGGCTCTTAATGCTTCTTGCAGAGCTATTCCCTTTTGTGTTTGTTCTATAACCCAAATTGCCCCTAAAATATGAGTGAGCTGTTCCCCTTCATCATTTCCAGGTACTTCTATATCAAGCCTTTCACCTGCTAAAATTTTTTGTTCTTGCAATTGCAAAACCTCTAAACTATGTTCCTGGGCTAACTTTCGGATTACGGGAATTTTCACAAAACAAACTTGAATTTTTATTTTGTTGTCCGACAAGGATTCGAACCCTGACTAAAAGAACCAAAATCTTCTGTGCTACCGTTACACCATCGGACAATGCCCTCAAAATTGCGTTGCAAATTTAGCGTAAAACTTTAAATCAAACAAATTCAATTTGAATTTTCTTATAATTTATTGATTTTCAATTTTTTGATTTTCTAATTCTACTTCATTTTCATCTTCCACTTCACTTTCGTTAATCCATCCCGTCTCAAGTTCAGCTTGTGTGGAAGGAACATCAAAATGTTCTACTAAAGCAGGTAGAAGTATCAAATTAGAAAACAAAGCAATAAATAAAGTAATGGAAGTAAGTACACCTAAGGCACGAGTGCCACCAAATTCAGACGGAGTAAAAATAATAAAACCTGCTAATAGAATGCAAGAAGTGTAAACGATACTCATACCTGTTTTTTTGATGCTCGTGTAAATAGCTTGCGGGATATCATCACCATGCTTTCTGCGGCTCCAATACATTGCTAAAAGATGTATAGAATTATCAATCGCAATACCAAAAGCAATGCCATAAATCAAAGCGGTAGAAGGCTTTAGCGGAATGTTTAGGTACCCCATTAGCCCAGCGGTTACTACTAATGGAATAATATTCACTAATAAACTGATTGCCATAATCCGCCATGACCAAAACAATACAAACATCTGTAAACCAATAATCAGAAAAGTGGCAACCAAACTCCAATACAAGTTATCCACTAAATATTCATTTGCTTTTAAGAAAAGCTTGGTAGTTCCTGTAATTTCTGTTTGAATTTTACCATCTTTCGGAAAAAAAGTGTTCAGAATGCTGTCTGTTTTAGAAATTAAAAGAGGGATTTGCCTTGAACCGATATCTTTGACATAAAATTGAATTCTAGCTTTTTGATTTAGCGAATCCGTTAAGGCATCTAAGATTTTATTGTTTGAATTCGCTTGCAGGTTACGAGTGTAATCCGTAATAAAAGCTAACTCGTCTTTGGATGGGAAAATATACTGTTCAGGTTGATTACCAAAATAAGCATAACGGCTTAATTTCAATAAGTTAATAATGCTAACACCATTAGAAAGTTCGGGAAGTTTTTCTAATTCAGTTTGAAGTTTTTCAATTTTTTTTAGGGTATTATAATTTTTGAGCCCATTTTTCTTTTGAGTATTGATAACAATTTCGTAAGGGAAAACACCTTGAAATTTACTTTCCATGAAACGCAGGTCTTTCATGATATTAGACTCAGAAGGTAAATCATCAACCATATAAGAAACCGCATAAAGCCTCAGAATACCAATTACACCAAAAAAAGTAAGGATAATGCTCACAAAATAAATGTTTTTTTTATGATTTTTTACCAGTTGAGCAACCTTTTCAATGAAGAGATTTAAACGTTTAGCATCTAAGTGCTTCGTAGTTTTATAGGTTGGGTCAGGGAGAAGAGAAAAGATACCGGGTAACATAATGATAGTCAAAAAATAAGTAATCATGGTACCTAAAAAAGCGATAATACCGAATTGTTGTAAAACTACGACGCTAGTAAAATAGAGGGTCAAGAAACCGAAGGCAGTATTAGCGTTAATCATTAAAGTAACCATACCTAATTTTTTTATCATAGCTTTCAAGGCTTCTTCTTTACTGCCTAATTTCACAAATTCCTCGTGATAGTCAGACATCATGTAAACGCTATTCGGAATACCGATGATGACTAACAAAGGCGGTAGCAAAGCATTTAGGATGGTAATTTTATAACCAAAAAGTACGATAAGCCCTAAAGTCCAAGCAGCAGTGACAGCAATAGTAACCATTGGAAAAACAACGGGTATCCATGAACGATAAAATAAAAACAGCGTAATAGCAGTCACAACCGTAGCTAAAAACATGAACAAGGCTAATTCTTGAGGCAATTTTTGCGCGTTGTATGTGCGTACATAAGGTAGCCCCGCAAAATGTACTTTTATTCCATACTTTGCTCCTAATTCTTCAAAACGATGTATGATTGACCACAAAAGCTTATGTTTTTTCTTAGAATTCAGTATTTCATTCGTTAAACTGACTGCACAAATCGTAGTGGTAAAACAGCTATCAAACAGGTAATTTTTGTAAAAAGGATGTTTTGTAACCATTTTTTGGATAATATCCATTGGTAAACCTGGTTTAATTAAAGGTTTGACTTCAAAAGTTTGAAGCGAATCATTGCGGTATAGTTCAGGTAAATTAGTATAGTTAACAACTCTTTTGATACCTTCTAGATGATCTAGGGAATCAGAAAAATGATAAATTTCATTAAAAAATTGATTATCAAAAATTTTTTCGTGGGCTTCAATGCCTATAATCAGTGCGTTGCCATCTTCACCAAATGTTTTTTTAAAATTTTGATATTGAATAAAATCCGGGTCGTCTGATGGAACTACTTTAACAAATTCTTGAAAAATTTCCACCTTAGTACCCATAAAAGCCATTACTAAGGTGGTAACTGTAATTAAAAATAACAAAACTTTCCTATTTCTGAGGATGAACTCAGCGAACTTTAACCACATGTAAAAATTGGTGGCAAAATTACTTAGTTTTTTTCATCATACTCAATGTAGTTAAAAGGCTTTCAAATTAATTTAAAGAAACTGAGGCATTTCTTAAATTGGAACTATCTCCCACTTGTGTTCCTATGTACTTTATCATAGCAAGGATAATATCATCATTCTGTTCATTGAAAAAGCCTTTCCAGTCTTGTAATTTTTTGTAGCAGCTTTGAGCTCTTTTTTTGAGAGAAGGAATTACATGAACTTGTTCAAGCATTTCTTTGAAAGCATTTTTACCAAATTTTTGGTGCCCATTATGCCCGCCTAATTGGGTTTCAAAACCGTCTGAACTTAAATAGAGTGTTTCGCCGGGTTGTAAAGAAAAAGTATGAAGCTCAAAATGATCTTGCCCATGATAGTTTTTTCCTCCTACAGATTTTTTAGAGCCAGGAATTTCCTTTAAACCCTCATTCGTACCCAAATAAATAGGGCGCATAGCAGAAGCAATAGAAATTTTATCGTTTTCAATTAAAATAGCATAACCTTCTAAAGAATCTAAAACTGCTCTTTTATCATTTTCTTCTTGATGTAATATTCCTTTAATTTTTTTGTCTAATTCGTACAATAGCATATCAGGTAAAATGACCATTTTATCTTTTACGAGGTGTTCTAAGGCGTTAATGGCAATAAGAGACATAAAAGAACCCGAAACCCCATGTCCTGTGGCATCACCTACAAAGAAAATGGTTCTATTATGAATTTTAGCCCCCCAATAAAAATCCCCGCTTACAATATCTTTCGGTTGAAACAAAATTTCACATCCAAAAGTAGGAGGGAAAAAGGAATTTATTTCTTCAATAGTTGGCATCATCGCTTTTTGGATTCTTTGAGCATAGGTTATAGAGTTTTGAATTTCTAATTCTGTATTTTCTAATTTTTTTTCAAGAGCTTTATTAGCTAGGGCAAGTTGGGTATTCAAGTCTTCCACTTTTTTTTCGGTATGATGGAGCAACTCAGCAAGTTCTTTTTCAGCAGTGATATCAAAACGAACAGAAATGTATTTTATGGGAATTCCTTTTTCATCTAAAATAGGGGTAATTGTTGCGTGAACCCAATAGGCAGAACCATCTTTTGCTTTATTTTTTACGACACCTTTCCATACTTTACCGGCGGTTATAGTTTTCCACATTTCTTCAAAAGCTGAAGCTGGCATATCCGGATGCCGTATAATTCTATGATTTTTACCCATCAGTTCTTCACGAGAATACTTAGATATTTCACAAAAAGTATCATTCACATAAATAATATTTCCACGAATGTCAGTAGCAGAAACAATTGCCGCATTATTTAAAGCTAAGAATTGTGCTTCCAGTTCTTTTTCAGTAGCAAGCAGTTGCTCGTTAGTTGCTTTGAGTTCTTCATTCAATTGTAATAATTCTTCCCCTTGTGTTCTCAATTCCTCTAAACTGGTTTGAAGTTCATCTTGTAGCTTTATTTGTTCTGTGATATCAAAGCGAACCGCTACATACTTGATAGGAACCAGTTTTTCATCTAAAACTGGTACAATCGTAGATTTAACCCAGTAATATTCACCGTTCTTTTTTTTATTACAAATGATTCCTTTCCATACATTTCCGGAAGAGATAGTTTTCCATAAATCCTCAAAAATGGTATCAGGTTGTAAGCCTGATTTTAAAATCCTATGATTTTTTCCCAAAAGCTCCTCTCTTGAATACCCTGAAATTTGAACAAAGGTATCATTTGCAAAAATAATATTGCCTCTAATATCAGTTTCAGAAACTATAGCCCCCTCATGCAAGGCTCTTAGCTGTCCTTCTAATTCAATTTGTAGCGATGCTACTAAAGCTTTATCTGCAGATTTCCCAAAGATTTTTTCTAAAAATGACATAATGTTGCTTCTAATTTTTAACATTGCAAAAGTACTAATAAAATTTTTGGATTAAAACCCTTTAATTCAAAATACTCAAAAAAAATTAAAAAAAAAAAAATACTTACTAGAAAA
>Ga0068706_1000228_pt1 | contig 28531 bp, 31 predicted proteins | sample YNPMSBMetaG_FD_65632 | JGI IMG/M metagenome (GOLD analysis project Ga0068706, IMG submission 65632) | Anoxygenic and chlorotrophic microbial mat microbial communities from Yellowstone National Park, USA - YNP MS-B MetaG | ecosystem: Environmental > Aquatic > Thermal springs > Hot (42-90C) >...
TAAACAAGATTTAATATAACTTAAAGCTTCTTTTTGATCTTCCGTTAGAAGAGAATAATTAATATTTTCGGAGTTATTAGCGATGGAGTCGATTTCATCGACAATATAATCAAGACTTTTTTCGTTAGGATTATAATAATCGGCCTTGAAGATTTTGAGAAAAATTGAGTATGAATTTTTTGATATATTAACGTCCTTATCTTTTACATCTATAATATCTCGAATATTTTCGATATAATTTTTTTATCGACAAAAAAAAAAGACAGCTCTTTCGATTTGGGAATTTCTTTATCGATAGCGACTTCTTTTTGAAAACATAAAATTAAAACAATGTGTTTTGGGTTCAATCTATCGCCAGGCGAAAGATTGCTTTTTATAAAATTATTGAAAATATTCTCAAACTTGGCTTTTTGGTTTTTTAATTGAATATATGGATTTATATAAGCTCCCCCTTTTATATGTTCTCCATTGAAGCTTCTCCATAGTCCTAATTCAAAGTTCTTTTCATCGGGTAGAATAATTTTGCCTTCGTAATTTTTGAAATCGATAATACAAACGACATTTTGAGTTATGAGCAAAGCGTCAATTTGCAATCTTTCGTCTATTTCGCATACGGGACTTCCAATTAACAATCCTTCTATTTTTAAATCGTTAAATAATTTTGACAAATTTTTAGCGAATTATCTAAAAAAGATATTTTCATAACTTTTTGCGAAAGAACTTTTTCTTATTTCTAACATTTTAATTCATTTTTTTATTGCGTAGTTATATTTAAGATTTGTATTAAATAAGATTGTTTAATTTTCCCCATCGAATATATTTATCCCCTCAGAATTTTCTTGATAATTTAATAAAAAAAAATTTAAAAACAATGATTTTTTTCAAAAAAATGATTATAGAATATAATTATTAATCATTATAAGTCTGATTAGCCGCTTTTTTGATTGTAAAAAGCTATGCAAAAAAAGGAATTTGTAAAACCCTAGACTAATCTTTATAAAATATAATCAATCAAATTTTGCTTTAATATTGATAATTCTTGCAAATTGAAAAAAAGTAAGTCTAATAGATAAAGAGAGAAAAATTAATATTAAGATAAAAAAGCTAAATTAGATGAAACAAAAAAAGCAGTTTGATATTTTAAAAAATTATTGCATTTGAATCATTTTTTTACTTATATTATTTAAGTTAAAAATATTAAAAACTTATTATAACTAAATACAAAAAATAATAATACAGACATTGATGTTGTCAAATCTTGACGCTGAAATAGTTTTCAGGAAAAACAAGGCGGCGAAAAGGTTTATTATAAAAATTATCAGCCAAAATAAAGTGGAAGTAATTATACCAAAAGGCGGAACTAAAAGCTTTGCGTTTGATTTTTTATCAAGTCAAAAAAATTGGGTTGAAAATAAATTAAACGAATTGCGAAAATTTGTTCGAAACGAAGATGAAGAAAGAAGATACAAATACTTAGGGAAAAATTTAACATTTGAAGAATTGGTTGAGACTTTAAAAGTCGAAAACAAAACAGTAAAACTTAACAACATAACTAATAAAGAGATTTTTTACGACAAAGTTTTGAGAAATAAATCGGAAGAATATTTGATTCAAAAGATTCAAGACTGGAGCAACCAATTAAATTTATATCCTAAGTCTGTAAAAATTAAAAAACTTAAAAGAAGCTGGGGGTTATGTTCAAAAAGAGGGGATATATCTTTAAATTATAAATTAATAAAATTAGGCCCGAATTTGATAGATTATGTCTTAGTTCATGAGTTGATACATTTATTAGAATTTAATCATTCAAAAAATTTTTATGATAAATTAAAAAAAATTTTGCCAGACTATAAGTTCAGGCAAGAGGAATTAAAAAATGAATTATTATTTTAAAAATTGAGAGACAAAAATGGAAAAAGAAATTTCAGTTCGCATTTGGGAAAAAATGACAAAACTTTATGAAATTTTAAGAATGCAGCAAAACAAATCTATGTATGCTATGAATTTAACAGGACCGCAATTTAGCGCGCTCGAAGTTTTATATAGAGAAAATGAAAATAGAATACCATTAAAAAAATTATCTGAAAGGTTATCCGTTAGCGGAGCAAATATCACATGCGTGGTTGACAATCTTGAAAAAGACGGACTCGTAAGAAGAGTTCCTTCTAAAGAAGATAGAAGAATTATCTACGCCGAAATTACGCCGAAAGGAAAACAAAAGTTCGAAAAAGTATTTCCGATTCATCAAAAAAACGTAGAAAAAATCGTCGAGTCTCTTAACGCAGATGAAAAAGAATATCTTGAAAGGTTATTGGATAAATTAATAGCTTTTAAAATTGAAAATATAGAATAAAGTTTTTTTGTTTTTGATAAGATAACAATTATAATTTTATTTTATCGGATAAGAAAATTTATATTTTTCTAAACACTAACATAGCCCAATCGGATTCTGATTTTTGTTCGATTAACTCAAATGAGGAATTCTCATAAATTTCGGAAAGCTCTACTATATCTGAATTCAAAAAACCGCTTAAAGCCAAGAGACCGCCGTTTTTTAATTTATCGTTAAGAAACTCTGCTTTATCTTTTAATATGGGCTTAAGAATATTCGCTGCGATAATATCGAAATCTTTTTCCGAATCCTTTACGCATAAAAAATCGCCGCGACGAACTTCAATCTGACTTTCGACGTCGTTGAGAGAAATATTTTCTTTTGCGTTTAAGTAAGAGCATTCGTCTATGTCGAATGCTAAGGCTTTTTTCGCTCCTAATTTAATTGCGGCTATGGCTAAAATTCCCGTTCCAGTTCCGCAATCTAAAATTGTTTCGCCGCCTGAGACATATTTTTCTAAAAATTCTAACATCATTTTAGTCGTTATATGTTCGCCAGTGCCGAACGACATTCTTGGATCGATTTGAATTACGATTCTATTTTCTGCGTTTGAATAGTCTTTAAAGCTTGGTTTTATTGCGAGTTTTTTTCCAACTTCGATAACTCTAATTGTTTTTTCCCATTCTTCGTTCCAGTTTTTATCTTCAATTTTATTAATTAAAATTCTATAATCTTTAATCAAATTTTGTTTTTTTATTTCTTCTAAGCGATTTTTTATTTCGTTTTCTAATTTATCGTTTTCTTCAAAATAAGCCAACAAACAATCTTCTTTTTCAGCGGTTCCCAAAGCGTTTAAATCCCATAAGAAACTGTTGGCTATTTCAGGCTCGAAAGGCTCTAATACTAAAATTACTTCGTAATATGTTAAACTCATTTTTTATTGTAATTTAATTAAAATTTTTTATGCAATAATTAGCAATATAATTTATTAAAAATAAGTTCTTGTTCTAAATTCAACGCCTAATTCTTCAATAACAAATTTTTTTGCTTTCTGTTCGTCTACTTGAGATAATCCAACAATTGTCATAACAACTTTAGATTTAAGCTTTGCTTTTTTTGCAAATTCAATCATTTCATCATGCAACGAAGGATCTACGCGCATAAGCTTCGCATATTCGTTTCTATCGACTGAATTCAAACTAATTGAAACAGTGTCAATAGCGCCGGCAAATTCTTCGGTAATATCTTTTTTGTTTAAGAAATTCCCGTGGCCGTTTGTGTTTAATCGAGTTTTGCCGCCATTTGCTTTTACGTATTTAGCGACTTGTTTTACGACGTCCCATCGAATCGTAGGCTCTCCATACCCGCAAAAAACTATTTCTTTATATTTTTTTGGGTCTCCAATCAATTTAATATAAACGTCGGCTTCTGGTTCTTCTGATTTTTTCATTCCTAAATTATAGCCAGCAATTACGGGATCCTCTTTTCGAGAGCAAAAGACGCAATCTGCGTTGCATCGATTTGTGACATTGACGTATAAAGAGTCGCCAATTTGATAAACAAAACTAACGTCTGGCATTTTTCCAATTCCATATAATTTATATGCATTATAAGAAGTTGTTCGAGCTACATCTTCAACTCTAAGATGTTGCAGACGAGCCAATTCTTCCGCGATGAAGGAAAGCAAAGAAGGTTCGTTTGTTTTTCCGCGATAATTTTGAGGGGCCATGTAAGGAGAATCGGTTTCGAGCAGTAAATCTTCGATAGATATAAAGGAAGCGACCTCTCTTAACGTGTCGGCTTTTTTGTAAGTTATATTTCCCGTAAAAGAAATATAATTTCTCATTTCTACGATTTTTTTTGCTTCAGTTAATTCGCCAGAGAAACAATGAAATTGAGCTTTAGGTTTATCATTGCCGAATTTTTCTAAAGATTTAAAGATATCTTCTGATGCTTGACGATTGTGTATAATAATCGGAAGATTTTTCTTTATTGCTAATTCTATTTGTTTTTCGAAAGCGTATATTTGATTTTCTTTTGGAGAAAAATCATAATAATAATCAAGACCTATTTCGCCAATAGCTATAATTTTTGGATTGTCAATTAATTTTTCTAGATCATTCAATTGTTCTGTTTCGAAGTTAGCGGTTTCATGAGGATGTATTCCAACGGCTGCGTAAATTATATCGTATTTTTTTGCTAACTCGACGGCCTGAAAAGATGTTGTCAAATCTGTTCCGGGAACTATAATATAATCGACGCCGCTCTCTTTTGCGCGTTTTATGACGTCGTCTATATTGTTTTTATAGTTATTGTCAAACAAATGAGCATGCGTGTCGACGAACATTTTTTTTTCTCCTTAAAAAAACATTTCCACATTTAATGAAAAATTTCTTATTGGCGAAAGATTGCCTGTCATTTCAATGTAATAATAATTAAGCAAATTTTTGACATTAAAATTAGTTTTAACCAAAATATTTTCTAATAGAATCGACCAGCTGAATCTTAAATCTAAGACATAAATATCGACAAAAGCGTTTGCGTCGTTTACGATAGTCGATAATTCTTCGTCGAAAGCTTTAGGTTTGCTTGCGTATCTAAAATCAACGCCCGCCGAAAAAGGGACAAAGTTTAAATCGCTCGAGTGATAAATAGCGATATTATTTCGATACTTTAAATCTTTTTTGCTATTAAGATCTTTTGCTTCTAAAATTTGAACTGAGATTCTGCTTTGCAAAAAATTATCAAAAAATGCTCCCGATAGCGAGCTTTCTGTTCCGTAAATATGAGCGTTTTGAATATTTGCAAATGAAATTTTGCCATTTAAAGGATTTATTCTTGGTTCTATGAGACGGTTATATTTAACGTAAAATAATGCCGCGTCAAAATTAAATTTTTCAAAAAAGACAAATGTCAATCCAATTTCATTTGAAAAAGCGGTTTCGGGTTTCAAATTAGGATTTGGCTCTACTGTTATACCGCTTATTGAAGTTTGAGTGAAATTTTCAGAAAGCGATGGAGCTCTAAATGATGAGTTAGTAGAGAAACGCAAATTTAAATTTTGATCGAATTTATAAAGAATTCCAAATTTTGGTGACAATGAATAATGAGCCGAGAGCGTATCGTTTTTGTTTGCGTCAAACCTAATTCCGCCTGTAAGAAATAAGTTATTAAATAATTTAGAATCATATTGAGCGTATGAACCAAAATTATATGATTTTGGATTAGAAAAAATATTTGAGTTAACTTTGCCATAGCTGAATTCAATTCCGCAAATTAAGGAAGAGAAATCGTCCAAGAAAAAATTAATTTGTGAATTATTTCTATATAAATTTGTCGACGAGCGATTTGACGCTTCGGAATCTTCTTCCCAGTTTGTGTAATAATAAGCGAATTTATTTTCAAAACTAATTTTGTCAGTTATTGTCGTTTTGTAAGTTAGGGCTGTTAAGTTTCTAAAAGAGGCGACTTTTTCGCCATAATCGGATTCTGGGGGACGAGTGGCATTTTTTAAATTTTTCCAATATATAAAACTGCCGCGATTTTGAATTAATCCTAATCCTAATACGCTAAAAGATTTATCGCTGTCAATGTTATAATTAATTTTGTAATAATAACCGTGTCTTTTTGCAAAGTCGTTTTGTCTGTAACTTAAATTTTCATAACGGTGAAAATTTGCGGTAAAACTTAAATTTTTAAAGCTGTTCGAATAAGAAATTGATTGTCCATTAAATGTTCTTAGAGATTTGCTCCAGTTCCATTCTGGATATTTAGTTTTATCGTAAAAGCCGAAACTGCTTTTGATATGAAATAGCGGATAAGAAGAATTATCTTTAGTAATAATATTGACGACGCCGCCGATAGCAGAAGATCCATACAACGAGCTTTGTCCGCTTTTCAAAATCTCTATTCCGTTAATTTCATTTATTGGCAATATTTCCCAAACAATTTCTTGAGAGTCGCCGCTATGCAAAGGAATACCGTCAATAGCGGCAAGGGCTCTTGCTCCAACTCCGCGAGAAAATCCGGATGAGCCGCGAATACTAATTTGGTCTAATGCAAATGTAACTCCAGGCGCGTTTCTGAGCGCTTCGTCTACTGAAGAAATATTTTTTTGCGATAATTTTTCGACTGAAATTATTTCGGCCGATACTGGAATATCGGATAAAGCTCTTTTATATTTAGTTCCAGAAATGATAATTTGCTCGGTTTGTATTATATCTTCCTCTAAGATGATTTCAATTGAAACGTCAGAATCAGAAATTAAAACGGTATCCACTCTTTTTTTATATCCTATCATGCTTGATTCGACTGCATATTTGCCCGGCTTTAAATTCTTTAAAACAAATTTTCCTTTCTTATCCGTCGATGTTCCAAGAGCTTTTTTGGAAATATAAACGTTGGCTCCAATTAAAGGCTGGTTTTTTTTATCTTTGACTATTCCATTAATGGAAAAATTTTGAGCAAATAAAAAATCGTTATAAAAAAAAGCTAATAAAATTAATAAAACGGGTAAAAATAATTTTTTTTTCATATTACTTTGGCGGTTGTGGAGGCAAGGAATTAAAATCGCATATAATTATTACATTTTCGACAATTTCGTCTTTTGGAATTGTTATTTTTCCCGCTTTTGAAGAATCGTTGTCTTGCAAATATAATCCTATGACAAACCAATCGTTTCTATTTAATGAAATTTCTTCTTTAGTTGAAGCGGCGACTGCGAGATAGTTATAATTTCCTTTTGAAATTGAACTTAATAAAGCTTTTTCGGATGCTGAGCTAAAAATGAATCTTGTCGAATTTAAAGGTATGTTTTCGCTTACATAAGCAAGATTAAAAGCGTTAAAATCAGCCGCAGAACGCAAAGAATCTTTAAACATTATTACGTGAGCTCTTTTAATTTCCGGGAGCCATTCTCCTTTAAAGATAACAAATCCTTCTATGCCTGGTTTTAAAATTTTAGTTGGCGGCTGCAATCCATCGTCGCATGAAAAAAAAGAAAAAGATAGATAAATAATAAAGACAATATTAAATTTGCTCAAAATTTCAAACAACTTCGCCGATAACATAAGCTTTTTCGTTAATTTGATTTGCAAGTTTTATAGTTTCATCTGCGAAATTTTTATCTACAATAGCTATTAAACCTATTCCTAGATTAAAAACTTTTCTCATCTCATCGTCTGAAATATTGCCGAGTTTTTGTATAAATTTAAATATATATGGAGGCTTCCAAGAATTCCAGTCAATTTTTAAGCTTAAATTTTGCGGAGTAACTCTTATCGTATTTCCAATTATGCCTCCGCCAGTTATATGAGAGAAAGCTTTAATAGTTATATTTTCTTTCAAAATATTAATCAAATTTAAATACGATTTGTGAATTTTTAACAACTCTTCGCCTATGGTAAGTTCAAAATCGTCTATTTTATCAAAAGGACTAAATTTAGAAAAAATTACCTTTCTAGCAAGAGAATAGCCGTTAGTATGAAGTCCGTTAGATTCAAAGCCGATTAGAATATCTCCTTTTGAAGTATTAGAACCGTTTATGATTTTATCTTTTTCAACAGCTCCGACAATCATACCAGCGATGTCGTACTCGTTTTCAGCATAAAAACCCGGCATCTCGGCAGTTTCGCCGCCGACAAGCGAACAATTATTTTCGCGACAAGCTTTAGCTAATCCTTCGACAATTTTTTCGGCTCTTTCCGGAATTAATTTTCCAAACGCGAGATAATCTAAAAAATATAACGGTTCGGCTCCGCATACTGCAATATCGTTGACGCAATGATTGACTAAATCTTGACCAATTGTGTCATGCTTATCCATCATAAAAGCGATTTTAAGCTTAGTGCCGACTCCATCTACGCTTGAAACAAGTATTGGCTTTTTGTATTTTGAAAGATCAAATTCGTAAAACGAGCCAAAAAGTCCAATATCTGCCAAAACATTCTTGGAAAAAGTAGATTTAACGTGATTTTTTATTCTTCTGACAAATTCGTCGCCAGCTTCGATATCTACGCCGGCTAATTTGTAAGCGCTTTCATTGTTCATATTCATAAGGACTTGTTTTTTTTTAATTATTGAAACTAAAATAAGCATTTTATTGTATGATTAAAAGAATAATTTTATAAATTGTTGATTATCAATATAAATTTTAGGACTGCATTTAATTTTATATTTAATTAAATTGATTTTACAAATTTTAGTTTTTTATGATAGAGTTAAGCGAAAGAGAAAAGAAAATACTTAGATTTGTCGTAAATCACTTTATAGCAACAGCTACGCCAGTGGGTTCTCGAAATGTTTCTAAAAATCTTGATTTAGGGTTGTCGTCTGCGACAATAAGAAATATCATGTCCGATTTAGAGGATTCTGGATTGCTTGAGCATCCTCATACTTCAGCCGGAAGAATTCCAACGGATAAAGGTTATAGAGTATATGTCGATACCTTAATTGAAATACCGGAATTAACTGATGCGGAAAAAGAAATTATCGCGCGCGAAATTGAAGCATATTCAAATTATGCCGACGATTTAATACAGATGATGACCCATTTAATCAGCGACATCACAAAACATCTTGCCTGTATTACATATCCGAAAATAGAATTAGGGGTCCTGGAAAAAATTAGAATAATTAAACTAACTTCAAATAGAATTTTAATTGTCATAAGCATAAAATCGGGAGTGGTCAAAACAATTACTTTTGAAATTGACGCGGATTTATGCGACGAGCATGTTCAAGGTGTTGAAAATTTATTGAATGAAAAATTAAGCGGATTATCGCTTGCTGAAATTTTATCGACAATTGAAAAAAGAATAATTGACGTAGAAGATAAATATAAGCCTATTGTTAGAGTTTTTTTAGAGTCGAAAGAAAAAATTTTTTCAAGAGAAATTAATTACGATAAAATTGAAATCGCTGGAATAAAAAATCTTGTCAATAAGCCAGAGTTTGAAAGAATTGAAAAATTTAGAAACGTTGTTGAATTAATAGACAATAAGGAAAAAATTTCAAAAGTTATAAATTTGACTGAAAAAACAAGTCAAGATATAGTCGTAAAAATTGGCTCTGAAAACGAGGAAGTTGATATGAGCGAGTATTCATTAATAACTAAAAGTTATAAGTTGAAAGATATGAAGGGATACATTGGCATTTTGGGGCCGAAACGAATGGAATATGGAAAGTTAATAGCTGTGGTTAATTATGCTTCTGAGATTTTGTCAAGCAAATCACTATAAATTTGCAATTCTTAAATGTTTATTCCTCGAAGATAAAAAGGGAGTTATAGATTATGAACGAAAATCAAAAAGAAAAAATTAAAGAAAATAGCGAGCTTAGCAAAGACAATTCGTCGCAAGAACATTTAAATGATTCTTCGGTCGTTTTCCAAGAATTAAATATCGAAGAATTAAAAAAGAAAATCGAGGAATTTGAGAAAAAAATTGAAGAGCTGGAAAGAGAGAACCATGAATACAAAGACAAGTTTCTAAGAAAAGCGGCTGAATTTGAAAATTATAAAAGGAGAATAGAACAAGAAGTTATCGAAATAAAAAAATACGCGGCCGAAAGTTTTATAAAAAAAGTTTTGAAAATTTACGACGATTTTGAAAGATCGTTAAAATACGCTCAAGATAAAAATTCGAACTTAGATTCGCTTGTAGAAGGGATAAAGCTTATTAAAGCAAATTTTGACAAATTATTTGAAGAGGAAGGAATTAAAAGGATAGAAACTATAGGGAAACCGTTTGATCATCGTTATCATGAAGCATTAATGCAAACGCCAAACGAAGATTTTCCGCCTAACACTGTCATCGCCGAGCATGAAGCTGGATATATATATAAAGACAAAGTTGTAAGATATGCAAAAGTCATAGTAAGTTCTGAAAAGGAAAACGAAGCTTAAGATAGAGCGATAATTTTATTTTTTAATTATTTCGGAGAAAAAAAATGTCAAAAAGAGATTACTACGAGGTTTTAGGAGTAAGCAAAAATGCGACTAAAGACGAAATAAAAAAAGCTTATCGCAAGTTGGCTATGCAATATCATCCTGATAGAAATCCGGGAGATAAAGAAGCCGAGGAAAAATTCAAAGAAGCGGCGGAGGCATACGATGTTTTAAGCGACGATGAAAAAAGAGCTAAATATGATAAATTTGGACATGCTGGTTTAGGTTCTTCAGGTTCTCAAGGTTTTCAAGATATTAATGATATATTTAGCCATTTCCAGGATATCTTTGGAGGATTTGGCGGCGGAAGCATATTTGACGATTTCTTTGGAACCAGTTCTTCAAGAACTCAATCTCGTAAAAGAAGTTCCGGACAACCAGGCGGAGATTTAAAGATAAATTTGAAGTTGACGTTAGAAGAAATAGCAAAAGGAGCGACAAAAAAAGTAAAAGTTAAAAAATATATAAAATGCGAATCCTGCGGAGGAACAGGAGCTCAAGGAGGAGTTTCCTATAAGACATGTTCGGCATGCAATGGAACAGGCGAGATAAGAACAGTTTCGCGATCGTTGTTTGGACAATTTGTAAATATTACTACTTGCCCAAACTGCGGCGGCGAAGGAAAAGTTATAGCAAATCCATGCAAAGTTTGCAACGGCGATGGAAGGGTTATGGCTGAAAAAGTTATTAATATAGAAGTTCCGCCTGGCGTCGAAGATGGTAGCTATATGACTTTGCGCGGCGAAGGCAACGCAGGAAAAAGAGGAGGACCAGCGGGCAATATTATTGTCGTTTTTCAAGAATTGCCGCACGAGCTTTTTCAAAGAAAAGGCAACGACGTAATTTATGAATTGTATTTAAGTTTTCCTGAAGCTGCTTTAGGTTGCGAAGTTACTGTTCCGACTTTAACCGGCCCAGTAAAAATGAAAGTCGAGCCGGGAACTCAACCTGGCGTATTTCTTAAGCTAAGAGAAAAAGGAATTCCTAAACTTAACGGTTACGGAGCCGGCGATCAGCTTGTAAAAATTAATATTTATGTGCCTAAAAAATTAAATTCTAAAGAAAAGGAATTATTAAAAGAGTTGATGGAACAGCCAAATATAAAACCTTCATAAAAAAATTTTTTTTTGTTAAATAATTATTTTTATTTTATTAGTTAATGTTAAAAAATTTAATTGAGCTTTGAATATTAAAAGCTTAATAAAAAAGTTTTCATTTAAACTAGGACTTGCTGAAATTGAAAGCGCGTCTCTTTTTTTTAGCATATTAATTTTTTTTATAGGATTAGTTCTACGACAATTTGATTTTGATAAACTAATGGGCGACTTAGATGTAAAAACTTATGCAATAGAAGCGAAAGAGAAAGAAATAGATATAGATATAATATTAGATTCGCTATTTCACAACTTAATCAGTCATGATTCTGAGGACTATTTATCGAGCGCTCTAATTGAAAACGAATTTGACAAAAAGAAAGACGAAAAACAACTAAAAAAGACTTCTTCAAAAACGACAAACGCAAGAAATGACGTTACTCTTGAAGAGAAGAGCATAAATTTAAATCAAGCTTCGGTAGAAGATCTGGAAAAATTGCCCGGAATTGGGAAAAAAACAGCCGAGGCTATAATTGAATATAGAAAAAGCAAAGGAAAATTTAAATCAATTGAAGAAATTAAAAATGTCAAAGGAATAGGCGAAGCTAAATTTCAAAAAATTAAACTATATATTTACGTTGATTAAAATTTTATTGGAGGAATAATGAGTTCGCAAACTAACAAGTTTAACGTTTGGTATATTAACGTCGTATTATATGCGATTATTGTTTTTCTTTCTTATTTGTTATTGAAAATCGGAGTATGGGATCCAAAAGAAATGATCAGAAAAGAAGAATTTTTTAAAAACGAGTCAAGATTAAGAATGATTAATCTTAGAGAGGCCGAGAACTTATTTTATGAAAAATATCAAAGATATACAGGAAGTCTTGACACTTTGATTATGTTTTTAAAGAACGACGAATTGCCAACTAAAAAGATTATTGGCAGAGATACTATTACCAATAGAAAAACTAATCCATTTAAACCATTGCTTTCATTGCCGTTGAAGGATGTGGATACGGTTTTTTATTTTACTAAACTTATACCTGATTCTTTAAGACATTCTCCAAAAAGCAGAAATCCATACATATTGTTAATAGATACAATTAGAACTTCCGATACTATAGTAGACAGAAGAGGAAAAATATTGCGAGTTGAAACAAAAGTTCAAACTGGAACAAAATATAGTCTTGAGTGCCCAGACGGCTATGGAACAATTGGAGATTTGTATAACGACGCCTTGAAAAACACGCCATCGTGGGAATAATGGAAAATAAATGGTTTCCTACAAATCGCGTATAGCCGCAAGTTTAACTTCCGCCAAAATTCAATTGGCGGAAGTTTTTTATAACAATAACCAAATAGAGCTTTTATTTGTCGACGAGGAATACTTTTCAGATTATTTGAATTTCTCTCATCCTGAAACTAAAATTCTTTCCGAATTAAAAAGAGTATTTAACGAAATTCTTCTAAGAGGCAAAATTAATTCTAATTTGATTTCATTTTCTCTATCGGATTCTTTTTTTAAAGTTTTAAGGCTGCCTATTGATTCAACCTTGCTTGAAGACGATTTGCGAGAAATAATTAAAGAAGAAATAAAAATTGTTTATCCGATGTTTAAGAATAAGGATTTTATTTTTCAATATGCTATAGTCAAAAAAAAAGATTTATTTAAAAACGATTTTGCTTTAGTTTTTGTTGTAGATAAGCAAATCGTCGAAATAATAAAAGAACTCTGTTCTCATTACAATTTTGAATTAAAGTTTATAGATATTTCTCACTATTCTGCAAATATTTTGCTTAAAGCTTACGAAGATCTATGCAAAGATAAATATTATCTTACTTTTTATTACCAAGATAATTTTTTGTCTTTAAACATTCTCTTTGACAATAAGCCGGCTTATTATTCGGCTATTTACTATGAAAATATTATCGCGCTTCCTGATAAAGTGAAAGAAGCTATAGAATTATTTAAGTTAGATTTAAATGAAAATTTAAATATTTATAAAGCGTATATAAGCGGAGAAAATATCCCCGACTCTTTGTCATTTCAAATTGGAAAAATTATTGGCAAAGAACCTGAGAAAATTAATCCTTTTGCTAAAATGAAAATAAGCGAAAAAATAAGCGGAAAAATAATTGTCGATAAAGGCTGCGATTTTGCTTCTTGCGTCGGATTAGCTTTGAGAATTCTTTGACGGTTGATTATGAGAATTATCGGCGGCGAGTTTGGAGGAAGAAAATTAAAAATTCCAAGCGATAAATTTACCAGACCAACAACGGATAGAGTTAGAGAAACATTATTTAATATAATAAATAATATAGTCGAAATAGAGGATTCGATTGTTCTTGATATTTACGCCGGTTCTGGATCGTTTGGGCTTGAATGCCTATCGCGCGGGGCTAAAGAAGCTCATTTCGTTGAAAAAAATTTGCAACCTTTCCAAATTTTAAAAGAAAATATAGCGACATTAAAAGTTGAAGAAAAAACGAGAATATTTAAAATGGAAGCTGTCGCTTTTACAAAAAAAAAGTCAGAGGTAAAATATGATATAATTTTTGCCGATCCGCCTTTCTTTAAATTCGATATATATAAAACTGCAGAAAATATTTTAATCAACGAATACTTGAAAGAAAATGGAGTTTTTTTTATAGAGAGATCGATTCAAACATTAAAAGAAGACATAAACGCATTTAATAACGAACCGTTTAAAATAATTGGCGATGCCGTAATTTATAAGTTTAATAAATAAAAAAAAGAATATGAGCGAAAAAAAAATAGCGATTTATCCCGGAACATTTGATCCAGTTACAAACGGACATATTGATATTATCAAAAGAGCGGCTGAAATTTTCGATTTAGTTATAGTTACTGTGGCTATAAATCCGGCTAAAAAACCGCTTTTTAGCATTGAACTAAGAAAAGAAATGTTGACAAAAAGCTTAAGTTCTTTTCATAATGTCGAAGTCGATTCGTTTGAAGGTTTGGTAGTCGATTATGCGAGAAAAAGAAACGCAAAAGGCATTATTAGAGGATTAAGAGCCGTAAGCGATTTTGAATATGAATTTCAGATGGCTCTTATGAATAGAAAGTTAGCCGAAGAGATTGCGACTATTTTTTTGATGCCTCATGAAAAATATACATATTTAAATTCATCGATTGTAAAAAGTTTAGCGTCGTTTAAAGCAGATGTTTCAGATTTTGTTCCTCCATGCGTTAACGAGGCTCTAAAAAAATATTATAATTATTAACCTAATATCGATGAATAGAAATAATTTCTTGACGATTTTTTTAGACGGCGTTGGAATTGGAGAAAAAAATCCAGATAAAAACATTTTTTTTAAAAAAAATTTTCGGTTTATTTGCGAAAACTTTAACGAAACGCCTTCTCTTGATAATCCAATAGTTTCGAGTTTTAATAAATATATCTTTCCTCTTGACGCCGTAATGGGTGTTGAAGGTTTGCCGCAAAGCGGAACAGGACAAACTTCGCTCTTATGCGGAATTAACGCTCAAAAGGAACTTGGTTATCATTTTGGACCTTATCCCCATTCTTCGCAATTAGATTTTTTAAAGCAAAAAAGTTTATTCGCTTTATTTAAAGATTTAAAAAAAAATTTTTATTTTGCAAACTCTTATCCAAAAATTTATTTTGATCATTTGAAGAAATCAAATAGAGTCGGAGCTTTTGCTTTATCTTATCGATATGCGGACGGAAAATTAAATCGCGCAGAAGAGTTAAGAAAAGGAGCGGCTTTATCGGCTGAAATTGATAATTCAAGATGGATTGAAAAATTAGGTTATAATTTAAAAAAAATTTCTCCTTCATTAGCGGCTAAAAGGTTATTGCGAATTGCCGAAAAAAATGATTTTGTTTTGTACGAATATTTTTTTACCGACCACTTAGGACATGGAAGACATAAAGAATATTTTGAGCAATGGCTGAATACGCTTGACTTTTTTTTATATGAAATATTGAAAAATTTGAATTATTCAAAAACTACATTGCTAATTTGTTCCGATCATGGAAATATTGAAGATTTATCGATTAAGACTCATACGAAAAATCCGGCTTTCTTTCTTGCTGCGGGAAAATACGCTAAAATATTTTTTGAAAAATGCAAAGATTTATCTGATATAAAGAAAGTTTTCGAATTAATTTATGTTTGAAAAATATCCTGCAATTATTGCGGCAATATTTTGCGCGATTGGAATTTTTTTCGCTGAAATTTTTCAGGCTATTTTTTCTGCGATTTATTTGTTTTCTCTTATTGTAGCGACATTAGTTGTTTACGCGCTGATTAGAAAAATTTATCATAAAACTGAAAAATTTATTTTTGTGGCTCTAATTTCTTTTTTTGCCGGTTTTACTTTAAAATCTTACGAAAATGCAAAATATTTCGAATCGTTGCCGCCGCATAATGAAATTATAAACGCTCGCATATATGCGAAAATTCTAAGCCTAAAAAGATTAGATGAAAGAAAAATAAAGTTTATCGCGTCGATAGATTCGTTAAAATCAGAATCGATAAATTTCTTAAAAAATTTTAAATGTTCGATTATTATAAAAGACCAAGACAAGGCAGAGCTGAAAAATTTTTACGAGAGATTAAGAAATGGATACGAAATATGGGCCTCTGGAAATTTTTTTCAGGCTGAGGAAAGAACTAATCCGACTGAATTTGATTACAAATCATATTTGAGACAAAAAAATATCGCTGGAATATTTCAAGTTAATTCGTTGCAAGATATAGTTGTAACAAATACAAAGATCGACTTATTTGAACTGGCTGTTTTTGAAACCAGAAAAGAGATTGAAAGCAGGATAAAAATTTTATTTGATTCTCAAACAGCATCCCTAATGAAGGGATTTTTATTGGGCGATAGAAGCGAAATTGACGAAGATTCGGTAGAAGATTTTGTTAAAACAGGAATAGTTCATATACTTGCCGTTTCAGGATTGCATGTTGGATATGTGTATTTATTAATATCGTTGATTTTTGGCAGATTAAACTTATTTGTAAAAAGTTTTCTTGTTATATCTATTTTATTTTTTTATGTTTTTATTTCAGGTCAGGCGGCTTCTATAACAAGAGCTGTTATAATGACTTCTATAACAATTATAGCTAGATTATTAAATCGCGATACTAATTTATTTAATTCTTTGGCTTTAACAGCTTTAATTATTTTTATTTTTGATCCAAATCAATTGTTTAATTCTGGTTTTCAACTTTCATTTGCAGCGGTTTGCTCTATTGGAATTTTTTTCCCTTCAATTAATGAAAAATTAAAATCATCTAAAATAAAAAATCCTTTTTTAAAAAATATTTTATTGTTTATAGGGTTGACTATAAGCGCTCAGGCCGGAGTTTTGCCTTTTGTCTTAAGGTACTTTGAAACTTTTTCATTAATCTCGATTTTGACTAATATTGTAGCAGTTCCGCTTTCAGGTATTGCGCTTGCCGCTGGAATTGCGACGTTGATTTTTTCTGTGGTAAGTTTTTGGTTTGCGAAAATTTGCGCTCTTACAGTCGCTTTTTTTTCAAAATTTTTATTTTGGTTTGCAAAAATTTCCGCGTCAATTCCATATGGTTTTTTCAAAGTGTATAATTTTTCCGCATATGACGCTTTTGTTTATGTTTTTGCTTTAGCAATTTTCTTTACGATAGTTAGAAAATTTGTAAACTTTAAAGCGAAAGCTGCTTTTGCTTTTCTCATTATTATTAATTTATTTTTATTTTTTTCTTTCGACGACGAAGTTTTTCAAAAGAAAAAAAATTACATAGCTTTGCTTAACGCAAGAAGCGACGATATAGCTATCGTAAAAAATAGCGAAAATAAATTTGCCATGATCGGAAATATTAGCGCAATAAATTTAGAATCTGTCGTTTGGAATTTTATTAAAAAAAACGACGGACAAAAAATATCTGTCGCAATTTTCACAGATATAAATGAAAAGATAAAAGAAGCTGTAAAATATTTAATTATAAAAAATCTGGTCGAAACTATTTTTCTTCCTTCTTTAGTTTCGAAAGAGGATTTAGTAGACAGCCGCCTAAATAGCATTTGCATAAAAAATAACAATATTGAAAACAAAATAATGTTCTATTCAAAAAGCGAAATAGATTTTGGAAAAGATATAAAAATTAAAACATTAATAAAAGAAGCATCAAATGATCAAAAGATATACAGGGTCGCAGTAAAATTTAAAGATAAGATTTTAATAGATTATTATAGATTGGATATTGAGGAAAAATATGCTAAAAAATTAATCGCGCAAGAAAGATTTTTATCAAATAGAAGGATCGCATTTTTATGCTTAAATCAAAAAAGGATAAAAAATTTAATTATATTGAAAAATTTGAAAAATGAACTTAGTTATATAACTTTCGACAATAAAATTGAAATTGTAAAGAATAAAAACGCGACAATCAGAAATTTGTATCAAGACATAGGATTAAAAAAATCTAAAATATATGTTGTTGAAGAAAATATTTTAATAGAGATAAATTGGAAATAGATTTTTAAATTTAATAAAAGATCCTAATTTTATGAGAATATTGGAAAAAGTCGAATTGGAATCATACAATACTTTTAGAGTTAAAGCAAAAGCGAGAAAAATTTTAATACTAGAAGAGGAGAATGATATTTTCAATATCATTGAAAAAGATAAATTTAAAGCGACAGAAGCTTTGATATTAGGCGAAGGGAGCAACATATTAATAACTCGGGATATAGAAGAAACAATAATTATTCTTGAGACAAAAAAAATTAGGGAAATAAAAAAAGATAAAAATTTTGTTTATCTTGAAGTCGACGCTGGAGTTGCGTGGGATGCCTTTGTTAGATACGCGATAGAAAATAATTACGGAGGAATAGAAAATTTGATTCTAATACCTGGAAAAGTCGGAGCCGCGCCTATACAAAATATCGGAGCATATGGGACTGAAGCAAAAGAAACAATAGAATTTGTCGAAACTTATAGTTTGAGCGATGGAAAAAAGAAAATATTTTCTAATATAGAATGTATGTTTGATTACAGAGATAGCGTCTTTAAAAAAATCAAAAACTTTATTATAACTAAAATTGTCTTTAAATTATCGTTGAATCCCGTTCCAAAACTTACATACGAGCCTGTGAGAAAAGCCTTCGATAATTGCGATGTTAAGAAGACAAGCATAAAAGATGTAGCTCTTAAAATTGAAGAAATTAGAAAAACGAAATTGCCAGACTGGAAAGAATATGGAAACGCGGGAAGTTTTTTTAAAAATCCAACAATATCGTTTGAAAAATTCATGGAATTAAAGGAAAGATTTTCAGATATGCCAGCTTTTGAAAATTCCAAAGGAGGAATAAAAATTCCGGCGGCTTATATGATTGAAAAATGCGGCTGGAAAGGGAAAAGAATCGGCAATGTTAGATGTTATGAAAAACAACCTCTTGTTATAGTTAACTGTGGAAATGCTAGCGGAGAAGAAATACTTAGCTTTGCAAATTTAATTGCAGAATCGGTTAAGGAAACCTTTAATATTGAATTAGAAAAAGAAGTAAATATAATATGAAAATTTACGCATACCAAGTAGGAGAAAGTTTAAATTTAAAAGAAATAAAAAAGAATTTTACGGCTCAATTTATACGAGGCGGATTGTATGATTTATTTTATAAAACGGAAGAGGAAAAATATATATTGCTTTTAGATTATGGATCGGCTGTATTTGCCGGAATGGATGAGATTGAGCGTTCAAAAACTCTTTCTTATTTGAAAACTTTCGCAATAGAGCCATTGGATGAAATAATCGGAGAAGAATTGGAATTAATCAAAACTCAAAAAGGTTTTTATTTTAATTTCGACGCCGTGAAAGTTCCCGATATTAACGAAGATATTTTATTTGTGGTTATGTATTTAGTTGGACAATCTGCCGCGTTGGATTATTATTCTGTTATAACTGAAAAATTGCTTGAATCGACCACAGAAATAACAAAAAAATTAGAAGCAAAGGGAACATTTGATATAGATCGAAGGAAATTATTAAAATTTGTCGGCAAATCGATGAATTTAAGAAACAAAATCATCGACAATATTTACCCTTTGAACGATCACGAAATAGTTTGGGAAGATGAAAGTTTAAGCAAGTTAAATCAAGGATTGAAAGATTTTTTTGAAATTCGTTCGCGTTTTAGACAAATAGATTATCAACTTCAGATTATAATGGATAATTTGAGATTGTTTGCCGATTTAATTGAAAATAGAGTAAGCAATCGTTTAGAGTGGATAATAATAATTTTAATTTTCGTCGAAGTGTTGCATTTATTTGCAAGAGAGATTTTCCCAAAAATTTTTTAAAGACGAATGCAAAGCAGAGAATTTGAAATCCTAAAAAGATTAAAAGAAAATTATCCAGAAGCAAAAACCGCTCTTCAGCATTCAAACGCATTCGAGCTTTTGATAGCGACAATACTTTCGGCTCAATGTACCGACGAAAGAGTAAATATCGTTACAAAATCGTTGTTTTCAAAATACAAAAAGCCCGAAGATTATTTGAATATTTCTATTGAGGAATTAGAGATGGAAATTTATTCGACTGGTTTTTATAAACAAAAAGCAAAAAGCATAAAAAAATGTTGCGAAATTATATGTTCTAATTATAACGGAGAACTTCCTAAAAATTTCGAAGATTTGACTTCGCTTCCGGGCGTAGGAAGAAAAACAGCGTCGGTTGTGGCTGGAGCATGTTTTAATATTCCCACGATACCCGTAGATACTCATGTTAAAAGAATTAGTTTTCTGTTAGGTTTGACCAAATCTCGCAATCCAGACGTAATCGAAGAAGATTTAAAGAAAAAATTTCCAGAGGAAGATTGGTTTTTTTTGTCGAATGCATTAATTCAACATGGAAGAAAAATTTGTTCGGCTCGTTCTCCAAAATGCGATAAATGTTTTTTAAACGATTTATGTCCGTCGGCAAATTTAGTATATAAAATAAAAAAGGAATAAAAAATGGGAAAAGAAAAAGATAGAAATTATTGCTGGGAATTGTTATGCGAATATACGCAAAGCGAATCTTTAAGAAAACACGCTTTAGCAGTCGAAGCGTGCATGAAATATTATGCTGAAAAATATAATGAAGATGTTGATTATTGGGGAAATGTAGGATTGTTGCATGATTTCGATTATGAAAAATATCCTGATTATAAAGATCATCCATTTAAGGGAGCCGAAATTTTAAGAACACTTGGATTTGAAGAAAAATTTGTAAATGCTGTTTTAGCTCATGCCGAGCATACGGGCAAAAAAAGAGAAAGCTTGCTTGAAAAAACTATATTTGCTTGCGACGAAATCTCCGGTTTCTTGATTGCCGTAGTATATGTTAAACCAAATAAAAAAATTGAAGAAGTCGACGTAAAATCTGTTAAAAAGAAATTAAAAGACAAAGCTTTTGCTCGGGCTGTTAATAGAGAAGAAATAATTAAAGGAAGTCAAGAGCTAAATTTGCCTTTGGATGAACATATCCAAAATTGTATAGAAGCGTTAAAACAAGCAAAAGAAAAATTGAATATTTAATAATTGTAAGAACATTATAGAAATTGTTTTGAAAGTTTTTTTTGTTTTTATCTTTATAAATTTTTATATTTTTGCTTACTTTTTTAAAATTATGTATATAAAGTTTACAGATTACCCAGACGGAATACATGATATATTTTTGGAAGAAGAATCTGAAAAAATTCGAAGAGATATTCCTCTGATTGGAAAGGTGGGATTAAAAATTAAAATGGATAAGTCTTCCAGTCAAATTATATTGAATTGTATGCTGGAAGCTTCTGCTCATTTAATATGCGATAGATGCGGAGAAGAATTTAACAGGGATTTGAAGCTAGAGTTTGTGTTGACATACTTGTTTGAACATCGAGCGACAAAAAAGGCTATAGATGAAATAGATGTTTATTATTTAAGCGGCTCTCAAGATAAAATATTTTTAGACAATGACGTACACGATTATGCTTTATTGTCAATACCAATGAAAATATTATGTTCTGAAAATTGCAAAGGTTTGTGTCCGAGATGCGGAGCAAATTTAAATTATGAAAAATGTAGATGCGAAAAAAATACAATAATAAAATAAATTAAAACAACAGGTGAAGGTATGCCAAATCCAAAACGAAGAATGTCAAAAAGCAGAAGAGACAAAAGAAGAGCTCATTACAAAGCGACTGTTCCAGCTTTGACCGTATGCTCAAATTGCGGAGAAGTAAAAGTAAGCCATAGAGCTTGTCCAAATTGCGGCTATTATGCTGGTCGTTCTATGTATATTCCAAAAGCTTAATTAAAAAGCTAAACAAACAAGAGCTTTAAGTTGGAAAACAATAAGGCTATAATAATTGATGCGATGGGCGGAGATTACGCTCCGCTCAACGTTTTAGAAGGCGTTGAATTGGCTTTGCAAGAAAAGCCAAATTTAAATTTATCTTTAATAGGAAAAGCTGAAGATTTAAAATCGATTATTGAAAAAAATAATTTAATTTTAAAAAAAGATTTGATAATTGATGCAAAAGATGTCGTTGCGATGAATGATTCGCCCGCAAATGTTATTAAGGAAAAGCCAGAATCGTCGATTGTTAAAGGTTTAGAATTAGTGGCTCAAAAAAAATTCGGAGCTTTTGTAAGCGCAGGCAATACTGGAGCAGTAATGTCGGCGGCTACGCTAATATTGGGAAGAATTAAAGGAATCAGCAGACCTACTATAGGAACTTTGCTGCCTTGTGAAAAAGGATATACAACTGTATTTGACGTAGGAGCTAACGTAGATTCAAAACCGCAATATTTATATGAATACGCTTTGATGGGTTCTATTTATGTCAAAGAAATTCTTGGTATAAATAATCCAAAAGTCGGCTTATTAAGCATCGGAGAAGAGAGAGAAAAAGGGAATCAACTTTCAAAAGCAGCGTATGAGGTGCTTGAAAATTCTCAGTTAAATTTCATTGGCAATGTAGAAGGAAGAGATATTCCCGCCGGAGCTGCCGATGTTGTGGTATGCGACGGGTTTGTTGGAAATATTGTGTTGAAATTTGCGGAAGGTACGCTTGGATTGCTCAAAGCAAAAATAAAAGAGTTTTCTACAAAGGGGTTAAGTTCAAAAATATTAGCTTTATTTACAAAGATAACTTTAAAGAGAGCTTTAAAAGATTTTGATTATCAAAATTATGGAGGCGCTCCTTTATTAGGAGTAAATGGGGTTGTAATTATTGGACATGGAAGAAGTTCGGCATTAGCAATAAAAAATATGATTTTTAGAGCGCAAGAAATGTTGGAAAAAAATATAAATCAAAAAATACAGCAACATTTGGAAGGAATTTAAAATTGAGCGCAAATAAAAAAGTTAAGGCGACAATCACAGCTGTTGGGATGTACGTCCCAGAAAAAATTCTAGATAATAAATACTTTGAAACAATAGTCGATACTACTGACGAATGGATAACAACAAGAACTGGAATAAAAGAAAGAAGAATACTTGAGAATGGCGGAACGAGCGTTTTAGCTACAAATGCCGTATTAGATTTAATTAAGAGTTTTTCAATAAATCCAATAGAAATAGACTGTATTATTACCTGTACAATTACTCCGGATATGTTTTTCCCTTCTACTTCAGCATTAGTACAACATAATGTTGGAGCGCACAATGCATGGGGATTCGATCTAAGCGGAGCTTGTTCAGGATTTATCTTCGGATTGCAAACGGGAGCGGCGTTTGTTGAAAGTCAAAGATATAAAAAAGTTTTGGTCATTGGCGCCGATAAAATGTCCTCGATAGTAGATTATGCTGATAGGAATACCTGTATATTATTTGGCGATGGCGCCGCTTGTGTTTTGTTGGAGCCTACAGAGGATTTGAATTATGGAATACATGATTCTATTTTAGGATTGGATGGAAGCGGAAAAGATGCTTTATACATGAAAGCTGGAGGAAGTTTATATCCTGCAACTGAAGAGACGGTTAAGAACAGGTGGCATTATGTATATCAAGATGGAAAAGCAGTATTTAAAGTCGCCGTAATTAAAATGGCTGATCTGGCTGTTGAAATAATGCAAAGAAATAATTTGAAGTCAGATGATATAGCTTATCTTGTCCCGCATCAAGCTAATATGAGAATTATTGACGCCACTGCGGAGAGAATGGGCATAAGTAAAGACAAGGTTATGATAAATATTGAAAAATATGGAAACACTACTGCAGCAACAATACCGCTCTGTTTGGCGGAATATTATAAAGCTGGAAAATTAAAAAAAGATGATAATCTAATACTTGCCGCATTTGGAGGCGGTTATACATTTGGTTCAATGTATTTAACTTGGAGCTTATAAAATGGGAAAAAGAGCATTTATTTTTCCGGGCCAAGGTTCTCAATATGTGGGAATGGCTAAGGATTTATTTGAGAATTCAGTAGAAGCAAAAGAAATGATAAAAACTGCGGACGATATTTTAGGTTTTAACTTGTCTCATATAATGTTTAACGGTCCTGAGGAAGAATTAAAACAAACAAGGGTAACTCAACCTGCAATTTTTGTACATAGCGCCGTATTATTTTCTATGTTGCGAACAATTGAAGCTCAAGGTTATGCTGGGCATTCGTTGGGAGAATTTTCAGCTTTATATGCTTCAGGCGCCGTTCAATATTATGAAGCTTTATCTTTGGTAAAGGTGAGAGCTCAGGCAATGCAAAAAGCTGGCGAGATCAATAAAGGAACTTTAGCGGCAATAGTGGGTTTAAGCGATGAAGAGGTTGAAAAAATAACTCAAGAGGCTTCAAGCTTTGGAATTGTTCAGTGCGCAAATTTTAATTCTCCTGGCCAAATTGTTATATCTGGTTCTGTTGATGGAGTTAGAAAAGCGATGGATATAGCTAAATCTAAAGGAGCTAAATTAGTAAAAGAATTGGTTGTCAGCGGAGCTTTTCACTCGCCTCTAATGGAGCCCGCGAAGGCAATGTTGTTAGAACAATTAAATAAAACTAATTTTTACGATCCAAAATTTCCAGTTTATGCAAATGTAGACGCTAAAGCAAACATAGACAAAAATAGAATCAAAGATCTATTATACGCTCAATTAACAGCTCCCGTGAGATGGGAACAAACAATAAAAAATATGATCGCCGACGGTTTTTACGAATTTGTAGAAATAGGACCGGGCAAAGTTTTGCAAGGACTTGTAAAAAGAATTGCTCCAGAGGCTAATGTTTACGGCATAGAAAAATATTCCGAAGTTGAAAAATATTTATAGTAAATGTTAATTAAGGATGTTAAAATAAAAGGTTATACAATCGACGATTCGCTATTTAATCAAAAATTTGTTGATAAGTGCGATATTGCTAAATGTTGCGGCGAATGTTGCTATTACGGAGTTTATTTCAGTTTAACAGAATATAAAAAGATTTGGGAAATAAAAGAAAAGTTAGTAGAAATTTTCGACGAGACTCAAACAAAAGATTTTAATAAATGGTTTGATGAGCCTGTAGAAGATAATGATTTTCCAGAAGGCGTAGCTATTGGTTCTGAAGTGTATAATGGCAAATGCGTTTTTTTAGACAAGCAGGGTTTTTGTTCTTTGCAAAAATTTGCTATTGAAGAAGGAAAAAATAAATGGCATTATAAGCCTTTGTATTGTATTTTATTTCCGATAGCTATTTACGAAGGATCTTTGCTCGTTGACGATTATCATTTGAGTAGGATGCATTATTGTTCAAAGATTGAAAATCAACAATCAACGGTTATTGAAACTTGTAAGGAGGAGTTGATATATCTGTTAGGTTTGGAAGGTTATAGGGATTTGTTAAATTTAAAGGACGAATATTTCGAAAAAATATATAAAGGAGAAGAAATTGAATCTTAAAGGAAAAAGAGCTTTGGTAACTGGCGGCTCTCGAGGAATAGGAAGAGCAATAATAGAAGAATTTGCAAAGTATGGAGTTAACGTAGTTTTTACTTATCAATCAAGCGAAAAAACGGCGAATGAGTTATCTGAAAAATTATCTAACGAAGAAGTTAAAGTTTTTTCATTTAAGGCTAATGCATCAGTTTATAAAGATGCGGAAGATAGCGTGAATTTTTGTATAGAAAAACTTGGCGGGCTTGATATACTTGTAAATAACGTTGGAATTACAAAAGATAATTTATTGATGAGAATGACAGAAGAAGATTTTGATTCGGTAATCGACGCAAATTTAAAAAGCGTATTTAACTATACCAAAGCGGCAATAAAGACATTTATTTCTCAAAAAAAAGGAAAAATAATTAATATTTCGTCGGTAGTAGGAATAATAGGAAATCCAGGCCAATCAAATTATGTGGCTTCAAAAGCAGGCGTTATTGGATTTACAAAATCAATTGCAAAAGAGCTTGCAAGCAGAAATATTACTTGCAATGCAATTGCTCCAGGTTTTATAAAAACTGATATGACCGAGAAATTGAATGAAAAACAAATCGAAGCTATAATGAGCAACGTGCCATTAAAAAGAATGGGAGAGCCAAAAGATGTCGCTAATGCCGTTTTATTTTTAGCCAGCGATTTATCAGATTATATAACCGGGCAAGTTCTGGTAGTTGACGGCGGTTTGGCAATGTAATTTAATAAACAATCAATAACACAACCAATAAAAATAGGAGGAACAAATGGATATTGAAGCAAAAGTTAAGCAAATTATAATGGAAAAGTTAGGAGTAGAGGAATCTCAAATTACTCCAGAAGCTTCCTTTATTAATGATTTAGGAGCCGACTCCTTAGATGTTGTTGAATTAGTTATGGGATTTGAAAAAGAATTTAATATTACAATTCCCGATACAGATCAAGATAAAATATCCACTGTCGGCGACGCTATCAATTATTTGAAATCTAAAATCGGACAATAAGTACAAACTCAAACGGCTTTTAAAGCCGTTTGAGTATAAAATAGAATAGATTTTTTATCAAAATAATTCAGGAGGAAATGCTTATGAAAAATAGAAGAGTAGTAATAACAGGTTTGGGAGCCATAACTCCTATAGGCAATAATGTTAAAGAATATTGGGAAGGATTAGTGGAAGGCAGAAATGGAGCCGGTTTGATAACAAAGTTTGACGCTTCTCAGTTTAAGACAAGATTTGCTTGCGAACTTAAAAACTACGATCCGCTGAATTATTTTGATAAAAAATCTTACAAAAGATTAGATCCTTTTGCTCAATATTCTTTAATTGCAGCTGAAGAAGCTTTTAAAGATTCGGAATTAAATCTTGAAAAAATTGATAAAGAAAGAGTTGGAGTAGTTTTTGGCTCAGGTATTGGAGGCATGTTGACGAATCAAACTCAACATTTTGAATTTTTTAAAGGAGGTCCTCGAGCAATCAGCCCATTTTTTGTACCGATGATGATATCTGATATAGCAGCTGGACATATTTCTATTAAATATGGATTTAAGGGACCAAACTATGCGACTACCTCGGCTTGCGCTACCGCTTCGCATGCAATTGCCGACGCATTTTTTTTAATTCAAAGAGGATCAGCTGATATAATATTTACTGGCGGGAGCGAAGCTTCAATTACTGAATTAGCAATCGCTGGTTTTAATGCCGCAGGAGCTCTTTCTGAATGGAATGATAGATATATGGAAGCTTCTCGACCTTTTGATAAGGATAGAAACGGTTTTGTTATGGGCGAAGGAGCAGGCGTGTTAGTTCTTGAAGAATATGATCACGCAAAAGCTCGCGGAGCTAAAATTTATTGCGAAATAATTGGCGCTGGTTTGACGGGAGACGCTTATCACATTACCGCACCAGCTCCTGGAGGGGAAGGAGCAGTTAGATCAATGAGGGAAGCCTTAAAAGACGGAAATGTTAAAATTGAAGAAATCGATTATATAAACGCTCACGGAACTTCTACTCCGTTAAATGACGAAAATGAAACTCAAGCAATTAAAACTTTATTTGGGGAACACGCTTATAAGCTTGTGGTTAGTTCTACTAAATCTATGACTGGGCATTTGCTTGGAGCGGCAGGCGCGGTTGAAGCTATAGCTACAATTTTAGCTGTTAAAAATGACATTATTCCTCCTACGATTAATTTGGATACTCCTGATCCTAAATGCGATTTAAATTACTCGCCTAAGAAAGCTACTTATCGAAAGGTTAATTACGCTTTAAGCAATACCTTTGGATTTGGCGGACATAATGCAACTTTATTATTTAAAAAATTTGACGAATAAGTTTAACGATTTTTTTTCGCTTTTTGTTAAGAAAAAAAAAACAAGCGAAGAAATAATTTATCTTGATGAAAATCAAAAAATAAAATATCTTACGACAGTTCTTCCTCGACTGGAAGAACTGTTGAATTTTAAAGTACAGCAACACAAATTTTTTATAAAAGCTCTTACTCATCGTTCGTATCTTGAATCTATTGATATTTCTCATTCGCAAAACGAAAGATTAGAATATTTGGGGGATGCGGTTTTAAATTTAGCAATTGGCGAATATTTATATAAAAATTATCCTAATGCCGACGAAGGATTTCTTACTAAAACAAGAGCTCTGTTAGCTAATAGAGATTTGCTAGGAGATGCTGGAGAAAGAATTCATTTAATTGAATTAATGTTTGTCAGTAAAAGCGTTTTTTTTTCTAAGAAAGGAATAAAAAACATTTGTTCAAATGCATTTGAAGCCTTAATTGGAGCTATATATTTAGACAAAGGTTACGAAAAAGCTTATGATTTTATTGTTAAATATTTAATCAGTCCTTTTTTGAATGCGGCAAACCAACAAGATTTTGAAGATAAGAATTATAAAGGAAAACTGCTCGAATTTGCTCAAAAAAATAAACTAAAATCTCCATTTTATAAAGTCGTCGACGAATCAGGTCCTCCTCATAATAAATCTTTTACAATCGAAGTTTATATTAATGACGAATTGATTGGAGTAGGCCAAGGCCCTAATAAAAAATCCGCCGAACAGCAAGCCGCTAAAGAAGCTTTGAATAAGATGAATATTTTACAAGAGCTAATTAAAAAAATTAAGACTCATTCGTCCTCTATAAATTCAGATCCAAATAACCGAGCTTAGAAAATATTAATCTGTTTTTTTCAATTCATTATATTTATAAGCAATAACGAATAATTATGAAAATTTAAAAAAAAAAAAA
>Ga0068706_1000230_pt1 | contig 28496 bp, 25 predicted proteins | sample YNPMSBMetaG_FD_65632 | JGI IMG/M metagenome (GOLD analysis project Ga0068706, IMG submission 65632) | Anoxygenic and chlorotrophic microbial mat microbial communities from Yellowstone National Park, USA - YNP MS-B MetaG | ecosystem: Environmental > Aquatic > Thermal springs > Hot (42-90C) >...
AGAGCGAGGAGGCTGGGCAGGCCGGAGAGGGGAATCGTCAGCGAGCGATCGGGTGAGCGGAGGAGGAGCGGCAGGGTGAAGAGAAAGGCGGCGAGAAGGCCGAGGGGCAGGGAGAGCAGGATGACCAGGCTGGCCCGGCGAGGCTCGCGGAGCGGTCGCCAGGGCGGAGCCGGCTGGAATGCGGGATCGGTCGGCGGCGGGCCGAGGTGAAAGCGCATGTCCCCCCCCTTTGGGAGCATAGCGTGAGCATCGTCGACCTTCCAGGTGCGATCGAGTCGGGAAGGAAGGCACTCGATCTCGCTCGCGCTCCGGTCTGCCGAGCGTTGGCCCGGAGCGAGACGGCGTGGCTGATTCGAGCCGTCGTTGCCAGGAGCCCGAACAGCGAATATGCTGAACTCCGCCGCATGGCGATGCTGCTGGATGTGACCGCTCCAGACGACGGCTCCACTGGCTTGAGGAGATCGCAGCGAGGCGCCGTGGAGGGATCGCGACGGTGACGATACGGTCGGTGCACGAGACATGCCAGCTGCGCCCCGAGGTGCTGTAGGGTGAGTTGCGCGAAGAGCTGTTCGCGGCCCGCTTGAAGGATGTGCTGGAGGGGCGAGCCGATCCGGTCTACCAGGATCCGCAGCTGTTCTTCGACCACACCTATCCGACCCTGGGACTGCGCACGTTGTTGCGCGAGGCACTGGGCCGATTGGCCGGGGAAGACCCAACGGCCAACGCGATCATCCGCTTGGAAACGCCGTTCGGTGGCGGCAAGACGCACAATCTGATCGCGCTCTACCATGCGGCACGTGGTGCGGCGGAAGCGGCTGCGCTGGTCGGTCCTGAGCTCATTCCGCCGACGGGTGCTCTCCGCATCGCGGGTGTGGTGGGTTCGGAACTGGATCCGTCGGGTGGGGGTCACTCATCCGGACGCGCGCACCTTCTTCCTGTGGGGTGACCTCGCTTACCAGCTCGGCGGGCTAGCTACCGCCTGGTGGGTGAATCGGACCGGGCGACCGAAGCAGCGCCCGGCGGCAGTATGTTGGACGAACTGATCGGTGAGCAACCGACACTGATCATGTTCGACGAGATCGCGCGCTACCTTCGGGCAGCAGACGCGGTGCCGACGGCGACCGGGCGCGGGACGCCGGCTGACCAAACGATCGCGTTCCTGATGCCGCTGCTCGAGTTCGCGGCTAGCCGCCAGCGGGTCGTGGTGGTGCTCACGCTGGGTGATCCCACCGATGCCTTCGGTCAGGAGAGCGAGGTGTTGTTGCGGCAGCTCAGCGAAGCCAGCCGCATCGCGGCTCGGTCGGAGCGGGTCCTGCCACCGACCTTGAAGGAAGAGACGCCGGCGATCGGTGCGCATCGGTTGTTCCGCTCGATCGATCGCGCGGCAGCTCGCGAGGCGGCAAACGCGTATCTGGCGTTCTAGCGGCGTGTCGCGGAGCAGGAGGCAGCGTAGCGGCCGGCGGGTGCAGCGGGCGTTGCGTATCCTAGCGGCCGGGGAGTCGGTCAGCGGACGGGGAGGTGGCGGACGATGCTGAAGCTCCCGCTGCTGCGCAGCGATATCGCCTACGTCGCCCCCGAAGTAGGCAGCGACGGGCGACTAGGCGTTTGGCTGGGACGCCGGCACCTGGCCGTCTGGTGGCGGGGGAACGGTCCCTGGCCGGAGGGTCGTTTCCACTGCCCGAATGGGGAGCTGTGGTACCTCGTGGAACGAGTGCAGCCGGTGAGGCCGCTCTTCTGTTGGTGGCGCCGGCAGCCCCCGCCGAGCGCCGTGCGCCTGACGGGAGTGTACGAACCCCCTGAGGGCTGGGGAAAGCGTTTCCGGCTCGTCTTGCCGGTGGAGCCCTGTCTGGAAGCGGCCGAGGAGCTGCGCTTCGATCCTGGCCCGACGGTGGCGGTGCTGCAGGCGGAACCGTTCTACCAGGCGGCCCGGCGTGCGATCCTAACGCGGGGCGGCAAACAGGCGCAGGGGGTGTTGTTCACGATCGCGCCGGGGTCGGAGGGACCGGTGGCCCACTTGGAGACGCAAGACGGGGCAGGCGAGTCGGTGCCGCTGGCGGGTGAGCTCCTGGTCGCTGAAGCGCTGCTGGTGCCGGCGGCCCTGCCCCGCTGGCTCTGGTGGGCCGGCTACCGCGACGACGTCTACCGGTTGACCCGTCCGCCGATCGGGGGCTGGGCGGCCTGGTGGGGCGACCCAGCGGCAGGGCTGGTCGCCCGCGCCTGGGTCGACGACCGGGGAACGGTCGTCCAGCGGCGCCGGCGGGCAGCGGTGTCATCCGCACCCCGCTCGACGAGCAGCCCTCGCCGACCGAAAGGGAGAGAGGACAAGGGGTGAGGAACCGGCAGCCACCCCTCGCCTCCCGACGGGGGAGCGGGTTCAGGGTGAGAAGAGGAGTGGAGAGTCCAGATAGGTGACGAGATGGGGGTCGCGCCAGCAACCAGGGTACAGACCGGGCAGCGCCTGATAATGGAGTGGCTGCCGCTGCTGGAGCTGGGGATCGAGGCGCAGCGGGAGCGGGCGGCGAGCAGCGCGCTGCCTCCTCTCCACCGTGCGGGTCGGTGATGGAGGAACTCTATGGGTGGACTCCGGAATACGGCACCGGTTGGGGCAAACAAAACGTATAGCAGTTTTTGCACGACTCGGGCATCGCGGAGACAGCCTGCGGATCTGTAGAGGTGCTCAGGGGAAAGCTTGCCATCCGCCAAGCTGTGGGCGCGCGCAAGACGAAGCCAGTCGCGTCTCGTCGGAGCGGCGTCCCGACCATCGACGGTGATGGGACGATGGCATCATCATGGTCGTCTCGATGTGCGGGCTGGCTCGGCACGACCAGGGCTGGATGGAGCTGTTGGAAGTCGTCCACCGGTGGCAGAAGTGGTGCCTTGTAGGCATCGTGCGAGCAACCGAAACACGATCTGTTTCGCTGACGACGAGCGTCTCGCGGGGATTTTCGCAGGGTCGTCCCATGCATGGGAAAGCGCGTTCGATACGCGGGTGGCGAGCTCTGCTCTGTCATGACGAGTACGCCGAGAGGGAGCGCGCCCTGAATCAGGTTCTCATCAATGAGCTGCATCGGACCGCCGCGGGCGTATCGGCTCACTGGGGGATCGCAGTCGATGACGTGCTCTGCAGGGCAGCGAGAGCGATGCACCCTCACGTGCGTGGGGATGATTTCGGTTTGTAGACGGGCAACTTGCAGTTGTCCGGTGCACCCCCACGTGCGTGGGGATGAGGCCTTACCAGCGATTCTCACCGCCTTCATGTACGGTGCACCCCCACGTGCGTGGGGATGAGGGTCGCTCCCAGCCGCCGGAAGTGCTTCGCGACGGTGCACCCCCACGTGCGTGGGGATGAGCTCCTGAAGAGCGAATGATCCTGCGTTCTCGCGGTGCACCCCCACGTGCGTGGGGATGAGGTCGAGCCGCTCGAGCTCGACGCGATCCGCGCCGGTGCACCCCCACGTGCGTGGGGATGAGGTTGCCATCTCCATGGATGGCTTTTGTGCTTGCAGTGCACCCCCACGTGCGTGGGGATGAGGAAACCAGGCCAGCGCGCCCGATAGAGAGCTGCGGTGCACCCCCACGTGCGTGGGGATGAGCCGCCGAGCGCGGCGCTCACGTTGCCGATGGTCGGTGCACCCCCACGTGCGTGGGGATGAGGATTGGGGCTCGCGTGCCTGGCAGGAGGCGCTCGGTGCACCCCCACGTGCGTGGGGATGAGAAGAGGTCATTGAGGACCGGCCAGGGAAGAAGCGGTGCACCCCCACGTGCGTGGGGATGAGAGCCGCAAGCTCGCCCACGCCGGTGACCCCGCCGGTGCACCCCCACGTGCGTGGGGATGAGACTGTGGAACGACGCGAAAATCGCCGCTCGTCAGGGGCGATAGTCTCGTTTTGTCGTTCCATCGCGGATACCGATCATTCGTTGGATTCGGGCGACCGCGGCAGGCGAACGAGCCAGAGACCCTCGTGCTCGACGATTTCCCGCGCAGTCTCGCCGAAGGTCCGCAAGCCGAAGCTCTGCTCGTTGTTCGTCGTGTAGATGAGCAACGCCGCACCGCTGTCGAGAGACCGGCAGAGCTTGTCCCACAGGCGGTCACGGACGCGCGCGCTCACCTGGCCGACGAACACGCCGGGGCGCGGTTCGAGGAGCCAACGCGTCAGCTCGCCGCGCAGGCTCGGTTTGGCCCGCTCGACCAGAAGGACGATCATGGCGCATCCTCCCCCTCGGACCAGTTGACACCGCCCTCGATCTCGCCAGTAGGATCCCAGAGCTTGCCGGGCGCCGCGGGGTCATCGTCGAACTCAGCCCGTTCGAGAGGCTGGCTCGGCATCCCCAAGGCTCTCCCGATATCGGGAATGATGCGGGCGAGCAGCCTGCCCTCCCGGAAGGCATCCCGGCAGGCTCGGCGCACGCGACCCTCGAGATCACGCTCCCCTTCGGCGACGGTGCGGAACGCGATCGGAATCGTGATCTCGGTCTTGTACAGATCGGCGACGTCATAAACGAAGGAGAGCATCTTGCCGGTATGGATGAAGCCGATCGCTGGCGAAAATCCGGCTGCCACGATCGCGGCGTGGCAGATCCCGTACAAGCACGCGTTGGCGGTCGACAACGCGCGGTTTACCGGGTCGGCCGTTCGCCAGTCGCGGCGGTCGTACGAGCGACCGTGCCACGGCACACCGGTCTCGCGGCTGGCCTTTTCGTAGGCCCAGCGGACCCGCATACCCTCTCGTCCGCGCAACTGGCGCAGCGTGAGGCCAGCTGGCAGTTCCTCGGTGAACCGCATCCGATACAAGCGTTCGACGACCTGGAGTCGTTGCTCTGGGTTGGCCCACTGCTGGATCTGCCAGAGCAGATTGCGTGCCGATCGCGTTTCGCCAAGCCCTTGCGCGTAGAAACGGATCCCTTCCTCGCCGCACCAGATGACGAGGCAGCCGCTCTCGGCGAGGACACGCACCGCCGCGTGGGTGATGCTCGTCCCTGGTCCGAGCAGCAACACCATGAGGCCCGCGCATGGGACCGGTGTCTTCCCGTTCTGGTCGAAGAGCGCGATCGCCTTTCCGTCCTGCTCAATCCGGCAGTGCTCGACATAGAGGTAGGACAGACTATCGCGGATCGTTGGCAGAAGATGCAAGTTGTCCATGGTAGTCATCTCCTGGCTGGCGCGACGGAGAGCAAGCCGAAACCGAACGCCTTGGCAGGGCCGATTCCCTGTTCGAGCGCAAGGCGAAAGCGCTCGGCATTCGTTACCTCGAGCACGCCTTCGTACAGGACGGCGCCGAAGGTGAGGCGGTGCTGGTGCCCCTCGCCGCTGCGGCGCCAACCGGTGACTTTGCCGGCTGGACGGGCATCTGCCTGCACTGGGGCGTCGGCGAGCTGGACGGTATCGGGTCGCACGCGCACGCGGAGCACGCGGAAGCCGTGCTGATCGGCCTTGCGGAGCAGCCAGGCGACCTGATCCGCTTCCCGACGGAGATCGACCCGACGGCCGTTGGGGCGAAATCCGGGCTGGTCCTGCCGAGAGTCGATCTTCTTGGTCGGGTTAGCGCGCAGTCGAAAAGCGAGCTGCATTCCGGCGCGCACCTGCGCGTACGACTGCGAGACGTCCTTGATGGCCGGGTTCTCCGGATCGCCACCGGTCGGCAGGAGGTAGCCCAGGGGCAAGCGATCGCAGAGCGGTGGGAAGCGCGATTGGATCAGCACGACATACCCCTCGGGCCGGTAGAGCACCCCGAGCTGCCGGCGAGCGTCTCGCCCGGCCTGGATGTCCGGGTAGAGTGAGAGGATGCGCCGGTGCAGGCGATAGCAGTCGGCCAGATCGCGCTGGACCTCGAGATGCCGCGGATCGAGCATGAGGCGCGTCAAGAACATGGTCAATCCTCCCGTTTTGGCACCTCGACACCGAGACGCCAGAATTCAGTACGGGTGCCGCGAAGCGTGAAGCGGCGGTCCTGAAAGGCGGCTCCGACCGGCTGGTCGAGCTGGGAGCGCTCTGCTCGCGCGAGGTCTGGTTCCTCCAGCACCACGCGTACCAGCTCGGGTGGCTGCTCACGGAGACGCCGTGGCACGGTATCGCTGACTGGCCAGGGAACGGAGCGGAGGGCTTCTTCGAGTCGCTGACGACGGATCGGCGGGTCCGGATAGAGGACCGGCTCAGCCGGTACGTACGACTTGCGACCGAGGTAGAGCTGCCACCGCGGCTGGCGGAGTGCGGCCGCCAGGTGTTCGAGCAACGCGGGATCACCCTCGAGACCGACGAGAAAGACTGCCTGGGCTAGGTAGTACCGAACTGTCGTCTGTGTCTCGAGCGATTTGTTCGCGGCGCTGGCGACTCCGTATTCCTCGCGTCCTGGCCATGATCCCCCGCCGACGGTCTGGTACTCGCGGGCGAGATTACCCTCAGCATCGACGCGCACGCCCATGCGGAGGGCCGCGAGATCATCGACCGGGTCTTGGCGAGGACGTCCGAGCGCAGCACAAAGCAAGCCCACCACGCCGCTCTTGGTTGGCTCGCGCGCTGTATCGCGGATCGTAAAGCGTGACTGGACTCCCCACGACTGCATCGGGCCAGCCAGGCGAAGCAAGAGCGTCGCCGAGCCGGACATCATGAACCCCCCAACTTGTTGTCGAGTGCGCTCGCTATAGTCCGCTCGATGAGGTCGCGAACTGTCGGAACCACCGTGTTCTTGTGCTCTTCGTTCAACCGGCGCATGGCCTGGACGTGCTCGGGCTCGTGGGTGGCTACGTACAGCGCGCGGAGGCCGTCGGACCCATACAGGCCGGTGAGCTTGGCCCAGTACCGATCGAGGGCGCGGATCGATTCCTGCACGAGGTCCCGCTGCTCGCTTGCCCGTACCGGCTGGACGAAGGCGTTGGCCAGTGACCAGAGGCCGTGCTCGCGGACGACCGTCGCGACGAATGCCGGCGGATTGTGCGCCGCGAAGCTGTTCTGCTTGCCGGTTGGCACCGCGTGGACCGCTGCTTTGAGGAAGGCTGCGAGTCCTTTGCGGGCGAGGTCGATGTCGCCGCCGAGATTCTTCACGAGCTGCTCGATGTCGACGTTGGCGTAGCGGTAGTAGCAGGCCGAATTGAACTCGACCGTCCCGATCATGTCGGCGCCGGTCTTCTCCTGGGGCAGGAGATCATCGACCGCGGTGAAGTAATCGAACTCGACCGACACTTGATGCGTGGAGATCGCATGCGCTACCTGGCTGGCCGCATCGACCCGGCCGAGGGGTACGTCAGCGATCATCCGGCCAAAGAGAGCGAGGTCGACGGCAGCACTCGGAGCATTGAGTACCGTCTTGACTTCGCTGCTGATCGTCTCGGGAAGTGCCGCCTTGGCCTCTTTCTTCTTCCTAGGACGACTGGACTTCTGTTCATCCTCCCCGCTCGCCGGGTCGATTTGTCCGAGCGTGTCCCAGTATCGTTCGGCGATGGCCACGAGCTTCGCGATCTGATCCTCGCCGATGAAGAGTAGGTACTCCGTCTTTTCGGATTGGTCCGACATCGGTTGAATACCGACACTCTGGAGGAGTACGCGGGCAACGCGATCAGCCTCAGACTCGTCTTTCCCGTTCTGGGCGAGGCGCGCAGTGATCTCCCCGATCAAGCGCTTGGTCCGCACCGCTCGCTCCCGGACATCGAGCAAGTTTGCCTGCTGGACGTACGTGCGGATCGCGCGCTTGATGCACTGGCTCGAGATACGGGCGCGCCGGACGCCGCCGAAGTAGCAGTCCTTGGGCGCGCCGGTATCGTCGCGGTTCAAGTTGGACGGAGCGAAGTGCTGGAGCAGATGCAGCTCGACGAACATGGCTTTCCCTCCTCTGCGCTCGTACTCGTCCACGCCTCTGACCTACTCCGATGCCTCATCGGACCGTTCGCTCGGACTTCCCTCTTCCCTCCTTTCCCGCTGTTCGACGAACGCTCGTGCCCACCGTTGCTGGACGAATCGTTCCGGGTGATCCCATTGGTCCAAGTCACGCAGCAGGTCCACCCACGAGACCGGTACCTGGTGCGGCTTGAAGAGCGTCAGCATCCGGTAAAGCTGGAGGGGAAGCTCCTCGCGTTCGGCGGCGAGGAGTCGGAGGAATCGCGCTTCGAGTCCAGCAGATCGCTCCCCGAGTCGCTGGGCGAGCTGAGCGACCGACGCGCCGAAGTTGGTCCATCCCCTCCGCTCGTTACTAGGCCAATTCAGTGGGTGGAAGGCGAAGAGGGGAGCGACGGTGAAGTACACCCAGGCGCGACGGTCGTCGGCATCGGCTGGTAGAAAGGGCACCACGTAGGGGTAGATCTCGACGACCGTTCCGGGGGATTTGCCGAGCCCACGGCGTAGCGTCGCGAGCGCTCCTCGATCCTCGCGTTCGACGAGTTCCTCCAGCGCCTGGACGAAGCGTTCGCCTGACCGATCCTGGGCCTTCATTCTCCCACCTCCTCGCTACCGGACGATACCGTTGGAGCAGCACCACAGGTGATCCTCGCGAGTTTGGCATGCAGACGACTTTCGGCATCAGCGACCAGCAGGATGGGTCGGCCGGCCCGTTGCAGCGCGAGCGCAGCCTGCTCGAAAGCGCGCTGGGCAGACCGCTGGACGACCGTCCGCCAGTCGGCACAGACTGCCAGGGGCGGTTCGCCTCGACTGAGTCGGTGGAACATCGTGTAGAACGTCGGCTCGAGCGCGGCCCAAAAGACCCGTTCGACACCGAGTCCAATGACAAAATCGCGCACTTGCTCCTTCTTAATTCCCAAATCGGTCGCGAGGCCGCGCAAGACCTCGACGAGGGAGCGCGCCGCCGTCTCTGCCATCTCCAGCAGCTGTCTGATCCACAGAAGCACTTCCTGGTTGTCGATTACGGAGAGCGGTAAGGGGAAGCGCTCGTAACGCCAGAACAGCGGCTTTGCCTGATCGGGTACGAATCCAGCGACATCGAGAGGCAGAACCGGCACCTGCAGGATGCCGAGGCGGTAGAGTGAAGCCCACCAGTCCACGATGCGCGGTCGTTGCTGCTCATCTGACCCGGTCGAGACGGTCTGGATGAGTGCTAAGCTGTCGCGCCAGAGGGCACGATCCTCGCGAAACGCGAGCGCAAGCCAACCCCTCTTGCTGTCCTTGCGAAACGGGACCATCGTCTCGAGCTGGCGCTGCTCGAACCCATCGGGGAACGACTCACCGCGCATGATCACTGCCTGGCGGACCACGACACGCCCATCGCGCGTTTCCGGTACGAGCAGCACGCGCCGCGCCTGCCAAGTGAGATAGTCCCGGTAGCCGGTCGGCCAGCGCGGCTGATCGCTGGGCGGGTCCGGACGCTCCCATGCTGGCTGGTCCGGCGTCCCAGTGCCTATGGGCGGCTGGTACGACGAAACCCGGAACCGCCGGCCGACCAGGTTGAGCAGGAGCGTCTGCGCCAGGTTGTCCCCCTTGCCGAGGCAGACGACGACAGTACAGAGCGGCGCAGCTTTCGATGCACGGTCGGCTGGTGTACGGCCAGAAAGAAGTCCTCCCGTGGAAAAGGCCTGGTATGCGACGAGATACCGCGCTGCTGCTGCTGGTGAGAGCGCTACCTGTGCCGGATCCGAATGATCGAAGAGGAGCGGCGCATTGAACGACGAAGCGAGTTCGGTGGCCAGGCGTGCGCTCTCCGCCAGATACCGGCGGTCGAGGTCGGGATGCTGATAGAAGGGGCGATCGGGATCGAACAGGTCAAAACGGTGCTGCCAGCGTTGGAGATACTGCCGCACTGGGCCGACCGGCCAACAGCCGACTTCCCACCAGGTCGCCCACTCATCCTCATCGTGCGGTCCATCGAGGGCGGTATGAAGGATCGCGAGCAGCACGCGATGCAGCGCGACCGTCACTAGGGGCGAGGGATCGACGATCTCGCGCACGTCCTGCGGTGCCGTGAGGACATCGAGCAGGCTCCGTTCGACGAGATGCCCGTTCGTCAAGAGACAGGGAACCCACGGTTCAGTCACGAGGTCAAACGTCGGCATCGATCGCCTCCTTTGCAGTAAACAGGCCCAACGTTCGGTCGAGCACCAGTACAGTCTGCCTATCGAGGGGGAGCGTGCCGTCCGGATCGAACCAGGCTACCCGGACCCTGGCGAGCAGGGGAGCACGCTGCCACTGTTCGGGTTGGCAGACACGGTCGCTCTTCTTAAGGAGAGGCAGCAGGTGCTTGCCTCCCACTTCGACCGACCAGCGGAGGATGCGAACACAGTCCTGCAGAGGCGGGCGGATCGCGAGGTCGACTGGTTCTTCACCCTCCGCGTCCAGTGTCGTCCGGTCGTCGCCGGTGCGGAACACGGGAACGAGCGTGAGCGACGGTTCGGCGAGACGGGTGAGCGCCTGGAAGGCCGGATGCGTGCCGACTGCATCCTCGGCGAGGTCAGCATCCGTCAGTTCCTCCAGACGACCGTCTCCTGGTGGGCAGATCCACCGCTTGGCCGCTTCGTTCCGCTCGAACGCCAGCGACTGCTCGAGACGCTCGGCCGTCTCGCGCCAGCGCCGGCACAATGCCTCCGGTTCCTTTGGCTGGGGCTGGTCCTCGTAGACGGCTGCGATCAGCTCATCGGTGTCTTCCGGCAAGCGCAGCTGATGCCGCGCACGCAGCGCGAGCCAGGTGCGGAGGAGGATGTGTTCGTCGTAGATCGCGCGCGTTCCCCGGTCGAAGACCGGTAACTCGTGGTCGTCGAGCGGGGGTCCCAGAAGCACCATGCGCGGCACGGCGAGCGGCTGCGGGCGTGTGTCTCGCTGGTGACGGTGCAAGCGCCCGGCACGTTGGAGCAAGAGATCGATCGGAGCAGGGAACGTCACCAGCAGGTCGAAGTCCAGATCGAGGCTCTGTTCGACGATCTGCGTCGCCACGAGGATGGCACGGTGTGGTCGGCAGACCGGAACGCGACCGCCGTCCGGTGTCGGCACGCTGCCACCCGGTTTGCCGAAGCGTCGGAGAACACGCATCTCCCGCTCGCTGCGCCAGACGAGGGGATAACGCGCATGGAGGAGGTCCAGTTCGGACTCACCGTCATCGGCTCGACCGGGGAAGTAGGCACGGAGCGCCTGAAAACACTCCTGGGCCTGCCGGACGGTATTGCAGACGATAGCTGCACAACCACCAGCGCTCAGGGCGTGTGCGAGATAGTGAGCGAGTTCCCGATAGCCTGCCTCATCGGACTGGATCGGCAGCCTCTCGAGGCAGACGGTGCGCCGGGAGCGCGTGGACGCCGCGACCGGCTCGACAGAGCAGGCATCGGACGTGACCACCGTGATCCGGGGATAGGGGGTGACAGGCAATGCTCCCAGAGACGCGGTCTGGCCGAGACCGCGACGGAACGCGGCTGCCAGCGCGGCGCGCCGCGAGGGCGCCAGCGTCGCTGAGAGCACGATGACACTGCTCCCGATGCTGGCGAGCCACTCGAGGAGTCGCTCGAACAGCGACAACATGTAGGTGTCGTAGGCGTGAACTTCGTCGAAGATCACGACGCGACCGGCCAGGCCGAACAAGCGGAGGAAGCTGTGGCGGACCCGCAGCGCAGCCAGGAGAGCCTGATCCACCGTTCCGACACCAAACGGTGCCAGGAGCCCGCGCTTGCGGTGGGTGAACCACTCGCCGGCCACAACCACCGCGTTGCCAGCGTCAGTCGACCGCTCGTCGTTCCACAGCCCCTCCGGCAGCGGGAGCGAAGGGTCGATGCGGGCGCGCTCAACCTCGCCCGAAACGGCGGCGTGGCCGTGAACGAGCTGGAAGACCACCGTTTCGGGACCGCTCGAGGCATAGCGGTGGGTGAGCACTTCCCGGATCCGATCGAAGAGGGCATCACTGGTGGCTCGTGTCGGCATTCCGATGTAGACACCGCGAGCCGAACCGCTGATACCCCAGCGGTCGGCCAAGAGCCATGCTGCCTCCGTTTTGCCCTCGCCGGTCGGCGCCTCGATGATGACGAGGGTGGGGGCATCAGAAAGCACGCGATCGACGAGTGCGGCGACAGCCTGCTGGACTGGCCGTGGCGAGCCGAGGGTGGGAAAGAGGGCCTGGAAGTCAGCTGGGGGCAGTCGCTGCGGCACGTTCCAGCGTAGTGATGCGACCGCCTCGCGCGCCTGCTCGCGAGCACGACTCAAGTAGTCTACTGGGGACAGATCGACTGTCTGTCCCAGCACGCCAACGTAGGGGAAGTACGGCTGGCTGATGGAAGCGATCCAGTCAGCCACCGTCACGAACCCGGCCAGCACCGCGAGCGCTGCAAGATCGACCCGCCGTGGGACGTCCCGCGGCAAATCGAGGAGGGAGGCGAGCTGCTCGAACAGGCCATGGCGCACCGCCTGCCAGGTTTCGTCCCCCTTCGCCAGATCTGCCCGGGAGAGCACCGCTGGATCGGGAAATCGTCCGTGGTGCCCGGCGAGCGTGTCTGCCAGCTGAGCGGCCAGGCGCGGCTGGAGACCGCGAGCGATGAGAAGCGGTCGGAGGACGACACTCGTCAGGGTACTGTGCGGGAGGCACGCATTCTCGGGGAGCACAGGACAGCTGAAGCCGGCTCCTGCCACTTGGCGCACAGCGGCTTTCTCCAAATCGCCACGCGGCTTTGGCAGCCGGAATTGAAACACCGGTGTCGCCTTCCCGAGGTCGTGCAGAGCGGTCAGCACAACGAGCCATCGCTCGGCCGCGTCCGGGGAAAGGCCGAGACCGTCGGCAAGGAGGCGGTGGATACGGGGCGTCAAACCTTGGAGCCAGAGCTGCTCAGCCACTGCGGCAGCATCCAGGAGGTGGCAGAGAAGAGGATGGTACCGGTGCTGAGCGTCCTCGGTCTTGCCGAGCTTGGCCCAGAGGAGTAGATTGCGTGCTGCGTTGGCCTGTGACTCCACCGTGCCGCTCCTCTCTACGATGCAGAATGGATCGCTGACGGGAACACTGGTGTTCCCGTCGAAAACAGCGGCCCGCGGATTCCACCACCGATGGTCACCGGACTCACGTTCAGGGACGATTTTATGGTCATGCGCTGGTGCCGACAAGGTGAACGGGGAACCGTCCTGGTGGGCCCGCGACTCGGGGACGCGCGCCGCGTAGCGCGCGCTCGGGAGTGCGAGCCTAGCCGAAGTTGGGACCGACCGGCAAGGTTCCGGGGCGCGAGAGGGACAGATTCCGTCGAGCCCGGCGCAGGGCACTGTTCCGGGTAGACCCCTTCGTGCGTGGGGACAACGGCGGATCAGTCGTGAAACATTTCGGCGAGTGCGGTACACCCCCACGTACGTGGGGACAACCTCGGCGAGTTCGTCGCGCTCTGCTGCGGACACGGTACACCCCCACGTGCGTGGGGACAACCTCACCGGGCGACACTGAGAGGAGCGAGAAGACGGTACACCCCCACGTGCGTGGGGACAACGCAATCCGCACTGCCCGCATGTATCGATCTTCCGGTACACCCCCACGTGCTTGGGGACAACCCGACTGCGCTAGCTGGCGCTACCCTCACCCCCGGTACACCCCCACGTGCGTGGGGACAACGCAGACAACGTCACGTTGTCGCCAGCTTGCAACGGTACACCCCCACGTGCGTGGGGACAACCCTGCGATCGTGTCGGCGTACTCAAGCATGAGCGGTACACCCCCACGTGCGTGGGGACAACCTCCTGGGCGTCGTGAGCTGCAGCCTCCGCGACGGTACACCCCCACGTGCGTGGGGACAACGCAACCGCCGGCAACTGACCTGGGCTGACAACGGTACACCCCCACGTGCGTGGGGACAACTACGCGCGCTCCAATCGTGCAGTGCGGCTTTTGCGGTACACCCCCACGTGCGTGGGGACAACCCTCGGCAATGCGCTCTTCCAGCCTCAAGGTTCGGTACACCCCCACGTGCGTGGGGACAACGTCCCCGATCGCCTGCGCGGTGAGGGGCTCGACGGTACACCCCCACGTGCGTGGGGACAACGGCAGGGCTCGGCACGGCCAGGCCAGGCGCGGCGGTACACCCCCACGTGCGTGGGGACAACGATTACGGTCGGTGCATGAAAGTCTACTGCGACGGTACACCCCCACGTGCGTGGGGACAACGAACAGCGAGGCAGCCAACAAAGGCCGCAAGGGGGTACACCCCCACGTGCGTGGGGACAACACGTGCCTTCCGCTTCCTGAAGAACCGCGTTCCGGTACACCCCCACGTGCGTGGGGACAACCCCGAGTGCGGCCCAACCGCGGTAGAATGCGACGGTACACCCCCACGTGCGTGGGGACAACTTGCGCAGGCAGCTCGTGATGCCCGTGACCCTCGGTACACCCCCACGTGCGTGGGGACAACGTCGCGGCGTACGAGGCGCGCCTCGTCGAGGACGGTACACCCCCACGTGCGTGGGGACAACCCGTTCGTACAAGCGCATGGCCCAGTAGGGGTCGGTACACCCCCACGTGCGTGGGGACAACTACGTGGCACAGAGACACGCTTATCGTCACCCCGGTACACCCCCACGTGCGTGGGGACAACGCGGGATCGCTGTCGCTGCCACCAACTGCCGTCGGTACACCCCCACGTGCGTGGGGACAACGTCGAATTCGAGGCGTTCGTGCCCGGTACGCGCGGTACACCCCCACGTGCGTGGGGACAACGCGGCGAGAACGTGCTTGCACACGAGTCCGTACGGTACACCCCCACGTGCGTGGGGACAACGATCAGGCGACTCACGAGCCGGCCGGTCTCGTCGGTACACCCCCACGTGCGTGGGGACAACTCTCAGCAGTTCGACGATTGCACCGCCATTGACGGTACACCCCCACGTGCGTGGGGACAACAGCCGTTGTCGGCAACGTAGCTGGGCTGGCTACGGTACACCCCCACGTGCGTGGGGACAACTCGCGGATGAAGTCGCCGGGCGCCACAACGTCCGGTACACCCCCACGTGCGTGGGGACAACGTGAGGCGACAATGCGCGCCCTCGATACGATCCGGTACACCCCCACGTGCGTGGGGACAACCTCGCAGGGGACTCCCATGCGAGCGGCGATCGCGGTACACCCCCACGTGCGTGGGGACAACGATAACGCCCATTTCTCGAGCGATCTTGTACGACGGTACACCCCCACGTGCGTGGGGACAACCTCGGGGTGAAGACGTGGCGATACTCATTCGGCGGTACACCCCCACGTGCGTGGGGACGACACCGAGCCACCGACGGCGGCGAGCGTCGGGAGCGGTACACCCCCACGTGCGTGGGGACAACCAGTTCGCCGCAATGGACTACGCGGCCGTGTTCGGTACACCCCCACGTGCGTGGGGACAACCGCGGACGAGGCGCTTTCCTGGTGCGGACTATCGGTACACCCCCACGTGCGTGGGGACAACAGCTCCAACCCGAACTGCCACGTGATCGGCCGCGGTACACCCCCACGTGCGTGGGGACAACGCTTGCTACAGCCTGGACAGAACTGGCGCGACCGGTACACCCCCACGTGCGTGGGGACAACAATAACAAAGTCATACAGCTCGCCGTAGGCGTCGGTACACCCCCACGTGCGTGGGGACAACGTTAGCTGGATACCGCAGTAAATGCACTTGTTCGGTACACCCCCACGTGCGTGGGGACAACGCTGAGACGGCCGGCCGTAGCTCAGCGCGAATCGGTACACCCCCACGTGCGTGGGGACAACGGGTCGGGAATGATGGCGGCGGTAGCGGCCCACGGTACACCCCCACGTGCGTGGGGACAACGCGCTCTTGGCCGACTCGGCGCTGCAGACGTACGGTACACCCCCACGTGCGTGGGGACAACGTCGCAAGCGAGTGTGTCGACCCGCTCTTTGCCGGTACACCCCCACGTGCGTGGGGACAACCCGGTCCTGCTCGAGCGCGTCGCCCCGGGATTCGGTACACCCCCACGTGCGTGGGGACAACGTACGCTGCTCAATGGCCTGTCAGCTGCACTACGGTACACCCCCACGTGCGTGGGGACAACGTAGGCCGCTCGGAAGTCGCCGAAGGCGATGACGGTACACCCCCACGTGCGTGGGGACAACTCGAACGCAAAGCGCCAGCCCTTCAGTGTCTGCCGGTACACCCCCACGTGCGTGGGGACAACTTTCGTCGCGCAGACGCCGAGCGTGCTCGAGCAGGTACACCCCCACGTGCGTGGGGACAACGGAAGGTCGTGACCAGACAGGAAGTGGCTGAACGGTACACCCCCACGTGCGTGGGGACAACGTGCCTGTAGCCTGCGAAAAGGCAATGGCAGCCGGTACACCCCCACGTGCGTGGGGACAACGTCAAGATCTCCTCGCAAAACAGCGCGCGACACGGTACACCCCCACGTGCGTGGGGACAACGCTGCCAACTGTTCTTCCGCACTCCTTGCACACCGGTACACCCCCACGTGCGTGGGGACAACGTTCGGGGAGACTGAATTCGCGAAGACTAGTGGGGTACACCCCCACGTGCGTGGGGACAACGCAGGAGGGCAGAATCAGAGCCCACTCGAGAACGGTACACCCCCACGTGCGTGGGGACAACGTCCGCCTCGAGCAGGCACCCCGGATGGCCGACGGTACACCCCCACGTGCGTGGGGACAACGCTGAGGCGCGAGCGCGGCTCGCTGGGCGTGTCGGTACACCCCCACGTGCGTGGGGACAACACTATGATACGACGCGGAAAACGCGGGCTCGAGGGGTCGATAGTCCCGTTTCGGCTTCGCGACGGGCAAATCACGCATTGCAGCGTTGTGCCGGGAACCGCGCCGTTCGCGGCGGGGCGACGTCTGTACCAGCCGGGGGCGGGCCCGTCCGCTGGTCACCGAAGGGTCGCTCCGCGCCGCACTGGCAGGGAGCCGCGGACGGTCGCGGCTGGCCACCCCATCGGGGGCGGCGCTGGCGGTCGCTGCGTGAGGGACCGCTTGCCGGCGGAGAGCGCCCGGACTGTCCGTTCAGGCGTCGGCCGGACGCAGCAGCGATGGCGGGCTACCCAGCTCGCTCACGCTGCGGCGCCACCGGATGCGGCCCCGCCCGCGCGGTGCTCGTGGTGCGAGTCGCGCCGGTGCCGGTGGCGCCGGCCGCCGCCTCCCGGGGCATGCGCCAGCAGAAGGCGGTCGGTTGACGCAGCGCTGGCAGGGAGGCGGTGATGACTGGTCGATAGGCAGCCGCTCTGCGCCGACAAGGCGCCGCGGCCAGTGGCCAGAAGCGCTCGCCCCCTGGAGCAGGACCGCGCGCTGCAGTAGACTGCGGGCAGCGAAGGGGCGAGTGATCGTTTCCAGACGACAGAACCCGGGGGATGAGCCATGGCGCGGCGAGGCTGGTTTCTGGTGCTCGGGGCGATCGCGCTCGTGTGTGGTTGTCTGTCCGTCGGTGTGATCGGAGCAGCTGGCCTGTGGTTCCTGACGCGCGACCAGGGGTCGCCGACACCGGGGATCGCGGCGAACGTCACCCCGGCGCTCCGCCGGGCGAACGTGGAGCGGAATCAGCTCGCGAACAGCTGGCAGCGGGAGTCCTACGGGTAGCGGTTCGCCGACCTGGCGCCCGCGCAGGGGAATCTGCCGTTCCGGCCGGGACTCTTCTGGCAGGCGGAGCCGCTCCCGCAGCCGCTCAATCCGTTGCAGTACGCGGCGGTCGTCTACTTGCGCCTGCAACAGCAGACCGAGCAACTCTATGCGTACCATACGCAGTGGGTGTCCTTTGCCGGTTGGCCGGCGATCGAGTTGGCCTACGCAGCGGTCCAGAACGGACAGCCCTATGAGGCGGTGCTCTGGATCTTGAGCGATGGCTGGACCGGGTACATCGTCAGTTTCATCGCTCCCTATGGGCTCCTGGACGAGTACGTGCCCCAGCTCCCGCAGGTACTGCAGGACGCCGAACAGCAACTGATCGAGCAGCCGGGGCCGCTCCAGGGTGGGCCGGTGCCAGACGTCTGGGTCGATGGTGGCGGGATGGGGTACGGCGGCGGGATGACGCCCGCTTGGGACTGGAGTGCATTCGATTACGGCACGCCTCTGTACGGCTTCCAGGACCCGTTCGCTGATGTCGGCTGGGACAGCGGTGGCTACGACTTCTCCGGCGACCTGTACAGCGACTTGTATTCGAGCGGTGGTGGTCTCTACGACCCCGAGCACGATGCCTTCAATACCTGGATGGCCGAAGAGCGGAGCCAGGCGTTGAGCGGCGAAAATCCTGACCCGACCTGGATGGACGACGCCGGCAATCTCTACTGGGAGGGGCCGTCCAGCACGCTCCACGATTGGAGCGCCGATTACGATCCCTCGATCTGGTGAGCGCGGGACGATCCGCTCAGCGACGTGCCGTGGGCGATGCCCGGGGCGGACCATCGGCGGGCTGCGAGTCGGAGGACGCTCCCTACGCTCGGTCGCCATCGGGATGACGCGACCGCAGGGCAGGGCGCGTCTGACGGCCCGGTATCCGCTGCGGTTCGGCCAGCCGAGGCTGCTCGCTCGACCCGACTCGGGTGAGTAGTGGGCCGCCGCATCGCGATGGCGGTCTGCTCGAAGGACCCGTCGCCCGAGGGTCGTTGCAGTGCGGTGAGATCGGTGCCGGCGTCGGCCCCGATTCCGGAGGCGGCTCGGTGTTCCGTCCAACTGGCGACCGCGATCAAGCGGAGAGCGCGGGACGCGCGCCGCTCGGACGCATCAGCACGGCGACGGTCTCAGCGCTGTTCGCTCGCCGGGGTGCGGTGCCGCAACTCGCGCCAGACCGGACCATCTGGGTAGCGGTACTGCTCGAGCGACTCGCGCTTCATCTCGATCGAGTAGCCCGGTCGCTGCGGCGGGAGATACCGGGCGTTCCGCACCGTGACCGGGTCGACGAAGTGCTCGTGGAGATGATCGACATGCTCGATCATCCGGTGCTCCAGGCTGCCGCTCACCGCGATGTAGTCGAACATGGAGAGGTGCTGGACGTACTCGCAGAGGCCGACGCCGCCGGCGTGCGGACAGACCGGGATGCCGAACTTGGCGGCCATGAGCAGGACGGCGATGACCTCGTTCACGCCGCCGAGCCGGCAGGCATCGATCTGGCAGAAGCGGATGGCGCCGGAGGCGAGCAGCTGCTTGAAGACGACGCGGTTCGCCACGTGCTCGCCGGTGGCGACGCCGATCGGTGCGATGGCTTCCGCGATCGCCTTGTGGCCGAGGACATCGTCGGGATGGGTGGGCTCTTCGATCCACCAGGGGTCGAACTCGGCCAGCCCCCGCATCCAGGCGATCGCTTGGGGGACGTCCCAGCGCTGGTTGGCGTCCATCATCAGCTTGCGGTCCGGTCCGATGACTTGGCGCAGGAGCGCAGCGCGGGCGCGATCGTGAGCGAGGTCTTGCCCCACCTTCATCTTGATAGCAGTGAACCCCTGATCGATCGCCTGGCGGGCCAGTGCGGCGACCTGCCCGTCCGAGTAGCCGAGCCAGCCCGCCGAGGTGGTATAGCAGGGGTAGCCGGAGCGGAAGAGTTCCCGTTCCCGCTCGGCGCGCGTCGGTGCCTGCTGGCGGAGGAGTTCGAGAGCCTCGTCCGGCGTCAGTGCATCGGTGATGTGGCGGAAGGGGACGAGGCGGACGATTTCTTCGGGCGTGAGATCGGCCAGCAGCTTCCAGACCGACTTGCCGACGGCCTTGGCCCAGAGGTCCCACAGTGCGTTGATCACCGCAGCGGTCGCCAGATGCAGCACGCCTTTTTCCGGACCGACCCAGCGGAGTTGACCGTCGTTAGTGAGGCGATCCCAGTAGCGACCGAAGTCGGCGACGATCTCCTCGAGCCGCTGGCCGACGACGAACGGAGCGAGGGAGTGGATGGCGGCGACGCAGAGCTCGTTGCCGCGGCCGATGGTGAAGGTGAGACCGTGCCCTTCCAGACCGGGGGAATCGGTGTGGAGGATGACGTAGGCGGCCGAATAGTCGGGGTCAGGATGCATGGCGTCGGAACCGGCCAGGGTGAGCGAGGTGGGGAAGCGCACATCGTAGGTCTCGATTTGAGTGATCGTGGTGGGCATCGGACTCCTCCTCTCGTCTGTCGGCGTGCGCTCGTGGGTCAGAAGGCGGCGCGATCGATCAGTCACTACCGAGCGGAATGATCGCACAGGAGCGCCGGGCTGGGGAGGAGCCGCGCTCGCCCGGTAGGCGGGCGGTGGCCAGTAACCGGCCGAGAGGTGCGCTCGCTGGGTCACGGGCGAGTGATGGACAGAAGCTGGTGTCACTGGCTGACGCTGCGACGCTGGTCGGTGCTCGCGGATCGGGCCGAGTGGGGGCGCGCTGAGGCGGCGCGAGGCGAGCGATTCCGCGCTTCGCTCGTTGCCGGCTCATGCTCGGTACGGCGAGGCGGGTGGTCTGGGTGATGGCGTGCGGGCGCGATTGCCTCGGTCGCTGGCGGATCGTGCACGGTCGCTGTGCGTATCCGATGTCTGCAGCCCGGTGACAGGCATGCTATCCTGCACGCTGCAGGTGCGGTTTCGGCAGTCAGGCGCAGGGGTCGACCAGTCCGAGCGATCGCCGGGTTTTTCACTTTCGGCCGGTGGCAGGAGCGGAGCGGACGGATGGACGAGCAGGACGAGCTGAGGCAGGCAACGACCGAGTCGGTGAACCCGCGGACGCGGCAGATCGACCAGCTCTCGAGCCAGGCGATCGTGGAGTTGATCCTGCAGGAAGAGGCGCGGGTGATTCCGGCAGTGCTGGCCGAGCGGACTGCCATCGCCGCACTGGCGGACGTGGTCGTCGAGCGGATGCGCCGGGGTGGGCGCCTGGTCTACGTCGGTGCTGGGACGTCCGGCCGGTTGGGGATGCTGGATGCCATCGAGTGCATCCCGACCTACGGGTTGGAGCCGGGTCGAATCGTCGCGCTGGTCGCTGGCGGGCCGGCGGCGCTGACCGGACCGGTCGAGGCTGCCGAGGACGACGAGGAGGCGGGCGCGCGCGAGTTGACTGCGCTGGGCTGCGGGCCAGATGACGTCGTGCTCGGGATCAGCGCGAGCGGACGGACGCCCTACGTGCGCGGGGCGCTCCGCGAAGCGCGGCAGCGTGGCGCCTACGTGGCCGTGCTCGTGTGCAATCGGCCCGCGCCGCTAGCCGATCTGGCTGACTTGGTGATCGCGCCGGTCGTCGGCCCGGAGGTGATCGCTGGCTCGACCCGCATGAAGGCCGGGACGGCCCAGAAGCTTGTGCTCACTGCTTTGAGCACGACGGTGATGGTGCGGCTGGGTAAGACGTTCGGGAACCTGATGGTCGATGTGCGACCCACGAACCGCAAGCTCTGGCAGCGCGGGGTGCGCATCGTGATGGAGGCGACTGGACTCAGCGAGCAGGATGCGCAGCGCGTGCTCCAGGAGGCGGGCGGCGAGCCGAAGACGGCGATCGTGATGGCGATCGCGGGAGTCGATGCTGCAGAAGCCCGGTCGCGGCTCGGACGTGCCGGTGGGCTCGTGCGGGCCGCCCTCGAGGAGAGCGATGGCGGCTGAGCTTCTGCTCGGGATCGATGGTGGCGGGAGCACGAGCCGCGCGGTGCTGGCTGACGCGCAGGGAAGAATCCTCGGCGTCGGGACGACCGGCTCGAGCAATCTCCAGATCGTGGGGCTCGAAGGGGTCGTCGCTGCAGTGGAGGTCGCGATTCAGGCTGCCCGCAGGGCTGCCGGTGTTGCGAGCGATGCGCCGGTGAACGTGGCGTGTCTCGGGCTCGCCGGGGTCGACCGGCCGGGTGACCGCGAGCGGGTCAGCACAGCACTCCGGGTTCGTTCGCTCGCCGAGCGGCTTCTCTTGGTCAGCGATAGCGAGCTGGTGCTGGCGGCAGGTTGCCCCGAAGGTTGGGGTCTGGCGCTCGTCAGCGGTACCGGGTCGATCTGTTTCGGGCGAGCACCGGACGGTCGCACCGCGCGCGCCGGTGGTTGGGGATATCTGCTCGGTGACGAGGGCAGCGGGTTCGCGATCGCCCAGCAGGCACTGCGACTCGCGGCCCGGACGGCCGATGGTCGGGCGGAGGCCCATGAGCTGCTCGAGGCGGCACTCGCGTTCTGGGGACTGACCGCGCCGGAGGAGCTCGTTCCGCTGGTCTATCAGCGCGTGCGGGGTGCGCCGGCAGCGCTGGCGTGGTTCGCGCCGCGGGTGCTCGATCTCGCATCGGCTGGCGACCCGCATGCGACGGCCATCGTCGAGGAGGCGGCGACCGAGCTGGCCCGGTCGGTCGAGGTGGTCCGGGCGCGTCTCGAGCTGAACGCGAGCCCGCTGGCGCTCGGCGGCGGCATCCTCCTGCATTCGTCGCTCCTGCGCGAGCGACTGCTCGGACAGCTTCCGTCGGCGGTCGGACCGGTGACGCTGGTCGGGGAGGCGACGCGCGGGGCGGTGCACCTGGCGCTGCAGGAGTTGCACGCCAGAGCGTGAGGACCGGCGCAGCGCGCTCGGCGTCCTGCCTGCGCTGCGCCGGTCGCCTGGGTGCTGTGCCGCGTGGTCAGCCTGCTCCCCCGAGCAGTCCTTCGCGTTCCAGTGACTCGCGGAGCTGGGCTGGGAGGCTGTCCGGTCCGGCCAGGCGCACGAGCTCCAGCAACTTCTGCACTCCTTCTTCCCAGAGTGGATGATAGGGGCCGGGCGAGTAGGTCGCGAGGGTGGCATCGACTGGCAGGCCGCTGGCGTACCGTTCACGCTGCTCGCGGAGCCAGGCGATGGCAGCCTGATAACGCTGGCCGAGCGCCGTGAAACGGTCGAGCGTCTGGTGGATCTCGCTCCGTCGGGCATGGGCCAGCCAACGCTGCTCGAACTCACGAGCGAGGGGCTCGAGGAGCGTCCGTTGTGCCTCGAGTGTCGCGATCGCCTCGTCGAGCTGCGTGAGCCCCCGTGACCGCCCGTTCTCGTCGGCTGGATCGGGCAGGGATCCCAGTAGTCGACGTAGGCGTTGGCTCGCGAGGAGCTTCTCGGCGGCGAAGACGACCAGACGCGCCGTGAAAGTGTAGTCGTGTTGGAATTGCGCATCGGGCAGCGCGACCCAGGCGCGAAGCGCCGCGCGGGCCGCTTCGGCGAGTTCCTCCAGGTCGTGCGGGTCGGTGCGCTCGATCAGGCGACCGGCGAGCGGCTCGTCGAAGAGGGCCAGGGCACTGTTGGAGCGGTTCGGCAAGCCAAGGCTCGGCAAGGTCACCGCGCGCCCCAGGCGATGGATCGCGCGCACGCTCGCGTTGTCGGCTGGGCGGTCGAGGAAGAGGAGCGCGAAGGCGCGATCGAAGTGGTCCAGTTCGATGTCGGGGCCGGACCACGCAACAGCGGCACCGAACAGGTAGGGGTACCAGGAAAGCGAGAGAAGTTGGTAGTGCCCGTAGTCACCCCAGTCCGTGAGCAACATCCCACTCGCGCCAGCAGCGAGCCCATCGCGCACGAAGGTACGAATGTTTCCGATTGCATTCTCGATGCGCGGGAACAAGGTGTTCCAGCTCGACGTGCCGGGGCAGACCCAGAAGGTGCGCCCCAGCGAGCCGAGAAGCGCGGCTGAGGGGTAATGATCCTGTGCCTCGTACCACCAGTCGAGGAGCACGATGTCATCGGGAAGCTCGGCAACCAGGTCGGGGAAGTGAAGCAGGATATCGGCCCAGACCATGATGCGGCGGCTATACTTGGCGGCGAGATCGCGGACACGCAGGATGTGCTGGAGATAAAGGCGCCCCTTGCCGAGACGTTCGGCCAGTGCCCTGGACTGACCCGTTCCGAGGTCCCAGGTCTCGTCGCAATCGACGTTGAGCCAGGACGACGTGAAATTGGGCAGGAAGTCGGCGTACAGGTCGTCGAGGAGCTGATAGGTCTCCTCGCGGGCTGGTGTCAGGCTCCACTGCCAACCGACCTCGTCGAGATGGGCGTAGCGGGGCAGCGAGAGCAAGCGTCGCAGGTGTCCGAACGACTGGAGGTTCGGGACGAGTTCGACGTGATGAGCACGACAGTGCGCATCGAGCGCGAGGATGTCGTCAGCGGTCAATGGATCGGAGCCGGCACCGATCTCCGGGTGACTCGGGAAGTGAAAGGTGTGCTCGATGTAGAGCTGAACGTGATTGTATTTGTAAGCTGCGAGGTTCTCGACCAAGCGGAAGAGCGTCTCGAGCGTGGGCACTTTGCCGCGCGAGACGTCGAGCATGACACCACGGTTGGGGAGCACAGGCCAATCGCGGATGGAGAGCGCCGGGAGCAGACGCCCCCGTGTTCGAAGGAGTTGACGGAGGGTCTGGACGCCATAGAAGAGCCCGCGTTCCGCCGTGGCGAGGACGAGCAGTCGCTGCTGCCCGATGGATAGGGCGTAGCCTTCCGGACCCGCGGAAGCGAGATCGGTGGATGGTACGGGGCCGTCGCGGTCGGCACGAAGGAGCACGATCGACCTGCTTTCCTCGAGTGGGCGCAGTGTCCGCCGGATGGGAAGGAGCAGGCCGGTGGCAACCTGGATAGCGGTTTGGAGAAGGCGAGCCGTTGCCACTGTCTCGTCCGTGGCGCGGGCACTGAGCACGATGCTCACATCCGCATCGAGCCAGAAAGCGTCCTGTGGCGCACCGAGCTCGAGTTCGCGTGGTGGGGGTAGGAGCGGGATGGATCGACTCGCGTCCTGGGTCACGGTTGTTCCTCCTCTCGGTTCGCCCGTTCTTTCCAACCGCTAGGTGGGGTCAATGAACCGAGCGTGACAGCGCACTGGGCACCGGTCGCGCTCGGCACATTAGTCGGAAGCCCGAAGCAGGCGTCATGGGCCAGTAGGGCGAAGAGCATCGCTTCCTTGGCGGCGCTGTCGAGTCCGAGTGCTTCGACCGGGACGACGGGGATTGGCGCGAGGAGATCGTGCAGGACCCTCATGAGGGAGGGGTTGCGGGCGCCACCGCCGCTCACGACGACCTCGTCGATCGGTAGGAGCCAGCGCCGGTAGGACTCTGCGATCGCGTGAGCGGTGAAGGCCGTGACGGTGGCGACGAGGTCACAGGCTCGCTGGCGGAGCGTCGCTGGGACGTGCGGATCGCGGAGGATGCCAGCGGGAAGACCGAACTCGTTCAAAAGCTGTCGGGCGAACGGCAAACCGTAGCGCTCGCAACCCGTCGTTTTGGGCGGGGGCTGATCGAGGAAGGGATCGGCCAGCAAGTGCTCGAGAAGCATGCGATCGACGCGCCCCTGGGCGGCGAGTGCCCCGTTTCGGTCGCAGTCGAGCTCTCCGGCGGTCAGGAGCTGGACGACGCCGTCGATCACCATATTCCCGGGACCGGTATCGAAAGCGAGAATGTCCTCGCGCGCGGCACTCGCTGGAAGGTACGTGACGTTGCCGATGCCACCGATATTCTGGATGGCACGGTGGCGCGTCGGATGACGCAAGACGACCCAGTCGAGGTATGGTGTCAGCGGAGCCCCTTGCCCACCCGCAGCCATATCAGCGGCTCGGAAATCGGCGACGACCGGCACGCCAGTGCGCTCCGCGATGACCGCTGGATCGCCGATCTGGAGCGTTCCCCGGGCAGCGAGCGGCAGGAGCGAGCTGGGCGCTGGCTGGTGCCAAACCGTCTGTCCGTGCGAGCCGATCACGAAGACCTCGTCCAGCGAGCAACCAGCTGCCCGGCAGAGGGTCATCGCTGCCTCGGCGAACAGCTCACCGAGGATGTCGTGGAGCGTACAGAGTCGTTCGAGTGCAGGCGGTGCCTGCTCGAAGAGCTGGAAAAGTTCTCGCCGCACGAGGGGTGGGAACGGTCGGGCTCGGTAGGTGAGAAGGTGCAGCTGTGCCTCCGGCCCGGCACCCCTGATGCGAACGAGGGCGGCATCGATCGCGTCTGCGGAGGTGCCGGAGAGGAGACCGATACAGAGACGGTTGCCCGATAGGGCCGTCCGCATCGTCAGCCGACCTCCCCAGCGGCTCGGGCGACGGCCTTGGTGAAGGCTGCTCGGACTGCCTCGATGCCGTCACGCACGACGGGATGAACGCGATTCGTCAGGAGGATGATCACGAGCTCGCGTTCGGGGTCGATCCAAAGGGAGGTGCCGGTAAAGCCGGTGTGTCCGTAGGCCGTGGGGTGAAGTCCACGTGCTGCGGCCGTACCGCTGAAGGCCAGCATCCATCCCAGACCGCGGCCGGGGGCCTGGGGCCTGGTCGCCTCGCTGACGAGGGAGGACGGCAAGAGCTGGCGTCCCTCCCAGCGTCCGTGGTCCAGCCAGAACTGGGCGAAACGGGCTAGCTCATCAGCTGGCGCGAAGAGCCCAGCGTGTCCAGCGATCCCCTCCAGACCGTAAAAGGCATTGCCATCGTGGACTTCACCCCAAATGACGGCTTCCCGCCACCGGGTGAAGCGCGCACCCGGTGGTCCCGCGCGGGAACGCTCGAACGCGTTTCCTCGCTCCGTCGCCGCGCTGCGTCGCCGGAGATCCGGTGGCGGGCGAAAGCAGGTCGCATGCATGCCGAGCGGCGCGAAAACCTCCCGTCGAGCGAGAGTGGCGATGTCGTGCCCGGTCAGCGAGCGGACGATCTCGCCCAGCAGGATGAAACCGAGATCGCTGTAAATGACCTGAGTACCGGGTGGCGCGACGAGTTCGGTCTGAGCGATCGCCACGAGATACTCGTCCGGGCTGTGCGCCCTCAGGTAGAGCGGTAACCAGGCGGGGAGCCCACTGGTATGACTGAGGAGTTGGCGCACCGTCACGCGACCGCTCCAGGGTGCAGCCGGGAGGGGTGGAAGGACCGTTCTGACGGGTGTCTCGAGATCCAGCTCGCCCAGCGCGACCAGCTGGAGAGTGCAGGGAAGGGTGGCGACAACCTTGGTCAGCGAGGCGAGGTCAAAGACGGTCTCCACGGTCATCGGGATGCGCTCTGGCTCGCGGCAGGCCCAGCCTGTGGCCGCACGGAGGACCACGCCGCGGCGGTGGAGGACGAGCGCGATAGCCCCGGCGTAGGCATCGTGCGCCGAACCATCGAGGACAACTGCCCAGGCAGCGGCGAAGGGATCGTCGAGCGTCACTGCGCCTGCTCCTTGTCGACGCTCGGGGACACGCGGAGACCAGCAGCAGCGAGGCGGTCATGCCACTCGGCGGTCGCGTGGGCGAGCTGGCCCCGACAGTAGGTCGCGATCACCTGCAGGTCGGCGTTCAGGACGACGAAATCAGCATCGTAGCCGGGGAGCAGTCGCCCCTTGCGCTCGGCAACACCGGCGACGCGGGCCGGTGTGGTGGCCAGCATGGTGACGGCGTCCGCCAGCGGCACCCCGACGAGCGAGACGAGGTTGCGCAGCGCCTGGTCCATGGTCAGGATGCTCCCCGCCAGTGTGCCATCGCTCAAGCGAGCGACCTGCCCGTCGACGTGCGCCGGCAAGCCAGCGAACGAGAAACTCGTGCCTGTCGGGAGGCCCGCGGCTGGCTGTGCATCGGTAACGATGGCCGTGCGCTGCGGTCCGAGTGCGCGAATGAGGACGCGCATCGCGGGTGGTACGACGTGGTGTCCGTCAGCGATCAGTTCACCGACGGCGTGGTCGACCTCGACGAGCGCCCCGATCGGGCCGGGGGCACGGTGCAGGAGCGGCGGCATGGCGTTGAAACAGTGCGTCACTAGACGGGCACCAGCCTGGAAGGCACGCCGGGCTTGCTCATAGGTGGCGTCCGTGTGCCCGAGCGCGACCGTCACCCCATGCGTGACGAGCAGGTGCACGAGTTCCTCGGCACCAGGCAGTTCCGGGGCCAGTGTCATGACGCGGAGGAAGCCGCGGCTCACGGCGAGGAGGCGGGAGAGTTCGGTGCGATCGGGTGCGCGGAGCCAGGAGGGGTGATGAGCGCCACGCCGCTTCGGGTTGAGGTACGGGCCCTCGAGGTAGATGCCGAGTGGCTCCGCACCCCGGCGTGCGAGGGTCATGGCTGTGGCCGCGGCGGCCAGCTGGCGTTCGGGCAGGCCGTCGGGTACCCCGACCACGTTGATGAGGAAGGCAGTCGTACCAGTCCGCGGGACCCAGGCCGCATAGGCGACGATTTCCTCCGGTTCCGTCGTGTGCAGGGCGAATCCGCCACCGCCATGCGTGTGGAGGTCGATGAAACCGGGAACGACCAGGAGACCGGTCGCGTCGATGACCGGATCCGTTCCGGGGGCAGTGGCTCCGACCGCCGCGATGGCGGAGTCGCCGACGACGAGCCAGGCTGCTGGGTCAGCGATTCCGGTGTCGATCAGTGTGGCTCCGGCCAGGACGAAGCGCATGCGGCGATCCTCATCGCGTCCGCGTGACCTTCTGCAGGCCACGCGGTCGGTCGGGATCGAGCCCGCGCGCCCGGGCGAGCGCGCTGGCGAAGAGTTGGCCGGGTATGACCCCGACGAGGGGCGAAAGCCATTCCGGGACACCGGACGGAAGCTGTAAGGGCAGCTGAGCGCGCGCGAGGAGCTCGGGACGATCGGAGATCAGGATGAGCGCGGCCCGACGCCGCTCGAGATCGTCGAGCAGGGAGACGATGTCGTCGAGGACGGCTCCCGACACAGCGATCGCAACGACCGGGAAGCCAGGCTCGACCATGGCGATGGGGCCGTGGCGGAAATCGGCGGACGAGTACGGCTCGGCGACGAGCGCACAGAGTTCCTTG
>Ga0068706_1000233_pt1 | contig 28249 bp, 23 predicted proteins | sample YNPMSBMetaG_FD_65632 | JGI IMG/M metagenome (GOLD analysis project Ga0068706, IMG submission 65632) | Anoxygenic and chlorotrophic microbial mat microbial communities from Yellowstone National Park, USA - YNP MS-B MetaG | ecosystem: Environmental > Aquatic > Thermal springs > Hot (42-90C) >...
AAACATCAAAAATAAATAAAGAAAAAAATAGAAAAAGAATTTCAGGAAAAATTCAAATCAAGTTTAATCTTTTGTATATATAATCAACATTTTGCAATAATGCATCAAAATCAAAAATTTCGTCGATTTCCTCGCTTGTAAGATGCTTTTTTATTATTTCAGATTTTTTTAATTCCTCAGATAAATTTGTAGATTTATCTTGCCAGGTTTTCATAGCGCAATCTTGAACAGCCGCATAAGCGTCTTCTCTTGTCATTCCTTTTTTTGCCAAAGCAAGAAGAACTTTTTGAGAAAAAATTAATCCTCTCGTCAAATTAAGATTTTCCAACATTTTATCTGGATATATAATAAGATTTTTTATTAAATTCTTTGCAAGATGAATCGCATAATGCAAAATAATACAACTATCGGGGATTGCGACTCTTTCAACCGAAGAATGCGATATATCGCGCTCGTGCCACAAGGCCACATTTTCAAAACAAGCAAAAGCATTTGCCCTTAAAAGTCTCGATATTCCGCAAATTCTTTCAGAAATGATCGGATTTCTTTTATGGGGCATTGCGGAAGAGCCTTTTTGACCTTTCGAAAAATATTCCTCGGCTTCTAACGTTTCAGTCTTTTGCAAATGTCTAATTTCAAGAGCGATTTTTTCAAGCGAAGCCCCTATTAAAGCCAGAGTCGACATATAAAAAGCGTGTCTATCTCTTTGTATAATTTGAGTCGATATCGGCGCGGGTTTTAAACCCAATTTTTCGCAAACATATTCTTCGACAGCCGGCGAAAGATGTTCATAAGTTCCAACGGCTCCTGAAATTTTTCCAACTGATATATTTTCGATAGCAGATTTAAGTCTCGCTATATTTCTTTCATTCTCTTGATGCCATAATGCAAACTTCAACCCCATTGTAGTAGCTTCGGCGTGAACTCCATGAGTTCTTCCGACGCATACGACATTTTTATTTTGCAAAGCTTTTTCTTTAAGAATTTCGCCAAACTCTTCAAGATTTTTTAACAGCAATTCCCCAGCTATTTTCATCTGATAACACAAAGCCGTATCTAAAACATCGGAAGAAGTCATTCCATAATGAATATGACGTGAAGCTGCTCCAACGTATTCGGCGACATTAGTTAGAAAAGCTATTACATCGTGTTTAACGGTCTGTTCAATTTCTATAATTCGTTTAACGTCAAACTTTGCTTTCGATTTTATTTCTTCAAAATCGCTTTCAGGAATTTCCCCCATTTTATAACGAGCTTCGCAAGCCAGCGATTCTATTTTCAACCAAACGTTAAATTTAAATTCTTCTTCCCAAATTTTTCCCATTTCAGGCAAAGTATAACGCGCTATCAATTTTTTCTCCCTGTTTTTTTATATTCTTAGACAATAATAATTTATCTAGCTTCAAGTTTTAATTTTATTTTTTTTGTTTCCTTTCCCCTTACAATTGTAAATTCAACAATATCGTTAATTCTAAATTCAAAAAGAGCGGCTAGCAAACTTTTTTCGTCGACTACTCTAAAGCGATCGACTTTAATTATTATATCGCCAATTTGAAAACCCGCTTCTTCAGCCGGAGAATTTTTTGCTATTCTAGTAACGATTACGCCTCTGCTTACTGGCAAGTTATAGTAATTTGCAATCTGCTCGGTTATAGTTTCAGCTCCGATTATTCCTGTTCTAAAGTTCCTTCTAACTTCGCCGTATTGCTTAATTTCATTATAAATTTTCATAACTTTATTTATGGGCAAAGCAAAGCCAACTCCGATATTCCCTTGAGAACCGGCAGTATAGATTAAAGTATTAATTCCGATCAATTCGCCTAAAGCGTTTACAAGAGGGCCGCCGCTATTGCCGCTGTTAATAGCCGCGTCTGTTTGAATCATATTAAGATAATATCGATCTCCAACGGCGCCTAAATTCATATTAACGGCGCTTATTACCCCCACAGTTACAGTCGGCTTATCGTTAATTTCGAATAAACCGAATGGATTCCCTAAAGCTATAACCCACTCGCCAACAATTAAATCTTCTGAATTGCCAATTTTTACATATGGCAGATTTGTCTCGTCAATTTTTAATACGCAAACGTCAGAAGCTTTATCGGATCCGATTAGTTTTGCGTCGTATTTTTTCCCATTTGTCATAGTGACAACAATTTTTGCGGCATTGCCGGCTACATGATCGTTAGACAAAATATACCCGTCTGGACTTATTATAACTCCGCTTCCTAGATTATGAACTTCTCTTGTATAACTTCTATCGCCAAAAAATTGTTTAAAGTAAGGATCGTCGCCGAAAAACTCCCAAAAAGGATCTCTAATTTTTTGAATTTCCGTAACGTTAATGCCAACTACAGCGTCGCTTACTTCTTCAATAGCTTTAGTAATTGCGTTTCGACGCGAAACCAAAATTTCATCGCGAAGAGCAGGAACTGTTTGCGCGGTCAATACATTAATTTTGTCGACGTTTGAGTTATATTCGGTTTTTTCTTTGTTATTATTTTGCGATCTGGCTAAAAATATAAATGTTATTAGCGAAATAAAAAACAACGCAAGAGAAGAATAGGCTAATAATTTATTTTCTCTTTTCATTATAAATTTTTTCCTTCATTTTCTTTATTTCTACTTTGATAATTTGCGAAGTATTTATAAATTTCTTTTACATTTGCGGCCAGAATTGCCAGCGGAGGCAAAACCAATAAAAGAGCATAAGTTTCGATCGAATTCACTCTCAATATATTCGCTTTCATTACGGTATTTGCATTTATAATTAAAACTAAAGCGCCTAAAAGTAAACTTGAAAAACTTGCGAACAAAAAATTTTTTTTATAAATATATCCGGCAATAAACAAAAAAACAAAAACAATCAAAACAAGATAGTTATTGAAGACGTGAAATGATATTAAATATCCAACGCTTTCGAAACTCGTATGCTTATTATTTGATATAAACGGAGCTAAATAAAATACAATCAATAACGACAACAAAGCTGCCGATAAATTTTCAAAACTATCCGTTAAAAATTGTTGAATAAGATAAAAAAAGAGCGTTCCAATAATTATGTAACTAAAAAGATAAATCGCTTTTAAGAATTTTTTTTTCTCTAATTGTTCTGGTTCTAATTTTGACAAATAAATTTTCTCAACTAACAAATCAATTCTTAAAAAACCTATGACGCTTCCTATTAAAATTGCAGCGATAGTTATAAATATTTTCATTTTTTTGCCTTTTAATTTGAAATTAAATAATATGATTTTTAGTTAAAATTTATTATATTATTTTTTAATTTAAACTAAAATATGCAAAAAATTTCTATTGAAAAAATCAAAAAAATTAAATTACTAATAACCGATATAGACGGAGTTTGGACAGACGGCGGACTTTACTACGACATAAACGGTCAACAATTTCTCAGATTCAGCGTTAGAGACGGAATGGGAGTTAAATTGCTTCGAGAAAAAGGAATCGAGACGGCAATAATAAGCGGCAACTCTACGGAAATAGTAAAAACTCGAGCTCAAAAATTAAACATCGAGCTGGTTTTTATCGGCGTTGAAAATAAACAATTAATTCTCGAGCAAATTTTAGAATTAAGAAATTTAAAACTTGAAGAAATAGCTTTTATCGGAGACGATGTAAACGATCTTTTTCTTTTTCAAAATGTCGGCATATCCGCTGCTCCTTGCGACGCAGAAGAAGAAGTATTTAAATTAGCTCATTTTAAATGCTCGCGTAAAGGCGGCTATGGAGCTTTTAGAGAATTTGCTAATTATATATTGAAATATAGATAGAAATTTGAAGCGAATTATGAAAATATTAAAACTTTTTGCTATTCTTTTCCTATTTAATGCATTAAAAACTTTCTCGCAAACAAGCGAAGAGGAACTATACGCAAAAATCGATCTTTTGATTGAACAGGGCAACTTTAAAATCGCAAAAAAACTAATAGACTCGATTTTATATTTCAATAATCCATCGCCTGATTTAGCTTACAATTTAAATTGGAAAAAAGATTTAATGTTTAGAATTCAATATGACTTCAGTAAAACAAAAGAACAAATTTTGCCTTATATCAAAAAATATATACCGGAAGTCAACGATCAAATCATTTATGAATGGGAGAAAGACGGTTCTTTAGAATATAAAATAATCGACAACGAAAAATTCTATTTCAAAAATGCCGATAGAAATCTTTTCCGCGTTAATCAAAAAGCAAAGGAAAGAAAAATTTTAATCGATGGCAATAAGCAAGACGAATTGGATTTATTCCTAAAAAATCATTTGCCTAAAGTGGTAAACGAAGCTTTAAGACATCAAAAAAGACTCATAAAGCCAATTGAGATCACGCTAAAATATAAAGTAGTGATTAAACCCAACGCTGTTCCCGAAGGTGAAATTATACGAGGTTGGCTCCCTTTTCCAAGAATTTCTAAACCAAGACAAATTAATCCAAAATTATTAAGCGCAAATTCGAAATATTACATTATTTCAGACAACGACAATTATCTTCAAAGAACAATTTATATGGAACAAATAGCAAAAAAAGACAAGCCAGTAATTTTCGAAGTTTCATACAGCTTTATTTCTTATAATTACTTCGCTAATATCGATCCAAATCAAATAAAACCTTATACGTCTAAAAAAGACGTCGATTTTTTAAAACAATATACAAGCGAACGACCGCCGCATATAATTTTTAGCGAACCTGTTAGAGAAATTTCAAAAGTTATTATAGGCAACGAAACAAATCCATATTTAATCGCTAAAAAAACTTTCGAATGGATTAGAGAAAATATTCCCTGGGCAAGCGCGCTTGAATATTCCACAATACCAAGTTTAACAAATTATTGTTTGCAAAAAATGTATGGCGATTGCGGCATAGTAACAATGCTGTTTATGTCGATCCTAAGATATAACGGAATTCCTTGCAAATGGCAAAGCGGTTTTATGCTACAACCTGGAAGCGAAAATTTACACGATTGGTGCGAAGTTTACTTTGAAGGTTATGGATGGGTTCCTGTAGACGTTTCATTTGGACCTCAAACATCTCCTGATCCTAACGTAAAATATTTCTTTATAAACGGCGTCGACGCTTTTAGAATGGTAATATGCGACGATTATGGACAAAATCTTTTCCCCGCAAAAGTATATCCTCGAAGCGAGCCATTAGATTTTCAACGCGGCGAATTTGAATGGAAAGGAGGCAATCTTTACTTTGACAAATGGACTTATTCGTTTGAGATAAATTATAAGGAGTTAGAATAAATATCGAACAGACAAATAATCATTAAATTTGCATTAAATTAGCGATTAATTTTTTTTATATTAATAATACATTTAATGCGAGCCTTATTCAAAATTAAAGTTAAAAAATTTTTTTACATATCAAAATAAAATTCCCTGGTTCTTCATTTTAGAAAAATTTACTTTAAATAAATCATTTTAATAATTCTAAATTTTTTCTTATATACAACTTTGGCTAAATATACTCCCGACTTTAAGTTATTTGGCGAATAAACATGAACGTTTTTTCCTTTTGAAAGATTTTTTAAGAAAATATTCTCTAACAACTGTCCTATTGAATTATAAATTTTTATTATAACTTCTCCTTGCTCAGGCAATTCAAAGGCTATATTTGTTTGGGAATTAAATGGATTTGGATAATTCTGATATAGTATAAAATCTTTTTTAATATTAACATTATTATCAAAATTCAAAAGGCTTGCATTGACCGCCGAAATGAGAATGTGATCATCGATATAAACGTTTCTTAAATATAGATTGTCTTGCTCTAAATTAATAAATAAAGAATCTATTAAACTTAAATCATCAGGATTATAAATTTTAATTACATAATTTCCCGGAATTAAATCTTTAATGTTAAAATTGCTTAATTGAGCCGATGGGAGTCCATTATCTAATATATTTCTCCAATAAAAATTTTTGTGTCTTGCGTAGAAATATATTTGCTTTCCTTCCAAATCGCTTATACCCCAGCCCTGAATATTAAGATTAGAAATAGTAATGTTTGGCTCTTTAAATTTATATTTATTGAATTTTATTTGCGAAAAGAAATTTGAAACTGATTTATAAATATGAAATAAATTTTTTTCTCTTATATTTACAGGATCCCAAAGCAATCCTGCAGCTCCTCCAGAATTTAAATGTCCCCATAAAAAACCTTTTAGCCAAATTCCTCTATGATCAGCTGAAAGAGCTGGATCTGGATTTATTCCTTCTGGCGTATCTAAATCTATTTCGCCTATTATAACTGGCTTGTTTCTTAAAGTATCGTTGCCAATAAATTTTGAATAAATATTAATCATAGCCGCCGGATCGTTTTGCATTTTAGTTCTATTGTAATGAATGCCCAAAAAAGTTGCAGTGTCAATAAATCCAGTCGAATTAACGTATGAGTGAACGTCGGCATAATCGCTTTTCGATTTAGACCAATATTCTGGCAACCACAATGCCCAGAAAGAAGTTGTAGTCATATGTTTATGCGGAGAATTTTTATCAAAGTAATCTGAAAATTCATCAGTAAGCTCTTTATAACTGCCAGGGGCGCCTTCGTTAACTAATTCCCAGGAATGGATAGCGTCTGAATATCCCCATCGAGCAATTAAATTTCTCCAGTAATATTCATAAAGTCTTCTTAGCTTAGAATTTTTAGGCGCGTCAAAATTTCCGTTTTGAGAGCTCGGCATTCCAGAAGCGTCAATTCTATTTAATATATAATCATTCTTTTCTAAAATGACTGTTTTTAAATATACGCCATTATTTGTCGCTTTATCGACAAAATAGTCAAAATATCTGCATTTTATCGGATCAAAATATAGATGAGGATTAGAGCTCCATTTTGAGATAATATTTGCAGATAACTTTCCGTTTGCAAAAATTTCTTGTAATAAAATCATATCAATATAAACTTCGCCTTTCGCATCCCCTTCCAGAACGACGTATAAAAATGGCAATTCTGTTTCGTCGTATTTAGTTTTATATTCTCCACTCAGTAATATCCAATCAGTAGAACCGGTTAATGGCCCGATAATTCTATTCCCACTATTTATTTTTACAATATCTTCTCCAGCCCATCCGGAAATTTTTACAGAAAAGCCACCCTCTTTAGCTACTACATTTTCCAATTTAACCCTAAGCGTAACTCTATAATTAGTATTTGGTTTTACAATATTGCCTCCGTCATAAAAACCTCTAAAAGCAGCTGGCGTATTTATATTTGGAATAGCTGGCGCTGCTATTCGAACGCTAAAATCCCCATTCTTGTATTTTCTATTAAATCTATATAATGGCGGATTCATATAACCATTGTCTTCCATTTTGTGATGCGTTGACCAAGAACACCAAGGATCAGAAAATTGAGATATAGAACTTAACCACACTCTTAGCATATTTATTCCATTTTCTGAATATACTCTAATCTTTTGATCAGTTAAATCGGCTTTATCAACCCCATCGTTGAAACCAAGCGGAAAAAAAGAATTCCCGTTTGTAAATTCAAAATATTTGTCGTTATATTCGCTTACTTTTAAGAATCCTTTGTTTTTTGAGGATTTTTCAATAAATATTTTCCCTAATGAATAATTTTTTTCTCCTAAACTATCTGCAGCTCTAATTTGAATTTCATATTCCCCGGGTTCGTCGAATGAAGCTCGAATTTTCCATATATAATAACCGAGCGGCAAAAGATTATTTCCTTGCCTTTCATATGGCATGTCATAAAAAGCTGGAAAGACAAGCTTCTTATTTCCTTTCGTAAAAATACCTTCGACTGTAACTCCTTTTCCGGTATTTAAATTTGGCGGCAAATTATCTTCATAAGGAAACCAATTATTGTCAGCTATTGTATTCAATTCAAAATGTATTTCAAATTTTTCAAATGTTTTTATATTTCTTGATAAAATCGAATAGTTTACTAATTCCGGTCCTGAATAATTCTCTGATTTTCTAAATATTAAATATTCCTTTTTGTAGTAAGAGTTATTAAACAATTTCGCTTGGAGAATCAAAAAATTTTTTCCATAACTCAATGGCAATTTGAATGAAAAATTATTTGCTTCTATATTTGCAAATCCATTTTGATGATTCTTTTCATTAAACCAAAATATTGTTTGAATCTGTCCTGTTATTGTTCCTTGAATATTTATATCTTCATGTGAAGTTTCATAATAATACCCAGTAAACGGCGCGTTAATTGATAAATTTAAATTGTTGTTTTGCTCGCTTTCAACTAAAATAATTTTTTCGTCAATCGCAACATCGTTGTCATCGTCTTTTAAAATGGCTTTAATTTTATAAACTCCTTGGAGATAAAAAATATGTTTTACATTATCGCCTTCATAATATGATCCGTCAGATATTTCTAAATAATGCCCTTCAATTATTCCATCATCGTCGCTGCCGGATAAAGTTATATCGACCGAGAGCGGAGCTGTTCCTTGCGTTGGATTTGCTTGAAAAGAAACTATTTTTGGTTTTATATTTTGTAGATTTTTTTTAAACAATTTTATTTCATCCAGGTTAAAATTTGCTTTCCATCCGTTTCCGCCAAAAAAACCAGCTGATAATCTTACTATATTGGAAGAGCCTGAATTGAATTTAAATATTATAGGATGCCATTTTTCTTTTGAGCGATTATCTGGATTTATATAAATCGAGCCGCCTAGATAATTCCAGAAATAATCCGTAATACTAACTGAAGCTCCGCCCCAATCGTTTCCGCTAAAAGAACTGTCAAGATAAACCCAAAATGAAACTTTATATTCAGCATAAGGCTCGACATATACGATTTGATTTATGAGGCCCGTCGAATTTTTAAACCTTGCAGAATATTTTCCACTAAAATATATTGTCGAATCAAGTATTGCTTGACTATCCCAGTTTAGAAAGCCTTGTTCAAATCCCCCGTTTTTTAATAGATTATTTTGAAGCTGAGCATAAAATAATTTTTCATTTAATAAAATAAGAATTATAATTGCATATTTTATAAATCTCATTTTAATAACACAGTTTTTATAATTTTTTTATATTTTACTGGCGAATTTTGTTCTTTTGCTTCAAAAGAAATTAAATAAATTCCAGAAGCAAGTTTGTTTGGTTTCCATGCTATTGTATGTTCTCCTTTTGGAAAAATTTTATCATTTATGATTAAATCTACAACTTCGCCTAAAGTATTATAAACAATAACCTTGACTTTAGAAACATTTGAAATATAAAAATTCAATTTAGTTTCTGGATTAAAAGGATTAGGAAAATTTTGAGACAAGTAAAAGGTTTTCTGAATGCCAGTCTCGTCGGTATAAAGATAATTCTTAATGATTGCTTGATTTGAAACAGCAGATAAATTTTTAAATTCGTCTTCCGATTTTACGGCGATATAATATATGGAATCGTTTCCGAGTTTAGAGCTTAAAACTAATGTGTCAATTTCGCCAGCTTTTTTAATTGATTTATTGTATTCAATCAGAGGATATTGTTCCCAATAATTGTCGTTTAACGGACTGGAAGAATATCTGAACCAATAATTAAGAGGTTTGCCTTCAATTCCATTATCGCTTGGCGTTGTCCATATCAAATAAAATTTTGAATTAAAGTATTCGACTCTCAAATCTTTGATAGCTTCTGGAGCCTGATTGTCGTAGTAAGTTCTTATATCTTTCCAAGCTGTTTGTCCAAATAATTCTATAGCGTCAATTAGCATTTCAATCCAATGACAATCAGCATAACAATATGGACTGCTTTTAACATATACGGAAAATTCGCTGGCGTTCTTTTTCATTATCCATCTTTCTATTGGCGAAGCCATCCCGCAAACTTCGCTTGGCAATCCAATTGATTCATCTCCGGTCCATCGCGTCCAATATTGAACTGATCTAATCCACCACAATGGATATTTTTTTAATTGTTGAATATGATGTTGGATTGTTTGTTGCCTGTAATAGTCGTCCAAAAATCTACATATTTCAGGAGAAATATTCAAAAAAATCCAACTCATAAAAATGAGATCTCTTTCTCTTTCGCCATTATAAGGATAAGGAGCGTCCCAACCATTAAATCCGTTATAAGCAAAATTAAAAGCCGAATCCAGAAAACCGCTTGTTATTAATTTTTGTGTCAAATGATTAATACAAGCTTGTCTTGTTTGAGCATCGTTCATAAATTCAGCCATTCTGATCATAGCTATAGTCGCTCCTAATCCGCTTGGCAAGTTTATTTCTCTATAAGCATACTCAGTGTAATAATTTTTAATATAATCCCAATTTTCATGTATAATAGCAAAATCTTTTGAATTATAAGCGTAAAGCCATAAGCCATAAAGAACATGTAATAAAGGCCTAAAATTTAATTTATGTAATTTATCATAGCCCCAAATTTTTTCCAGCATATGATATTCTCTTCTTTTTCCATATCTAGGATCTAATAAACTTTTTCCTTGTTTATGAACCCAGGGCGAAGTTGTTTGATTTTCAAGCTCTAATCTAATATATTCGCCCACCTTAATTCTCTGGGCTGTAGTTAAATATTTATAAGCCCGCGCTAAAGTCGTAATAACTCTTCCTGGCTCAAGATAACTAAAATAACTTTCATCAATAATATAATCGCCAAAATAGACTCTTAAAGGCGCCCAAGAATTATATTTTAATAACGTATCGATTTCTTTTCTCAATTCTTTAATCATATAATCTGGAGCTGAAGAGTTATAGTTAATTGCAGTTTCCCAAATATACTTATTTATGTTTACATTTTGAGAAATGACAATCGAATAAAAGAAAAAAAAGATAAAAATTAAGATTTTAATAGTCATAATTTTTACCATATTCTAATAATTTCTTTCTATACAAACTAATGCATAATGCTCTACGATAAATATATATCCGCCGCTAAAAGATGGAGCCACGCGACCTTGCCATTCAGTTTGATTTGTTTTTGGAATAAAATTTTCCGTCTCAAAATAAATTATATTTGCTTCATTGAAAATACCCCCATCTCTTTGGCGCGCTTCAGCCTGAACATAAAAATGATTTGCATTCGTCAAGTCAATCATTTGCGTTCCTCTAAAGTTTTGCCTCATCCAAATTTGATTTCCTGATATTGAGAGAGCGTATAGATTGTCTGATTCTAACATCCACATCCCCGCAAATTTTCCCAAATTTATTCGTTCCCTTTTCCCATTTATTTTATTTATCGACATAATATCCAAACCATAAGCAGACCCAAAACCTACCCTTGGATTTGTCAAAGTTGGAAATTTTGTTTTAAACCAACCTAAAACTCTATTTTGATTGTCCACTACCATAGAAGGCGGAGGCGAGCCGCAGCCGTCGTTCGGACCTGACGCTATCTTTAAAGGCTCTTCAAGAGTTGGAATTATAAATACGTATTTATTCCTCCAATCTTTTGAAGAATATTTAATAGAACTTGAGCCATTCAACCAATCCAATATTTTTTGCTCCTCATCTTCAAAACTTGACGATGCAGCCATTACTTCTTCCATCATCCACTCGCTTCCAAACATCGGAGCTGGGACAGCGGTAACGTATACTTTATCATCTAGAATTACTGGATGAGTATCCCTGAAAGATTGTCCTTGAACTCTTCTTGTCTTAAGTTTAACGCCATTCTTTGCGTCAATTACATTCACATTCATATCTTCCGAGCAAACTATTAAGTAACTGTCGTTTGCTGCAGGAGTTGATTGTATAGGGTATTTAAGTTCTAATGTCCATAAAACTTCGCCTGTTTGCAAATTTATAGCTGCAGTTCTTCCAGAATGATCGGCGCAAAATACTCTTCCGTTATTTATGACGGGAGCTATTGTTATAACTTTTGGAAACGAATATTTCCATCTTACATGTCCTTCGGGAATTTTTATACCATATACATCTCCATACAATGTCGCAAAAACGGCCACATTTTCTTCAACCGCAGCTGATGAAACTATCGGAGCATTTAATGAAATTTTTCTATATGTCGAGCCGTCAAAAAGTTTTATAAAGTATGCATTACCTTCCATAGTTCCGACAAACACTAAACTATCTTTAATTATTGCCTGGGCATTTCCTGAAATTGTAAAATTAGTCGAAGAGGGCAATGGGAAATTAAATCCCTCGCGAGAGGTTAAATCGTCTGTCCATTGAGGATTAGAATTCTTATTCCTCAATGTTAAATTTTCTCCAACCCAGATCCATCTAACTCTATAAGGAGGTTGAATACTAATGTCAACTCTTCCATGATGTTCTGAGTTATTTTGAAATTGTTTCCAATCTTGCGAAAATAATTCAATAGTAAGAAAAAAAATAATTATATTGAAAAAAATTATCTTTAAAGTTATTATCATTTATTTTTTCAAAGTTTTTTATAACATAATAAAAAGTTTTCTTATATAAAAATGATTTTACTTTTTCAACAGCTATTCGAATAGTCTTTTTACAATATAAATTTTACAAGCAAAAACTCTGAGTATGAAATTAACAAATAAATTTTAATTATTATCGATCATAAAATATTATTTTTAAGTCAAAATTCAGTAACCTTAAGGTTAAATTACAATTAATATAATAGCAATTATTGTTTTTTAAGAATGTGATAATTCAATTGAAAAAATTTTCAAAAAAGATTTAGTTAAGCTAATATATAAACAGAAAAATTTTTTTTAATTTATAAGGTTTGAGAAAAAATTTCAATTAGCTATATTCATTTTTAGATTTGATTAAAAAAAAATTTGTCAAGTTTAATATATTTAGAACTTCTAAAAACGAGAACATTAAAATAGCGAGTTTTCATTTTTTTTCTGATAATGCCTCGAATCTCCCCACTCGCCATACGCTATTTCATTGCCGCTCATAGCTATTCGAGCTTCAAGACAAGATTGACATTCTTCGGCGTCTTCGTCTGTACAGGGCTTATTCTCGTATAATTTATAATTTTCGCGATATATTTTTGGAGTTATATTAGGCATTATAACATTCGCGGCTATCTTTAAAGCTTTTTCTCTTCCTATTGGATCTACTGCTTGCATTGCCGTTGTAGCTGCTATATTTATATCTTTCATCATTATTCTTAGAATAGCAATCATTTTAAAGGACAGATCTAATCTCTCTTCTTTAGACAGAAGCGAATCTTTAAAATGATAAAGCGGCGTATCGGGATGCTCTAAATAAGGACCTAAGCCAACCATATCGACGTCTATTTCTTTCATAAATAATAAATCGCCGGCCAAATCGTCTACCGTTTGAAAAGGAAGTCCCACCATTACGCCAGTTCCAAGTTGATATCCAAGTTCTTTCAACGAGTAAATACATTCTAATCTTTTTTCGTACAAATGATTTCCATCTTGAGGGTGTAGTTTTTCATATAATTTTTTATTAGAAGTTTCAATTCTTAGCAAATAACGACGAGCCCCCGCTTCTTTCCATTTCTTATATGTTTCAAAATTTTGCTCTCCGCAAGATAAAGTCACTCTTAATTTATCCTCAGATAATTCCCGTATTTTTATTAACAGTTTTTCAATTCTTTCAGCAAAAGCTTGCGATTGTATCTCCCCCGATTGAATTACAATTGAACCGTAATTTTTTTTATAAGCAAATTCGGCCGCTTTTATAATTTCATCGTCTGACAAGTTAAAACGGAATAAATTCTTGTTAGATTTTCGAATACCGCAATAATAACAATCTTTCGCGCAAACATTGCTCATCTCGATTAATCCGCGAAAGTAAACTTTATTTTGTACGTATTTCTCTTTTATTTCAGCGGATTTTGCAAAAAGTTTTGTTCTATCTTCCCCATTAGAGCCCAATAAAACCTTAATATTTTCAAAAGTAAATTTTTCCAAATTTAATATTTCGTCGACTGTCATATAAAACAAAAAAATATTTATTTAAAAATAATTAAACGATTAAATTTTATTATGGAAAAATTAATCTCTTAGCTTTGCTTTCTTTAAATTCGCTAAATTTTTTGTATATCTCTTCTAAAACAATATTCGGATAAATCAGTTTCATGCAATTATGATGCTTTAGTGGACATTCTTTTCCCCCATGAGAAGAACAAGGTCTACATTTTAAATTTACTTCAAAAACCTTGTCGTTTTCCCTATACGGAAAAAAACCAAAAGCTTTTACGGTAGGACCAAAAAAAGCGAAGACATCGCAGCTCATAGCGTTAGCAATATGCATAGCTCCGCTATCGTTGCAAATTAATAAATCAAAATGCGAAACCAGCGCGGCAGATTCTAAAAGATTTGTTTTCCCGGCAAGATTAGGCATTTCAGCTTGAGCAAGACTAATTATCTCCTCGCATAGCAATGCTTCTTTTTTATCTCCAATAAATACGACATTATATTTTTCGCTTTTTAAATTTCTCGCTACTTCGGCGTAATATTCTTTTTTCCATTTCTTCGTTTCCCATACAGAACCGGGCGCTAAACCAACAATAGGATAATTGAAATTAATACCGAAACTAAGGAGCCATTCTCGAGCTTTCTCATAATCTTTAGATGTCGGATAGATTTCAGTTTTAATATCAAAATCTTTATCGCTAAAGATTGACAGAAGCTTTAAATTTTTTTCAATTGTCAAACCTTCTTCTGGAACAGAAACAGCGTCGTCATATAAAAAAGAAAAAAAACCTTTAAAGCCGATTATGCGTTTTACTTTAGATAATTTTAACAATGCCGCTGTCGTTGCAGAACGATGCGGAGAAATAGCTAAATCAATTTGTAATTTTTTTAGTTTTTTCGCAGTTTTAATTAATTCTCTAAGTTTGCTCTTTCTTTTGTCAAACTCGATTATTTCACAGACGTAAGGATTATTCTTCAAAACATCTGAATACTGGGGCAAAGCGACTACATACAAATCGCTTAATGGAAAAATTTTTTTTGTTTCTCGAATCAACGGAGTCGTCAGTATTAAATCGCCCAAAAATGCGGTTTGAACTATTAAAATTTTTTTAGGCTTGTCCAAACAACACCTTTGTATATATTCTTAAATTTTCATCCGTCATTTTTTTAAAAGAAAAGTTTTCAGAGTCGATTAACGCTTGTCTGCTTAATCTTTTTCTTAAATCATTGTCGTTCAACAAACGCATAATCTCTTCAGCAAGCATTTCAGCATTTTGTTTTTCAAATAGCAATCCGTTTTTTTCGTGTTTGATAATTTCAGGAATTCCTCCAGCGTTTGAAGCGACAATTGGCAAACCCAAAGCCATAGCGTCTATTATAGATGTTCCCAATCCTTCCATTTTAGAAGATAAAACAAAAATATCAAATATCTTCAAAAATTTTCCCACGTCGTCTCGATGACCGTAAAATTTAAAATTTTCATCTATCCCTAAACTTTCTGATAATTTTAACAGATCTTCTTTTAATCGTCCATCGCCTAAAGAACAAAAGAATACGTCCTTGCGCTTGCCTAATATTATCTTTGCGGCTTTCATTAATGTTGGATAATCTTTGTGATCAGCCAAAGCCGCGACAGTTCCAATTATAATTTTATTTTCAGGCAAATTATTTTTTTGTTTGAAATCTAATTCGACTATAATATTCTTGTATTTATCAGTATCTACGCCTGAAACAGCCACTTCTAATTTTTCTTCCGATATTCCGCAAGCAAGCATCACTTTTTTAATATTTTCCGAGATACAAATTATTTTATCTAATTTTTTTGAAAGATATTTGCCTTTGCTAAACACGTTTGCGCCAATTTTAAAATCAACTCTTCGAGAAGCGACAAGTTTAGCTTTCGGATAAATATGCTTTATCAACAGAGCCGTCGACAAAGCCCGCGACGAATGGGCGTGTATAATATTCGCATTTATTTTTTTACAATAAGAAGCGACTTTCAGCGCCGAAATTATATCAAGTTTTCCAAAAAAAGAATAACTTCTAAAGAAAATATTTTTCTCCAAAAATTTCTTTTCGAACATCGAATTTTTTTTACAAATAAAATGCGATTTAATATTTCTATTTAAAAGCTCGGTATGCAAATAAAACGCTTGCTGTTGCCCGCCTCGCCAACCTAAATCTGTATCGATATGAACTACAATTATTTTCTCTTCATTTCCCATAATCTCAAATATTTAATAAAAACTCCAAAAGCCGAATTTAAAGCTAAGATAAAACCGACTTTGCCGTCTAAAAAACCTAACTTTAAAAAATACATTTTAACAAACTTAAGCTTTGCCGCTATTAAAGCCTTAAGCATTCCGCTTCTTTTGCCTTTTATAAAGTTTTTTTCAGCGCTCAAAAACGAATAATTTATCATTTTAAATAAATGAGAACGCAAATCGGGATAAGAATAATGCAAAATTGGCTCTCTAAGATATTTTACATCGCCGTTAAACTTTACAGATTCATGCACGATATCTTCGCTAAAATTTCCATATTTTCGATTAAACAATCTAAGCTGATAGTCTTTCTGCCAGCCGGAATATTTTATCCTCCTGCCAAGATAAAAACTTTCTCGTTTTATTCTATAGCATTCGTTTCCTTTTAAGGAATTTTTTATCGATAAAATTTTCTTTATTAATTTTTCAGAACATTCCTCGTCTGCGTCTAAATGAAAAATAAAATCATATTTTGCAATTTCAACGGCGCTTTTTTTTGTTTTCCCAAATCCCATCCATTCTAATTTTTCGACCCTTGCTCCGCAATTTTGGGCTATTTCAACGGTTTTATCTTCTGAACCAGTGTCAACCACTAAAATTTCATCAGCCCATTTTAGCGATTTTAAGCATCTTTCTATATTTTTTTCTTCGTTTTTAGCGACAACTACGGCTGATATTTTTGTTTCGTTCAACGTTTATCCTAAAGTTTTTATTTTTTTTACGATTACGGGATCTGACAAATCCTCGGCTCTATCAATGCCATTTAAACAACGTATGTTGCCATTTACAATTTCGCTCTTAACTTTGTTGTGATATGTTAAATTATCTCTTTTGCCGCCGTGATATGGTTCGTGCCAAAGATGAATTGGAAAATCTTCGAAAGAAGGGTTATATCCTAAAACGCCCGACATATACAATCTTCTGTTCAAATTATCGTCCTCATTGCCCCAGCCGATATAATTCTCGTCGTAGCCATTCAAATTTAAAAGTTCTCTGCGAAAAATTGCGCAAGCTCCGCCTCGCAGTTTTGGCTGAATTCTAAATCTTCGCGGAATAATAAAATTTAACAAATAATGAAATAAATCTTTTCGATATTGTTTTTTTATTTTCTCGATTTGTTTGCTTTCAATTAAATCGAAAAAGGTATAATTTTCTATTTTCTCTAAATCAATTTTTTCAGTTTGTTCTTTAGTCAATCTAATCGGATAGCTTGTTAAAAAAAAACCTGGCTTAATATTTTCTTTCATTGACTTTATATAGTTTCGAGTAAATATTAAATCGGAATCTACAAATAATAAAACGTCTCCGATTGCATTCTTTATTCCGTTATTTCTATTTCTTGCAAGTCTGAAACCTTTATTTTCTTGTCTCACATATGTTATTGGAATATCAATTTTTTCGGCAAAATTTTTCAATACCGTTTCAATATCTTCGCTTGAGCCGTCGTCGCATATAATTATTTCATCTGGAAATATCGATTGGCATTTTACGCTCGCGAGACATTTTATTAAATAATCGCTTCTATTGAATACTGAAATTAAAAGACTAATAGACATTCAAGAACCTACGAATCTTTTAGAAGCATATAATTTTTAAATCCGCCTATCTGTCTTCCGCCTAAGAAATTCTTTTCAATCCAACTAAGAATTCTATATTGCAATTTTTCATGTTTATGCGGCATTCTAAACTTATTAGGCTTGCCGGAGTATTGAAGTTTATCCTGCCAATTAAATTTAGCGATCATATCCTTCATAACTTCTGGGTGAGTATCGTTAAAAACGGCAAGTCTGTCAAGCGGACCATAATCAAATTCTTTTGGAGCGTTTTTATAATATTCTTCCGCTCTATTTTTTCCCCAATGAACAGTATTTAAAGCTTTGCTTTTATTTTGCATTAAATGGGGAGGACGAACCCAACCATAGTGATAAATTTCCGCGTCGACAAGAGCGACTTTTAACTTTCTAGTTCCTGTTTCTTGACGCGGATTGTCGTAAAATTCAAAATATCGAAACGATTGGGCGCTTTGATACGAATGAATATTCGGATGATTTCTGATAATTCTTATTTCATAAGGATACCAACCATGACCAACGTGATAGTGATAATAATCTCCCCAAAAATGTTTATATCGAAACAATAAGCCTTCCACTTCTTTATTATCCAACAATTCTTCGCATCTTTTTTTTATAATTGGCAAATACTTTTCATGAACAACTTCGTCGGCTTGAAGATAAAAAAGCCAATCTCCAGTACACGCGTTTTTTGCAATATCGGTTTGCAAAGAATTTATAATTCCTTTTTTAAAATATTTTTCTTCCCAAACTGTGTCTATAATTTTTATTTTTGGATCGCCAATTGCTGCAATCTGCTCTCTCGTCGTATCGTCGTCATCCCCCTTTCCAACTGCTATAACAAACTCGTCGACTATAGGCAAAATTGATTTTATCGATTCAACTACTGGATAATACAATTTAATTCCATTTCTAACGAAAGAAAAACCGCTAATTTTCATAAACAACAACCTTATTTTTAGATACAAATTTATTATTCTTCAAAAAAAATCTCCAAGGAAAGTCTTTCGATTTTGAAATTCCGATTCGAGCGGAAACTCCTATTTCTTGATTAGAAATTTTTCTGCCTTCGATAAGATAAATTTGCTCTTGAGTTAAATCCTCATAATTATAACTTAAATCTATTCCGAATGCCTCGCAAAACTTCCCTGGTCCAGAACAAAGTTTATAAATATTTTTTTCATTTTTTTCTAATTTTCTTCTTTCAAACATTTTTTCTATGCCTAAAAGCGGCTCGACTGCTCTAATTAAAACAGCTTCTCCAGAATCTTTCGGACCCGACACTATATTAGCGCAATAACAAGATCCATATGTAAAATAAACATACAATATTCCGCCTTCTTCAAACATCGGCGCGTTGCGTTTCGTTTTTCCTTTATTTGAATGAGCTGATAAATCTCCTTCCAATCCATACGCTTCAGTTTCAACAATCATACCTCCCAATATTTCGTCTTTTTCTTTTTTAACGAATATCTTTCCTATTAAACTTTTTGCAAGATGCAACGCGTTTTTTCTGTAAAAAAGTTTATCCAATTTTTTTGACGATATTAAACAATCATTCTTAAATATTTCTATGTCCACTGATCGTCGAGCAGTTGAGATTTAATTTCGTTTATTTTGCTTTGAAAATATTTTTCGCGATCGGGATCTAAAATTTTAAGTTTTTCATAAATTTTTAACGCTTGTTTAAAGTTTCCTTGTGAAATATGAATTCGAGCCATCGTTTCCGTAATAACCTCCGGCTCGTCTTCTTCTTCAATCTCTTCGTCGGCTTCGGAATTTTGTAAGCTTGAAGCTTTTAAATTCTCTTGATCTTTTGTTTCCAAATCTTCTTCTTCGGAAATTGGAACTATTTTAGCTTTTTTTAATTCTTCGGCTAAGGCTTCTAATCGATCCTCTATATTGCTTTTTCCTTTTATAAATTCTTCGCTCTCTTTTACGATTACGCGATTTTCCTCTTCTCCAAAGAATTCAGACAATATATTTTTTAATTCTTCGATTTGAAAATCGTCAAGCTCAATTTCTTTCTTTTCAGGAATATAAGTTGAACGATATATTTCAACTAATCGATAATCGCCCAAAATTTTAGAGCTTTGCAAAAAACATTTTTCAGCATAACTTATTTCGCCAATTGCAGCAAGAGACTTTCCTAAAATAACATAACCGCTTGGATAATTAGGATAATACTTAAGACCAGAAACGCATAACTTAATCGCTTCTAAAAATTCTTTTTGATCGTATTTAATATTGGCGGCAATAGCAAATAAAGGAGTTTTTTTATCGTATTCGCAAGTTAAAAAAATTTTTTCTTTATTCATAAAAATTATCTTTTCTTTAAAAAAGAATTTTTTATCGAGAAATAAGAAACCATTAAGAAACCGCTAAAGAACAATAATTGAAAAGGAAGCGCGGCTAATTCCATAAAATACAAAGATGCCAATACTCCAATAAAACAATATAGAGCTAAAATCATTTCAACCATAGCGGTCGAATCAATTTTTTTGTTTAGATATTTATCGTAAACAATACTTCTGAAAGAATCTGAATTAGAATTAGTAACCTTATATTTAGGAGTCCTTACAAATTCGCTTTTGCGATTTAAAACCGCTTCAATCACAGCTCTTGAATTATTCAACGCCATTCCCATGCTGCCCGCTAAAAAAAGCGGAAACAAAACGATTCTTTTTCTCCAATCGCTATAGCCTTCTTTTTGAGCGTAAAAATAAAATAGAAACGTGCTGAAAAAAGATACAATAAATATCGCCATATAATTAAAAAATATATCGTAAGGTCCGCTATTTTTTATAAATATTAAAGGCACGTTTAAAATAGCAGCCAATAAAATAAATGGAAAAACAAAATTGCTGGTTAAATGAATTGTTCCTTGAAACTTAACGCTAAACGGCAATTTAGATTTCCAAAGCAAAGGCAATAATTTTTTTGCGTTTTCAATATGTCCTTTTGTCCATCTAAATTGTTGAGATTTAAAATCAGACATTTCTATTGGCAATTCGGCAGGAGTTATATAATCTTTAAGATATACAAATTTCCAACCTTTTAATTGAGCTCTATAACTTAAATCTAAATCTTCAGCTAAAGTATCGCCGTTCCAATTTCCAGCGTCGATTATGCATTCTTTTCTCCAGACGCCTCCGGTTCCGTTGAATGTAATGAAATATCCGCCTAAATGTCTTGCATATTGCTCAATTACAAAATGTCCGTCTAAAGCGAACGCTTGAGTTTTAGTTAATAATGAATAATCATCATTAATATGTCCCCATCTTGTTTGAACAAGACCAATTTTTTCATCTGAAAAATAAGATAAAGTTTTCTTCAAAAAATCTGGCGGCGGAACAAAATCGGCGTCGAATATAGCTATGAACTCCCCTTTTGCAAAATTTAATCCATACTTCAAAGCTCCCGCTTTAAATCCTTCTCTGCTTCCTCTTCTAACATGAGTTATGTCAAAACCTTCGAGTCTTTTTTGTTCGACGATTTTTTTTGCGACTTCAACCGTTTCGTCCGTAGAATCGTCCAACACTTGAATGTCGATTAATTCTTTGGGATAATCTAACGAGCAAATCGCGTTTATTAATCTTTCTACCACGTAAACTTCGTTGTAAAGCGGAAGTTGAATTGTAACTCTTTTGCTCGGTTTAAAATTCGGATCATGCTTAGGCTCGTTCTTTTTAAATTTTTTATACAAATATACCATATGAAAGCCATGCAACCCGTAGATTAATAATATCGAAAGAGAAATAAAATAAGAAAACAAAATAAGCTCGTTCATAACTCTTTACTCCATTTGCTAGATTTATTATTACCAATTAGATATCGTTTCAAATAAAATATCTTCGGCTATAAAATCCAAAGTTTTTTTAATTGCTTCAGATCTTTCTAATACGGCGTTTTGCGAATTATAATCTACATAAGAATTAAAATTCTTTTCAAAAATTGCTTTATTATATAATAAATCTCTAAAAACAGCTTTGACTGTGATGCTAATTCTCCTTGTTGCGACGGCTTCTTTAGCTTCTATAATAGCTGGAGAATCGTTTAGCGAAATAATAACGCAGTCAAGGCGACAATTAGCGTTTGATTGATCCGAAATTTGCAAAGTATTATCGTTTCGAAACTTTTGAATAATCGATTCGGTGAAAAATTCCTTTAAGTTTGGCTCGCCGCTTAAAGTTTGATCTTCGGCATATGGAATATAAATAGTTTTTAAATGAGACGGCAAAGATCCACCGGTAAACGAATAACATCCAGAAATTGAAATTATTAATTCCAGTATTATGATTTTGATTAATATATTATTATTCTTCAAGATCATATTCTTTGATTTTTCTATATAAAGTTCTCGGGCTAATTTTTAAAATAGCGGCGGCTTTTCTTTTATTATATTTAACCGCCTCTAAGGTTCTTTTTATTGCTTCTTTTTCGATTGTTTTCATAGAAGCTAATTGTTCCGAGCTAAAATTTTGTTCGTTATTCAAATTCTGGCTCATCATTGCAAACTCTTTAAGTTCCATTAAATTCTTCTTTATGTCTACCAAAGCTTTAAATATCATCCGCATATCGATATTCTCGCCATTTTCTTTCTCTTTATGCAAATTTATAAGAGCTGGCAAATTTTTACTTTCCTTTTCATCGTAAATTGAAGTAGGTTGAACTATTTTAGAAATAATATCAAGACTTATCGTTCCATCTTTAGATAAAGCAAAAGCAGATTCCATCGCATTTTTTAATTCTCTAATATTGCCAGGCCATTCATATTCTAATAAGTAATCCATAGCTTCTGATTCTATTACTGGCCGTTCCGTCTTATTTTTCTGACTTAACATTTCAAGAAAATGATCAATCAACAAAGGTATATCAGCTTTCCTTTTTCTTAAAGGGGGTATTACAAGAGTTACAGCTTTTAATCTAAAAAACAAATCTTCTCTAAAACGACGATTTTGTACTTCTTTTTGCAAATCTTTATTAGTAGCGGCAATTACTCTTACGTCTACTTTAACGACCGTTTCGGCGCCGACAGGCATAAATTCTTTATTCTCTAACACTCTTAACAACTTAACTTGAGTTGTTAAAGGCAAGTCTCCGATTTCATCTAAAAAAATCGTTCCTTTATCGGCAAGCTCGAAATATCCTTTGCGACTTTCTATCGCGCTTGTAAAAGCTCCTTTTTTATGTCCAAATAATTCGCTTTCAATTATTCCTTCTGGAATAGCTCCGCAATTTACTCTTATAAACGGCTTATCTTTTCTCTTGCTCTCGTTATGAATCAAACTTGCAAAAAGCTCTTTGCCTACGCCGCTTTCGCCTATCAACAAAACAGTAACGTCAGATTTTGCAAGTTGAGCGGCTATATCTACTAATTCTTTTATTTCTTTGGAAACGCTAATTATGCCGTATTTTTTTTGAATATCGTTCTTCAACATAAATTTTTATTTAATCTTAGAATATACAAAAAAATATTAACTTATTCTTATTATTTTTTTGATAACGTCTCGCTAATAAAAAATATAATTAAATTCAAAAATTTATTTTATTACATAATTATTTAATAGCGTAATTACATACTTTATATATATTTTTTTTTAATTTACATATTATTTTATAAATTTACATTAAAGGATTAATTTGATTGTCATTTGGAGAAAAAAAAAATGAAATTATCGAATTATTTCTTTTATTATTATTTTTTATTTTTCCAAATATTAAACTCAAATTTATCCGCTTAATTTATTACTCATCATAATCCAATTTTTCAAACAAACATAAGCAAGCCAAATCTAAAAGATTCGATTATTGATCCAGCTTTTAGAACAAAAATATTACGAATTACAAACGCTAAACAATGGGGCTATCAAGGTATGTTTCCTCAATATTCTAAAAGACAAGCTTGGAACAATAATGAAACATATTTGCTGCTGATTACGGGAGATGGAAGGACATTTATTTTCGATGGAAATAGCTATCAACTTATTAAAGAACTTCCTCAAGTTGGAGGCGATGATATTTTCTGGGATCCAAATAATCCAAATAAATTAATTTTTCCTTTAGATAATACTTTATACAGTTACAATATAGCCACAGATAAGCTGGAAATAATAAAAACCTTTTCTTCTTATGCTTTAATTAACACGCGCGGAGAAGGAAACTTATCAAATGATGGAAGATATTACGCTTTCCTTGGACAAATCGACAATCCATATAATCCTTACAAAGATATTGTTGTTTACGATTTACAACAAAATTCAGTTATAGCAACATTAGCTTTGCCGACCAATTTAGAAAACTTTGATTGGGTTTCAATTTCTCCAAAAGGAAATTATGTTGTTGTCGATTATGCTACTGAAAATACTGGAAGATTTCAAGGAGTGGAAGTTTATACGAGGAATATGCAATTTTTGTGGCAAAAGCCTTTAGGATATGGTCATAGCGATTTAGCGATAGATGAAAATGGAGACGAATTTTTAATTATGGATTCTTACGATCCAATAAAAAACTGTAATTCAATAAAAAAATTCAAACTCTCAGATGGAACCGAAACTTCGCTATTTGATTATTCATGGCAATTTGACAGCCATATTTCAACTCGACATTTTAACAACGACGGTTGGATCTTAATAAGTACTTTTGATGGACCAGCTCGCTTAACAGACGATAGTTTGTCTTGGCTGCCATTTGAAGATGAAATTTTTTTCTTAAAAATGAATGGAAGCCAATTAGTCAAAAGAATCGCTCATCATCGAAGTAAAAGATTTTCGCCTATTACTCCAGATCCAGATAATAGTTGTTATTGGGCAGAACCTCACGCCACAATTAGTCCAAGCGGAACAAGAATTTTATCTGGAAGCAATTGGCGAATGAATGTTCATTTAGACGAAAGCGTCGACGCTTATATTATAGATTTGAGAAATTTGCTTTCGGCAGAAAAAACAAATGACTTTCTTCAATTAAATTTATATCAAAATTATCCCAATCCTTTTAATTCAAGTTCTATAATAAAATTTTACTTGCCCGAACAAACAAGAGTTACTCTGAATATTTTTGATTCAATCGGACGCAAAATAGCCTCTTTAATTGATCAAATTTTAGACAAAGGTTCATATGAAATTCCATTTTCAAGCGAGCTGCTAAACTCTGGAGTTTATTTCTTTCAATTAAAAGCTGGAAATAACACGCTGACAAAAAAAATGATTCATTTGAAGTAATAAATCAAAATAAACGAAGCTGACAAGAATAAATTTATATTTCTTGTCGGCTTCTAATTATTATTTGAACAAATCGAATTTTATGTTTATATTGCAAGTATAAATAATTTTCCTATAGTATTAAAGAATTTTCATTATTTATATTATTTTTAACGCCAAATTAATTTTTTCATTTCTTTTCTCTTAAGCTTTTATCAAATTAAAAAAGTAAAATAATTTTTTAAATGCTATGAAATATTTTGCCATTTTTTTGTTGTTGTTTTATTCATTAGCAGTAGCTCAAAATAAAATTCTTATCTACATGGATCAAACGCAAACTGATCATTTAAAAGCTTACGGCATAGTTTATAATCATTTAAACCGCGGAGGAATCGTAGATTGGCTGTTAAATTATAGAGGCGGCTCTTTTTTGACGGATTACTCGGACGAATTAGCGACTTTATGTAGAATTAAAGGAGTTTCATTTCAAATCATTTCATTCGCTCAAGCGATTGATATATTGACATTTGTTCAAAGCGAGGAACAAAACATGGATGTGGCTCGCTTAGAAAAAGCGCCAAAAATTGCCGTATATGTTCCGCCAACGTATCAGCCCTGGGACGACGCCGTTATGCTTGCAATGGAATACGCCGAAGTGCCTTATGATCGAATTTTCTTAGAGGAAATATTAACTGGATCTTTAGATAAATACGATTGGGTTCATCTACATCATGAAGATTTTACCGGACAATATGGAAAGTTTTATGCAAGTTATGCAAATGCTCAATGGTATCGCGAACAACAAGCAATGTATGAAAGAGAAGCTAAAAAATTAGGTTATAAAAAAGTTTCAGAAGCGCTTAAAGCCGTTGTTATTGAACTTAAAAATTTTATCGCGCAAGGAGGATTTATGTTTGCGATGTGTAGCGCTACCGACACTTACGATATTGCGCTTGCCTCATTAAATATTGACATTTGCGAAACTATGTTTGACGGCGATCCAGCTGACCCAAAGATAAACGAAAAACTTGATTACTCGCAAACCTTAGCTTTTCAAAACTTTAAATTCGAAGCAAATCCTTTTGTTTACGAATATTCAGATATTGATATCAGCCCTCAAGAAATTGGCGATTGGAACAACGATTATTTCACATTATTTGAATTTTCAGCGAAATACGATCCTGTACCAACTATGTTGACGCAAAATCATGTTAATGTTATTAGAGGTTTTCTTGGTCAGACTACGATGTTTAGAGAAAATTTAATTAAAAAAAACGTTTATATTCTTGGAAAAAGAGAAGGAACTGATCAGGTAAAATATATACATGGAAATTTTGGGAGAGGTTTTTTTACATTTTATGGCGGACATGATCCCGAAGACTATCAACATTTTGTCGGCGACGAACATACAGATTTATCTCTTCATAAAAATTCTCCAGGATATAGATTAATTTTAAATAACATTCTTTTCCCAGCCGCTAAAAAGAAAAAACAAAAAACTTGAATATTTCCATACTTCTTATAAAATTTGTCGTCAAAAAAATTTTCATGCAAAAAAATAAATCATAATTTATTATGATCATTTCAAATAAATTACTTAGCTTTTCGGAAATTATAAAATTATTTTTACACAATGGAAAATATCAAATATTAAAATCAACTATTAAAGAAATTGAATTATGTTATAATTTCTTGATAAAAAATAAAACTAAATCAGATATATATGGATTAAACACTGGTTTTGGACCTATGGCATCCTATAAAGTTGATTTGTCCAATTATAAGTCGCTTCAAGAAAATTTAATATATAGTCATGCTGTAGGCCAAGGAGCTATAATGCCCAAAGAATTTTCAAAATTCGTTTTATTAACTAGACTTTTTACGCTGATAAAAGCTAAATCTGCCGCAAGTCCCCAACTTATAGATAGAATTTTATTTTTCTTAAATAACAAAATTTATCCAGTATTTTATGAACATGGAAGCGTAGGAGCAAGCGGAGATTTAATTCAATTAGCCGATATAATGAAAGGTTTGCTCGGTAAGGGCTTAGTTTATTATGAAGATAAAATAGTTAACGCCGAAATTTTATCTTTGCCTGAGTTTGAGATTGGATTAAGAGACGGTTTAGCTTTTATAAATGGAACATCAGCGATGACCGCTATAGGTCTATATAATATATACCTTTCAAGAAAAATTCTTAATATTTCTATTTTCACATCCTCTCTTTTAATAGAACTATTGAATTCATACGACGACCTATTCTCTAAAGAATTAAACTTTTGCAAGCTTCATACGGGACAAAGAATTATTTCAAAAATAATTAAAGAAAATTTACAAGGCTCAGTTTTGATATCAAAAAGATTTAAAAAAAATGCAAATCGACCTAATATACAAGAACCTTATTCTGTAAGATGCGCGCCGCAAATACTCGGTCCTATTTATGATGCAATAGAAAATGCCTCAGATATATTAGTTAAAGAATTTAATTCTATTAGCGATAATCCAATATTTGATTACAAAAACAATAAAATTTTATTCGGCGGCAATTTTCACGGCGATTATGTTTCTTTTGAAATGGATAAAATAAAAATAGCTATCGCAAAGTTATCAAAATTATTAAATAGACAATTGGTAGTATTGTTAAATCCAGCGATAAATAAAAAATTTCCTCCATTTCAAAATTACAAAACTTTAGGATTAAATTTAGCTTTGCAGGGCATAGAATTTATATCTGCTTCTACAGTATCCGAAAATTTAACTCTCTCTTATCCCCATTATTTGCATGACGTAGTCTCAAACAACGACAACCAAGATATCGTAAGCATGGGCGCTAATTCAGCTTTGGTATGTAACAAAGTATTGATGAACGCTCTTGATATACTTGCCCCGCTTTTGTTTGCTTTGATGACGGCAGTATATTTTAATAAACTTTATGAAAAGCTAACAAACCATCATAAAATAATCTTAAAAGAATTTGGATATTTTGACTTAACATTTGACGACGAAAGAAAATTTCAAGATAATTTATTGAACTTAAAAAATAAAATTTTAGCCCAGAATTATATCTAAAATATAGCATAATTTTTTTTAATATTTAATTAACAATTTTATAATATTTAAAAAAATAAATTCATGAACTTTAAATGATAAAAAAAGGTTATTATCGCATATATTTTAATAAAAAAAATTATAGGAGGAAAAATGTCAAACTTAGAAGTAATAACTTTTGGAGCCGAAGATATAGAAAATGAAATAGCCAAATTAAGCGATCAAGAAATTGATAATTTAGCTTTTGGAGCTATTGAAGTTGAACTTAAAAAATAAAATTTTAGCCCAGAATTATATCTAAAATATAGCATA
>Ga0068706_1000235_pt1 | contig 28164 bp, 23 predicted proteins | sample YNPMSBMetaG_FD_65632 | JGI IMG/M metagenome (GOLD analysis project Ga0068706, IMG submission 65632) | Anoxygenic and chlorotrophic microbial mat microbial communities from Yellowstone National Park, USA - YNP MS-B MetaG | ecosystem: Environmental > Aquatic > Thermal springs > Hot (42-90C) >...
CCCAAAAGTATTAGCTGTAGAATTGGAGCTAACAAAAGTATTGCTCTTAATTTTTTATCGCGAAAAAATTGCAAAAATTCTTTTCTTATATATGCAAGAATAACGCTCATTTTAACAAATACTTAAATTTATTTTATTGTCTCGTAGATCCAATTTATGAAATTAATTCTCGAAATAATTCTTTTTTTGTTTCTTTAAAACGTATAAAACGGCTATAAGAGCTATATTAGCGAAGATAACCAAATAAAAAAAATCAAGCCAAAAATGCTTGAAGCTTGAACCGCGTATCATTATGTTTCTCAAAGCTGAGATATAAAATTTTGCTGGCGTTAAATTCGTTAATATTTGAATCGCTTTTGGCATACTGTCTATTTTAAACACAAAACCTGAAAGCAAAAAGGTCGGAAGCAAAGAAATCAACGCTGATATTAAAAAAGCCGTTTGTTGCGCGTTTGAAATTGTCGATATAAAAAGTCCCATTAATAACCCGCAAATTAAATAAACTATAGAAACGATAATAAAGTCAAAAAGCGAACCTTGAAAAGGAACGTCAAAAACTAAATATGCAAAAATTAAAAGCGCCAAAGCCTCAAATAGAGATAAAATTGCATATGGCAATATTTTTGACAGTATATATTCAAATTCAGTTATTGGCGAAATTATCAACTGTTCAATTGTTCCCATTTCCTTTTCTTTGACAAAAGACAACGAAACGGCGACGACAGATATAACTATTAATATCATTGCGATTAACCCTGGCATGAAAAAAATAGTTGTATTTAATGTCGGATTATATTTAAAAGTAATGTTTATCAGATTTGAAAAATCAATATTTTTATTTGAATATAATTTTTGGTTTATTTTTGTCGATATTGAATTAGCAAAAATCTCAAAATATCTTGAAATAATTTTAGCGGCGTTCGCGTCGGTTCCAATTATACAGACTTGCAAAGAAGTCGGCAGATTTTTATTCAAATTTTTTGAAAAATTGTTTGGTATTATTAAGCCTGCGTCTATTTTTGATTGGACGAATTTTTTATAAGCTAATTTTTCGTCGATTGATTGAACGCTAAAGTATGACGAATTCTTTAAATACAAAATTATTTATCGACTTAACTCCGAATGATCGTTGTCGACAATCGATATCCTTACATTTTTGATATCAAAATTTATCGCATAGCCAAAAAATATCAAAAGAAAAATTGGGAATAGAGCGAGTATTAGAGATAATTTAAGATCGCGCGACAAATGCCAAAATTCTTTTTTAGTTAGGACGTAAATCTTTTTCATTTTGTTTTAAGCTAACTATAAAAATATCTTCTATAGAAGGAGCGATTAACTTTATATTTGCATTTGGAAATAGTCTTGTCAACAAATCCTTTAAATAAACATAATCTAATTGAGAAGAAACAGTCGCAAGATGAATTTTAGATCCAAAAAAAGACATATCAAATATAAAATCAAGCGGACTTAAAGCTTTTTCAGCCAAATCAAAATCTATGTTTGATATTTCAAAAAATTTAAATTTATTGTCGATTTTTTTTAATTCTGAAGGCGATCCTTCGCAAATAATTTTTCCTTTATTCATGATCGCTAACCGTGAGCAATATTCCGCTTCATCTAAGTAATGCGTCGTTACAATAATTGCTGCGTTATCTTCTGCAAAATCGTTGATTAAATTCCAAAAAAAACTTCTTGAATAGGGATCGACCCCGCTTGTAGGCTCGTCCAAAAAAATTATTTCCGGTTTATGAATAACCGCGGCTGCTAACGCTAATCTCTGTTTTATTCCAACCGGAAGCGACGAGGTTAAATATTTTTTTTCATTAAAAAGTCCGACAGTTGTCAAAGTCCAATCGATTTGATTACTTAAAGTTTTGCCGGTAAGTCCATAAATAGATCCAAAAAAACGCAAATTTTCTTCTACGGTTAAATCTTCATATAAAGTAAATTTTTGAGACATATATCCAATCTTTCGTTTTATTAACTCTGCTTCTTTATAAAGATCGTATCCTGCGATTGTTGCAAATCCGGACGTTGGTTGCAAAATGCCGCGCAACATTTTTATCGTCGTCGTTTTTCCAGCTCCATTTGCTCCTAAAAGCCCAAATATTTCTCCTTTTTTTATTTCTAAACTTACATTGTCGACTGCGATAAAGTCATCAAATTTTTTTATCAAATTGCGAGCTTCAATTCTAAGCATTTTTCTTTTTGATTGAATTTAAAAAAACGCTTTCAAGATCGGGATTTTCGATTTCTATTTTGAAGGTTAAATCTAACTTTTTCAATTTTTCTTCTATAATTAAAATATCGCCATTTGTATTATAGCTTATAATTTTTAATTTATCTCCAAAAATATTCGAGCTAAAAATATTTGAAACAGCGTTTTTAGCGACTCTAATTTTATCGGCATAAACGACTATTGTGTAAAATTCTTGAGATTTTAATATGTCAATCAATTTCCCTTGCATAACAGTTTTGCCTTCGTTCATCGCTAATATAGAATCGCATCTTTCGGCTTCGTCGAGATAAGCGGTAGCTATTAAAATTGTTATTCCTTCTTTCTTTAAATCGCTTAAAATATTCCAGAACTCCCTCCGCGATATAGGATCTACTCCAGAGGTTGGCTCGTCGAGAAAAATTATTTTTGGATTGTAAATAAGCGAACATATTAACGCTAATTTTTGTTTCATTCCGCCCGATAAATCTTTAGCGAGTCTATTAGTGAAATTTGTCAAAGACATTTTTTTCAAAAGTTCTTTTTTTCTCGATTCATAATCGTCTATTTCTCTAATACTGGCAAAAAAATCAATATTTTCTTCTACCGTCAAATCGCCATATAAAGAAAATCGCTGAGATAAATATCCTATATCTTTTATTATATTTTTATGCTCTTGATATAAGTTTTTTCCAAAGATTTCTATGGTTCCATTATTTGCTCTAAGCGCTCCGCATAAACAACGGATAAGAGTAGTTTTTCCAGCTCCGTCGGGACCTATCAATCCAAATATTTCTCCCTTTGAAACGAAAAAAGTTATGTCGCTCAACGCTTGAATTTTATTTTTATATATTTTGCTTAAATTGGCAACTTTTAGTATTTGATAATTCATAATTGAATAATTGCCGAAACTGGCAAACCGATTTTAAGTTTTAAATCCGGATTTTCGACAGAAATTTTTACTTCGTAAACGAGATTTAGTTTTTCGTCTTTTGACAAAATATTTTTAGGCGTAAATTGAGCTTCGTTGGAAATAAAAATAATTTTTCCAATAGTTTCATATCCCGAATTTGTTAAAATCTTTGCCGATTGATTTGCTCGTATTTTTAATAAATCTATTTCGTTTAGATAAATAGAAACCTTTAATTTTTAATTCGATTATTTTACAAATTTTAGACATCTGAGATACGGATTCTCCTTTTTCGACGAAAATTTTTTCAATAAAACCCTCAAGAGGAGAAATGATATAACAATCTTTAATATTTTGTTTTATTATTTGCAAATTTGCCTTAGCCTTCAAAAGATTTGAAAAAGCGTTTTTTGCTTCTTCGGGGCGAGCCAAATTTTTAATTTTCTTTAGTTGCTCTAAAGCGGCGGAGTACTGAGCTTCCGCTATTTTTTGTCTTTATTGAGCGTCTTCGTATTGCTTATTTGAAATAGCTTTATTTTGAAACAAATATTCGAACCGATCAAGATCGACTTTGGCTTGCGAAAGGTTAGTTTCGGCTTGTTTTAAATTTTCTTCAGCGGCTCTAATATCTTCTTCTCGAGCTCCTTTTAACGTAAGACTATAAACGGCTTCGGCTGATAGAACGTTTGCTTCGGCTATCTGAAGTTGATATTTCAAATATTCAGATTTTAATATTACAATTGTATCTCCAGTTTAATTTCTTCCCCTTCATTTTTCATTATTTTAAAAACGTCAGCTTGTACTTTTGAACTAACGACGCTCGAAGTTCCTTCGACAATTCCTTCGGTTTCAATTTGATCTTTATTTTTTTCAGAGCATGAAGCTAAAAAGAAAATAAAAGAGACAAAGAAATAAATAGGGATTTTCATAAAAATATTTCAGATAAATTTAAATTAAATTGTTTGCTAAGAGACGTATTTTTTTTTAGCGCGTTATACTCCTCAATGTCTTTAGAAGTTAATAATCCTTTAAATAAAAAATCCGCCGAAATTTTTAAAGTTTTTTCAACCGAGTAATTTTGTTTTAAAATAAAATTAGGATTTAGAACCGAACGCAAAGCTTCAATAAATATTTGAGATATAATTTCTCGGGGATAATTTTCAAAAAGTCCTTCTTTTGTTCCAGTTTTATATGTCTTAGAAAAAAATGAATGCAATTTTTTGGTTCTAAAAGAATTTATATCCGCCCACAACGCTTCTTGATTCTTTAAATCTATAAAAAAATCGTCGCTAATTTTTGACAAGATAAAGCTAATTTGAATAAAAAAAATATATAATCTGGCTGCTGAGGAAAGATTTTCAGTTTCGATTTTTTTTAATAAATCGCATATAATTTTTTTATATTCATTTATTGCTTCGTTCATAAGTTCGTCTTTAGAATGAAAATAAACATAGAAAGTTTTTTTGCTGATGCTCAATTCTTCGCAAATTTTACCTACGCTTGTTTTAGCAATGCCATTTTTTAAGAATTGACTCAAAGCTTTGCGCGCAATTTTAGATTTTAAAGTCATAAACTATGGAAACTATATTGGGTTTTATTAGTTTCCATTAAAATAACTACAATTTATTAAGATATCAACAAAAAAGATTAATGGAAAAAATAAATAAATTTAAACGCTCTTCTTATTAAAACAGATTGAAGACAATTTTAATTTGCGCAAGAAGTTCAAATAAAATTTAATTTGAATAAGCTTCTAAAGCTTCGGGAAAAATCTCAATAGCTTTTGGCAATGCCCCATGCAAATAAGAGATTAAAACTCCGTAATTAACGATAGGCACTCCCATAAGATTAGCTTGATTAATTCTAACCAACATAGCTTTGCGATTAAGCATACAACCGCCGCAATGAATAATAAGCTTGTATTCGGTCAAATTTTGAGGAAAATCTCCGCCGTGTACAATATCGATTTTCAAATCTTTGCGAGTAAAATTTCTAAGCCAGCGCGGAATTTTTACCGTTCCGATATCGTCTTCTTGAGCGTGATGCGAGCAAGCTTCCGCAATTAAAATTTTATCTCCATTTTCAAGTTTCTCTATTTGTTTTAATCCCTTAACAAGCGTAGGCAAATCTCCTTTATGACGAGCCATAAGAATTGAAAACGTAGTCAAATTAACGTCGTTTGGAATGTCGGCATAAACTTTCATAATCGCTTGACTGTCAGTGACGACAAGTTTAGGTTTTTCGTTAAGTCTATCGAGCGTCGCTCGCAATTCTTTTTCTTTGCAAACTATAGCGACGGCGTCTGAATCTAATATTTCGCGAATAGTTTGAACTTGAGGCAAAATTAATCTTCCTTTTGGCGCTCCCAAATCGATTGGAACGACAAGAACTGCGATATCTCCTTGCTTAACTAAATCGGCGACAAGCGGCGGCTCGTTTAATGCGGGTAAAGATTTTATAGCTCCAACTTTAAATTCTTCTATTCCTTCGTTTGTCGAACAAGAAACTTTCCAGAACTTAATATTATGCGAAAATAAAAATTCAAGCAACTTATCGCTTACGCCAAGCTCCGATTTATTTAGAGCGGCGATAAAAGGAACATTAATTTTTTTTAATAAATTTATCAATTCAATTTCTTTTGGATGCGGATCTTTAAAAGATTCAAAAACTAAAATCGCAAAATCAGATTGCGACAATGCTTTGATAGTTTTTGAAATTCTTTTTTCGCCTAATTCTCCAACATCGTCGATTCCAGCGGTGTCGATTAAAACGACCGGTCCATATGGCAGCAATTCCACAGCTTTTTTAACTGGATCGGTTGTTGTTCCAGGCGTGTCGGATACGATTGAAATTTCTTGACCAGTTATTGCGTTAAGAAGCGACGATTTTCCGACGTTTCTTCTGCCAACGATTGTAATATGCAAACGATTTGCTTCCGGAGTTTTATTCAATTTCTACTCCCAATTCTTTTTTAATCAAAGATTTTAATTTGTTTTGGTCGATTAAATTATATTTTTTCAAATAATCAATAAAAGTCAAATTTTCATCATTCGCTTTTTTTACATATTCCGCCGTTTTATCATAACCAAATTCATTAATGAAAATCAAAGCAAAAGCCGAAGAATTTAACAAATGTCGTTCGCAATTTATTTTATTTGCTTGAATATCTTTTATGCAATTATTAGCGAGATTTAAAATGGCGTCCTTTAACAAACAAGAAGATTTAAGGTAAAGATGAGCTATCATTGGGAAAAAAGCGTTTAATTCAAGATGTCCTTGAGAAATCAAATTCGAAATAGCGGCGTCGTGTGATTTAACAAGTTCGGCGATTTGAATTGTATTTTCCAGAATAACAGGATTAATTTTTCCAGGCATAATAGAAGATCCAGCTTGACGAGACGGCAGAATAATTTCTCCAATTCCGCCTCCTGGTCCGCTCGAGAGAAATCTTAAGTCGTTGCATATTTTTATGACTGTAACAGCTCCCGTTTTAATCAAGCCATGAGTTTCAGTTATTGAGTCTAAGTTTTGCGTCGCGTCGATTAAATCCTCTGCTTTGGCCAGAGGCAAACCGGTTAAATTTTTCAATTCGTTTGCAATTGCAAGAACATATCTCGTATCGGCATTGATTGAATTTCCTACTGCTGTTCCCCCAATATTAAGCGCTCTCAATCTTTCTTCTGCGTTATACAAACGCCATCTATCTCGAGCTATAGCTTGAGAGTACGCTCCAAATTCTTGCCCTAAAAAAATTGGAGCGGCATCCTGATATTGAGTTCTGCCTAATTTTATAATATTGGCGAATTCTTTTTCTTTTTTTTGTAATTCTCTTTGAAGAGTTTGAAACGCGGTCCATAAATTTCTTAAAGTTTCTATAGCCGCGATTTTAAATGCCGATGGAATAACGTCGTTTGTTGATTGTGAAAGATTTACGTCGTCGATGGGATGAATATAATTGTAGTCGCCCGGTTTTCTGCCGGCGTTTATTAAAGCTAAATTTGCTATGACTTCGTTTGCGTTCATATTTAACGAAGTTCCAGCTCCGCCTTGATATGGATCGACAATAATTTTTTCATATATTTTTTCAGTATTATTTTCAATATCCGATTTAACTTCCTCGATTAACATTTCTATAGCTTCTGCGATAAAACGATATTTTTCATAAGGAATCAGTCCGATTTTGTTATTTACATTTGCGGAGGCTTTTTTAACAATAAAAATAGCTTTTAAAAGATATTTGTTGATTTTTTCGCCCGATTCAACAAAATTTAATTTAGCTCTTAAGGAATGTATTCCATAAAGAGCGTTGTTAGGAATTGTAAGCGAGCCTAAAGAATCATATTCTAATCGCATAAATATATCTAAATTATTAGCTTGACATTATAAAATTAAGAAATTATTTTTTCAATAAAAATGATATAAATAAAAAAAGATATAATTTAAATTAAGCTCATTAAAATATTTTATGAAATTCAATATTCAATGAGTTTGGAGGAAAAATGGAATTTATTGACGAAGAATTAATTTATAAAATATTAGAAGATAAAAGCATAAAAGATAAAGCATATCAGAGAGAATTATTGCTTAAAGCTTCCGAGGCGAAAGGTTTGGCACTAAAAGAAAGCGCCGCTTTGTTGCTTGCAGAAGATGAAGAAATAATTGACGAAATATTTCATTTAGCTAAAAGAGTTAAAGAAAAAATTTATGGCAATCGATTAGTCTTGTTCGCTCCTTTATATATAACGAATTTATGCGTCAACAATTGTTTATATTGCGCATTCAGAAGAGACAACAAAGATTTAATTAGACGAAGCCTTACAGTCGAAGAAATAGAAGAAGAAGCTCGGCAATTAATAATGACCGGACAAAAAAGAATTTTGCTTGTTGCAGGGGAGCATCCAAAAAAAGCAAGCATGGAATTTTTAGGCGAAGCGATTCAAAGAATCTATTCAATTAATATTAACGGAAATAATATAAGAAGATTAAACGTAAATACCGCTCCTTTAACGATAGACGAATTTAAAAAGCTTAAATCTTTTGGAATTGGCACATATCAATGTTTTCAAGAGACTTATCATTTTGAAACTTACAAAATAATGCATCCTAACGGACCAAAAAGCGATTTTGCTTGGAGAATATACGCTATGGATAGAGCCTTACAGGCAGGCATTGACGATGTTGGAATTGGAGCTTTATTTGGTTTGACGGATTATAAATTTGAAACTTTAGCTTTATTAATGCATGCTCATTATTTAGACAAAACTTATGGAATAGGACCGCATACTATTTCAATACCAAGATTAGAGCCCGCTTTAAATGCTCCAGCTTCGCAAAATCCTCCAAATGCCGTAGACGATTTCTCATTTAAAAAAATTGTCGCAGTTCTAAGATTATCGGTTCCTTATACGGGAATTATACTTTCAACGCGCGAAAAGCCAGAATTAAGGAGAGAATTATTTGAACTCGGCGTATCACAAATATCAGCTGGAAGCCGAACCGCGCCTGGAGCTTACAAAGAATCGCAAGAAAGCTTAGACGAACATTCGATGGAACAATTTCAACTTGGCGATCATCGTTCTTTAGAGCAAGTCGTTTACGATATAGTTTCCCTTGGATATATGCCAAGTTTTTGCACGGCTTGTTATAGATCTCACAGAACTGGCGATCGATTTATGGAATTAGCTAAAAGCGGCAACATTGGAAAAATATGCGAACCGAATGCGATTGTCACTTTTGAGGAATATTTAAACGATTTTGCCAATGATGAGACTAAAAAGTTAGGCAAAGAATTTATTCAAAATGAATTGGAAAAAATGCCTGAAAAAATTAGGAAAAAAACCGAAGAAATGTTAAAAAGAATCGACGAGGGCGAAAGAGACGTTTATCTCTAAAAAATCGTTGAATATCTTCAGATAATTTCGCGATATTTTTCTTTAATTTTAGCGGCAATATTTTTATACGATTTTTCATCAATTAGAATGATAAACATTCCATCAATATTTTGTTCTTTAATTTGGAAACGCGATTTTATAATTGCCGCTTTGGATGTTATTGATGGGCTTAAGAAGGAAAAGATATCTTTAAATAAGTTTTCGTAATATATAGGAGGATAATATTTAATTTGCAAATCAAGCAAAGATGATAATGTTCCCATTATAGCGTTAAGACAAATATTTCCAATTTCAAGAATAAGTTCCCTTTTTTTAAATTCTTGTTCGATATTAATATTATTTTTTTCTATAATCAAATTGGCGATAATCTCCGCGTTTTTGCTTTCAAAAGCTAAAAGAGATTCGCCGGTTATATCTTTTGAAAATTTTAAAATACTTGAGCTGAAATATTTGTCTTTAAAATCAATTTTTTCTTTTAAATTTGAAGCTTCTATAAATTCAATTTCTGGGACATAGATATATACTTTTGATTGAACAAATTGGCTCATCTTGCTGGCGGCTCTGCCAATTCCAATATTGATTAATTCCTTGAATGCGTCGATTAAAATTAAATTAGATTCCATTTTATAATGATTTAAATATTTAACAAATTTTTTATGTTAATAATTAATTCTTCTTTTTTAAAAGGTTTGTTAATAAAAATTTTTGCTCCTAATTCATAGCATTCTTTTTGAGTTGATTCTTGAATATCAGCGGTCATAACTATAACTTGAGCTCCTTTTATTAAATCTTTATAATTTTTTAGAAATTCTATGCCGTCCATTTGCGGGAGTAAAAGATCGAGCAATAATAATAAAATATTATTTGAACTCAAAATTGGCAAAGCCTCTTCTATGGAAGACGCCTCTAAAATTTCAAGTTCGAGACTTTTAAGAGCGTCTTTAATTAATGCTCTTTGAAACGACGAATCTTCAATAATTAGAATTTTCATAATCGCATGTCTCTTATTATAATTTTTTAAATCATAGAGAGTTAAAAATAATGTAGAAACTTTATATATCAAATATAAAAAAATAATAGATAAATATTAAAAAAACTTTATTTCTTTAGTTTTTATGAAAAGAAACGCCTCAATATTTATTTAAAATTATAGTTTCAAATAAAGCAATTTAAATTAATAATAGTAAGATATTATTTGAAACCGTCAATAGATTGATAAAAATTTTATAAAATTATGTTTTTAAGTTGATAAAGCGATAAATGTAGTTTATTAGAAGAAAGGCGCAAGATTTGATGTCGATAAATTAACTTTAGAAGTTATATTTTTTGAATCAAATTGAAAGGACTTTAAAAAAAGAATATTTGATCGCATTTTGTTTCAATTTTGAATTTGTTTGTTTCGTTTGTGACAATATGTAAAATTATACTGCTATTTACAAAATTTTGATGTTAACTATTTATTATACATTGACTTAAATGAAGAAAAGCGTATCTAAATGAAACAGAATTTATGAATATAAATTATAATTGTCGGAATGTCAGGCTACTTATATCTATGAATAATATCAAATTCAAAGAGTAACAATTGGTAAAACAAATATATAAAGAAGAAAAAAAATGTTAATCGAAAAATTGAGTTTCAAGCATAAAGAGCAACTTTATCCGAAATTAAAAAAAATAAATTCGATGATATCGGATTATAGCTTTGCCAATCTATTTCTTTTTAGAAAAAAGCATAATTATGAAATTTTGTATGACGGCGATTTTTATATCAGAGGAGAAACTTACGATGGCAAAATATATATTATGCCTGTTATTCCTTTTAATGAGATTGATTTAAGCAAAGTTGAAAAATTATTAAAGGAAGCAGATTTTATTTTTCCCATAGACATTCAAGATCTTTCTGATAATTCTGATAATTCTGATAGATATAAAATTGACTTAAATTTAAATGATTCTGATTATATTTATACCGTCTTGAAAATGAAAGATTTCAAAGGAAGAAATCTTCACGGCAAAAGAAATCTTTTACATCAATTTGAAAAAAATTTTAATTGCGAAATTAAATCTATTTCTAATGAAAATAAAAAAGACGCGATATTTGTAGTGGAAAAATGGCAAGAAAATGCTCAGTCTTTTTATTATGAAACCGATTTTGAAGCCAATATCGAAGCTATAAAATATTATGAAAAACTTAACTTATTTGGTTTTATTTATTATGTTTCAAAAATGCCTGTTGGGATTGTTATAGGCGAACAATTAAGAAGCGATACATTTGCTTTGCATTTTGCGAAAGGATTAAAAAATTTTAAAGGCATCTACCAATTTATGTATAACAGTTTTGCTAAATTTCTTTATCCTGATTACAAATTTATTAATTTTGAACAAGATTTAGGCATTTCGTCTTTAAGGCAGTCTAAAAATTCTTATGAGCCTGATGTTTTAATACATAAATTAAGATTGTCTTTACAAAAAGGAATAGAACCTTTTGATACAAAGAGAGCTTCAATTTGCGAAAAAAATTAATATGACGTCGATTTTAGTTGAAAAAACGTATATAATAAAACTTATCCGAAGAAGTTTCTATAATTATAGCGCAATGAAATTTAGGTTGATAATTTAAAGAAAATCAAATATTAAGTAAAACAAAATAAATATTTATTAATCTTTGATATTAACTATAATCATATAAATTAAAACTAAAAATGAAGCGGCAAAAGTCAACAAAAAAGCTGCTTTAGGGCTTGCAAGATCCCAAATTAAGCCCGCGACAAAACTTGCGGTCATTAAACATAAGCTTTGAAAAGCCGAATAAGTTCCTATTGCCGTGGCTATTTCATCTTTTGATACGATGTTCGATATCCAGGCTTTAGAAATTCCTTCAGTTGCCGCAGCATATATGCCGTATAAAAAAAACAAAGCTAAAAGTATCCCTAAATTGTTGGCATAAGCCATACCCACGTAAACAAAAGAAAATAATCCAATTCCGACTATAAAAACTTTTCGCAACCCAAGCTTATCGGCTATAACGCCTAACGGAAATGAAAAAATTACATATATAAAATTATAGAATATGTAAACGAAGATTACATATTTATCGTCAATTCCAATTTGCTTTGCTTTTAATAGCAGAAAAAAATCTGAACTGTTGAAAAGAGAAAAAAATAACAAAGGAAAGACTAATTTTCTATAATCATTAGAGCTTGTTTTCAAATATTTAATGAAAGATAGAAATGAAATTTTTTTATTGCTCGGCGCTTTTGCGCTAATTCTTTTTTCTTTTAACGCAAAACTTAAAACGACGGCAAAAATTCCAGGCGCAAACGCGAAGTAAAATAAATGTTTATAATCGGAAGAATAAAAGTATAAATATAGCAACGCTAAAATTGGACCTAAAAAAGCTCCAAGCGTATCCATAGAACGATGGAAACCGAAAACAGTTCCTTTAGTTTCCTTAGTCGACTCCTCTGAAAGCATAGCGTCTCGAGCTCCCGTTCTTATTCCTTTTCCAAATCTGTCTAATGTTCTTGAAAACAATATCCATAACGGCGAATTAAAAAGCGCTATCATAGGTTTTGCGAAAGCGCTTAAAGCGTATCCGAATCGAACGAAAACTACTTTTTTTCCCGAAGCGTCTGAGAGCTGTCCAAAATAACCTTTGCTTAAGCTGGCTATTGCTTCGGCAATGCCTTCGAGTATTCCAATAAATGCAAATGACAATCCTATGTTTTTTAAATACAACGGCATTACTGGATATAACATTTCGCTTGCTATATCGGTAAATAAGCTTATTAATGAAAGCGTCCAAACGGTTTTGGATAAGTTTGTCATAAGCTGCAGAAATAAAAATGAAAAATTGATATCTAATTTATAAATAAAAAAATTTGGGTTATAATATAAATAAAATTTAATTGAAAATTAAATAAGAAAGAGACTTTTTAAAAAAAATAAAATAATAAATGCGTTAATGTAAAAAGAGCTTTGATATAAAAAACAATAAAAAACTATGATGTATTTAAGCTTCTATAAATAAATATCTATTTTAATAATCATATCTATATATATAATTATAATAATGATAATTTCTAAATAAATTAATTCTTAAAATTCTTAAAAAAAGTTTATAAGTAATTTAAAACTTTTTTTCTGAGTTGGATATCTAAATAAAAAAATGGAGAAAACTATATGATTAATTAAATTAAAGAAAAATTTTAATTTATCAGCAAGTTAAAATTATTTTTAAGTAATAATATTAGCGCAAATTAATTTAGGAGTCATTTATGAAAAATATTAGTTTTATTATTGTTATTTCTTTAATTTTTTTAGTCAATTTTTAGCTCAAATCGATAGATATCAAAATTCAAAAGAAATAATTATCGATTTGCCTCTTTTCGATTTTCCATATCAAAATTTAGCTAAAAGAACAACAGGCAATTACTTTAAGGCATACGCTAATCCAAGCATTAGTCAATCTTTAGCTATGTTAAACAACTTTTATTTGTTAATACATAATGATATAAAAAAATATGTTAAAACTGAATCTAAAACTTTAACATTTTTATTACAAAACTCTGCTTTAATACTTTTTGATTTTTTTTTCGTCATATTTCCCTTTTGGAAGCTCCTGGCTTCATTAAGAATACCATAGAGCCGTATTAACGCGAAGAGAAATTAACAGTTATAACGAGGTATATTCTATACCTATAGGAAAATCTGCCATCTATGTTAAAGAGATTAAAGACGAAGATTTGATCCGTTTGCATAATTCTAATATACAAGATTTTATAAGACTCAATAGCGGTGGACTTGAAGGCCAATATCATCAGATTCAGGCATTACAAAAATTTAATTTTTATTACAACGAAGATGTTCTAAATTTATATCATTATTGGCTTAATACATTTAATTCAATTTTCTATGTTTTGAGTTCTGCTATTCCAGATCAATTTGACGAAGATATTGATAATTGGAATTTAAAAGAGAAAAAAATTCCAGATCGAGATTTTACTGGTCCTGATTTTACAGCTTGGACTAAAGCTTTGTTTAATCCTACGGAGCCATATGAAGCGAGAGGGATTCATCCGACGGGAGTTGGAATTAACAGATACATAAAACCGTCTCAATTAAACGACAATGAAAAAAAGTTTTTGATAAAACAAGGAAGACTTCAATTTATCAACTTAATTTCTCCTCATTTATTTGGTTTTTCAAAAATAAAATTGAAAAATGAAGAAGATTATTATTTCAATTTTGCTTTCAGGCATGTTTTAACGTCTTTTGGTTATGACGTTTTTTTAGATATTTTCTATCAAACGACAAAAGATAATCTTTTTTTTGCGATTCATAATTATCATAATTATAAAGCTTCTTTCTGGGGTTTAGAGGCAAGTTTAATAGATAAAAAAATTCCTATTGAGAATGTTTTAATAACTGCAAAAGGAATTGTGTGGACTCAACCAAAGGGTCAATCATTTACGGATAAGAAAAGCGAATTAGGATGACTTTTAAACGTTAAGACATCGTATGTTATTAATGAAATTTTGCCATATTTAGAAATAGAAATAAAGAGCAAAGGGTGGGTAATGGGCAACGTTTTTCTTGAGGATAATTTAAGCGCTCGATTGGGCTTTAGTTTAATCGTCGATTAAATATAGAAATTATTGTAAAATTTTTTAATTACAAGAATTAGTTTAATTAGTAGGTTATGATAGATCTATGCAAAGCGGTTTAATTTTGAATCAATGATTTCGAAAATTGAGCGATTATTCTGAAAAAAACAATAAGAGATTGTCTTTCTAAAAGACAATCTCTTTTTTAAAGGGGAATGAAAATTATTTTTGAAATCAAGGTTTGATTTAAGACGCGAAAGCAGCTTAATTTTATCGTTTAATATTTTAATTTAAAGCTGTTTTAGCAAATTATTCAATATAAACAATTGGATTAAAATCTTGATTTGTAGATTTTGATTTGTGTTAATTTTTATTTATAATTTTTTAGAAAATTTTGCAGAAGAATTATATATCTCGTTTTAGCATTGAATTTTTAGGCCTGCCTAACGGAAAATATCAAACATATTTAGTTTAAATAGTTAGATAATGAAAAATTATATAAAGAAGAGAAACTTTTTATTTATTTTTTTTTTTGTTAATATTAGGATTTTACGCAATATATGTAAGTTAGCTGTTAAAATAAAAATCAATACAATCTGAATTTATTTTAGAAAGAACTAATAGTTTAGCGCTTTGTTAGAAAATAAATTTAGAGCATAAATTCTGCCAAAACAAATCTATCTTGGGGTTATAGAATAACCCGAAACTTTCAAAAAAAGAAATCTATTAAACGGCGTAAAATTTTGGGAATACAAGAAATTCTTGCGTAGTTGTAATATTTTGTCTAAATTAGCTTAGCGTATTTTAATATATCGGAAACCAATATATCGGAAAACGATATAAATAAAGCTAAAAATAAATCGCGAGTTTTTATGGAAAAAGAAATATCGTTAAATGCATTGTCGAATTATTTGAAGGAATTTCACAAATTTTTTCATTCCGCGGTGTCGACGGCTGCGCGCGAAGAGAATTTGTCTTTAACGCAATATCGTTTTTTAAGATTGTTGGAAGGAAAAAAGGAAATAGCGCTAAAAGAAATTAAAAAGTCTCTTGAAATAAATCAAAGCTCGGCAAGCGAGCTCGCAGAAAGAATGCTCAAAGCGGGATTTATCGAAAAATCGGAAAATAAAAATGATAAAAGATATACTTTATATAAGCCAACGGCAAAAGTTAAGATAAAATTGGCAAATATGAATAAAAAATTTGAAAAAATTTCCAATAAAATATTTAATAGTTTAAGCGAGGATGATAAGAGGAAACTTATAAAGAATTTCGAAGAAATTATGAAAATATTGAATAAAATAAAATTGACGGAGGAAAAATGAAGCGTTTAATTATAGCGCTTATGACTATCGTGGCTCAAGCGAATTATTCTCAAAGAACCTTGAATATAAACGATTGCGCGAGATTATCAGTCGAAATATCCAAATCGATAAAAGCCGCAAAGTATTTGACCGAAGCGGCAAAAGCAAAGGTGGAAGAAACTAAAGCTTTGTTATATCCCGAAGCTTCGGCAAATTTGAGCTATATAAGAATAGGCGAAGTTTCAGAGTTTGAAATTCCTATGGGACCGGGAGGTCAAAAACAAAAATTTAGTTTTGGAACTCAAAATAGAATTTCAGGCGAAGCGAAGGTTCAATATCAAGCGTATACTTTTAATCGAGTTTCAAAAACAATCGAACTGGCGGAAAAAAGCGCGGAAGCGTCAAAACTTGACGAAGAGGGAGAAAAAAATTCTATAATCGCATCTTGCATACAGTCTTATATAGAAGTTTTTTTTAATAAAAAAATAATATCGATTATCGAAGAGCAATTGAAAAGAGCTGAAAAAAATTTGGAGCTTACCAAGTCGCAATATGAAGCGGGCAAATTATCCGAGTTGGATTTAAAAAGAGCCGAAAATAGAACAAAAACAATATCGATTCAACTTGAGGATGCAAAGTCTAATTACTTGAAAAGTAAAATATCTCTTGCGAAAATTATCGGAGCAAAAGAGACTGATTTTGAAATAAGAGACGATTCTTTAATAATTAATTTTAATATAGAATATGAAAATGCCGTCAAAGATTTAGCGAAAAGATCAATCGCATTAAAGAGACTGAACAAGCAAAAAGAACTTTTAGAATATCAAAAAGAGCTTGCCGAGCTTTCTTCGTATCCAAACATTTTTTTATTTGCCAATTATACGGTAAATAACGGTTTTAATCCGATAAAGCCGAACGATTTATACGATAATTGGAGCGTGGGAGTTCAGTTTGTATGGAAGTTTTTTGACGGTTTTTCATCAAAACATTCTGTTGAAGGTTTGATTCTTAGACAAAAAGCTATAGAAACTCAATCGGATGAAGTAATTGACAACTTGCAAAGCTTGTTAAGCAGAGCTTATATTCAGTTGGAACAAGCCAGGAGAAATATAAATCTCGCTAAAAGTTCAATCGAGCTGGCTAAAAGTTCGTATGAATCGTCTTTGATTCAATATGAGAATGGTTTGATTTCGCAACTTGATTTGATAAATTTTGAAGAGGCTATTCTTGGAAGCGAATTTTCAGCTTTGCAAGCAAAATTTTCAGAAGCTCTGGCTGTAGCTTCCATTTGTAAAATATTGGAAAATTATTCGGCATTTATTGAGGAGAAATAAAAAATTTTGCGAGTTAATCAATAAAAAAATTTTTTTAACAATGAAAACATAATGATAAAAAATGAAAAAATACAAGGAGACAATAAAATGAAAAAAATTTTTTTTGTAGCGTTGATGACATCGATTTTTTTTATTGGATGTTCAAAAGAAAAGGCAAATGTAAAATTAAATGAAAAGAAGGAAGAGGCTATACCGGTTAAAGTCTCTAAAGTTCGATCGTATACTTTTGTGGATAAAGCGAAAATATGGGGGGAAATTAAGCCGATTAAAACTGTTGGTGTTTATTCGAAAATAAATGGAGCAGTAAAAACAAAAAACGTTGAAGAAGGGGAGTTTATCTCAAAAGGAAAGCTTATTGCCGAAGTAGAACAAGATTTGCCAGGACTGAAATACGAAACTCATAAAGTGTTCGCTCCCATAGATGGAATTATACTGAAAAGCAATTTTTATCAGAATGATCGAGTAAATAATCAGCAGCCGATTGCGATAATAGCTCCCGTCGATTCCGTATATTTTGTCGCGAAAATATATGAAAATTATTATGAAAAATTGAACATTGGACAAATAGTGGAAATAAATTTTCCGGCGTTAAAAGGGGAAAAATATTATGGAAAATTAAAAGAGTTTGGAACTATGGCAGAGCCGCAAACGAATTATATCGAAGCTAAGTTTTTGACGAAGAATAACGGAAGAAAATTAAAATTCGGTTTTGTGGGCAACGCCGAAATAATTTTAGAGAAAAGAAAAGCTTTAGCGATACCTATAGACGCGTTGATAAAGACGGGAGCAGAGTCATATATATTTAAGGTTGTTGATAATAAAACTCAAAGAGTATTGGTTGAAACGGGATTAATCGAAAAAAATATGATCGAGGCTCAAGGAAATATATCGGAATCCGATATAATTGTGACTTACGGTCAAAATTTGCTTTCAGAAGGGAACTTAATAAAAATTGTCGGAGAATAATATGAATCTGGCAAAATTATCTATAAATAGAAGAGTAGCGATTTATTTAGTATCGATTACGGTCGCGGTTTTGGGAATTCTTTCTTTGCCCGGTTTGCCGATTTCTTTCTGGCCCGAATTTACCGCGCCGACATTAATTGTTGTTACGTCATATCCGGGCGTAGGACCGTTGGAAATTGAGGAAACGATAGCTAAAGTTTTGGAAGAAGAATACAGCTCTCTTGAAGGAGTGGAAGATATTGAAACGTTTTGTTTTGAAGGATTGTGTAGAATTAATATAAGATTTAAATGGGGATATGATTTTAAGGAGGCAAAACAAAATACGCTTGAAAAAACAAACAAAGCGAGACCGAGATTGCCGCGCGACGCTTTCGATCCAATTGTTTTGCAGGTACAGGATTTTATTCCGCCGGGAATAGAACTGGCTTTTTATTCCGACAAAAGAAGTCTTGCCGAAGTGAAAGATTATGTCGAAAAGTATTTCAAGAATAAATTTTTAAGGTTAGAAAATGTCGCTTCCGTTCAGTTGTTTGGCGGAGATGAAAAGGAAGCCTCCATTGAATTGAATCCAAAAAAAATGATTTCATTCAATATAACGTTGGGAGAAGTTCAACAAGTATTGGCGGGCGAAAATTTTAATTTGCCCGCGGGAAAATTCGAGTCTGATTTGAAAAATTATAATATTAGAGCGACTGGGAAGTTTAAAGATATTTCTGATATTGAAAATATTGTCGTAGCTAATAAAAAAGGCGTTCCAATACTTTTAAAAGAAATCGCAAGAGTGGGATTTATAAAAAAGGAAAAAAGAGAAATAGCAAGATTAAATCAAAGGGAAATTATTGGCGTATCAATTAGAGAAAAAAGCGGGGGCAATACTGTGGCTATGGTAGACGAAGTAATGGATGAGCTGAAACGAATTGAAAAATATAAGCCCGAGGATATTAAAGTTGAAATTATAAGAGATCAATCGGAGTTTATTAGAAAATCGATCAAAGCGGTAGTATCAAACGCGACAATAGGAGCTGCTCTTGCAGGATTAATGATAATTTTGTTTTTGGGAAATTTGAGAAATTCTTTGATTATATTTTTGTCTATTCCTCTTTCAGTAATTGGCTCGTTTGTTTTGATAAAGCAATTTGGGCTAAGCATAAATACGATATCGCTTGGAGGATTGGCTTTGGGCGTCGGTATGATTGTAGATGCGTCGATAGTTGTTTTGGAAAACGCTTTTAGAATATTGAAAGAGAAAAAATATAGCGATAAAAAGGAAGCTTTAGTAGAATCAACAAACGAAGTTCAAAGCGCCGTGATTTCGTCGACTTTGACGTCGATTGTGGTTTTTTTGCCGATGGCTTTTTTAAGTGGCTTGTTTGCAGTGCTTTTAGGAGAACTGGCTTTAACGATTGTTTTCGCTCTTTCGTTATCTGTAATAGTATCGTTGACTGTGGTTCCTTTGTTGTGTTTTAAGTTGATGAATATTGATTCAAAAGGATATTTATCGTTTGTTTTTAATTTGTGGAATAAATTTTTAGAGCGATTGACGTTAGCGTATAAATATTCGCTTGAGTTTAGTTTGAAACATAGGTTTTTATCGTTGAGCGCGATTGTTCTGGTTGTAGTTTTCTTTTCGATTATATTTGCGCGAAGTCTTGACGTTGAAATGCTTCCGAGTATCGCAGAAAATGAATTCCAAATAGGATTGACTATGCCGGCCGGAACTAAATTGGAAAGGACTGATATTGAAATAAAAAAACTTGAAGATTATCTTCTTAAAGAAAAAAGAATTGAAAAAATTTACGCTATTGTCGGAAGAACGTTAACTATTCAAGATTTGAAAAGCAACGAGGGGTATATAATCGTTAGAATGAAAAAAGAATATTCGAAAGAGATGGACGCTTTGATTGAGCAAATTAGAAATGACAACTCTAATATCGTCGGCGCTAATTTAATTGTTGAGAAAATAACGGCGACTCAAGGAATACAAACGGATCCTATAAACGTTCGAATTGAAGGGGAAAATTTGGAAGTTTTGAGACAGTATGGAAGTTTGCTTTATGAAAAAATAAAAAAAATTCCAGGAGCGGTAAATTTGAAAACTTCGGCAAATGAAGCTTTGCCTGAATTTCAAATTCAAATAAATAGAGAGGCGGCATCGCGATATGGAATAAATTATTCTTCGCTCGCTCAAACGGCAAAAGCGGCTTTTGACGGCATAAGGTTGTCGCGTTTGAGTTCTTTCGGCAAAGAATACGATATTGTTTTGCGGTTTGATAAGAATGAGTTTAATAAATACGAGGATTTGTTGAATTTGCAAGTCTCAAATATGAGAGGCGAGAGATATGATTTGAGAATGTTTGCTAATGTCGTTTTTGAAGAAGGTCCGACTGAGATAAAAAGGTTTGATCAAATAAGAGCGATTGAAATAAAAGGGGGAGTTTCTGAAAGACAAACTAAAGAAGTTCGCTCTGATATCGAAAAAATTTTAAGCGAAATAAGATTGCCTGAAGGATATAATTTTAAGCTTGGCGGGGAAAATCGATCGATTGCGGAATCGTTTAGAACTTTGACAATTGCGTTGTTAATTTCAATATTCTTAGTTTATGTAACTATGGCGTCGCAGTTTAATTCGTTTATTCAGCCATTTGTTATAGCGATGACTTTGCCGTTGTCAATTGTGGGAGCTCTTGGAGGGTTGTACTTGTTTAAAGCTTCTTTTAGCATAAACGCGTTTCTGGGATTGATAATGCTTGCGGGCGTTGTCGTAAATAATGGAATATTGTTGATCGATTTTATAAATCAAAGAAGAGAAAAAGGAATTGATTTGCGAACGGCGATCGTGGAAGGTTCCGTTTTGCGGTTGCGTCCAATTTTAATGACGGCTTTGACGACTGTTATGGGAATGTTTCCGATTGCTTTGGGTTTAGGCGAAGGCGGAGAAGCATTGAAACCGTTAGGGGCAGTGGCTTTTGGAGGTTTGTTGAGTTCTACTTTTTTAACTTTGATTGTTGTTCCAGCAGTTTATTCGTTTTTTGTTGGATTGAAAAAAGATTCTTGATTAATGAAAAAAATAACTTATGGTATTGCTAAAGAAACCCGTTGAGTCAAAAAGAATAAAACCACAGAGAACACAGAGGGAACACAAAGAAAAATTGAGATAGTCTTTTTTTATCATTTACTTCTTATGTCATTGCGAGCGAAGCGAAGCAATCCCCGCGTATTCGAAATTGCCGCGAGACTTTGTCTTTTGCAATGACTATAAAACGCGCTCCTTGTCATTGCGAGCGAAGCGAAGCAATCCCCGCGTATTCGAAATTGCCGCGAGACTTTGTCTTTTGCAATGACTATAAAACGCGCTCCTTGTCATTGCGAGCGAGCTATGCGAGCGCAGCAATTGCCGCTTATGTCAGAGATAGCTTCGAGACTTTGTCTTTTGCAATGACTATAAAACGCGCTCCTTGTCATTGCGAGCGAAGCGAAGCAATCCCCGCGTATTCGAAATTGCCGCGAGACTTCGTCTTTTGCAATGACTAAGAGATGCGTAATTTGTGTTTTAATATTTTTCACATCTATATTTAATTAGAAAATAAATTTTTTTTAAGAATACTAAAAATTTATATGGTTAAAATATCTTAATATTATTTAAAATAAAAACTTAATAAAATTATTTCACAAAGTTGAAAATTTATTCTTTCTCAAATCTTTTTATAATTGCGATTTAATTTATTAAATTGCTATAAAAGTTAAAAACAAATATGAGAACTTTAATCTTTAATCCAAAAGAAATCGCATTTATTTCGTCGAAAAGAAAAAAATATAAGCGCGGCAAAGAAATGAGCGACGCAGAAATAAGCGGCGGGAAATCTATCGTTGTTGAAAATGGAATAATAAAAGAAATTTTAAATACAAATGAAGTCGATTTGCGAGATTATGAAAAAGTTATCGATTGTTCGGAAAAGCTTCTCGCCCCCGCTTTTGTTGAAAGTCATACTCATCTGGCTTTTGTCGGATCGAGAGCCAATGAATTTAAAATGAAAATTGAGGGAGCTACTTACGAGCAAATCGCTCAAGCTGGAGGCGGAATTATTTCCACCGTTAAATCAGTAAGGCAAGCTTCGCTTTCAGAATTAATTTCAAATATGGAAAAAAAAATTTATAGAATGATTACCAGAGGAATAGGAACGATAGAAATTAAAAGCGGTTACGGGTTGGATTACGAAAACGAAAAAAAACTTTTGGTTGCGATTAATTATTTAAAAAAAAATAGCTATATCGATATATTTTCCACTTTTCTTGGCGCTCATACTACGCCTCCTGAATTTAAATCTGATAAAAAAAAATATATAAATTTGATTTGCGATCATATGCTTCCGGATTTCTCAAAAGAAGGATTGATTGATTTTTGCGACGGCTTTTGCGAAAAAACAGCTTTTTCAGCCGAGGAAATTGACGAAATATTTACAATCGCTCAAAAATTTGGCATACAATTAAAATTGCATAGCGAACAATTTAATAACATCGGAGGACTGAATATAGCAATTGATAGAAAAGCGGTAAGCGTCGATCATTTGGAAGTTATTTCTGAAAAAGATATCGATTATGCCGCTTCAAGCGAAACTGTGTTGACATTATTGCCAGGAGTTTCATTTTATTTAAATTACGATTACGCTCCGGCTCGAAAATTAATCGACGCGGGGGGAATAGTAGCTCTTGCTACTGATTATAATCCTGGCTCTTCACCTATTATAGATCTGCCTTTGATTGGCAGTTTCGCTTGCGTGAAAATGAAAATGCGCGTCGACGAAGTTTTATGCGCGTTGACTTTGAATGCCGCAGCCGCTTTGAATTTTAGCGATAAAGTTGGAAGCGTTGAGATTGGCAAACAAGCTGATTTTGCAATTTTCGAAGCTGATTCTTTTGCCGATATATTTTATAATATTGGAACAAACTTAAATTGTATGACAATTAAAAAAGGAAAAGTTATTTATAATAAATACAAGGAAGAATTATGAAAATAATCGAGTGCGTGCCAAATTTTAGCGAAGGGAAAAATCAAAAAGTTTTCGAGGCAATTAAAAATTCGATTGAAATCTCGAAAGGAGCTAAATTGTTAAGCATTGAGCCTGATGCGGATTATAATCGCGTAGTCGTAACCTTTGCGGGCGACGAAGATGGCGTTTTGAATGCGGCTATTAACGCTTCGTTAGCAGCCGCGGAATTAATCGATATGACTCAACACAAAGGAGAACATCCGAGAATCGGTGCTATCGACGTCGTCCCTTTTGTTCCGATTAAAAACGCATCTATGCAAGATTGCGTTAGTATTGCGGAAAAATACGGCTCAATTATCGCTGAGAAACTTAACGTTCCCGTTTATCTTTATGAAGAAGCCGCTCGCAAGTTGGAACGAAAAAATCTTTCGGATATTAGAAAAGGAGAGTACGAAGGCTTGCCAGAAAAATTGAAAGATCCAAACTGGACGCCAGATTTTGGCAAATCCGAATTTAATCCTAAGCTTGGAGCTATTGTAACTGGCGCGAGATTCTTTTTAATTGCTTATAATGTAAACATTGATTCTAAAGATATAAGTTTTTCCAAGGAAATAGCGGAAATTTTAAGAGAATCTGGAAGACCTATGCGAGATGAAAAAGGGAATGTAATTAAAAGAGAAGGGCAAGCGGTAAAAATTCCGGGCAGGTTGAAATCTGTTAAAGCTATGGGGGTAAGTCTTGACAAATATGGTATAACTCAAGTATCAATGAATTTGACGAATTATCATATTACGCCGATGCATATCGCTTTTGAAGAAACGAAAAAAGAAGCTGAAAGGCTTGGCGTTAAAGTCAAAGGAAGCGAAATTGTGGGGCTGGTTCCGCTCGAGGCGATTTTAATGGCGGGCAAATTTTATGCTGGCGAAAAAAATTACGACGAAAAAGATTTGGTAAAATTAGCTATTGAAAAATTGGGACTTTCAGAGCTTAACGAATTTATTCCAGAAAATAAGATAATAGATTATATGATTTAATTCGACGTTAGCGTATTATAAAATTAAATCGATGAAAATTATGATATAGAACAATAATATTTTTCGCAAAAATATATTATACGAAGTAAAATAAATTATTTTATCACATAAAGGATTTTTATTCTAAATGCAAATCAAAATTGGAGATAAAAATTTTAAGATTCTGCTTTTAATAATTAAATAAAATTTAAAAACAAATTTTAGGAAACGAAATGAATGTAGAACAAAGCGTAAAATCATATTTGGAACAATTATCCTCAAATTCTCCCACTCCGGGAGGAGGAAACGTATCCGCTTTTTGCGGAGCGCTTGCCGCTTCGTTAGGAATAATGGTTTGCGAGCTTACGATTGGCAAGAAAAAATACGCCGATGTCGAAAAGAATATGATAGAGTACAAAGAAAAATTGTCTGTTATTAAAGAAAAGTTTTTGCAGCTTGCAAACAAAGACAACGAAGCTTTTGACAAAGTTATGGAAGCCTTTAAAATGCCAAAGGAAACTGAAGAGCAAAAAGCCAAAAGAAATGCGGCGATCCAAGAGGCGACTTTAGTAGCCGCCAAGGTTCCATTAACTGTTATGAAAAATGCTTTCGAATTATTGGATTTATTGCGAGAAGTATATGAAAAAGGGAATAAAAATTCCGCAAGCGACGCTGGAGTAGCCGTTCTATTAGCAAATGCAGCTTGTCAAGGAGCTTATTTAAATGTTTTAATTAACGCCGCTTCTCTTGAAAATAAAGCGAATTCTGAAAATTTAATAAATGAATCAAATAATATAGCTCGAGAAAGCAGTCAAAAAACGAGCGACATTTTTGAAAAAACTAAAAATGGGATTTTGTCTTAATGAAAAAATTTTTGTTTATAATTTGTAGCGTAGTTTTATATTCTTGTCATAGCGCTCAAAATGACAAAGATATGTCTAAAAAGTCGATTGTAAAAGCTGGAATTGATGTATTAAAGAAAAATAACTTTGACGTTTTGAAAGGAAAAAGAATAGGTTTAATTACAAATCCAACAGGAGTAGATCAAAATTTAAAATCAACAATTGATATTTTATACGACGCAAAAGACGTAAAATTAGTCGCATTATTTGGTCCAGAACACGGCGTAAGAGGTGATTATCCAGCGGGAGAGCATGTTGATTTTTTTGTGGATCCTTATACTAAATTGCCGGTATATTCGATTTACGGCAAAACAAAAAAACCGACGCCGGAGATGTTGAAAGATGTCGACGCGATTGTTTATGATATTCAAGATAATGGATGCAGATCTTACACATTTATTAGCGCTATGGGGTTGGCGATGGAAGCTTGCGCGGAAAACGACAAAGAATTTATCGTATTAGATAGACCTAATCCTTTAACTGGGATTAAAGTCGAAGGCAATATTGTGGAGGACGAATACGTTTCATACATAAGTCAATATAAAATACCATATATTTACGGACTTACTTGCGGCGAACTTGCCAGATTGCTTAACGAAGAAGGAATGTTGAAAGACGGAAAAAAATGTAAATTAACAATTGTTAAAATGGAAGGCTGGAAAAGATCTATGACTTACGATGAAACAGGTTTGAAATGGATTATGCCTTCGCCTCATGTTCCAACATCAGAAATCTCTTATTATTATCCCGCGTCGGGAATTTTAGGCGAGCTTGGCGTTATTTCAATTGGCGTAGGATACACTTTGCCATTTAAAGTTTTTGCAGCCGAATGGATAAAATCAAAAGAATTAGCAGATAAATTGAATTCATATAATTTGCCTGGCGTAGTATTTCGACCTATAACTTTTAGACCTTTTTATGCTTTCGGTCAAGGCAAGCAATTAAATGGCGTTCAATTTTATATTGAAGATTTCTTAAAAGTCGATTTAATTTCTATTCAATTTTATTTTATGCAAGCTTGCAAAGAGTTGCATCCTGAAAAAGATTTTTTTGCTGAAGCCGACAAATCACGAATAGGAATGTTTGACAAAGCTCTTGGAACAAATAAAGTAAGAGAAATTTTTTCAAAATCTTATAAATACTCTGATATTAAAGAGTTCTTATATAAAGACGTCGCTAAATTTAAAGAATTATCTAAGAAATATTATTTATACGATTAAATTTTTAAGTTATGTTAAAAGCGAGAGCTCTTAAAGCTTTCGCTTTTTTTAAGAAAGAATAATTCAAAAAGTTGCGTTAATAAAGCTAAAACTTATATTTTATAAAGAGATAGATTGTCAATCGAATATTTCAAGAGCCTCAATCTATTTTGAGACTTTATTTATTTAAGCAAAGTTATTTTAATTGATTTAATTATTTTTTTTGTTTTTAAAACGACGATATAATTTCCCGTAGCCAGTAGGTTATTTTCAAAGGACAAAAGCAATTTATCGTATCCTTTTTTATGCCATCCGTCTTTCAAAGTTGATAATTTTTCGCCGAGCATATTATAAATTTGAATTTGAATATATTCGTCCTGAGGCAAATAAAATAAAATTTCGGTGGAAGGATTGAATGGATTCGGATAGTTCTGAAATAGCGTCGGTTCTAGGACAAAATTAATAGAATCGTTTTTGTTGATAATTTTGTTTTTATAGCTAATCAAAAGATGGACGAGGTTCAAATTTGTTTCGTTGAAACCGTAGCCGTCGTTGTTATAAACGTCCTTATGTTTATATTGCCAGACTAAAAAATTTGGCTTAGAATATGTCGATAAAGTTTTTAGCCACTCGTCGTATACTTTTTCTTTGTTAAAATTTCTAATTCCAAATTCAGAAAGCAAAAATGGCTTGTTAAATTCGCGGGCAATTTCAGATTTATCTCTGATCCAATTCGAGCCAGCTTTCCAATTTATTCCCCATCCATCTGGATATAAATGAGCGCATGCGTAGTCGATTTCTTTTATCTTTAAATTTTCAATATAGCTTGTTCCTTTAGTTCCGTCAAATAAAAAACTTCGACTATTATAGAAAAAATTATAATCGTAATAATATTGAAACGAAACGTCGTACCCAGTTTCGCCAGTTGAAAGAAGATGATTTGTGTCAATTGATTTAAAGTATTTAGCCATTTCCGAATACCAATCGCGTATTGTTAAAAAATTTTCGCCGATATTTTCAGCTTCGTTTATTAGCTCGAAAGAAAATATTGTCGGATCGTCTTTATATTTAACTCCAGTGAAAAAATTTATGCGGTTTAATATAAAGTCGACATAGAATTTATACCATTTTTTAATTGTATCGTTGGAGTAAAAATCTTTTTTTGTTAAGTTATTATTATTAAAATTTTTTTTTGCCCATTTTAAGTAAGCGGAAATTCCGCCAAAATCGTCGTAATGGTTTGCTAAAGTTAAGATAAGTGCGATGTCGTATTCCTTAGCTTTAGCGAGAACGTAGTCTAAGGCTAATAAGGAATTATCGTTAAATCTATAAGGCTCGGTTCTTATCGCATACTTGTTGTTTATATTTTCGCTTTCATAAAAAGCCCAGCATCTAACTACATTAAAGCCAAAGTTTTTGGCAAATTGAAAAGTTTCGTCAACGATATAAAGCTTTCCTTTAGCTGCTTCGCTATGAAGGTAGTAAGCGTTAAAACCGCAGACGTAAAAGGGCAAATTATCTTTTATAAAGTCTAAATTTTGAATTTTGATAAATTGAGAAAGAATTGAATTTTGCAAAAAGTGTAGAAATAACAGTTGATAAATTAATTTTTTTAACATATATTCTATTATTCTATTAAAAAATATCTTGCGAGGTAAAATATGAAAAAAGTAAATAAAATTTCATGCATATTATTATTTTCATTTTTGGCGAGTTCCTGTTCCTATAATTATTTTGTTCCATATCCAACGCCGCATGGCAATCCTAAAAAGAAAACATCAATAGGCGGAGGCGTAGGTATTCCCAATAATTTCGAAATACAAAAAAAAA
>Ga0068706_1000237_pt1 | contig 27932 bp, 25 predicted proteins | sample YNPMSBMetaG_FD_65632 | JGI IMG/M metagenome (GOLD analysis project Ga0068706, IMG submission 65632) | Anoxygenic and chlorotrophic microbial mat microbial communities from Yellowstone National Park, USA - YNP MS-B MetaG | ecosystem: Environmental > Aquatic > Thermal springs > Hot (42-90C) >...
TTTGAGCATATAATAAACTATATTGGGAGCTCAGTTTCTTAAAATAGACTCTTTAAAATAATTTTGGGTAATGGGAAAAAATAATCGAAGACTTTTTATAAGCGTCCTTAAATAATAAATAAACGCTATACAACAAAATAGCGATTGGAGATTTGTATGATCAATTTATTAGATAAATTTTTTAAGTTGAAACTAACTTTTTTAAGACCATTGCTTTAATACAACTGATTATTTTATTTTTTGATTCAATAAACTTATAATTAACGGCGAAATTATAAAGTTAGATTTTTAAAATAATATTTTAACAAATTCGCCAATCTAAATGTATTGATGAATTTTCTTTCTCTTGCTTTTAAATTATAAAAAAGATAAATTAAATTAAAAAATAGATGAAAAGACGCGATTTTATAAAAGCTATTTTAGCGAGCGGTTCCGAGCTCTTTTTTCCAAATTTAATTCTTCCCAAAAAAACTTTAGCTAACAACAAAAATTATGATTTAGTCGCTGTTCGAGGCGGCAATCCAGACGCAATGTTTTACGCTGCAATTAAAGAATTAGGAGGAATAGAAAAATACGTTCGCAAAGGTCAAACAGTTGTCGTCAAACCAAATATAGGATGGGATGTTCCGCCCGAAAGAGCCGCCAATACAAATCCTTTGTTAGTCGGAGCTATTGTAAAAGTTTGCATTGACGCCGGAGCAAAAAAAGTTTACGTATTTGACAATACTTGCGATAATTGGCAACGAGCTTATTCAAACAGCGGAATCGAAAGAACCGTAAAACAGAATGGCGGAGAAATGGTTCCCGGAAATTTTGAACGCTATTACTCTGAAGTCGAAATTCCAAACGGAGTTAAATTAAAAAAAGCCAAAGTTCACGAATTGATATTAAATTCCGACGTTTTTATAAACGTTCCAATTTTAAAACATCACTCAAGCGCTCGACTTACGATCTCGATGAAAAATCATATGGGTATAGTTTGGGACAGATTTTATTGGCATCGAAACGATTTGCATCAATGCATAGCAGACTTTTCAGCTTATCGCAAACCTGATTTAAACATTATCGACGCATATAGAGCTATGCATAGAAACGGTCCGCGCGGAGTTTCCGAAGCCGACGTTATAGAATTAAAAGCTTTAATAATTTCACAAGATATTGTCGCCGCTGACTCCGCTGCCGCTAAATTTTTAAATTATGAACCGCAAGAAATACCATATATAAAAATTGCGGCCGAACAAAAAAAATTAGGAAATTACGATTTATCTAAACTTCGAATCAAAAGAATTGTATTGTGAAAAATTTTTATTCTAAAATCAAATTATTTAGAGTAATTTTTTCTCTTACTTATTTTTTATCCATCGTCTTCCTGTTTTTAGAATTTAAATTTAAACTTGCCGCTAATTTTGCCGACTATATTTTATTTTTTCAATTCGCCCCTTCATTAATTAAATTTATTTTTGACGCGTCGCTATTGCCTATAATTTATGTCTTATCTTTGCTTTTTTTAACGCTTATATTTGGAAGATTTTATTGTTCATTTCTTTGTCCTTTAGGCGTTCTACAAGATATTTTTATCAAGCTGTTTCAAAAGCTTAAAATATTAAAACAAAAATTTCAATCGAATAAATTACAAAAGCTGCAATATGTTTTAACGATTATAATTTTTTCATCGCTTGCATTTAATTTTATTCTTCCGCTTTCGTTATTCGATCCTTATTCTATTGCCGGAAAATTGCTCGGCAATTTTTTAATACCTCTAGTCGTATATATAAACAATGAAATAGCATATTTTATAAATTCGCTTGACTTTTATTTTATCTCCCCCGAAAAAAATATACATTTTAATTTTTATTCCGCGCTTTTTAGTTTAATTTTATTCGCGATTGTATTTGTTACTTTAGCCTTTTATGGTCGATTTTATTGCAATTCAATTTGTCCAGTCGGCGGCATTTTATCATTTGCGTCAAAGTTTTCTCTATTCAAATTAAAAATTTCCTCAGACCAATGTTTAAATTGTTCTCTCTGTCAAAAATACTGCAAGGCTAATTGCATTGATTATAAAAATAATACTATTGATTTTTCGCGATGCGTATTATGCTTTAATTGTCTTATTTATTGCTCTAAAAACGGAATTAAGTTTGAGCTCGACTATAAACGAAATTCGCTTCCCAAAGAAAACGGCGTTATATCTAAATCGAGAAGAAATTTTTTAAATACGATAACATTTTCCGCCGCAGGAATTCTCATTTTAAACGATGATCTTGAAGCTCAAAAACGAAATCGTCATAAAAATAATAATTTACTTTATGATTCGATCGAACTCAACAGATCTAAGCAACCAATCATTCCTCCTGGAGCTATAAGCTTGCAAAATTACTCGACAAAATGCGTAAGCTGTATGTTATGCGTCGCTTCCTGTCCTACTAAAGTCATAGTTCCAACCTTTAATGAATTCGGGTGGGATAAATTGTTTATTCCTAAATTAGACTATAATTACGCATACTGTCAATACGACTGCGTCGTTTGTTCAGAAGTCTGCCCTACAGACGCAATTTTAAAGATAACGATTGAACAAAAACAAGAAATTCAGTTAGGGAAAGTTCGTTTTAAAAAAAGATACTGTATAGTACATACTAACAATGTCGAATGCGGAGCTTGCAGCGAACATTGTCCAACAAAAGCCGTTAATATGATTCCATATCGCGGATTACATTTGCCCGCCGTTAACGACAAAATTTGCGTCGGCTGCGGAGCCTGCGAACACGTTTGCCCCGCTCGACCTCGCAAAGCAATAATTGTAGAAGCTCATTCAATTCATCAAAAAGCGCAAAAGCCCAAATCTGATTTTGAAGAAAGAACGCATAACGAGAAATTGTTTCCGTTTTAATTTTTTCGTTTAAGAAATTATAAAATATAAACGGTTATTACATCTCAGATTTTAAAATCAACAAAACATCTGTAAACAACGCGATCAGGCAGTCCCGGATTCGCTTTTATTCTTTTTTACTTGCGTCGCTATAATAGATATGGATTATAAAAAATAAAAACTAATTTAATTTGAAAAATAAGAAACGTTAAAAAGCTAAAAATGCTATCAGATATCAAATTTAAAAATTTATCAAAAATAGATATGGAGCGCTTATAAATTCTTTAAATTAAATTAACAAAGCGGTTCTTTTTAATAGTTTTTAGGTATTTCTCTTTTCAATTAATCTTTTATTTCTTTCTATTTTGTCTAATAAAAATAAAGAAATTATACTTTGCCAATCTAAATCACAAAAAAATACTTAACGCTAACAAATTTTTTATCGCTTTCTTTCTTTAAAAAAAAAGAAATTTAATTTACTATTTTCAATAAAACCAATACCTTGTTTCAAATATTAGCGCAAAATAATTCTTTGAATGCGAGCTTTTATAAACAAAATATTCGTAAAAGAAGCTTGTCTCAAAATTTTTTTCGTCGTTATGAAAAACTTTTAATCCTAAAGTCGATTTGCCAAACTCGTCGTCTATTGTCAAATCGTCTGGCTCTAAATATTCTAAACGAATAGCCGGAACTATTCTTCTGATCGAATAAAGCTTATTTTTCTCCAATTCGAAAGCATATTTAATGTCTAAATAAGCTCCATACTTGTTGTATTCCTTAATATTTGTAATTGAATGTCGATTCCCGCCTTCTAAAACGATATTTAAATTTCCAAAATTAATTTCGCTTCCCAAATTAAAAATATATACTTCCTCTTTATTCAGATTTCCGAAATAAAAATCCGCGCTTATCATATTCTTTTTTAAAAAAACATATTCAAATCTCGTCGATGTATTGATAGTCTTATCGTTTTGTTTTTTATTCAATCCTTCTCCATTATAAGCGCCTAAATAAAAATTTATCGGCAAATAAAAAATATTTTTTGACATAAAATATAAACCTGCGTCTCTTAATTCAGGATAAACTCTATTCAAAAGTATTGTTCGATTTGAAAAAGTTATTTGCATTGGAGATCGCAAAAAATTTTCAATTGAAAAAGGAACTTTAAATTGACCGATTATTATAAAATTATGTTTGTAAAAATTTGCGTCGATCCACGCGTCTAGCAACACGTTGTTATAAGATAATTGAGCTTCTTTTAGAAATTGTCTTCCGTTTATAGTATCCTTTCTCGTCGAAAAACTTAACAAAGGAGAAAAATCTGCCATTATTCGGAAAGAAACATTGTCATAATTTTTTGATTCGATAAAAAATCGCGCATTTTTAACGACAAATTCGGAGTTTTTTTTATTATAATCCGCTATATAAGCAAAACGAAAATCCGCTTTAGTCTCCAGCTTTCTTTCATTTTTATCCTGAGACAACATACAAGTATTAAAAAAAAGAATAATAAAAATAAAATTTATCTTTTTCATATGTCATTCTAATTTTAATTTAAGTAAAAAAGCCGCTTGCGCGGATAAAATTATTTTTCGTATTTCTCGACAAATTTATTGAAGAATGTTTTAATGGAATCATACGCTTGTTTTAAAACTTCGTCTTGCGGCAAGAAAACTACGCGAAAATGACGCGTTCCGGGAACCTGACCGAAACCCGAGCCTGGCACGACAACGACGCCTGTTTCTTTAATAAGTTCCTTCACAAATAAATCGTCTTCAGATTTAATATGCAATCTTGGGAAAGCGTAAAAAGCTCCTTCGGGCTTTACGCAAGATATTCCCGGAATAGAATTTAAAATTTCAACCGTCATATCTCTTCTTCTTTGCAATTTTTCAAGAACTTCTTTAAGATGCGAATTATCGCCATCAAGAGCCGGTTTTATAGCATATTGAATTGGATGATTTGCCGATAGACGAGCTCTTAATATTTTATTTATCGCTTCAATATAATCTTTTAATAATTCTCTATTGCCGCTGACAATTCCCCAACCAATTCTAAAACCGGGAGCAAGATAATTTTTAGACAAGCCTCCAAAAGTAATGCAAGGAACGTCGGGATTTAACGACGCGATAGAAACATGCTTCTTTCCATCGAATAAAAGCTTGTCGTAAATCTCGTCGGCAAAAATTACAAGATTATGTTTCTCGGCAAGCTTTATTATTTCTTGCAAAATTTCTAAAGAATATAGAGAGCCCGTAGGATTATTCGGATTTATTAAAATTATAGCTTTAGTTTTATCATTAATTTTTTTCTTAATGTCCTCAACATCAGGCTGCCAGCCGTTTTGTTCGTCAAGATAATATGGATTTTCGTAAGCTTGCAGCTTGCTTTGAACGGCGGTATATAAAGGATAACCCGGCGTAGGAGTTAAAACGTTTTCGCCTTCATTTACCAAAGCAGTCAAACAAATTTCAATAGCTTCGCTCGCTCCTGTAGTCACAAAAATATCCTGAATATTCTTGATCTCTTTTCTTTGAGCTTCTCTTTCAATAGCTTCAACAGCTTCTTTTATTCCCGACGATGGCGAATATCCGTTATGATTTTCTTTCATCGCTCTATATGCCGGCTCAATCATAAAATCTGGCGTTTTAAAATCGAACAAATTAGGATCGCCAATATTTAAATACAACATTTTTTTGCCCGACTTTGCGACTTCGTTTGCAAGAACGACAATATCTCTTACGGCATATGTGATATTCTCCGTTCGTTTAGCTGGCTTAATTTGAGTGAAAGACATAATAAATGCTCCTCTTTATTTTAAATTTTTGCCTTTTGATATCTCTTATTCAGATTTATAATCTAACAAAGCAAACACTTCGTAATCTTTTAATCGCTCTCTTCCTTTTAAAAAAGAAAGCTCGATTAAAAAAGACGCCTGAACAATTTTTCCTCCTAATTTTTCTATCAACTTGCAAGCGGCAAGGGCTGTTCCTCCTGTGGCAAGCAAGTCGTCATGCAATAAAACTCTATTGCCACTTTGAATTGCGTCTTTATGTATTTCGACGGTATCGCTTCCATATTCTAAATAATAAGTTTCGGAAACAGTTTCAGCCGGAAGCTTTCCTTTTTTTCTTACCGGAACAAATCCAGCTCCCAGTCTTAGCGCTAAAGCTCCGCCTAAAATAAAGCCACGCGATTCAATGCCGACAACTTTATCGATCTTTAAATCTTTCGCTTTTTCATAAAGTCTTTCAAAAGCATAATTAAACGCTTCGAAATTTTTCAACAAGGTGGTTATATCGCGAAATACGATTCCCTTTTTTGGAAAGTCGTTTATACTTCTGATATGCGAATATAAATCCATATAAGCCTTCCTTTTATTTTTTTACGCTTCTTTTTGCGGCTATATAATTTACAAAATTTTCATAATTCAAAAAATTTAAAATTTCCGATTTTTCAATCAAAGCTTTTCGAGCCATCATTATTCCATAATCGTTATTTTTTATTTCGGCAATTGAATGAGCGTCGGGCGTTATTAAAAATTTGCAACCTATGTTTCGAGCAAAGTATAAATTGCGCCAATCAATATCTAATCTAAACGGAGTCGAATTAATTTCGATTGCGACGTTGTTTTTTGCGCAAGCTTCTATAATTTTTGTTCGATTTATTTTATAAGGCTCGCGCATAAGCAAAAGTCTGCCGCTTATATGTCCCAAAGCGTCCACGTTTGGATTTTCGACGGCTTTTATTATACGATTGGTCATCTCTTCTTCGCTCATTGAAAATCTCGAATGAATCGAAGCTATTACAAAATCAAAAGTCTTCAAAAAATCTTCCGAATAATCCAAGCTCCCATCGCTTAAAATATCGGCTTCAATTCCTGACAAAATCTTATATCTTGAAGAAAGACGTCTTATTTGTTCTCTTTGTTTTTCGACCTTATCCTCGTCCAATCCTTGCGCGTAAAACGCCGATTTGCTATGATCGCATACGACAAAATATTCGTATCCGAAAGAACAGCCATATTCGGCCATCTCTTCAAGAGTATTTTTTCCATCTGAGCTTGTGGTATGAAAATGAATCAACCCTTTTAAATCTCCAAAATTTATTATTTCATTCGCTTTTGTAATCAAATCATTTTTCAACTCGAAAAATTTTTCTTCGCGAGCTTCTGGAATTATATATGGCAAATTATTTTTCGCAAATAATTCTTCTTCAGATGTAAACTCTTCATATACTTTTAGTTGAGATAAAAAATTTTTATCGCAACTTAAAATAAATCTCAAATAATTTATTTGATCGTAATTCTTTAAATGATATATAATGAATTGAAAATTATTTTCCAGCCAACAAACTGTTTTAGGAAGATTTATTCTTTTTGTTTTCCAATCGATAAAATTATCCGATTGAAAAATTATATTTTTAAATCCGAAATCTTTTAAAAATTTTTCAAAATTCATATCATATTCTTTGAGACTCAAAAATTCGAGTCTATCGAATATTTCGTCGCCTCTAAAAGTTTTTCCCGTCGGTTCAATATTTTCCTCTGAAAAAAATAATTTAAAAGCATTTAAAAATTTATCTTTCAATTCCAGAGCCTCAGGCAATAATATAGCCTTATTGCTTGTTTCTAATTTGAGGATCTGCTCTAGAATTTCGTTTTGAAACTTTTCCGAAAATCCTTTCAATTTAGAAATAGCGTCCCGTTGACAGGCAAGCTTAAGAGCGGCAAGACTATCTACTCCTAATTCGTAATAGAGATTTGCAATTTTAACGGGCCCTAATCCTTTAATTTTAAATAATTCAAACAAAGTTTCTGGAAAAAATTTTTTCAAATTTTCTAATTGCAAAGACTTTCCATTTGTTATAATTTCGCTTATAAAATTTTTAATTGATTCGCCGACGCCGGGAATTTTTTTCTTTTCATTCATCAAATCTTCTATAAAATTTCCCTCGTATTGTCTTATAGCGTTTGCAGCTTTTCTATAAGCCTCCACTTTAAATTTGTTTTCTCTTTTCAATTCAAGCAAATCGGCGAAATTTTCCAGCGCTTCGATAAGGTAAGATTTGTCTATTTCCATAGATTTAAAATTAATTTAATTTGATAAAAAGTTAAAAAATAACCAAGCAAAAAACCAGTCGCAACCTGCATGAAATCGTGAACTTTAAGACGCAATCTCGACCACATAACAAGAAAAGCTAAAGGCAATGCTAAAAAAGATAATTTGCCAAATAAAAAATATAACGACGCGATTGGACCGGCAATTCCCATCGAATGAGCGCTTATTTTCCAAAAACAATTAATTGGCAAAATCGCAGCGGATGTGACGCTATAACAAATCCAAAACGCGATTAAAAGTTTTGAAGCTCCGAGTTTGTATAAAAAAAAAGTTCCGACTGCATAAATGAAAATTGAAATAAAATAAGGAACTGTTCTTTCTTCTTTTACCGTCGCGTCTGAATCGACAATTTTTCCTCTGCGTCTTAAACAAAAAAACATTGTCAGAGGAATTACAGCTCCAAATAATATAACAACGCATAAGAGTACAAACCAATTGGGATTATCATCTCCATAAAAAATTATAAAAGCGCTTGCAACTATATGATTAGTAGGAGGAATAAAAATATTTGATATTATGCGAGCGGCTTTGAATGAATTATTCATAGAATAATTTAAATTTTAAAATTAAAATTAAAAAAAAATAAGAAATGAAACTTGATTAATCTATCAAATTATATTCGATGGCAAATTTAGTCAATTCAGCCGGCGTTTTTAACTTTAACTTCGCGAGGATGTTTTTTCTATGTTGACTTACGGTAAAATAACTAATTGACAGACGCTCGGCGATTTGCTGGCTTGTCATCCCTTGAGCGATATATTTTATAATTTCAAGCTCTCTTGGAGTTAAATAAGAAACCAAACTTTCAGATTTAGAAAAGCTTCCGTCGTCAATTGCCGCTTTTGAAAGAATTTCAATAGTCTTAGAACAAAAATATTTTTCTTCAGCTTGAACTTTTTGTATAGCGTTAATTAATTCAATTGAGTCGCTAATCTTTAAAACGTATGCGTCGGCTCCAAGTTTTTGAGCGGCTTTTATAAAACTAATTTCATCTCGCATTGTCAATATTACGACCTTTGTTTGAAAATTTTTTTTTATGTATTTCAAAGTTTCTAATCCGTCAAGTTTTGGCATTGTCAAATCGAGTATTATAATATTTGGCATAAATTTTTTGATCTTCTCAAGAGCTTCCTCTCCGTTGCAAGCTTCTTCGACAATATAAAGTCCTCCGCTCCAGTTTTCCAATAAAGTTTTGACTCCATTTAGAGCTATGGGATGATCGTCGGCGACTAAAATTTTTAATTTCTCTTTAAATAAATTTTTACATTCCATTTTCAATTTTTCTTGATTCTAAAATGGGAATTTGAATAAATAATTTTGTTCCTTCGCCGGGCTTTGTTTCAATTTCAATTTTGCCGCCTAAATTTTCCGCTCGTTCTTTAATATTCTTTAACCCAAAACATTCTGAATCTAAATCATCAAACGTTGAAAAAGAAAATCCTTTCCCGTCGTCTTGAATTTTAATAAACAAAATATTGTCTAAAATTTTAGTTTCAATTAGAGCCATTTTTGCGTTCGAATGATTCGCTATATTGCTTAAAGCTTCTTGAAATATTCTATAAATGTAAATCTCTTTTTTTCTTTCAAATCTTTGTGACAAACTTTCAGTATCGGCAATTATCGAACAATTTAATGCTCGCTTCAAATTGTCTAATAATCTATTAATTGCTTTCTTCAAACCGAATTTTTCGAGCTCCTCAGGTCTATAATCGGAAATAATATTTCTTATTTCGTCAAGAGCTTGAGCGATTAAAGATTTTGCTGCGGAAAGTTTTGGAGATAAGACCTTCCCTTCAATTTCAAACATTTCAAGATTTAATTTAGCAGCGTAGAGCAACTGAGCGACGCTATCGTGCAAGTCTTTTGAAATTCTCTCTTTTTCTATTTCTACTCTACCAAAAATTTCGGAAATAATTTCTTTTTGGCGTTTAATCTTGTCGACAGCTTCTTGTATTTTAAGCATATCGGTATGATCTTGTATAACAGCGATTACTCTTAGAATATTTTTACTCGAATCTTTTATCGCGTAAACGTTAAAAGAAATTAAATGAAAATCTTCTTCGCTTGTTTTATCGTAATCTTTTAAGTCTACATATATAGCTTTGCTTTTGTATTCCCCGTTAACTTGTATATTTTTTATAATTTCTTCCGATAAGTTATTTTTAATTACGATGGGATCGCTAAACAGGTTATATTCGCTCGGAACAAATGATCCTAATTTTGAATAAAAGCTTGTCCACTTTATATTTGCTTCGATAAGCTCGTATTTTTCATTTAATATAGCGATAGGCATAGGAGCTTGCCTGGTAAGGGATGAAATAATTTTTGTTCTTTCTATTATTCTTTCTTCTAGCTCTTTATTAGTTTGAGTCAGCAGTCTTTCATAATTTTTTTTTGCAGTTATATCTCTAATAAATAAATAAAGTTTGTCTTCGATATTTTCAATTTCCAATTTTGATAACGCCGCTTCGCAATCGAATATATCGCCTGTCTCTTTTAATCCTTTTGTTTCAAATACAAAATTCGCAGCTTCTTTACTCCTTGAAGTTCCTAAATTGAATTGATTTTCATTTATTTGCAAATTTGGCAAAAAAACTTTATAATGCAATCCAATAAGATTTAAATCTTTCAAATTGAAAATTTTTTTAAAACTGTTATTTACGCTTTTAATTTTACCTTCTTCATCTATAGATATTATTCCATCCGAGGCGTTTTCAAATAAAGATCTTAACTTTTGCTCTCTTTCTTTCAATCTTAGATGCATTTTATGTTTGTAAAATGCAACTTCTATAGAATACCTTAAATCTACATTTTTAATCGGTTTTGTCAAATATGCATATGGTTCCGAATGCAATGCCAACCTGAAAGTTGAAAAATCAGAATAAGCTGTGACGTAAATTATTGGAATATCTTTTTTTGATACAAATTCGTTCGCAAGATCAATTCCCGAATATTCATCTCCAAGCTTTATATCCATCAAAATTAAATCGGGATTAAAATTATAAAACTTGGTTCTTGCTTCTTCGCAATCAAGAGCGTATTCAACCTGTTCGACGCCCAAATGTTTAAGTTGGTCTTTTAAATCTTTGCAAATTAAAATTTCGTCTTCTACTATTAAAATTTTTTTATTTCCCTCCATAATTTTTAGTCCGCTCTTTTTTCTATTCTAAAATATAAAATTTTCGTTAAAATTAATGTATACTATAAATTATAGAATATAGTTTAATATTTCTGATAAACTAATAAATTTTCTGATTACAAAATGAATGAATATCCTCCCAACAAAATCTTCAAAATTTGACGCCAAAATTTAATTTCTACCTTTTGGCAAATTGACCGCCTAAAGCAAAAAGATTTTTTTGGAAAACTTTTAAACTTATCAAAAGTTAAAAAAGAGATGTACTCTTATATTATACCGAAAAATTGTTTAAGTAATATAATAAAAAAAAGAAAAAATCGCCAAATAAAAGTTTTTTATTATACGATAATTTGCTAAAATTAAATTTTAAATAATTTAATAAAATTTTAACAATTATTTAATCTCAAATTTAAATACGTTATTTCTAAAATTCGCTAAAAACAGGAGTTACAAATGCTTCGCGGAAACGAAATAAAAAAGCCAGAAGGCAAATTGGGAGTTTTATTGGTGGGCTTAGGAGCCGTATCGACAACTTTCTTAGCTGGCGTTGAAGCTATAAAAAAAAGAATAGCTAAACCGATTGGTTCTCTTACACAAATGGGAAGAATAAGATTAGGAAAAAGAACAGAAAAGAGAAATCCATTAATAAAAGATTTTGTCCCTTTGGCAAAATTAGAAGATATGGAATTTTTAACTTGGGATATATTTGAACATAACGCATATCAATCGGCTCTTAACGCGGGAGTATTGGAGAAAAATCATCTAGAATCTGTAAAAGAAGAATTAGAAAAGATAAAACCTCAAAAAGCAGTTTTTATTAAAGGCTACGTAAAAAAATTAGACGGCAAAAACGTGAAGCAAGGCAAAAATAAAATGGAATTAGCCGAAGTTTTGATGCAAGACATTTTAAATTTCAAAAGAGAAAAAAATATCGATAGATTTGTAATGATTTGGATTGCTTCCACTGAAGCGTATCTTGAAGAATCTACTGTTCATTCGAATTTAAAAAATTTCGAAGAAGGATTAAAAAATAATTCCAACGATATTTCCCCTTCTATGATTTACGCATACGCCGCGTTGAAAATGGGAATACCTTTCGCTAATGGAGCTCCAAACTTAACTGTTGAAATACCAGCTTTAAGAGAATTAGCTCAGCTTAATAAAGTTCCAATTGCAGGCAAGGATTTAAAGACTGGACAAACTATGATGAAAACTGTTTTAGCTCCCGCAATCAAAGCTCGATTGTTAGGTTTAAGCGGATGGTTTTCCACTAATATATTAGGCAATCGCGACGGCGAAGTTTTAGACGATCCGGAAAACTTTAAAACAAAAGAAACAAGCAAACTTTCCGTTTTAGATCAAATTTTACAAGTTGACAATTATCCTGAGTTATACGGGAATTTTTATTATAAAGTTATAATAAATTACTATCCGCCTAGACAAGACAACAAAGAAAGCTGGGACAACATAGACATATTTGGTTGGATGGCCTATCCAATGCAAATTAAAGTTAATTTCTTGTGTCGCGATTCTATCCTTGCAGCTCCAATAGTTTTAGATTTGGTTCTATTTTTAGATTTAGCTCAAAGAGCTCAAATGAGCGGCGTACAGGAATGGCTCTCATTTTATTTTAAATCGCCAATGACCGCCCCCAAGCTTTATCCAGAAAACGATCTATTTATTCAACTTGCTAAATTAAAAAATACTCTAAGATATATGATGAAAGAAGATCTTATAACTCATTTAGGACTTGATTACTATGAAAAATTATAACGACAAAATCAAGTTGTTATTTAAGATCGGCTATGTATACCATAAAGCTTCTTTTGATCCCGTAATTGAAGCTTTGATGAATAATCCCAAATACGACGTATATTTTTCTTTAGAATATGAAAAGAAAAGATATTTTATTTTTGATTTTACTTATAAAGCTCCAATTATCGAAAAATGGAAATCGGAAGGCTATAGATTTGTCGATTATAAAGAAGGTTTCGATATAGTAATAACTGGAGATACGATCAGAGACGCCCAAAAATACGGAAAAACTTTGTTGTGTTTTTTAAATCACGGCACTGGCATAAAAACTATATTTTATCGCAATCTCGCAAGATTTCCTAATCACCGTTATCAAATCTTTGTGGAAGGAAAACATCGCGTAAAATCGCTTTTAAATTCTCCCGCCTTAGGAAAAAACGAAGTTCATTTAATAGGACTTCCCAAACTTGATTGGTATTTTCAAGGAAGATATTCGGATAAAGAAAGCATATTAAGAAAATGGGGATTGGATCCTAAAAAGAAAACTGTTTTATTTGCTCCAACTTATAAACCAACTTGTTTATATGAAGTGAAAGACAATATTTTCGAACAAACTAAAGATTTTAACTTAATCGTTAAGCTGCATCCTTACAGCTGGATGGGAAAATACGCGCCTCATAAACAACATAGAATTTACGAACGAAGAGCAAAAAATATTCCCATGCGGTCTTGCTTCCTTTCGACGAATATAATATCGTTCCTTATTTTGCTGTCGCGGATACTCTTATTAGCGAAGCTTCCAGTACAGTTTTTGATTTCCTAGCTATAAGCAAAACAGGAATAATATACGATCTAGATTGCGATAATTTAAAACACAGCGACGGCATGCCTTTGTTGGAAATCGATAATCGAAAATTTCTTGAAGGAGCTTTTGTACATATAAATTCGCCAACGCAAATCTATTCTGCAATTGAAAAAGCTTTGAATCCAACTCAAGAAATGATTGAAGCCCAAAATAAGTATAGAGAAGAGCTTTTTTATATGCTTGATGGAAAAAGCGCCGATCGAATGATACAAGTTATGGAAAAATTATATTACGAAGGCGGTCACGAAAACGAGCCTTAATAATAAAAATAAAAAAATTTTAGTTTCTCAAATTATTAAAGATTAAAATGAAAACTGTAATTATTGCAGCTGGAATGGGAAGTCGCTTATGGTCTCAAAGCGACAAAATTCCCAAATGTCTCTTGCCATTGTATAACGGAACTATTCTTTCTAATATTATCGAAAGATTTAAACAAATCGGCATAAAAAAATTTGGACTGGTAGTCGGATATAAAAAAGAAATAATAATCGATTATTTAAAAGCAAATAATAATTTTGACGTTAATGTCGAATTTATTTACAACCCAGATTGGGAAAAAGCAAATGGAATTTCAGTTTACAAATCCAGAGAATTTGTAGATGGCGAGAGTTTTTTATTGTCAATGTCCGATCATATTGTTTCAGTTTCCGCTCTTCAAAAAATAAAAAACGCGGATGGAAATTGTAACTTTCTCCTTTGCGACAAAAGAATCGAAAAAATTTTCGACATCGACGACGCTACTAAAACTTTGACGGAGGAAGATAGAATAATTTCTATCGGAAAGGATTTGAAGAATTATAACGCTATTGATTGTGGAATGTTCAAACTAAACGAAAGTTTTTTTTATGCTATGGAAGAACAAATTGCCGTCGGAAAAGATTCGCTTAGCTCGGGAATTCAAAAATTAATTGAGCGCGATAATATGCGCGCGGTTTTTATGAGCGAAAGCGATTGCTGGATTGATGTCGATACTCCAGAAGCTTACGATTATATCTCTAAACATCAGATTTAATTTTCTAATCCTTTTTAAAGTTATGCGTTTTCCGGCGCGTAACTTTTTTATTAATTTTTTTGTCGCTTATATTATGCCTGAAAATATTTTAAGAGAATTTTTGATTGAATAGAGATTTATCTTTAAAAAAAATTAATCAGCGATATTTAGTTAAAATGCATTATTAAGCTATAAATAAAAATATTTTAATAAAATTTTGCAATATTAAATTTTTTTAGAGAAATAAAAAATATTTGGTAATAATATATAATTATTATCGGTTAAATATCAACTAAATCTAAAATCGAACTTCTTAATCAGATTAAAAAGACGTTGCAATGTGTCGTTAGCGATTTTTTTTCATTGTATAAATCGAAAAAAATTGCGAATATGCAATTCAAAAAAATTTTTTGTTAGTATGAGCAAAAAAGTATATATAGAAACTTACGGTTGTCAAATGAATTTAGCCGATACTGAAATAGTATTGGGAACGCTTAATAAAATAGATTACTCTCCAACAAATGATCCAAACGAGGCGGATTTAATATTAGTAAACACTTGTTCTGTTAGAGAAAACGCCGAGCAAAGAGTATTTGGAAGATTAAGCTTGTTAAAACGATACAAAAAAAATAATCCCAACGTCTTAATAGGCGTTTTAGGATGTATGGCGGAGCGATTGAAAAAAGATTTAATAGAAAAAGAAAAAGCGGTAGATTTAATAGTAGGTCCCGACGAATATAGAAATCTGCCGCAATACATAGAAGAAGCTCACAATGGCGGCAAAGGAATCGGCGTTAGATTGTCGCGAGTGGAAACTTACGAGGATATTATTCCCTATCGCGAAGAAGGAATATCCGCTTGGATTTCAATTATGCGCGGCTGCGATAAATTTTGCTCTTTCTGTATAGTTCCATTTACCCGCGGAAGAGAAAGAAGCAGAAAACTTGAATCAATAATAAACGAAATTAATTCGCTTTCTGAAAGAGGATTCAAAGAAGTTACTTTGCTTGGTCAAAACGTAAATTGTTATAAAGACGGCGAATATGATTTCGCCGATCTTCTGTCTGCTTGCGCAAAAGTAGATCCAGAAATGAGAATTAGATTTACGACTTCGCATCCTCAAGATATTTCTTTGAAATTACTAGAAACTATATCTTCTCATCATAACATTTGCAAATATTTGCATTTGCCAGTTCAATCAGGCTCAAATCGAATTCTTGAGCTGATGAATAGAAATTATACAATCGAACATTATTTAAATATTATAGAACAAGCAAAAAAATTAATTCCAAATCTAGCTCTTACTACGGACATAATTGTCGGTTTTCCAACGGAAACTTTCGAAGATCATATTATGACTATCGAAGTTATGCAAAAAGTTAGATACGACGGCGCGTATATGTTTATTTATTCTCCTCGCGAAGGAACTAAATCATACAAAATGAAAGATGACGCGCCTTATGAAATCAAAAATAAAAGACTTAACGAAATAATCGATTTGCAAAATAAAATTTCTTTAGAAATTAATTCGACGCTCGTTGGAAAAGAAGAAATTGTTTTAATAGAAGGAGATAGCAAAAAATCAGACAAATATTTCAGCGGCAAAACCGATTCTAATAAAGTTGTCGTTATGCCAAAAATTGAAGACGTAAAAATCGGCGAATACGTAAAAGTAAAAATCAATCGAGCGACAAGCGCCACTCTTTTCGGAGATATTGTAGAAAAAAAATTATCATTAAGTCAAACTTTGGCAAAAACCGCATAATGAGAAATATTATAATTTTTTTGTCGATTTTGTTATCGATCTCATTGGCTCAAGAAACCGACGTTTCAATTTATTTGAAACAAATTGAAAAAGGACAAATTGTAGAAGCTAATAAAGTTCGAGAAAAATTGTTGCAATCAAAACCGAACGATCCTTCAGTTATTTTTTTAGACGCGGTTCTAACAGTAGACGGAAATGAAGCATTTAAAAAGTATGAAAAAATTTATTCTCAATTTCCAAAATCAAAATATGCCGACGCCGCTCTTTATCGCGCTTATTGTTATAAATACTCTATTGGCTTATATATTGCCGCTTCTAAACTATACGAACAATTAAAAATCAAATATCCTAATTCGCCATATTTAAAAAATACATATGCGACAGCAATTCTATCGACTCAAGATGATATTCCTAAACAAAATTTATCTTTAACAATAGAAAAAGATTCTCTAAAAGAAATAACCCCTGAAAAAGACAATCCCCAACCAAAAGAAGAATTTAAATTTACGATTCAACTTGGCGCTTTTTTAAAAAAATCAAACGCAGAGAATCTTGCTAAAAAAATTAAAGAAAGCGGTTATGAAACATACTTTGGAAATAAAAGAGTGGCGGGAGCCGATTTGATTATAGTTTATTATGGAAAATTTAAAAGACGCGAAGAAGCCGTCGCTGCTCTCTCTCGCATAGAAAAAGATTTAAACATTGTAGGCAGAATTTCTGCTATTGAATAAAATGTCATTTACAATAAAGTTTATTGGCGTATCTGGCGGTATTCCTTCTAAAGATTTTTTCCATTCTTCTTTTATGCTAAATTATAGCAACTATAAAATTTTGTTCGACTGCGGCGAAGGCTCTACTAAAGCTTTATTAAAATACGACGAAAATCCAGCGGATATTGACGCTATTATAATTTCTCATTTTCATGCGGATCATTCAAATGGAATTTCCGGATTGCTAACTTATTTAAAAAATACGGATAGAAAAAAAGCATTAAAAATTATTGTTCATCATAAATCAAAAGAGTTTTTATTGCAAATCCTAAAAGCTAATTTGATTTTTTTTGAAAGATTTGACTTTAAAATTGAAATTATCGAATACGAATGGGTAAAAGATTTTTTTTTGTTTAACCAAGTTAAAATTAAATCTTTTAAAAATAATCATTTAGAAAAGTATCGAGCATTTTGTATTGAAGAAGACGCAAATATTTTTTCTTCTTCTTTTGTTTTTTTTATAGAGGGGACAAAAATAGCGGCTTCAGGAGACATTAATTCTATTGACGATTTACTTTTTCTTCAAGATGTTTCATGCGACATATTGATTTTAGAAAGCGCTCATATTAAAATAGACGATATCGTCGTATTAAAGAAACTTTATCCGCCCTTAAAGATTTTGCTTTATCATTATAATGAAAATTTTATAGAAAAGTTTAATGAATTAGAAATTATAAAAGATTCTATTGTCCTTGCAAAAGAAAATCTGATCCTTACATTTTGAAAAGAATAAAAAAAATTTTAAATTGAAACATTAAAAACAAGAATAAGGCAAACTATGACAAAATCTCAAATATGGATTGCGGTTTTTATAGGAATTTTCATCGTTCTATTTTTAATTAATCAAGCGACAGAAGAAGAAAAAATTTCCATAGCAGAATCTCAGATTGGACAAAATAAAAATCAAAACTCTGAAATTGTCAAATTGCTCGAAGATCAAAATTGTCTTGCTTGTCATGGTCAAAATTTAGAAGGAACTTCAATGGCTCCATCTCTTCAAAATTTAAAAGAATATTGGAAAAATGAAGAAGATTTGATCGCATATCTTGAAAATCCAGATAAGTTTATGAAAGAAGAAAGATTTATCGACTATAAAAAGAAATATAAAACTATTATGCCCCCTTACAATAATTTGTCTAAAGACAAACTAAAACAAATCGTTAATTATCTTTTAAGCAAATAAAAAAGCGCGAACTAAATTCGCGCTTTTTTATTCAAGCGGGGAAGAAACAAAAACTATTTTTGGCAAATATTTTTCTTTTCTTTTAAGTAAAATCTTTTTTTGTAAAACAAAATATATTAGAAAATAAAATGTAATCGATATAATTGATAAGATAAAAGCGTAAAGCTCTTTTAATTCGTTAAAAATATTTAAGCCGACAATAATAGATATTAAAAAAATAATTAATGGAACTCCGTAAATAAAAAAAACATATTTCAAAATATTAGTTCCTTCAATTTCAATCCTCACTTTATCGCCTGGTTTTACGCCAAAAGGATCGATAGCTTGAGCGATTTTATTTTCTAAATTTTGAGTAGAACAAAAAAGCTTGGCTTCGCAATGTTCGCATTCTGTTTGAGATGTAATAAAAACCGCAGCGATTCCGTTTTCAACGCTTTTTACAATTCCTTCTTCTTGAATTACTTCAAATCTTCCCATACTTTTTATGCCGCGTCAATTTTTTCAGTTTCTTTTTCTTTAATTTTTCCAATAAAATGAATAGCTTTAGTCGGACACTTTTCAAAGGGTATTTTCGAAGTATCAATTAAATCGTAATCTTTAATAAAAGCCAGATTGTTTTCCATAGCTATGGCGCCTTCTGACTTGCGAGCGCAAATGCCGCAACCAATGCAAGCCACAGAACAAACAGTTCGAGCTTTTTTAGGATCATCTTGATTTTTGCAGAATACGAAAACGTTTCTTTCTATTGGATGCATTTCAATAATATTTCTCGGACAAGCTTTTGCGCACATTCCGCAACCGACGCAAAGATCTTCAATAACTTCAGGCAAACCGTTGTCGTTCATATAAATGGCGTTAAACTGACAAGCTTCGACGCAATCCCCTCCTCCAAGGCATCCATATAAACATAATTTATCGCCTCCAGAAACTAAAGCCATAGTAGCGCATGATTGTGGACCTTCGTAAACCACGTTTTTTCGTCTAGCCTCTAAGTTGCCTCCTTTACATAAAACCCTAGCCACATAACGAGTGGCTTGACCTACTTCAACTCCAAGAATTTTGCCTATTTCGACAGCTAGATCAGCTCCGCCTACAAGACAGCCTTCAGGAGGAACTTTGCCTTCGACAACTTTAACTGCAAAATCATAACATCCCGCGCAACCGCAAGCTCCACAATTTGCATTAGGAATCATTTCATATATTTGTTGAACTTTAGGATTCTCTTCAACTTTTAATTTTTTATCGGCAAAAGCTAAAAATACAGCAAAAAATAAACCTAATCCGCCCATAGTTGCAAGCGCGAGCAATGCAATATTTCCGTCCATTGTTTACTCCTTTCTTTTGTTAGACGTTTAACATGCCGGCAAATCCCATAAATGCTAAAGCTAAAATGCCGGCTACGATTAAAGTAATTGGCGCGCCTTGAAAACATTTCGGAACATCGATTATTTCTAATTCTTCTCTTATTCCAGCCATTATAACTAAAGCTAAAGTGAATCCTACGCCAGCTCCTAAACCAAACACAATAGCTTTTATAAAGTCGTAACTTCTTAAATCAATCAACAAAGCTAAACCTAAGATTGCGCAATTTGTCGTAATTAGCGGCAAAAAAATTCCTAAAGCTCTGTATAAAGGTTGACTAAATTTCTTTATGAACATTTCTACAAATTGAACCATAGATGCTATAATAAGAATGAACGATATATATTTTAAAAATTCCATTCCGTATGGGATTAAAATATAGTTGTTTACAATCCAGCTTATGCTTGCAGCGATTAACATAACAAATGTAACCGCCAATCCCATCGAAATAGCGCTTGACAGTTTATTTGAAACTCCAATAAATGGACAAATTCCTAAAAAGTAAGCTAAAACAAAATTATTTACGACCGCAGCTGAAATGAATAATAATATTAAATCCATATTAACCCTCTGCCGCTATTATTCTTGTTTTTTTAGATTTATAATCTTCAATAACTTTTTTATCAGCTTCTCTTTTCTTTTTATCTTTAATAAAATTAAATAAACCAAGCAAAAAACCTAAAGTAAGAAAAGCTCCCGCTGGCAAAATCATAACAATCCAGGGCTCAAAAAAATCAGGCATAATTTTAACTTCAGCTAAAGTTCCATTGCCTAAAATTTCTCGTATCCCGCTAATTAACAATAACGCTCCCGTAAATCCTAATCCTGTTCCTAATGCGTCTAAAAAAGCTTTTATAGGATTATTTTTTGACGCAAAAGCTTCTTGTCTTCCCAATACAATACAATTAACAATTATTAATGGAATAAACGGCCCTAACTGTTTGCTCATGGCAGGGAATTGAGCTTTCATTATGTAATCTACTACTGTAACAAAAGAGGCAATAATTACAATATATGACGCAATCCTAACCTGATTAGGTACTAAATATCTAATTGATGAAATTATAATACTAGAAAAAATTAACACAAAACTTGTAGCTAATCCCATGGCTAAACCGTTATATAGAGCGGTTGTCACTGCAAGAGTTGGGCACATTCCTAAAAGAGATACAAATATAGGATTATTTTTCAAAGTTCCATTTTTGAATGTTTCCCATAAAGTTTCTTTCTTTGCCATAACTTTTCCTTTTATTTGCCTAAATTTGCTTTTAATTTATCTAAACCGTCGTTTAATATTGCGACTACAGATTTAGAAGATATAGTCGCGCCTGTCTTTGCGTATATTTCATTATCTTTTTTAGCAAAGCCTTCTTTAACCCATCCAATATTTGGATTTAACTTCAAATCTTTAAATTGAGAAGAATACCAATCTTTTGTAATTATATCTCCTAAACCGGGCGTTTCAGAATGATCAATAACTTTAATAGCTTTCATCTTGCTAAAATCTGGAGAAACTCCAGCTATAACAGTTATCTTTCCTTGAAATCCATTTCCAGTAATTATAAAAGCATATCCAATTAAGCTCTTATCTTCAGAGTAAACTTTAAAATATCTAAAATCTTTATCTTCTAATTTATCGAAATTTTTAGCGCCTTCGACAACCTCGAAAACTGAATTTTTTATTTCTAATTCTTTGTTCGCTTCTATTTTAGGAGCAGCCCATAAAAAAACTTGCGATAAAGCAAAAGCGGATAGCAAAGAAATCGAGGTTAAGACTATAGCCATTTTAATGTATAATTTCATTTTGTCGCTCCAAAAATTTTCGGAATTGTATATCTATTTATCAACGGAGTAAAAGCGTTCATTATTAAAATAGCATACATTACTCCTTCTGGCAGTCCTCCAAATATGCGAATCAAAACAACTAACAAAGCTATGCCAATTCCATAGATCCACATTCCTACGCTTGTTAAAGGAGAAGTCACCCAATCTGTCGCCATAAAGAAAGCGCCAAATAAAAATCCTCCGCTTAATAAATGATGCAAAGGGGAAGCATAATGAGAAGGATCGATCAACCAGAAAATTCCCGCAAACGTTAATAAACCTAAAATCATGGATAAAGGAATTCTCCAATTTGCTATCCCAAATATCAATAAAATTAATCCGCCTATTAAAATTGCCAAAGCTGAAGTTTCTCCGAGCGAGCCCCCCACATTTCCTAAAAACAGAGGTTTAATTAAGCTATGATATAATTCTGGATTTTTTTCTATTATTTTGTCAAATTTAAATGCTGACAAAACTGTTGCTCCAGTATTTGCATCTACGGCGTAATTTGGTTTCGTCCAGGTTGTTATAGCAACGGGAAAAGCTGCTTGTAAAAATGCTCTTCCTACCAAAGCTGGATTAAAAATATTAAAGCCCAATCCGCCAAAAACTTGTTTTCCAATTCCTATAGCCGCCACTGAACCTAAAGCGGCATAAACTAAAGGAAAATTAGGTGGCAAAATTAATCCTAAAAGCAAACCAGTCAAAAAAGCGCTTCCATCTTTGATCGTAATTTCTTTTTTTCTTAAAAACTGTATCAAATATTCGCTAATTATAGCGGTTAAAGATGTCGTAAGCAATAACGGCAATTGATTAAATCCAAAAAAAATTATTCCCGAAATTGCGCAAGGCAATAAGGATAAAACGACTATCCACATTGCTTTTTCCGTAGTAATTCCGCTCCTTAAATGCGGCGATGAAACTAATTTGTAATAATGTTTAATTTCCGTTTTGTTTTCTACAGTCGCTGACATATTCTATCATTTTTTTATTAAATTTATTTTTTTTCGCTCATAGCTCGTTCTCTTTGGAGCTGAAAAACTTTTTGTTTTCCTAATCTTATCCATTGAACTAAAGGAATATCCGCTGGACAGGTATAAGCGCAACTTCCACATTCCATACAAACTGTTATGCCATATCTTTCAGAGTCTTCATATCTTTTAAATTTAGTATATTGGGCTAATCTAGTAGGCATCAAATTTAACGGACAAACTTCGACGCATTTTCCGCATCGCAAACAATTTGTTTCTTCAGCTTCAATAATTTCTCTGCTCGAAAGGACTAAAATTCCTGAAGTAGCTTTCATAATTGGAGCGTTGAAATCATACTGAGCAACTCCCATCATTGGACCGCCGACTATTACTTGAGCAGCATCGTCTGTTACGCCGCCGCAATATTCTAAAACATCTTTTATAGGAGTTCCAACTCTTACAATTAAATTTTTCGGATTTTTTATTCCTCTTCCGCTAACAGTCAAATATGCATAAATTGAAGGCTCCCCTTTTGCGACAGCGTTGTATATTGAAACGGCAGTTCCAACATTTTGAACCAATATTCCAACGTCTAATGGAAGTTTACCAGGCGGAACTTCTTTGCCAGTTATGGCTTTGATCAGCATTTTTTCGGCGCCTTGGGGATATTTAGTTTTCAATTCGTAAACTTTTATATTTTCTATTTTATTGTCATTTAAATATTTATTTAATTTTTCTATCGCTTCAGGCTTATTATCTTCGATTCCAATCGCGCCTTCTTTTACATTTGCGGCTCGCATAATTAGTTTTAATCCTTCCACAACATCGACTGTATTTTCTAACATCAAACGATAATCTCTTGTCAGATAAGGCTCGCATTCGCATCCATTTAATAAAATAAGATCAATTTTTTTATCTTTGGGCGGCGTTAGTTTTACTGCCGTTGGAAACGACGCTCCGCCTTGGCCTACTATTCCAGCCTTTCTTACACGATCAACTATCTGTTCCGGCGTAGCTTCCTCTGGCTTGATCGATTCCATTAACTCAATTTCGTCTTTCTCGTTTGGATTAATTATGATTGATTCTTTAGGAAAACCACCGGGATTAGGCTCTACTGAAATTGAATTTACCGTTCCGCAAATCGAACTATGAATAGGAGCCGATACGAAACCGTCAGACTCGCCTATTAGTTGTCCAACTTTAACTTCATCCCCTTTTTTTACCAAAGGTTTTGAAGGTTTACCAATATGTTGCGATAATGGAAAAAGATATTTTTCAACTTTTGGCATTAATTCAAAAGGCAAATTCATCGTCAATTCTTTTGCTTCTGGCGGATGAATGCCGCCCTTAAATGTTTTCTTTTTCACTTTTTTTCCGCCTTTTATTTAACAAAAATTTAATTTACGCATTATGCCATTAGCGCGCCATTAGTATTAAGATAACTATATCTAATTTTTTTTAATTTTTTATTATTTTTATTTTTTTTTGCGCTTTATTGTGAAATTAAGAGCATCAATTTCCTATTTTTAATAAATTGTTTTTACGATTAAGAAGCAATATAAATTTGTTTTTCTCTATACTATATATCTTCAACTTTTTACTTCTAATATTTTGCATCTCAACAAAGATTTTTTTCTTGATATCTCATTTTATAAGTGTTGCTTTATATTAAATTTAATTGGTTGACAAATGAAATTACATAATTTTTTTTTCTCAACAAAAAAATTTTTATAAAACAATTTTCTCTAAAATAGATACAGTTGATAATATTAAATTTGTTTAATTTAAAATAATTTTTTGAAAACAAAGATTTTAAAGTTTATTAAAAAAATTGAAAACTAAAAAAGTATGGAACTTATATAACATAGAAATTTAGAAATGCAGCTAAATGAAATGCAAAAATATTTGAAATGAAAAAAATATTTATTAATTCAAGATATTATCTCTAAATATTATCGGCCTTTATATCAAACATCTGTTTAAAAATATATTTAACGATAAATTTAACTTCTCCAATCTATCATTTTTCTTAATTATTAATTGGAAAAATTCGCTTTAATATTAATTCGCTTTTTCATATGATTATAACAAATTCATGCGATTATAACAAAAAAGTTATAAATATCTCAAATCCTAAGCATATTTTGAAAAAATTTTATTTATTTTCTAAAACGCATAAAATTATGCAATTTAATTTTTTAAAAATTCAAAATCGCTTATTTCTTTTTCAACTTCGCTGGTTATTTTTTGAATAAATTTAATCTTTGAAACATTTAATTCCGATGAAATTAAGTTTGGCTTATAAAATTTTTTAAACATTCCATACATAGAAGCAGAATAATAATAGTTTTTTTCATAAAAATGTTTAGCCGCTTCAAAATCACCGTCAAATTTTAAATCTTTAGATACTACTAGAAAACCCTTGATTTGTAATTCGTAAAGAGAAAGGATTTTCGTTTGTTTTTCTACATCCGTTACTTCAATTTCATTATTGTTCATTAATACTATAGCATACTTGCTGTCGTATGTTATAATAAAATCTTCAATATTATAAATGGAAGAATAAATTTTTGAAAATTTATCTTCAGCATCTAAATTTATTCTGTAAATAGCGTTCTTTTCGTCTAAATAAAAGACTGAAGAATTATTTATTGAAAAAACGACTTTTCGAATTTCGTTTGAATTTAAAGGAATTTGTTTAATAACACATTTTGAATTTATATCGCAAACCATTAAATATAAATTATTTTCTAAAGCAAGGTATTGACCGTCGGACGAGAAAGCAAAATTTTTACAATAAGGAAAATCAAATCTTAAGGAATCTAATTGTTCTCCGCTTAAATTGAATATGTACAAAATAATATCTTTCGATAAAATATATATTCTATCTGAGAAAACTCCAATATCTTCAATATCGTTGATATTTAATTTTTTTGATAAATTAATTTTCTGCAAAATTCCTGATTTCACTTTTAATTGATAGATTAAACCATAAAAATCTTCAATCAAAACAACGTCTCCAATTTGAGACGCAAATATTCTTCGAGGATATATATCTAATTTTGAAGCTATAATATTTTTTTTTGATAAAACGTCGACAATTCGCAAGTTTCCGTTTTCGTCTAAAGCATAAACATTTTTGCCGCTGTTGTCTGACCATACAAAATTAATTTTTTTTAAGTTTAAATTAACTTTCTTATATGGAATTAAACTTTCGAATTCCCAAACTTTTGTTTTGCCATTTCCAGAAGAAGCGGCTATATATTTCATATCTGGAGAAAATTTGACGGCAAAAATTTCGTCGTTATGTCCATAAAATTCTTTTAATATTTCGCCGTTAGAAGCGAGCCAAACTTTCACTATTTTATCAGAACTTGCAGTTGCGACATATCTGTCGTCAGAGCTGACATCTAAATAATTGACATAACCAGAGTGTTTATCGAAAACAACAATCGGTTTTCTTTTTCCAATTTCCCACACTTTAGCCGTATTGTCTTGGCTTGCTGAAACAAATCTTTTACCATCTGAAAAAAATTTTATTTTAGTAATTACGCTTAGATGAGCTTCAAATTTTTTTATTATGCTTGCAGTTTTCGTATCCCATAAAATGATCTGTTTATCGCCTCCCCCCGAAGCTATTATCTTTGAATCTGGGCTAAAAGCTGCAGTTCTTACCTCGTCAGTATGTCCAATATATTGATTGATTTGACGAGCTCTTTCAATTTCCCATAGAATTATTTTTTTATCTTTTGACGCTGATAAAAGATTTTCTCCCGATTGATCGAATTGCAAGCTTGTTATTTGATCGCTATGACCTGATAAGACTTTGACGACTTTGTTAGCTATATAATCATATAATACAATGTTGCCATCGACCAATCCATAAGCCGCAATACTTTTATGAGGATGAAAAACGACAGCATAAATATTTGAAGTAAAATTATTGATAATACGAAATACTGATTTTGACTCTAAATTATACAAATATGATTTTTTATCATAGCCAGCGTCTAATAACAATTTCGAATCATTCGAAAAGTCAAGAGCTTTAACAGAACCAGAATGAAAATCAAAATTGCAAATCTCTAAGAGATCGTTTACATTCCAAAATTTAATTATTCCATCGTCGTCGGCCGTTGCAAGCGTCAATTCTTTAGGATGAATTGCGACACAATTAATGGCGTTTTTATGTCCTTTAAATTCTTTTAATAATACGCCGTTGGTAGCGTCAAAAACTCTAACAACGCTATCTAATCCAACTGTCGCAATAAATTTGTCGTTTTTGGCAAATATTGCATATTGCAGAGGTTTATTCGAAACTTTTACTTTTAACGTTTGTTCTTTTTTTGCAATATCCCATATTTTAAAAACTCCGTCGTTTGAAGAACTGACAAAAAAACGAGAATTTGACGAAAAATTTAACGATGTAATTTTAGCTTCGTTTCTCCGAAATGCGACAATTTCTTGTCCATTTAAGAAATCGTAAACTTTAATTGTTTTATCGTCGGAACCTGTAAGAATATATTTCATATCGGAGCTTATTACAGCGACATTTATGCCATAAGTATGCCCGGCAAAAATTTTTGTTACATTTCCAGACGAAACATCCCATAACCTCGCAGTTTTGTCTCCGCTTGCCGTTATGACATATTTTTCATTTGAAGAAAATTCGGCATATTTAACATATTGCTCATGCCCCTTAAGTTCTCTTATTTTTTTTCCGCTTGGAAATTCCCAAATTATCGCTAATTGATCTTCTCCGGCTGTAACTAAATATTTTCCGCTCGGACTGAATTTTATAGAATGTATTATTCCGTTATGCCCAATTAATTCATTAATTGTAGAGTAATCTTTTAACGAGATTACTAAAGCTTTCTTTCCCTTTCCCGCTATTGCAAGATAATTTCCGTCTTGAGAATAATCGATAAAATTGACATACCCGTCAAAAGAAGAATACTCTGAAAAACTAAAATCTTTTCTTAAATCTACAATTCTTAAATTTCCTCTCGAATCGAAAACATTTAAATAACCGTCGTTTGAACTTAGCAAAATTTTAAATATTTCCGCCTTTTGATCTACAAAATAAATTTCTTTCTTAAAAAAAAAGAATTTTAAAAATAACGACAATGAAAAAGCGAAAATAAAAATAAAAACAAAGAGCGTATATTTTTTCATGCCTTTAGCTAAATTTTTTTAAGAAATTTATGATATTAAATATATAAAAATATTAATTACAACTCAAATTAACGCAATTAATAATTCAAATTTTTTATTTGATTTTTAAGTTAAACAAATTTAATTTTCTCGCTTTATAAAAA
>Ga0068706_1000239_pt1 | contig 27831 bp, 29 predicted proteins | sample YNPMSBMetaG_FD_65632 | JGI IMG/M metagenome (GOLD analysis project Ga0068706, IMG submission 65632) | Anoxygenic and chlorotrophic microbial mat microbial communities from Yellowstone National Park, USA - YNP MS-B MetaG | ecosystem: Environmental > Aquatic > Thermal springs > Hot (42-90C) >...
TTGAATCGGTCAAAACTCTCCATGTCATAGGGTTTGGAATCAAAAAACGCCACCTTAAATTTTGCCATATCTACTCCTTATCTTATCTGAAATTTTCGTCGTCAAGCAGTCGCTTCTCTCCTGTGAGTTTCTGAATGTCTGTGATGTCGCGGGTTACTTCTAAAGTGCCAAGGTAGTTTCCTTGAGCATCCCGTACGGGGAAGTACTCGATCATTACCTTTCGCCCCTGCAAATCAATCCAGAAACGAGCCTCATTTCGAGAGCCGTTTTTGAAGCCCTCAAGAATGGCCTCTACGAAGTGAAGACTCTTGGGCGGATGGCAATTCTGCACCTTTCGGTTGAGATCCATCTTCGTTCGCGGGAAGATTCTTCCACCGCGTGGTGTGTTAAAAAGCTTCACCCTATCCTCTGCATCAACAAAGGATATATCCACAGGGAGAGCGTCCATGATAGCCTCAATGGTTTGGATGTTGAGTTCTGAAAGATTCATTTCTTTCCTCCTTTTCTTTTATCAACAGAAATAGTTTAGCCATTTCTGTCTGAAATATCAAAAAAACCAATCTCTTCTGTTGCTTCTTTGACATTTAACCACTCTTGTTGTGAAAGTGTGTCTAATGCCACCTTATAGAGGATGTTTTGTTCCTTCTGGGTGTGCATGAGAAATTTTTCGTAGAGTTTCATAGCGAGGCTATACATCTGATTAACCCAGAGGGGAAAATCCATGGTGACATTTTGTTCAAAGAGCTTGAGGAGTGCTTTTTTGTCCTGTCGCATCTCTGTGTGTTCCTGCCACATGATGGCAGGGGGTTTTTCAATTCCGTGCTTTTCAAGAGCGGGAAAGAGGGCACTTTCTTGTCGGATGTTGTGGTTTTCAACCTCCATAAGTTTGTCAAGAAGAGCCTTGAGAGGGGGAAGCATATCCCTTACCTCATCCCAACTATCCTTTTCTGCGATTCGTTTGATGGTTTCTCGAACCTGGTCCATGAGATTCAAAATGAAGCGATGATCCTCTTGAAACCGTGCAATGGGATGATCGGGGGGAACGGAGAGATCAGGGTTTTGCACCTTTTCACGGAAGAGTTCAAGATGAATGTCACAAACAGAGAGAAATTCGTTCATACTCATTCCTTCATTGGCCAAATCCTGTTCAGCAAGGGCAATAATGAGAGGGTTTGTGCGATCCAGGATTTCTTTGAAACGCTGGCGCATCTCCTGAAGGGCGGCACTCTCTGTTTCCTTTTTGATCTCTTTCATCATGGTCTTGAGTTTTTCTTTGAGTTCGATTTGATCGGGGGAGAGGGTGATATCAGGCATTGTTTTCCTCCTTTCGATAGAATCCTATGAGATACCAATTTTCCTGTTTTTCGTAGTAACTTTCAAAACCTTGGCTTGCAAGATAGGAGAGAAGGGGGAAGGGAACAAAGTTTTGCATTACGAAAAGAACTTCTCCTTTTTTTAGTGAAGAAGCCTTGGATGGAATCTCGTTAAAGGGATGGGGAATATCACGGACATCCATTATGGGAGAGGTTTCTTTTCTCTTCCACCATGATGGGGGTGGTGTGTTTTGCTCTGTTGTGAGCACAATACCGGGAGAATTGGTTTCTTTCTCTCTTTGGAGATACTCTTCCCCCAGTCCAATGGCATCATTTAGCTGGTAGAGCATTTCACGGAGGTAGATTCCAACCATCTGAGCGGCTTTTTGCACGGTGGTGAATCGTGCCACTGTTTCAAAGAGGACAGGGTTGTTGAGTCTCTCGTAGCGAGGGGAGAGCTCAAGGAGTCTTTTTTTTATTTCTGGGTAGCGTGAAACAATGTCGTAGATAGTGTCTTCTGCAGTGATGAGACGCTTTTCCATACCTATTCTCCTTTCAAATATCATATAAAAATAGTATACTTTTCTCTCCTGGAAAAGTCAAGTATTTTAGTAGGTTTTTGAAAGAAAGAATGATTTTTTTATATAACAAGAGGAAACATGTGAAAGTGAAAATGTGGGTGGGATATGAGTCTTTTCTCACAAGGATTTGCATTTTTTTGGAGAAGTGTCTATAATAGGCGTGAGGAAATCCAAAGAGAGAAAGGAGGAAAGAAATGAAGCAAATGGCAGGAGTGTTTTTTGTTTTGGTTCTTTTTGCTTGTGGGCCTTCGCTATCGGTGAAGGATCTTCCACCGGATAGAAATGAGCTTGGCTATCAGCCCGAGGCTCGTAAGGTAGTGATCTATCAGATGATGACGAGGCTTTTTGCCAATACCAATACCAACCGTATTTTTTACGGGAGTAAGGAAGAGAATGGTGTGGGCAAATTCAATGATATTACGGATACGGCACTCAAGGCTCTTAAGGAACTGGGGGTGGATTATGTGTGGTATACTGGGGTGATTGCCCATGCCTCGATGGAGGATTTTACAAAGTATGGGATTCCTGTTGATGATCCCGATGTGGTGAAGGGAATCGCTGGTTCTCCGTATGCTATTCGGGATTACTACGATGTGGATCCGGTTTTGGCTGTGAATGTGGCAAAACGACTGGATGAGTTTCGTGCTCTTGTGAATCGAACGCACAACAACGGACTCAAGGTGATCATTGATTTTGTTCCCAATCATGTTGCTCGAGGGTATCGATCGATTATGAAGCCAAAGGGGGTGAAGGATCTTGGTGAAGGCGATAATACCAATGTTGCCTTTGATCCCAACAATAATTTCTACTATCTCCCTGGCACAGCGTTTGAGGTTCCGGCTGGTTATGACCCCGCTGGCAAGGAGAAAAAACTTCCGGGGGAGGATGGTAAATTTGCTGAGGTCCCTGCCAAGGCAACGGGAAATGATGTGTTTAATCATAAGCCCTCGATGGGGGATTGGTTTGAAACGGTGAAGCTGAATTATGGTGTGGATATTAAGAATAAGCGAAAAACATATTTTGTCCCAACGCCCAATACGTGGATAAAGATGCGGGATATTCTTCTCTATTGGGCAGCGATGGGAGTGGATGGATTTCGTTGTGATATGGCAGAGATGGTTCCCGTTGAGTTCTGGGGATGGGCTATTCCACAGGTGAAGGAGAAGTATCCCCATGTGATCTTTATTGCTGAAATTTATAATCCCTCTGCTTACAAGAAGTATCTTACCGAAGGCAAGTTCGACTACCTCTACGACAAGGTGGGGCTTTATGATTCTGTGAAGCCGTTTATGAAAAAGAAGCCAAACTACGACAGAAAGGCTTTTTACTATGCTTGGCTTAAGGTAAAGGATTTCTCTGATCATATGCTTGCCTTTCTTGAGAATCATGATGAGGAGAGAATTGCTTCCAAAAATTTTGCTGCTGATTATTGGATGGGTGTCCCCGGTATGACGGTGGTAGCGAGTGTGTATGCTGGGCCTGTCATGGTCTATTTCGGGCAGGAGGTTGGAGAACCAGCTGCTGGGAAAGAGGGGTTTGGTGGTGATGATGGGCGAACAACCATTTTTGACTATTGGGGTGTGCCAGAGCACCAGAAGTGGGTGAACAATGGCAAATTTGATGGGGGACAGCTTTCTGAGGATCAGAAGCGTTTGAGGGATTTTTACCAAAGGCTTTTGTTGACGGTGAAATCGTATCCTGTCCTTGCAGGGGGAAAGATGTATGATCTTGCTTTTGCGAATGAGCCGGTGCAGGTCAAGGATAATGTTATCTCACAGAGTGAGGGATTTGCCGATGGTATTCTTGCCTATGCTCGCTACATGGATGGGAAAATGGTCGTGGTTGTTGCAAACTTCATGCGAGAACCACAGAAGTTTTTCTTGAAGCTCCCTGAGACACTCTGGGTGGCAGCAAAACTCAAACCATCGGGCCAGTACCGATTGCACGATTTGCTGGGTTTGCAGCCGGATGTGGTGTTTGAAGCGGGGAAGGTGACCAATAGGCTGGATCCAAAATCGGGTGTTTTTCTTCAGTTGCCTGCCGTTTCAGCAGCTCTCTATGAGGTTCAGATGGTGAAGTAAAAGAGGTAAATGCGGGGTGGGGTTTCCTGCCCTGCATTTATCTTTTTTGGGTCGGGGTGCCGATAATCCTTGGTAAGGGAAAGGTGGATATGTCTTTGGAAGGCATGCTTTTTCGTAAGGCGCTTGTGGCGTGGGGAGTGGTTGTTGTTTTTGTTGGTTTTGTGTTGTTCTTTATTTCGGATGTGGGTATGCGTTCCCCCAGTGAGGCGGAAGCGAGGGTGATCTTTGAAAAGTTTCAAAGTGATGTGATACAACACCTGAGAGAGGAGCATGCATCGTGGTATTCTCAAGAGGGAAGTCTTGAAAAGGGAACTGGTCTTGGTGTTTCTCCTGATCTGCTTCGGGTGTTTTTTGAGTCGAAGAGTGGGCTTTTTTGGGTGGATGGGCGACCTTATCTCTATGAGAAGGACAATAATCGTGTTGTGGTGATGGATCTCCAAGCTATCTATAATGCGGTGAGGTATCCCTCTTGGAATTTTTTCTTCCTTGAAAAGAACACGATGATGGTTGCCTATTTGGGAAAACAGGAGTTTGTTTTTAAGGGGCTTGAGGAGTTTGTTCGTGCCCATGAGGAGGCTATCTTTCTTTCTCAGGATACGGTGGCTATTCGCAAGGGAGTGTATTTCTGGCTGAGTCGGATGGTGGCGCCGAATGTGATCTTAGTCGGGGTGCGTGATTACTCTCAGTGGATTGCCTTCGGAATGAGAATGGTGTATGTTATTGCAGCGGGTTTTTTGCTCTTGCTTGTGATTTTTTTGGGGCTGCAAATGAGTTTTTGGCGTCAGTGGAAAAAAGCGTGGAAGGAAGTGATGACGGGTGTGAAGCGTTTTGAGAAGCAAGATTATCATTATCGTATCCTTTTGGAAAAGGATGCTCCTCTTGAGGTGAATCAGATGGCAGCGGCTTTTAATAATCTTGCAGAGACACTTGAGGCGAGTTATTATGCCAACGACAAGCTTTTTCAGCAGCTGCGCTACAACTACTACCACGATAAACTCACAGGGCTTCCCAATGGGAACAAGTTTTTGGAGGATTTCAATAGCTTTGAGCATCCCAACTTTATGCTTTTTGATATTCAGGATTTCAGTGAGTGGAATATGTATTTTGGGAGTCAGATGGGGGATCGGGTCTTGGCACAAACAGCCCAAAGGCTTTCGAGTTTCTCTCTCTATCCAAAAACTTCGATTTACAAACTTTGGGCGGATAGATTTCTTTTGGTGATTGATCAGGAGATGGAAAGACGAGAACTGGAGGTTATTGCCACCTATTTTCTGGAAAATCTCTCCAATCTTTCCTATGAGGTGGGGGGAGAGGAAGTTTATCTCACCTTTGTGGCGGGTATTCTTGGCTCCAGTTTTCTCTCTACCGGTGTTGAGGGGAATGCTGTGCTTACCTCGCTGGCAGGCCTTCTGAAGAAGGCAAAGGGAATGAAAACCTACTTTTTTATCGCCGAGGATATTCAGTCGATTGCGCATCAAACGGAACAAAACCTTCAAACTCTTGGCAAGGTTCGAGACGCTATTCAGCATTCTCATTTGGTCAATTTTTATCAGCCGATTATCAATAACCAAACCAAAAAAATAGAAAAATATGAGGCCTTGGTACGAATTCAGCTTCCTTCTGGGAAGATGATACCGCCCCTTGTGTTTCTTTCTCTTGCTAAACAGGCAAAGCTGTATTCATTTATTTCTCGTGCGGTAGTCCATCATGCTCTGGAGCATTTTCGGTATCTCCCCTATGAGGTGTCGATCAACTTTTCACCAGAGGATCTCTTTGATAAAAAACTTCAGCATTTTTTGATTACAGCTTTTTCGGCTTTTAAGGATCCTTCTCGGATTGTGCTTGAGATTACGGAGACAGAGAGTATTGAAAATTACGAGGCATTGAAAGATGCTCTTGAGCCATTTCTTGCCTTGGGTTGTCGTCTTGCTATAGATGATTTTGGATCAGGGTATTCGGATTTCTATCACATCTTTTCTCTGAAACCGCATTATATCAAGGTAGACGGTTCTTTCATTAAAAATATTGATAAGGATGAGACTTCTTATGCACTGGTGAAATCTATCTGTCAGTTTGCTCGTGAATTGGGGGCAAAGACGGTGGCTGAGTTTGTGCATAATGAAGTGGTGTGGAAAAAGGTGGTGGAGTTGGGGATAGATTATTCACAGGGATTTTATTTCAGTCCACCACAACCGTATGATAAACTGTTTGGGGAGAGGGAAAAGCATGGAGAATAACATCATTGAGATACTTTCGCAGAGTTTTCAAAGTGTGAATCGTGTTGGGACTTTGGTGGGATTTTTGGTGGCGTTTATCCTGAGTGGGCTTGTTTTTCTCTGGCTGAGGGATCTTTTGATGCGCTACAAGAAGACAGTGATAGAGATTCCCCTGGTAAAGAGGGTGTATTCTCCACTTACCGTCAAACCAAAGCTTGATCCCTTGCTCTATGAGAAGATTCAGGATTTGATTACTGATTTTAAAAAGGTGGAAAAGTCTGCTCAGGCTGTTCCAGCCTATGTGCTGGAGAGGTACAGTGAATTTTTTCTCCACTCTCTCAAGCGTCTTGAGGGGAAAAAGCATTCGCGTGCTCTTCGAGTTGCCTACCCTATTTTGGTCGGGTATCAGGTGGAGTGTGAGGTTTTTAAAAACGATCGATTGTTTATTTTTGAGACGGAGGTGCTTCAGCGGAGTGGTGGGACGCTTGTTCTTCGCAATATTTCTACTCTGCAGTTTGTTCTTGAGAAGGGTGATGAGATGGTTGTGGCTTATACGGTGGAACGATACCACTTTCGGGGGAGGGTGAGGGTGCTGCAGGTGCTTGAGGATGAGAGTTTTGTGATTTCACAGCCAAAGGAGGTGTATCTCTCGGCGGAAAGACGATACGAGAGGCTTCCCTTTGGGATTGTGGCTATGCTACGGGATATTCGAGAGAAGACATCAAAGAAGATTCTTCTCATGGATCTGAGTTGGGAGGGATGTCGGGTGCGGTGTTCTCGTTTGGATAAACGGGTGGTGTATTATCTCTATCTGCCTGTTGCTCCTGAGCGGATGCTTCAGATGGAGTGTGTTGTGGGGCGTGAATTGTTGCGTGAGGGGGAGGAGTATGTGTATAGTTTGCAGTTTCTCTATCTTTCGTATGAAGCTCGTCAGGAATTGATGCGTGTGCTGAAAGAGAAGGCTCTGGAGATTAAGCTTGCTTCTACCTATCCTGTGGGTTCTTCGGGGGAAAAGCAGTAGGGGTATGAGGGTTTTTCATCGTTATCTTTTGCCCGCTTTTGAGGAGGGAAGAGGGAGGCTTTTCTGGATTGTTGGGAGCTTTCCTTCTGTTTTGATTCATGAACAGGTGAATGGGCTCGACGAGGAGCGGGATGTAGATTACTTTTATGGAGCGTATCGGAACCGCTTTTGGAAGACGATGGCGGGGATTGTTTCAAAGCGTGGCGGAGGACAGTGCGATCTTGTCTATGGTTTTTATAATGTTGGGGCTGTTTTGCAACGGAGGGAGATTCTCTCTTTTTTGGGTTTGGGGATTACTGACATCTATGCTGAAGTGGAGACAGAGGGCAAGGCTTCGGATCAACATCTCTCTGTGTTGGCATGGAATCCCTATCTGCGGGATGTTCTCTCTTCTCCTACACGGGTTGTCTTGGCAACGAGTCGTCTTGTGGAACGAGAATTGAGGCATTGTGCGCAGCAATGGGGAAGTGGTGTGCGTGTTGTGGCGCTTCCTTCTCCCAGTCCGCGTTCCCTATTGGCTGGATATAGCGATGAGGGTCTTTTAGTGGCCTATGAGAGGGTTTTTGTTGATGCGGGGATTCTTTCATAAAAAAGGTTGCCCTTTCGGGCAACCATGGTGGAAGAAATTCGAGAGAGGAGAAGACTACGCAAAGTAGTATCTCAGGTGAGGATTTTTCTTACGAAAGCTTGCGAGAATACGATTTTCTCGCTGGCGAACTCCTTCAGCCGTCATGCCGAGGCTTTCAGCGATGGTGGCAAGGGTGTTGGTTGTTGAGGAGTCAAAACCATAACGCATTTTGATCAGGGTTTTGTTTTCCTCGTCGAGTTCATTGAAGAGGGTTTGGATATCTTCGATGAGGTTTTGGCGTTCTATTTCGTTCTCAATATCGAAGTTGTCGGCAATCTCTTCCAGAGAGGGGAGGGGGTGGTCATGGTTCTGGGGGATACAAAACGAGAGTTCTTCACTCGCCTCAAAGGGTTTGACGTTGAGGCAGGCAACGATTTCGTTGACAGTGGGGAAGCGTGAGTGGAGTGAGAAATAGTTTTCTATGAAGGAGCGAATGTGTTTTTTCTTTTCTTGGGTACGGATGGAGATGGTTTCCGTATGACTCTCTGATGCAAGGTGGCGGAGAATACTTTGCCTAATCCAGAAGGAGGCATAGCTTGCGAAACGGATATTTTTTCGGTAATCGAATTTTTCTGCAGCATGCATGAGCCCGAGATTGCCGTTTTGAATGATGTCCATGAGCGGCACACGTCCTTTGTAGAAGGAAAGGGCAATCTTTACTACCAGCCGCAGGTTGCACTCGATGAGGTTTTTTTTGGCATTGTTGTCACCTTTTTCAATTCTCTGGGCTAATTCCTTCTCTTGCTCTGGTGTTAATAGAGGATACCGTCGAATTTCTTTGAGATATTGGCGGGGAATGGAAAACTCTTTCATATTTACCTCCGTCGTAGTATTGGCAAGACTCGTGCCAATGGAGGAATATTTTTTATTTTGTTGTGATGCAATGAAATAGAAAAATGGTTGCAATGCAATGGGGGGTCTTGTATACTTTTGTATACTAAATCAAAAACAGTGAGCACAAAAGTATACAAAATGAATATTTGTATACAAAAGTATACAGGCTTAAAAATGGAGGAAATAATCGCGTTTGGGGTTTCTTAAGGCGGCAAAGATCTGTTCTGAAGGGTGAGGGGTAAGGGTTTTAAATTGGGAGAGGAGTTCTTTTGTGTGTGTTTTTCCTTTTCCAGAGGGGCGAGATGGTCGAAGGACAGGAAGGGCTTGTTCGAGGCAGTAGGTTTCGAGGCGAGATGGAGAGAGATAGGCAAGGGGACGGATGATGCGGATGTTGTGGTGAGTGAGGGGGTAATGGGGAAGGGGAATGTGCCAGCGTTGGTGGTAGAAGAGGGCAGAAAGCCCACTCGTGACGATGTCCTCCATACAGTCGCCGAGAACGAGGGTGGTAGAAGGTGGGCAGCTGTGGATGAGGCTCTGGAGGATGGCTTTGCGGGGGTTAGTATGGTAGAGGTGATGTCCCTTTGGAGGGAGGGAAATAATGGTGAGGGGAGGGAGGGAAAGGTTCAGGGAAAGACTGGCATACCATTTTTGGACGGAGGTTTCGTCTTCGTCAGGGGTGAGGATATGAATGGGGTGAAGTTCATAGTCAATAGGAACAAAGTTGAGTCGTTTGAAGAGAAAAAGAAGGGCACAGAGGCTTTTGGGGGCGGTGGAGATGCCAACCCATAGCTGGTCGTTATCGTGAATCATATGGTAGTCTTGGATGGCTTGCCCTATTATCTTGAGGAGGTTTTTTTCTTTCATGTGAGATCCTCAAGGGAAGAAACCCATCGGAAGGAAGGGGATGGGTGGTAGATGTCTATTTCGTATCCCATCATGGGTTCGTTTTCGCTGAAGTAAGTGGAGAGATTGTAGTAGATGCGGCGGAGTCGGTAGAGGATGAGGTTGGAATCTCTTAGAGAGGGGGGATTGGTATCGAGGAGGTTTTTGAGTGCCTGAAGAACACCACGATGGGCGCTGTTAATGACAATATCTTCGAGGGAAAGAAGTTCGTTCACCCTTTGTTGGATGATGATGGAAAGAAAGAGGTTACTCCACTCTTCTGAGAGGAGGAAGGAGGTTTCTACCATGAGATCCCATGTGGAGGAATCGTACTGGAGGAGTGGTTGGATGGTCTTTTTTTTGGTGCACCAAAGGATAAGTTCTCTTACTTCGCTTATGAAAAGTTTGAGGTTGTCTCTGTTGGGGGAAAGAGTGGGCGGTGTGTTCATTGGTCACTCCTTTTGTATTTCAAACATGATAACGGTGATGTCGTCTTGGTGGATATGCTCATGGTGTTTGCTGCTGTAGAAGTCTTCGACTTTTTTGGCGAGGGTATCTCTGATGGCGGTAAGGGTTTTGTTGCGGTTTTCGAGAATGATGTTGTTCATGTAGGTATTGTAAATGGAAAGGAGGTCGTCGATTCCATCGGTGTAGATGATGATACGGTCTTCGGGTTCGAGGGTGACTTCTTTGTACTGATAGGCAAAATGAGTCTGGAATCCTGCTGGTGGGGATTTTTCAATCCCGAGAAATTGAATTGACTCGTTTCTTCTGAGGTGAATGGTGAAGGGCATTCCACCGCTTGAGTAGAGGAAGTTTCCGTTTTCGAGGGAGAGAACAGCCATGTAGGCAGTAACGAAAGCCATGCTGTACATTTCGAGATTTGTGAGTCGTTCGTTAAGCATTTCGAGGAATCTGTTGGGATAGAGGTCGGTTTGGTTGTGGATGGAATTGCGGAAGCTAGTGTATACATCCTTTACGAGGACGGTGAGCATGGCAGCGGAAATACCATGCCCTGCAACATCGGCAACAAGAATGAGATGGTAGGGTTTGCCATTGACAGTGATTTCTTCGACATAGTAGAAGTCACCACCAAACTCTTCACAGGGGCGAAAGAGATGTTGATAACACACTTTCTTGCATGAGGGGAGTGTGGAGGGGAGGAGTTCATATTGGAGGGTTCGGGCTGCATTGAGGTCATCAATCATCTGTTTGGTAATGGTTTTGAGTTTTTCTTCGTGGAGTTTTATGTCAGTGATGTCTACGAAGGAGATGATGCTGCTGTCATAGATGTCATCGAAAATGACGGGGAAGGTGCGGATATTGTACCACCGCTTTCCGAGTTTGACTTCGGGATGTAATTGGAAGGATTTGGTTGTGATGCTTTCTTCGAGGAGTTGATTGAGAATGGTTTGTGTCTCTGGTGGAAAGAGGGTAGTAAAATCAAAACCAATGATGGGCATATCCTTCTGGCAGAGTTGTTGGGCTGCTTGATTGCTGCGGATGATGTGTTTGTCAGAAGAAATTTGAAAGATAGCATCCCGAGAATGATTGAAAAGGCTATTGGCAACGGCGGAGAGGCGCTTCATGTTTTGAATGAGGATTTCATCGTTGGTTATGTCGTGAAGGAGGATGTAGAGTCCCATGAAGTCATCTTCGAGGGTAATGGCTTTGATAAAGGCTTGTGTTCGGATGCGTTTGTCAGGGGCGAGGGAAGAGATGAGGGAGAGATGGGTTTTTGTTTCGCTTACGGTCTGGATCTTGGAGAGGATATTTGTGAAATGGTCGAGGGATTCGTTGTCGATGAAGGAGAGGAAACTTTTGTTGGTGATCTCATTTTCATTGGAAAGGCCCAAGAGGAAGAGAGCCCCCTGATTGGTATAGGTGATGTGGCAGTTGGTATCGGTGACGATGACGGCGTAGTCTTTGATGTAGTTGATGGTGATGTTTTTGAAGTTCATGGTGTATTCGCGCATAATGAGAAAGAGATGCTTGAGGAAGTCATGGAGTTTGGAGGCGTTTAGTTTGAGGTACTTGAGAGCGCGGAGGTATTGGAGGGGGGAAAAATAGAAAAAGACGATGAATCCGAGTGGTTTTTTGTTGTTGTTATCGCGAACGGGGATGATGATGGTTTTGAATGCTTTGCGGCGGAAATAGAGGGTATAGTAGTTTTCGCTTAAGATGCCGTGGCTGAGTTCGTTGCCGAGGATGGCCGGTTTTTCTTGAAGGGCGAGGTTGTGGCGGAGAAGGTTTTTCCATTTTGGGTGGGGCATATGTTGGTGCTTGAGGAGGAATTTTTCTCGGGCACGGATATAGAGGAGAATATCGGATGAAAAAAATGCCTTGCCAAGCTTTTGGGCGAGAATCTGATAGAGTTCGTGTTCGGCATAGGTGGCACGGCTTTCGATGCGGAGAAAGTTATCGAAAAGTTGTTCGAGAAGGAGTTCGGTTTTGTAGACATTTTTGATATAATCCAAAACGAAGACGATAAGAAGTGCTGTGAGGGTAAAGGAAAGCCACATCATTTTGTGCCCCATGAGAAGGATTTGGGAATGTATATCTGATAAAAGAGTCGCATGGCTTCTGTGTCGGTTATGTAGGCGAGGCAGTCAACGAGGTAGCGGGTTTTGTTTTCGTTTGTGGGGACGGGGATGGAGGGAATGGTGTTGCCCTTGCTGATTTCTTTGTCGAGGTAGTCAAGAAGGGTGAGGAGGATTTTTTCGGCTTTGTTCATTTCTTTGGTGAGTTCTGGGTGCTGGTACACTTTTTCAAAGAGAAAGGATCGAAGGTTGTGGAGGGAGGTGAGAATGGGTTTGCTCATCTGGATTTCCCTTTCGTCTGAGTTTCTGATGACATCCCAAACGAGTGTGTTGATTCGTTTTGAATGTGAATCTCCCAGTGTTCTGAGAAACTCCGAGGGAATATCTGAAGAAGAGAGTATTCCAGAGGCAACGGCATCCTGAAGGTCGTGGTTGACATAGGCGATGATGTCGGCAAGTCTAACAATTTGGCCTTCGAGGGTGATGGGTTTGTCGCTTTCTGTCCAGAGGATGGGGTTTTGGCCTGTTTTGGAGTGTTTGGATATACCGTCCAGCACTTCAAGGGTGAGGTTGAGCCCTTTGCCTTGTTTTTCGATGGAGGTGAGAACACGAATACTGTGGGTAGAGTGTCTGAAAGTCTTGTCGAGTTCTCTCTGGATGATGCGTTCCCCTGCATGGCCAAAGGGGGTATGTCCAACATCGTGGCCAAGGGCAATGGCTTCGGTGAGGTCTTCATTGAGACGGAGGGCACGGGCAATGGTTCGGGCGATTTGGGAGACTTCAAGGGTATGAGTGAGTCGTGTGCGAAAGGTGTCGCTGGTGGGGGAAAGAAAGACCTGTGTTTTGTGCTTGAGGCGGCGGAATGCCTCGCTGTGGATGATACGATCTCTATCTCGCATGAATTCGGTACGGAGTTCATCGGGCTCCTCGGAGTTTTTTCGTCCTTTGGTTTGAGAACTTTTGGCGGCAGCGGGAGAGAGATAGGTGGCTTCAAAGGCTTCCCAATCAGTTCGCACAAATCCCTCCTTCAAGTTTTGGAAGGCGATGATTCGATAATAACAAGTATGAAGCGCTCTTACTTGTATATCGGCATTTTTTGTGCATTCTGCACTGTTTTATTATACGGCGAAGAGGTGTATACTACAAGTATTGGAGTCATGCAAACAAACAGTAGAATGGTGTTTTCGTGGCTTGCCAATAGGCAGAGTGGGGATTTTGCCCTTTTTGAGGGGGAGAAGCCTCTTGTGTCGCTTGAGGCATTGGGGGAGGCTCATCTGGTGGCGAAGACCAATCTTTTGGGGGAGAAAAGGCAGAATCTCTATCACTATGATTGGGTTATTTCGGGGGTAACGAAGCCGTATTTTTGTATCCTGCCAGTGAAGGAAAGGTATGTTGTGGATGATATTCTGCCGGTGTTGAATGCCACTGTCGTGCCTTTTGTTGTTTCTGGGGGAAAAGAAGCCCCAAGAGAGGAATCTCTTGTCTCTCTTGTCCAAGAGGGGAAAAGGAGTGGGGGTTTTCAGGTGAAAGGGAGTGTGTTTGGGGAAAGGGTGGTGTTGTCGTGGTTTTTTGATTCGTTTGTAGGGGAGGAGTATGTTGTCTACCGTTTGAATGTTGAACCGAGTAAGGCAATTCTGCAGTCGGCGTCTCCTCTTGCTCATGTGACGTCTTCTCTTTATGAGGATATTCCGCCGGTAGGGGGACCGTATTATTATGTGGTGCTTCAGGGGGGGAGTGCTTCTTTCTCTTCAAATAATGTGGTTGGGCCTCTTTGGTTTCCTGCACCACCTGTGGTGGGGAAGACGCGGGAAGAGGTCCTTCCGTAAAAAATTTTTGGTAATCCATTGACAGAAATGCGTTTTTGGTATATGATATAGGAAATTTATCTTGAAAGGGAGGTAGACGATGAAAAATGGGCTTGCTTGGTTTGCAGGAGTTTTTCTCCTGTTTGGTGTGAGTAGCATGAGTTTTGCTCAAGGTGGTGTGATGGATATTACCTGGGTGACACCTGTGGCTGCAGTTTTGGCACTCTTGTATGTGGTGTATGCCGCTTCCTATGTCCTCAAGAAGGACGATGGGAACGAAAAGGTGAAGGAGATTTCCTCTGCTATTCGTGAAGGGGCGTATGCCTATCTTGCTCAGCAGTATAAGATTGTGGGATTGTTTTTTGCTGTTTTGTTTGTTTTGCTTTTGTACCTTTCTTTTGGTGCTAAGTTGTTGACACCGTTTGTGCCGTTCGCCTTTTTGACAGGTGGATTTTTCTCAGGTTTGTCGGGTTTTATTGGAATGGCTATTGCTACTCGTTCCAATGCTCGAACAGCATGGGCTGCTCGTAATGGTTTAAATCCTGGGCTTCGTGTGGCTTTTACTGCTGGTTCTGTGATGGGCATGGTTGTGGTTGGTCTTGGGCTTTTGGATCTCTCTCTGTGGTACTATGGTCTGCGTTGGTACTATGGAACACTGGTTGGTCTTGATCAGGCTGAGACCATTAAACGTATCACGGAAGCCATGATTACCTTTGGTATGGGTGCTTCTTCGATGGCTCTCTTCGCTCGTGTGGGTGGGGGTATCTATACAAAGTCTGCCGATGTGGGTGCTGATATTGTAGGAAAGGTTGAGGCGGGTATCCCTGAGGATGATCCTCGTAATCCTGCAACGATAGCTGATAATGTTGGTGATAATGTGGGAGATGTTGCAGGTATGGGTGCCGACCTCTATGAGAGTTATGTGGGTTCGATTGTGGCTACGATGGCGCTGGGTGTGGTGGCTTTCCCGGAGAGTCCTCTGCGGGCTATTACTATTCCAATGAGTATGGCTGCTCTGGGTGTTGTTTCTTCAATCATTGGAACATTTCTCGTTCAGACAAAAGACAATAAGGCTTCTCAGGAAGTGCTTTTGAAGGCCCTCCGAAAAGGGATTTATGGCTCATCAGTGCTGGTTGCTGTGCTTGCTGCTGTTGCTGTGTGGTATGTGATGGGCAAGGAAAACTTTGGTATTTGGGGTTCGATCTTTTCAGGGCTTCTTGCTGGTAATCTTATTGGGTTCTTTACGGAGTATTTTACTTCGGCAAGCTATAAGCCTACTCGGGATCTCAGTGCTCAGGCACAAACTGGTCCTGCAACCTTGGTGATTGGCGGGCTTTCACTGGGAATGCTCTCTACCTGGATTTCGGTGGTGATTGTGGCGATTGCTGTGGTTGCTGCCTACTATCTTGCTGGTGGTGGCGCATCGCTTGCGCGTGGGTTGTATGGTATTAGTATCGCAGCCGTGGGTATGCTCTCTACGCTGGGAATTACGCTCTCGACGGATGCCTATGGCCCTGTGGCTGATAATGCCGGTGGTATTGCTGAAATGGCAGGAGATGAGGCTGGGCTTGGTGCTGAAGTGCGTGAGCGTACGGATGCATTGGATGCTCTTGGCAATACAACGGCTGCTACCGGTAAGGGTTATGCTATTGGTTCGGCTGCTCTCACAGCCCTTGCGCTGCTCGCTGCCTTTAAGGATGAGATTGAACGTGTGGTTCGCGTTCGGATGCCAGATTTTAGTTTTACAGCAAATGTGATTTCTGTGGAGACTTTGATTGGTTTGTTTGTTGGTGCGATGGCTCCTTTCCTCTTTAGTGCTCTTACCATGAGTGCTGTGGGGCGGGCTGCCAACAAGATGGTGGCTGAGGTTCGAAGGCAGTTTAAAGAAAAACCGGGTATCCTGCAAGGGAAGGAAAAGCCAGATTACAAGCAGTGTGTAAAGATCAGTACAGAGGCAGCTCAGTTGGAAATGGTGTTACCTGCTCTGATTGCTATTATCATCCCTGTGTTGGTGGGGACACTTCTTGGTGTGCGGGCTCTCGTGGGTGTGTTGGCTGGGGCTCTTGTTTCTGGTTTCCCTATGGCTATTATGATGGCGAATGCAGGTGGAGCATGGGATAATGCTAAAAAGTATATTGAGAATGGCCATTTTGGTGGGAAAAAGAGTGAGGCTCACAAGGCTGGTGTGGTGGGTGATACCATTGGAGATCCGCTCAAGGATACCTCTGGACCATCGCTGAATATTCTCATTAAGCTTATGAGTATGGTCTCGATTGTGTTTGGTTCTACTATTCTGGTGTTGAATCAGTGGTTGGGTATTTTTAAACTCTAAAGAAGGGAGAATACGATGAAGAAGTGGTGGGTTCTTTTGTTGATTGTTGCTGCCGTGGTGTCTTGTGCACCAAAGAAAACACAGATAGTGATCGGTATTTCCAAGATCGTAGCGCATCCTGCTCTGGACGCTGTAGAACAGGGTATTAAGGATGAAATTGCAGAACAGAGTATGCCGGTGGTGTTTGATGTTCAGAATGCCAATGGTGATCTGAACACGGCTGCGGCTATTGCTAACAAGTTTAAGACGGATAAGGTCGCTCTGGCTGTGGGTATTGCTACACCAACAGCACAGGCTTTGGTGAATACGATCAAGGATATTCCCGTGGTTTTTTCTGCGGTAACTGATCCTGTGAAGGCGGGACTTGTGACAAGCCTGCCTCGTGGGGAAAAGAATGTCTGTGGTGTTTCTGATATGACACCGGTAAAGGAACAGATTCAGTTCTTGAATAAACTCAAGCCACTGAAAAGGCTGGGGATTATTTACACTTCGAGTGAGGCAAATGCTGTGGCTTTAGCCGATATTGCCAAGGCTGTTTGTAAGGAAAGGGGGATTGAGGTTGTTGAGGCAACGGTTGCTTCCTCAGCTGAGGTAAAGCAGGCTACTCAAACGATTATTGACCGTGTTGATGGGATTTATATTAGCACTGACAATACGGTTATTTCGGCTCTTTCTTCGGTTACCAGTGTTGCCATGGCAAAGAAGGTTCCTGTGATGACAGCCGATCCAACATCGGCAACCAATGCCGATATTTTGGCCGCGTGGGGTTTTGATTACTACAAGATGGGACGTGCAACGGGGCGCATGATTGCTGATGTGCTGCGTGGGAAAAAGCCGGCAGAGATTCCTGTGAAGTTTATGACGGATCCGTCTGATGTGACTCTCTTTGTGAATGTGGATGTTGCCAAGCAATTGGGTATCACTATTCCGCAGGATATCATCAAACAAGCCAGTATTGTTGTGATGAACGGCAAGGTAGTGCAGCGCTAATCATTGCAAAAAGCAAAAACGCCACTCGAAAGGGTGGCGTTTTTTTTTTGTAAAAATACGTTTTTGGAGCTTCTTTGCAAAAATTTGGTGGTTTTCTGTATAATATACCACTGTTTTGATTGAATGAAGGAGGTTTTCATGGTTGTGCGTCCTTTTGCTGCTCTTCGTCCCCCAAAAAATTTGGTTCAGTGTGTTCAATCTCTTCCCTATGATGTGATGTCGAGAGAGGAAGCCCGTGTGATGATTGGTGATAATGAGAAGAGTTTTCTCAAAATTACTCGTCCTGATGCTCTTCACCCTGATTGGGATGAGCATGATCCACGGCTGTACCAGGAAGCTCGGAAGACTCTTGAGGAGTTTCTTGCTCGGGGGTGGTTGTTTCAGGAGGATTCGCCGTGTTTTTATTTTCTTGCACAGAAGTGGCGTGAACGGGAACAGACAGCTGTGTATGCGGCGGTATGCTGTGAGGATTATGAAAGGGGCGATATTCGCAAACATGAGTTGACCCGCAAGGACAAGGAAGAGGATAGAACGAATCATATTGCAACAACACGGGTGGGTACGGGGCCGGTGTTTCTCGCTTTCCGTGATATGGGAGTGTGGGGAAGTATCAAGTCTACCATTATGGCGTATCCACCAGAGTATGAATTTACTGATAGTATGGGTGTGGAGAATAGGCTTTGGGTGATTTCGAGTGAGGAGATGATTGCCACGATAGCGGGCTACTTTGAGGATATTGAACGGCTCTATATTGCTGATGGGCATCATCGGGCTGCTTCAGCCTACAATGTGTGGAAGCGTTATGGTGAGAGGGGCGAGGGTTATGGGTATTTTATGGCTGCGATTTTTCCTTCGCATGAACTCACCATTCTGCCCTATCATAGGTTGGTGCTGGATCTCAATGGAATGACACCAGATCTTTTTCTTGAGCGTATTGCAGAACGGTTTGCTGTTGATGTTGCAGAGGAACTGGATGCTCCCAAGAAGGCGGTAATCGGAATGTATCTTGATGGTGAAAAGTACCACATCACTATTCCTTCAAAGATGATCCCTGATGATCCGATTGAGTCGCTGGATGTGAGTCTCCTGCAGAAGAAGATTCTTCAGCCTTTTTTGGGGATTGATGATCCCAGAACATCCCAGAGGATAAGATTTGTTGGTGGGATTCGTGGGACAAAGAGTCTTATAGAGGCTGTGGATAATCACGATGCCGCGGTGGCTTTTGCAATGTATCCGGTGAGTATGGAGGAATTACTTCGTGTGGCGGATGAGAATCAGATTATGCCACCCAAGTCCACATGGTTTGAACCAAAACTCAGGGATGGAGTGCTTGCCTATCCGCTGGATAATCCCTTCTAAGAGAAAAACGAAGTAAAAAAGAGGGAGAGACTTCATTTCGGGGGTGTTTTCTCCGATAAAATGAGAAAGGAGGAACCATGGTTGTCCGTTTTTGGGGTGTTCGTGGTTCAACTCCCGTTACCGACAGGGATAAGCTGGAGGTCGGGGGAAATACTTCCTGTGTGGAAGTGGGTATCGATGAAACAAGAACGATTATTCTTGATGCGGGTACGGGGATTCGTATGCTGGGAAAGCGTCTCGTGGCAGATTACAAGAAAACGGGGCGTGCAACAAAGCTCTATATCTTCTTTAGTCATACTCACTGGGATCATATTCAGGGTTTTATTTTTTTTCCTCCGATTTATATTCCAGATTTTGAGATGTATCTCTTTGGTCCGGGGAGGGCGAACAGGCATTTTGCAGATGTGTTTTCTGGACAGATGCAGTATGACTACTGGCCTGTGAAGCTTTCACATCTTCCTGCCAAGATTCATATCGCTGATCTCTCTGAGGGTGGGTATCAGTTGGATTCTCTTCGTATTCAAATAAACAGGCATATTCATCCGGGCATTGCCTACACCTATCGCATTGAACATGAGGGGAAGACGCTTGTTTATGCGACGGATACAGAACATTTCAAAGGCTCTTTGGATGAGAGGGTGATAGCTATTGCTCGAGGGGCAAATCTTCTTATTCATGATGCTCAGTATACCGATGAGGAGATAGAAGCCCGTCTTGGATGGGGGCATAGCACCTGGGGACAGGCAATCCAGGTGGCGCAACAGGCGGGTGTGGAGAAGCTTGCTCTTTTTCATCATGATCCCGATCGTACGGATGAAGGCTGTTTTGCTATTGAACGAGAGGCTCAGCGTATTTTTCCGCCTACATTTCTTGCTCGAGAGGGGATGAGTATTACTCTATGAATAATAAAAAAGGCTACCCCTTCAAGGAGGTAGCCAATTCACTGGAGCCGATGGGAGTCGAACCCACGACCTTTTGAATGCCATTCAAACGCGCTCCCAACTGCGCTACGGCCCCAAAGTGTATTTTATTATAGCATAGTTTTATTGTTTTTGCAAGTTCACTACGAAAAGTTTATTTGTTCTCATGAAGTGTTTTTTTCTGTTTCGAGGCATTTATTCGTCGATGACAAGGATGCGGACTTGGTCTCGGATGGTTTTCCATTCGGCGACGAGGATGTGTTCGCCGGGGGAGAGTTGGTAAAAGAGGTGTTTTCCCTTGCCGATGAATGTTCCGTTGTCGTACCATGTGGTGGTTTCATCCCCTCCTCGTACTTCGAGGGGTATGCACTGATTTTCGAGGGGCATGGAGCGGTCTATACCAAATACGGCGTCACGGGTGGGGAAAATGATGGCAAAGGAGGTGTCTGTGGTTTTGATATTGTGAACTGCTGCCCATTCCTGATAGAGGTCGGGTACGGTGATTTCTCCTTTTTTGTTGTGCCAGTCGCAGCTGAGAGAGGGGGCGTTGTCGGGGGTGAATATTTCATCGAGGGTGGTTGAACATCCCTCATGGGCTATCATGCCAGAGAGGGCACAAACGCGCTGAGTGATGAGGGTCATATTGCTGGCAACAAAGGGAGGGAATGGATAACCGCTATTCCAGAGGAAGAGTTCTGTGTTTCGGAGGAGGAGGCCTGCTCCTGCAACAGCGGGGAGTTCTTTCATGGGTTCGTTGTAGAGGTTTCCTACCCAGATGGCAATGGTGTGAAGAGGGGTGTAGCCAACCACGCAGTTGTCTCGGAAGTCCTTGGTGGTTCCTGTTTTGACAGCAACGGGGAAGGGGAAGTAGATGGGGGATGCTGTTCCAAAGGCAGGGATTTTGTAACGAAGATCTGAGAGGATGTGGGAGATGAGAAAGGTGGTTTCACAGGAGAGAACGCGTTTGGGGGCTGTGTTGGTGATGGTAATGCGTTTTCCGTTTTTGAGGACTATGGAGGAGAGCATCCGAACGGGTTGGAAGAGCCCTTCCTTAGGAAAGATGGTGTATCCCTGGGCGAGTTCGAAAAGGGAGAGGTCGGCATTTCCCAAGACGAGCCCCAGTCCGTAGAAAGAAGGCCCCCTCTCGAGTGAGTCAAAACCGATGTTTTTTAAAAAGTCGTAGAATACTTCGATGCCAATGGTGTGGGCAACATGAACGGCAGAAACATTGTAGGATGATGCCAAAGCGACGGCGAAGCGGGTTGGTCCATGGTAGGTTCTGGTGAAGTTCTTGGGGATGTATTTGCCGATGGCGGCGGGGAATTCTGTGTAGATATCGGGAAGAATGCTCGAAGCGTGGTAAATGCCCTTTTCTAAGGCGAGGGCATAGGCAAATGGTTTCATCACAGAGCCAACTTGCTTTCGGATGAGGGTGGCGTTGATTTTGCCTTTGCTGTCGTCAAAAAAGTCGAGGGAGCCAATCATGACGCGAAGTTCTGAGGAGGGATTGTCAATCATGAGGAGGGCGGCATGTTTGGCGTTGTAGGGGGTGAGGCTTTTCATGGTGTTTTCGAGGATGGGGAGAAGGTTGGTATAGAGAACGAGATCAAAGGTGGTGTGGATTTCGCTGATGGCGGAAACGGGGGCATAGGCTTTGGCTTTTTGGAGGGCATAGAGGGAAAAGAGGGGAGCGTAGGCATGGTATTCCATGGGGAGGACAGAGAGCATGCCTTGGTGGTAGATTTCTTGCTGGAGGGGGGAGAGCTGCACGATACCGTTTTGTTCTGCTCGTGCCAAGAGTCGTCGTGCTCGTTCTGTGAAGGAGAATCCTGATCGGTAGGGCTGGTAGCGGGTAGGGGCTGGCAGCATGGCAATGAGGGCACACATTTCCAGTTCATTAAGATGGGAAAGCGGCTTGCCAAAGTAGACCTCGGCTGCCCTTTGAAAGCCATAGATGTTGTTGCCCATGAAAACACTGTTGATGTAAGCCTCGAGGATTTCTTCTTTGGTGAAATGGAGTTCCATGCGGTAGGCTTCAATGATTTCGATGAGCTTTGAGAAGAGTGTGTTTCGTTGTCTTCCCTTTCGGATACGAACAAGCTGTTGGGAGAGACTTGATCCTCCCGAGACGATTCTGCCGTGTCGTATGTTCTGGAAAAGAGCACGAGCCATGGCCGGAAAACTTACTCCTTTGTGGGAGAAGAAGTTTCTATCCTCAGCAAAGAGCAGGAGATTGACAAAGGTTTGGGGAACATCCTTGAGGGGGACGAATGAGGTGAAACCCCCTTGTTGGGGAGATATTTCCATGAGGAGACGATCATGTCTATCGTACACGCGAATGGTTCGCTGGTAAAGGGAGGGGAGGGTGTCTGAAGGATAGGGAAGAAGAAGATAGCCCACGAGGAGGGTGCCTATCCCCATGAGAATCCATCCCCTCTTTCGTGGTGAGAGGCGAGGGAAGAGAGGGATTATTTTTTTTGCAAAGAGACGGAGATCGATTTTTTTCATGGGAGTATTATAACTGAAAAAGGGAGAAATTTTCAATAAGAGGAGGGAAGGAGAGTTGATGAGGTGTTGTGTGCCACGCCAACAAAAGAGGCGATACCTGATTGATTTTTTTCTGTGAGGGAGGTATACTATTTTCATACCAGAATAAAAAGGAGGGCGAATATGAAAAAGCTATATGCCGTCATGGTGCTGTTTCTCTGGGGAGTGTGTTGGGGAGAACGGTTTCTTGATATACATTTGTCCTCGTGGGATATTCTGAGGGGTGAGGTGACCATCTACCTGCGGTTAGAGTTTGCTACCAATGTGGTGAAAAAATCAGATATAGCCACGATGAGGGAACAATTTGAGAAGAAATTTTTTTTGGATTTTAGTCCCAAGCTCAAATACACCCTCGAGTTTGTAGATGAGAAGACAGTGAATGTTGTGGTGGTTGATCGACTGCTTCCTGCTCGTCGGTACTCCCTTACGGTGAGAGCCCTTGATGCCAATCTTCCCAAGGGAAAAATAAATGATTCGCCGTTGTTGTACGATGTTCCCATTTTTTTAACACACCTCTGTTGAAAGTAACATATGCCTTCCGCCGAGCAAAGGACCTCAATGAGTTAATTGTTCTGGAGTGGAACTATCCTGTTGATATTAATCAGGTGAGAAAATTCACCACGATCTTTCCCGCAGTGCCATTTACCATCAATTATAGAGTAGAAAAGACGCTGCAAGGTGTACTTAACACCAATAAACAGATAATTATTATTACCCCTTCGGGGGAGAAGCCCAATACATCCTATAGGCTTGTGATTTCTCGCTCGCTTGTGCCTATTGGCGGTGAACTGGGGATGGAGAAGGATTATACCTTTTCCTACAAGACTTATGAACCCTTGAGTGTGAGATCATTTTCTTCCTCAGATGGGAAAAAAAATTTTGTGGGTGCTCTTTTTGTCTATAGGGAGTCTCTTCTTACGATTGAGTTTAACAATGACCTTGAAGAAGGGGATGTCTCTCGCTGGGTGACGGTGACGCCACCTGTTGCCAACCTCTCTGTGCGTGCCTCAGGGTCTTCTGTTTATATTTCTGGGGATTTTTCTCCTGATATCAAAAACTATACGCTGACGGTTTCTCCAGGGATAAGGGATGTGTATGGGCAAACCCTCCAAACGGAGAAAAAGTTTTCCTTCCAGGTGGAAGATAGTCCTTCATTCGTTTCTGCTCCTACGGGCTACCTCATTATGGAAAGGTACCTGGCGAACCTTTTCCCTGTCAAGAGTATTAATATCTCGGGTCTCGAGTTTTCGTATATTTCTCTTACCAACCCGTCGGAGATTGCAGAGTTTCTTGCTGGGTCTACCAAAATTGACTCGCGTATGAAAACAAAGACGATTTCTCTCCCGTGGCGAAAGAATAACTTTCAGGTGTTTCATATTCCTTTGAAGAGTTATCATCCTTATGATAGTGTTAACAATCTCTTTGAAAATGGCTTTTTCATCTACTCTTTTAAAGTACAACGGGAAACTCCCGCAAGGAAGAACTGGGGGCAACGGGAAAATTTCCGTGGCTATATTCAGTTTGTTGACTTTTCGGTGACGCTAAAGACATCTCCTGGTGGCGATCTTCTCATTGCTCGATGGTTGAAAAACAATGCTCCTGTGACGAATGCCACAGTGTATGCATACAGCAAGGGGAAGTTTGTTCCTGTTAGCAAAACGGGGAAGACGGGGACAGCTTTGGTGGAGGATACCAGTGACGTTTATATGGTGGAAGCGGGATCGAGTCGTTTTTATATCGGGAAAAGGGCGGCATTTGACTGGTATGGCGAATACTATGGTGAAGACACTGATTCATCTGTTCCGTCGACGGCGACCAAGATTTCTCGAGGAAACACTTTTTCTGCCCTGAGGCCAGAGAGCGTTCTTTTTACCGACCGTTATCTCTACCAGAGAGGGGAGACGGTGAATCTGAAAGGTATTTTCCGCTATCGTTATAAAGATGATTGGCTTCTCTCCCCCCCACAAGGGACAAACCGGCTTTTTTCTCTTGTCATTAAGGATGCGAGGGAGGAAACAATACTCTCTACGAATATCAAGCCAACAGCGAATGGGAGTTTTGATCTTACTTTTACCCTTCCTGAGAAGGGACCAACGGGCTACTATGAGGTGGAACTTATCATTCCTGAGGGAGAAAAAAATAGTGAGGGTAAATTTTCTACGGTGTTTCAGGTGGAGGAATTTCGCCCCGCACGAGCGGAGATGAGGATTCAAGTTGACAAGAGCATTTACTTTGTTGGTGAAACGGTGAAGCTTGACCTTGTGGGGTGGTATTTGTTTGGTGCTCCTGTGGGAAAGCCTGTTGACTACAGTGTTGTTTTTCAGCCTGGGGAGTACAAAAGCAAGCGTTTCCCAGGGTATCGTTTTTCATCGCAGGAGTGGTGGCATTCGCAAGAGCTTGCGAGTGGAACAGTGATTCCAGACAAGAATGGTGTGGCTTCAACAAAGCTTTCCCTTGCCTCATTGTCGGAGGATGGTTTTCTCTCTATTTATGCTCGTACTGTTCTTCCTGATGATATCCCTGTGGGAGGTTCGAAGCTGGGGATAGAGGTGCGGAAAAAGCTTCATCTTGGTGTGAAGGTCGGTTCTTATTTTCTCTCGCTTTCCCAGCCCGTTGAGGTGGAATGTGCGGCCGTGGATGAGAACGATGCCATAACAACCAACCGTGCTCTTCTTGTTGTGAATCGCTATGAGTGGAAGTCTTTTCGTGTTGTAGGGAATGGTGGGCGTTTTCAGTGGGAGTGGAGAAGGATTGTGACACCGGTGTATTCGAATGTTATCACGGTTTCCAGCAATACGCTTCGTTTCTTTTTGCAAGAGCCGGGATACTATACCGCCACACTCTTCGAAATACGGGGGAATCAAGTAATCCCCCATGGTACAACAGATTTTTATGCTGTGGGTGGAGGAAGTTACGGCTGGTTGCTTGATAATGACGATAGGGTAGAAGTCATCGTTGACAAAGAGAACTATAGCGTTGGTGAGAAGGCAACCATCCTCATCAAGAATCCCTACAAGAGTGCTCGTGCCCTTATTACCATTGAAAGGGAGAAGTTCTACAAGTCGTTTGATATTCCTGCCACCAACAGTATGGTAACCTTCACCATACCCATTGAAACAAACTTTATTCCTAATATGTATGTTTCGGTGCTTCTCTATACGGGGAGGACTGGGGTCAATATGGTTTCTAATGATGTTGATTATGCTCGTCCTCAGTATCGCTTGGGGTATGCAGAGCTAAAAGTTGTTCCACGCGAAAAGAGGATTTCCGTTGGTGTCACTACAGACAAGCCTTCGTATTCACCAAGGGATAAAGTAAAGGCAAGCATTACGCTTCAGGATATGGATGGAAAACCCTTAAGCGGTGAGGTGACCATTTCGGTGGCGGATGTGGGTGTGTTGAACCTTGTGAACTACCGTTTGCCTAATCCCATTTCGGTTTTTTATGCTCCGCGACCTCTTGCTGTTTCAACACTGGAAACGCGTAACTTCATCTATGGGCAAAGGTATCTGAATGAGAAGGGTGAGATTGTAGGGGGAGATGGAGGAATTTCTTTAGGGATGATCGTTCCTCGATCCCAGATTCGCTATACGGCGTTTTATGAAGCGAAACACTGGGTGACCAATGGAACGGCAGAGGTTACTTTCTCTCTTCCTGATAACCTTACGAGTTTTCGTGTGATGGCGGTTGCTCATACTCGTGATTCGCTCTTTGGCTATGGGGAGAGTACTTTTACGGTGAGTCGTTCTCTCATGGTGCTGGAGAGCTTTCCCTCGTTTGTTCGTATTGGTGATAGCTTTATGGGGGGAGGGATTCTCTTTAACTATAGCGGGAAACGACAGCAACTTGTTGCAGAGCTGAGTGTGTCGGATGGTTTGTCTGTGGGTGGTAATCGTGTGGTGAGAACCAATATTGTTCTGGAAAATAATGCCTCTCAGGAGGTGCTTTTCCCTGTGCAGGTTTCTGCTCTTCGTGAAGGGGAAGTCTCTATGACTATGAAGGTGCTTGGTGATGGTGTTTCTGATGGGATAACCAAAACGTTTCCTGTTACCATTATGCGCTATCCTGAAGTAGTTGCAACCTATGGGATGGTTACCCAAGGTCAGAATCAGGCAATCCAACGCTTTTTGGTGACAACGAATGTTGCTTCTGATCTTTCTTCTATCGAGATGGTGGTAGCTCCAACGGCTTTTGTTGAACTTAAGGGAAATCTGGATTATCTGGTGAACTATCCCTATGGGTGTGTGGAGCAGAAAACATCTAAAATTCTGCCTCTCATTGTGGGAGAGGATGTGATTCTTTCCTATCGTTTGTTGCAGAACAAGACGAAGGAAGACCTTCGAAGCGTTGTAGCGGCGGTCATCAAGGAGTTGCCAGACTATTACAAGGACAAGGGTTTTTCCTACTGGAAGGACAGCAGCTATGTTTCTGGTTACCTTACCGTGTATGTTTTTTGGGTAATGACGCTGGCAAAGCAGGCAGGGTATACGATTGAAGAGAATTTTTATAATCGTGTGATGGCACAGGTGAAGTCCTATATTCAGAACCGTAAGATACCCGATGAGAGGAATACTTACTATCGTTGGTTGACGCTTTCGTATGCTCTCTATGCGGCTTCTATGAATGGTTATGCGGATGTTCAAAGGTGGAAGGAAACCTATGCTGAGATGAAAAAGCCCGAGAATAGAAGTCTGTCTGCCATGGCATTTTTGCTCATGGCTCTCAAGAACTATCCCGACTTTGCAGGCAAAGAAGCGTTTCGTTCAGAGATTCTTCAGTACTTTGAACAGAACAAGCAGGTCTCTTCGGCCAAAGTTTCTTTCACTGACAAGACAGACTGGGGGTGGTTTTACTACACGGATGTGATTTCAACGGCAATAGTCCTCCAGAGTATTCTGGAATCTCAGGGGGGCCATGCGGATGCCTACAAGGTGATACGATTTTTGCTGGATTCTCGTCGTGGGGATGCTTGGCTGCACACCCATGAGAATGTCTGGGTATGGTATGTCTTGTCTACCTATCTGAAGCGCTACGAGAAGGAGGAACCTGCCTCCTCATGGGCTATTCTTTCAGCGGGGAAAAAACTCCTCGAGGGGGAGTTCTCCAGTCGTTTACAACCAACGGTGCAGGGTCAGTATTCATTGTCTGCGGATGATGTTGGAGAGAAAGAGCTTCAACTTTCTAGACAGGGGCGGGGATCTCTTTACTATACCTATCGTTATCGCTATGTGCCTCGTCGAAACCTCCAGCCCTTGGTGGGGAATGGTTTTGTGATTAAGAAGCGCTATCTCGATCCTGTAACAGGCACGGAGGTGAGTGTCTTAAAGCGAGGTCAGGACTATCTCGTGGAGATTGTGGTGCAAACCTCCCAGAATCGCTCTATGGTAGTGGTGGATGATGCCTTGCCTGCTGGGGTTGAGGTGGTGAATCTTTCTTTTGCCACGGAGAGCAATACTCCCAATTCGGCAAAGACACAGAGTAATGAAGATGGCTATTATTGGTATGGTTTCGACCACAAGGAGATCTATCGAGATAGGGTGATTTTTACCGCTGACTTCTTGTCCCCAGGAACCTATACGCTTACGTATTTGGTGAGGGCTGCTTCTCCGGGCAGATTCGGCATTCCGGGTGTTCATGTGGAGGAAATGTATGCTCCGGAAAACTTTGCCACATCGTATCTTCCCGAGAGTATTGTGGTTCAGTAGCGTTGAGAGGGAAAAGTTTATAAGCTTTCGGGATTGGTTTCTTCAACGGTGAGAAGCACCCATCCACGGTTCTCGGC
>Ga0068706_1000253_pt1 | contig 27079 bp, 16 predicted proteins | sample YNPMSBMetaG_FD_65632 | JGI IMG/M metagenome (GOLD analysis project Ga0068706, IMG submission 65632) | Anoxygenic and chlorotrophic microbial mat microbial communities from Yellowstone National Park, USA - YNP MS-B MetaG | ecosystem: Environmental > Aquatic > Thermal springs > Hot (42-90C) >...
TACGGCAAACCCGCTGCTTTCGGCAGCCGTGCAATTCGCCCTACTAGGCACCTTGGGGGAAATCATTTCTTTCACCATTCAACAGCGACGACTGGGCCTGCCCGGCAGCGGTGCACAGATGATTGCCAAAATGTTCGCCTGGGCGCTGCTGGGAGTCATCATCAAGTACGGGTTCACCGGCATGCGCGGTTTCACCCGCGCGCTGCTGGATCATCATTTGCTTCCCGATTTTTTAGGGCAGGGACTGGGCTGGGCATTGTCGGTTTCCGTACTGACCAACACCTTCTTTGGCCCGCAGATGATGGCTTTTCACCGGCTGGAGGATAATCTGATTCTGGGACAAAAGGGTTTTGCCGGCATCACCCGCGCCTGGGCTACCCTGATCTGGTTCTGGATCCCGGCGCATACCGTCACTTTTCTGATGCCGGTTGAAGTCCAGATTGGGCTGGCGGCCGCCTGGTCGCTGGTGCTGGGGGTCATCATGGGTCTGAACCGCCCGCGGAAGGCGGAAAGTTCCGATTCAGCCTCCCCGCAGTCAGCCGGGCAAGTGAATTAGAATGCCAGATCTTGAGGTGGAACGAGGGGTTTGGTGGCAAAGGAACGCACCTGACCATCCACCCAGGCGCACACCCGGTTTTTGCCCTGCTGTTTCGCCGTATACAGTGCCTGATCGGCGCGGTTGACCAGCAGTTCCAGCGAGTTGCAGTCCGCATCTATGGCGCTGACCCCCAGACTGACCCCCGAAACCACCACACCGCCATTTTCATCTGTAAACCCCTTTTTCACGGCATCGCGCAGCCGCCAGGCAACCTGCATGGCTGCATCCAGGCCAGTTTCCGGCAGCAACAGGATGAATTCATCCCCGCCGAAGCGGGCAGCCAGGTCGGCTTTGCGCAGCTGCTGACGGCACTGCTCGGCAACGAAAATGATCAACTGATCGCCGGTCAGGTGTCCGTACGAATCGTTGATTTTCTTGAGGTCATCCAGATCCATCATGACCACCGCCAGCGCCTTGCCGTAACGCCGGGCGCGGTAAAATTCCTTGCCGGCCAGATCGAAGAAATGCCGGCGGTTGTAAAGACCGGTCAGCGGATCGCTGACCGCCATACGCTGCACTGATTCGAACAGGCGCGCATTTTCGATGGCAGCCGCCGCCTGATTGGCAAAGGCCAGCGCCAGTTTGGCATGGTTTTCGGTGTACACATTTGGCTGGCTGTGATCAATGGTCAAAAAGCCGATCGCCGTGTTGCGTTTTATCAGCGGAACGCCCATCCAGGAACGAACGTGCGCCGCATCACCCCAGCGTTTGAAGCGGGCATCTTTCTGCGCATCGGCAAGGATGATGGGCGATTGAGTTTTATGGCTTTCCAGCAGCAAATCGTCCCGCGCCGGAAAACGCTGCCCTTTGACCCGTTCGGGATGGGGAAAACCGCGCGCTGCCACAACCCGCAGTTCCTCACCTTCCTTGAGAAAAAGCGCGCACGAATCATACGGTACAACCCGCTCCAGGTTCTCCAGCACCTGATCCAGCACCTGATCGAGACGAAGCGCCGAAGAAACTGCCGCGGAGGCCTGCTGAAGCGTTTCCGCTTCCCGCGCCCGGCGGGTGGCTTCTTCCAGCAGGCGGGCTTTTTGGATGGCAACGGCACTGTAACGCGCAAGCGTTTCTGCCAACCCGATGACCTTAGGATCAAACTTCTTTTCCGGCGAGAGCATGAAGTAATTCAACACACCGAGGGTTTCCGTCTCGGTCAAAATGGGCACTGCCAGGAAGGCGTACACCCCCTTATTTCTCATCTCTGGACGCGATAGCGGTTCAGTCGAATAGTTATCAGAAATCAACATACGCCGCCGTTCAACGGCCTGCCACGAAAGCCCCGTACCCCGCGGTGATTCATCTACCCGTATCAACTTTTGGGAAGGATCGTAGACACTCAGGGTTACCAGCACATCACGCCGTTCGTCGAGTAACGCCACCAGGCCGCTATCCGCACCCAGCAGCTGACAACCGTAGTACGTAATCTGCTGCATGGTGGACTCCAGATCAATCGAGGAAGTAATCCTTTCCAGAATCTGATTGATCTTCTGCTCGTGCTCCAGCATCTGACGGCTCTGCCGGTACAGGCGGGCATTGTAGAGCGCCTGGCCGGCCTGCGCGGCAAACAGCTCCAGTGTGCGGGCGTGCTCCGGCCGGTAAAAACCCTCTTCACATTTATCCAGAGAAATAAAGCCGAGCACCTCATTCTGGACGATGATCGGCGCACCCACCCACGAGTGGATATACTCGGTCGCTTCCACCCGCACCCAGCCGGGATAGGCATGGGTATCCTGAATGATGAGCGGTTTGCGGTTTTCCAGCATCCAGCGGAAATTTTCGGTGTGTTCGATATCAAAAACGAATTGCCGAACGGCACGGAGCACATGTTCACCAAACCGCTCATAACCACGGTTACGGGTGATCACCGCACGCCTGCCCTCCAGCAAGGTGATATTGCCCGAGTCGTAAGGGATTACCAGCGCAATACTTTCCAGAATCTTATCCAGTACTTCATCCACATCCAGGCTGGCGCTGAGCGCCATGCCAATTTCGCGCAGTGCTTCGGCCAGCTCGCGGTTGCGCCGTTCGGTTTCGGCAGCCTCCAGGAGTTTTTGTTCTGCTCTTTTACGCTCGCTGATGTCCCGAACCAGACACAAAACTTCTTCAGACACCGGCCCGGTTGACTTCAACGGGGAAAAATGGATTTCAACCGCAAACGGATGGCCATCCCATGCCAGACCACTGGCTTCCAGCGTTTGGGGCTGGCGGGTTTCCAGCGCCAGCAGGAGGTGCTTCAACACTGCATCGCGGTCTTCTTTTATAAACAGGTGGCAGATACCCAGCCGATCCTCAACCACTTCCCCCGGCAGGGCAAATTTTTCCAGTGCAATCGGGTTGGCAAGCAACATCCGGCCCTGCCCGTCCAGCACGAAGATCACCTCCGGGGATGATTCGATCAACTGGCGGTAACGGGCTTCGCTGTCCTGCAGGGCTTGCTGGGCGCGGTAAATGGTGGTCATATCGCGCAGCAGCACCATCCGCCCGGCATATCCTCGCTGCTGGGCTTTGAGCGGCGAAATACGCAGGTCGAAGTAGCGCGTTTCACTGCCCAAAGGCAGGGTAACCACCTCGTGCGTTTCTATTGTGTTGAGGTATCTCCTTGCAATAGGCAATACCTTTTCCAACAATACTCCTGCCGGTTTGCCCATCACCTCAGCAGCCGGTTTACCGAACAGGCGGCAGGCGGCCGGGTTAAGGTCCACCACCCGGTTTTCGTCATCCACCACAATCAGGGCATCTTCCAACACTTCGAAGAGCAGGTCGCGCGCCAGGGGAGTTAAATCCAGCAAACGAAAGCGAAAAACCCCAAAAACCAGCAGCAACCCGCTGAGCGAAAAGAAAATTGGTGTGAGATCGAGATGCAAAGTCAACCCAAAGAGGGGTGAAGCAACAAAAATCACATTCGAGAGCCACGGAATCAGCACGGCAGCCAGCAGAATAAACGCCTGTTTGCGGTACAGGCCGCGCAACGACCAGGCCGAAAGCAGCAGCAACACCGATCCAATCGCAATCAGGGCATAAGAATAGAGGGTATGCAGCCAGAAGAAAGAGCCGGGGTCAAAATCAAGATAGAGATATCCCCCCGCTTCTACCCATGAACGGGTGGGGGAGGCATAATACAGGTAGTGAAACCGATTGGTGAAAATCAGGGCAAGCGCGGTGAGCGGCTCAATCGCCAGCAGGCCGAGCAACCGGCGGGTGATGTACCGCCTGCGTCCGCTGTATTCCAGGCTGAACACCAGCCAGGCAGCCGGCACCAGCATAATGCCGGGATTGACAGCCACATCCACCCACTCCTTCCAGGGCGATTGGGTGAGCACATTTTGAACGGCATACACCAACGACCAGTAGGTGCAGCCCAACAGTAAAAAGAAGAGCGAACGCGCGCCCAAAGCCGAAAACTGCCGGCGGGCAACAAACCACGCCAGCCAGACTGTCAGCAAACCAGCCGTTAAAAGGATAAAAAACGCCGGAGGAAACTGTAGATTGTCCAAGGCCGTTCTATGGTTATTATAGCGGGTTAACCCATCGATTCCAAAATTTTATGGAGAATTTAGCCTCAATCCCCGTACTCGATGATCAGCGTCGGACGCCCCACCTTGTTCCACTCCTCGGTTTCAGAGGCGCTGAAGTACTTGCCGCTGTGATAGGCGCTATCCGAGCTGTACACTGCAAAACTGATCCAACCCGCACCCTGATCGTAGGCTTTGGACAGGGCGTAGGAAACATCCCACTCGCGGCGCATTCCCGGCCAGCTTTGCCCGGGTTGAGAGATATTATACGGCGACACCTGCAGCACGGCCACATTTTCGAGAGGTAGCGGGGCGTTGTTCCAGGTAATGGTATTCTCCTGCCAGCCGGGCGGCACGCTCAGCACATGGATGAATGAGCTGCGCGCACATTCCGGGTCGGGATTTTGATCCGGATTGCTGCAAATCTTCCCCGAACCGCCCCAGTGATGCAGCACCAGCCGCGCCGAGCGAATCACCTTGCCGGGGGGCAGCTGGTCGAGCTGGAAGGCAAGGTAGTACCTCGAAAAGCACGGCCAATCGGCAACACCGGCCTGATTTTGAATCAGCGCGCTGTTTTCGTTGGCATAATTGCGGTTGCCCCACACGTTCCAGATGTGGTAGGAATCACCCGGGCACTGGTTGCTGATCGTGCCGCCGACTGCGGCATCCGGCACGACCGCCCCATTTTCACCTTCGCGGATCAACAGGCTGGTCAGGTTGCGCACCTGAGGCGGTGCGTAAACCGGCATCCCAAAGCGCAGCACCCCCCAGGTTGACGGTTCATCGCGCTGGGCTGCCGGCGGCCAGAGGAAGGACGTACCGGGCGGGCCGGCCTGGCTGTCGCGGTCGTGTGAGATGAGCGCCAGCCGCCAGCGGCTGCCTTCGGCCGGCTTGCTCAGGCCGAGACTGGCGTACGGAATGCGAAAAGTAATCCGCCAGCCGCGGTCATCTCCGTTATTATTGATCGCATCACCGCGCCAGCCGGTTTCCACAGTGAAGTTGACACTCTGGCTCTGCCAGCTGCTGCCTGTCCCCCGGTAGGCGGCTTTATAGGCGGCGGGAAACGGCTCGCCGTTCCCCAGCCCCTTGAATTGCGCCACAAACCGGTACGATTGACTGCCGGGCCGGTCAGGCGCACCAACCGATGTATTGAGCAGCAGGGTGGCGGCGTCCCAATCTTCCAGCGCGCCGCTCGACGGGCTGGCGTTGTACCAGATGCGCCGGTCGAAGGCAGCAAAATCCACCACCAGCTCCGTATCGGTGTAGCGCACGCGTACATCGGTGGAGTTGTCTGCCTCGCCGACCCGTCCCATCCAGACCACCGCGCTCTCGACAAAGCGGGTGGTAAAGGGCGCATTGACCGCTGGAAAACCGGCATAGGGATCATAATTGCGGAATATGACCGGCAGGTAAAGGGTTTCACCATCCGGCTGCTGACTGAAGGCCGCACGAGGGGAGAGGCTGAAGATCAGCAGACCCAACCAGAAAATCGTAAGAAGTTTTTTCATGGATATCCGTTAACCATAAAACAAGTCAGGGGGCGCATGCGCCCCCTGCAAAGGTTGTAGTTATTGTGATTATGCCATAAGTTTTTACAAATTCAATTAACAATTTTGTCAATCCGGCGGCAATGGCCGCTCTGCTTTGCGCCACAGGTAAACCGCCAGAACAACACCGAACAGGTTAAGTGCTATCCCAGTATAAACATCCCACGGCCGGTAATGGAACTGACATTCATTTCTGCCGGCAGGCAGCCATACGCTCAACCATGGCGAGCGCTGATCGAGAGAAAGCCGTTCGCCGTTACAACGCGCCACCCATCCGGAAAAATAATTTTCCATCACCATCAGCTGACCGGCCGGGTTGTTTTCGCAGGTCACACGGATATGACCACCGTTTGCCTCTGCCTGACAGGCCGATTGACGATTTCCGGTTTTTACGAATGCGTATTCGTTCTCAGGAAACGCCAGAATGTGAATACCGTCAACCGTGTAAGTATATTCTGGAAAATTCTTTACCTCTTCAGCACGCGCTCCTTCGAGATAAGGATCGGGAGACATTCGGTTCTTCCAGTGCCATGGGCGGAAAACGCCCGATAATTTCAATCCCATTTCAGCGGCATCCGGCTGCCAGAAATGCTCTCCCAGCGGCATCCGTGTCCATTGTGTGGAAGGCGTTCGCAGGCTTTGCAGAACAATGGATAAGCCTTCCCCGGCCGGGGTGGTCACCAACCAGTAGCGGCTAAAATCATGGGCGGATTTCAATGACCAGACCAGGGGAATTGCAATCACAACCCAGAAGAGATTCACACTCAAGGTATAGTCGGGCGGCCAGCTCAGGCTCAGCCGTGGCATGGGTTGGGAAAACAAATCATCCAGCGCCCAGGCTGCCAGAACCAGAACCAGTGGAACGGACAAACCAGCGATTAAAGAAGGGTTACGGATTCCATTCAAAAATTCGGGGGCAAAAGAAAAAACCGTCTTGAGACTGATCGCGCTGGCGGCCAGAAAAACAAGGACAAGTGCGGTCAAAAAGTAGAAGTACAGCCGTCGTTTATCACTGGACGGTGGGTGAAACAGCCGTCCCAAGGCAAGCGCGACTGCGACCCAGCCTACATAGTTGGTATAAATGTATGGAAAAGGTTGCTTTCCAAGGGTTTGAATGCGGAAGAAACTTTCATCTCTAATCACCAAATTAAGCGGCAAATACTCCAATGGTTGAGTCGAGGAAAAATAGGGATCAATATCCTTGACAAACTGCGGATAAAAACGGAGAAACGGCAGCAAAAAGGTTGCGCTAAGCAAAACAGCCAGCAATCCAGCAAGAATAAATTTACCGGTCAGGGCATTGAAACGAAAACGGCCATCCAGTAAAAAGATCAGAAAGGCGGGCAGCAGGGTGACCAGCGTGCCGATTTGCAGGTAACCCTGGCCGGAAAGTAAAAGCAATGCCAAACACAATCCCAACCCCACTACTGCACGGTTGTTCTTTTTCACGACCAGATCCAAACCGGCCGCAAGCACCAGGGAAGCGCTCGCTGTTGACATGACCAGCGGGAATAATCCCAGTTCCATTTGCCCAGCCAGATGCCCACCGGCAACTGCCATCATTGCACTCCATAAGCGCGGCACCAGGCTTAAGTTCAGACTTCGAGCAAGCCACCATTGTGCAAAACCGGCCAGTGCTAAATGGAGAATCAAATTGGTCTTGACCCCGTTGATCGGCCCTTGAAGCAGGGTGGTGAGAATCGTAATTGGGTGCAAAGGCGCCCCGTGCAGTTCAGCAAACGCCGGATACCCACCGTTGATCATACCGTTCCAAAAAACACAATCTCCGCAACGGCTCAGAAGCGTCCAGATGTAATTCGGCGAAACCACCATCGGGAACTCTGCTCCCCACGGCCACACACGTGGATTTGGATCAAGGTAATTTCTTCCAATCCAAATCGCCCAGGCAATGATCAGTAACCATTCCCATATGAAAGGGGAAAGATTTTTTAACCTCTCTCTCAAATTGACGATTAACTCCATCGCTTGACCCCCGAACGAAGAGAAGATCTTACAATGATTTTAGCAAAAGCGAAATAAATGACAATCCCCTAATTTCAGCAGCCCGAGTGAATCAAGATCACTCTCTGCTCTTAATTTCAGTCGTTGGCTGCTCCAAACCCATCCATAAAAGAATCGTGATAAGATTTTGGATAAACCGTGTGGATAATCCATGACCAACGGAGGTAAGCCCGATGCAAGCCATGCAACTGTTCAAACCGGCCCCGGTAGAGGAACTGCCGCTCCAACCGGTAGATTTAAACGTGCCCCAGCCCGCCAGCGGACAGGTGCTGCTGCGGGTGCAGGTCTGCGGCGTGTGCCGCACCGACCTGCACATCTGCGAAGGTGAACTGACCCCGCCGCATTACCCCATCATCCCCGGGCATCAGGTGGTGGGCATTGTGGAAATGCTCGGTGAAGATGTACAGGGATTGGAAATCGGCCAGCGGGTTGGGGCGGCCTGGCTGGGCAAGACCTGCGGCAAGTGCGCCTTTTGTATGCGCGGCGAGGAGAACCTCTGCCCACAGGCACGTTTTACCGGTTTTCATTTTAACGGCGGTTATGCGGAGTGGATGGTAGCGGAAGCCGGTTTTGTTTACCCCCTGCCGGCCGAACTTTCCGAACGGCAGGCAGCCCCTTTGCTCTGCGCGGGCATCATCGGCTACCGCGCCCTGCGTAAAAGCGGCCTGCAGCCCGGTGAACGGCTGGGGCTTTACGGCTTTGGCGCCAGCGCCCATTTAGCCATACAAATTGCCCGCTACTGGGGGTGTGAGGTGTTTGTGTTCACCCGCTCGCGCAACCACCAGCGCCACGCCGAAGCCCTCGGTGCAGCATGGGTCGGCGCACCCGATCAAACCCCGCCCCAGCCGCTGGACCGCGCCGTCAGTTTTGCGCCGGCCGGAGAAATCATCCCGCTGGGGCTGGCTGCCCTGCGACCCGGCGGTGTACTGGCGGTCAATGCGGTGCACGCCAGCCCGATTCCGGAGATGCCCTACCACCTGATCTACGGCGAACGGGTGCTGACCAGTGTGGCGAATGCCACCCACCAGGACGGCAAGGAACTGCTCGAACTGGCAGTCAAAATCCCCCTGCAGCCGGACACGGTCACCTACCCGCTGGAAGACGCCAACGAAGCCCTGCTCGACCTCAAATACAGCCGCCTGAACGGCGAGGCCGTGCTGGAAATTGGAACCTACAGCTCCTGACCTTTTGAGGACACCTTTCTTCAATGGGTATCAGCGTTCTTTTGATTGTTCCACCTCTGCATCAGGGATGGCGTTGGTTTCAATCACCTGCCGGTACCACAAAGCGCTGTCCTTCAGCAGCCGCCGCCCGCTGGCGTAATCCACCCATATCAGCCCAAAGCGCTGGGAATAACCCATCGCCCACTCGAAATTATCCATAAATGACCAGACAAAATAGCCTTTTAAGGGAACCCCGGCCTGAACAGCGCGATGAGCGGCCTGTAAATGACGGTGCAGGTAAGCAATGCGGCGTTCATCGCGCACGCGTCCATTTTCATCCGGGGCATCTGAAAAACTGGCGCCGTTTTCGGTGATGTAGATCTGACGCGGGCGGTAGGTCAGCCAGGTGTGCACCAGCAGGTTGAACAACCCATCGGGATAAATTTCCCAGCCCATTTCGGTGTAACCCGGCGGCGGATTATGGCTGGGAGGAACACTGTTGACCAGATCATCCCTTTCGGCGCGCAGCACGCCGCGGCGGTAATAATTCAATCCCAGATAATCCAGCGGCTGGCTGATCAGGTCATAATCACCCGGCTGGAGGAAATCCAACCCCTTGGGAAGGTGACCACGGCGGACATGCTCGCTGACCACATCGGCCGGATATTCGCGTCCGTAGATCGGGTCGAGGAACCAGCGATTGTGATGACCATCGAACCAGCGGTAAGCGGTGTAGTCCTCCGGCGAATCCGAAGCCGGTTCGGACGGAATGGGGTCAATCACAAAGCCCACATCGGCCGCCGGGCAGTTGGCGCGCAGCACCTGCACCGCCAGCCCATGCGAAAGCAGCAAATGATGAGCCGCGCGCAGCGCAGTGTACCAATCGCATATCCCGGGGGCATGAATGCCCAACTGATACCCCAGCAGACTGGCGCAAGTCACCTCGTTGTGGGTCGTCCAGTCGCGGATACGGTCACCCAGCCGCCGGCTGATGACATCGGCATACTCAGCAAAGGCATAGGCGGTTTCACGGTTGCTCCAGCCGCCCTCATCTTCCAGCGCCTGCGGCAGGTCCCAGTGGAAAAGGGTCGGATAGGGAGTAATGCCGGCCGCCAGCAGACCATCCACCAGCCGTTCGTAAAAATCCAGCCCGGCCGGGTTGACCCTGCCGCGGCCCTGCGGCAGAATGCGTGTCCAGGCAATGCTGAAGCGGTACGCCTTAAGCCCGATTTGCCGCATCAGGGCAATATCTTCCGGCCAGCGATGGTAGTGATCAGCGGCCACATCGCCGGTATCCCCGTTGAGCACCTTGCCGGGCGTATGCGCAAAGCGGTCCCAAATCGATTCACCCTTACCGTCCGCGTTCCAGGCGCCTTCAATTTGATAGGCGGAAGTGGCCGCCCCCCACACAAACCCCTGCGGAAAAATCCGTTTGGACATCTGAATTCCCTCACATTTGGAAGATATTTTATCTTAACACAAAATCTCCCCTCTGCGGGGCAGAGGGGAGAAAAATTACATCATTTCCTCAGCAGGGGTAGATACACAAAATACCGAAACTCAATGCGGTATTCCGCGGCGGGGTCATAAAACGGCAGGTTTTTCAAACGATTACCGGCAGCATCCTGGATGTCCGATTCAGCAGGCAGTCTTAACCCCAGAGTTCCACTGCCTTTTCCGATTTGAACAAAGATCTGATAGGTATCACCGCTGCCCTGCACGGCAGTGATTACGCTGCTGTTTAATTCTCCCTTCTCCACCACCGCAAAATCTGCCGCAGCCACATTCTGAACGGCTTCACTGAACTTGACTTCAAAGCGGACCTGTTCAGCGCCAGCAGGATTTTCATCCATGCGCCGCAGCGAGTTGACCTGCGGGGCAATTTTATCCACCCAATAGACGCTGTTTGAGTCGAAATACGGCAGCCCGCCGAGGGCATTGCCGGCTTCATCGTGTGCCGGCGCGCCGGCCTTCAAACGCAGACCCAGCCTCCCCTCCGGCGAACCGGTTAGCAGGGTTATGATACAGGTCTGCGGATTGACGGATTGGACATCCTTTACGCTGCTGCCCGTCAGGCCGGATTCCTGTACCGCCTCAAAGTCGTCCGAAGTCAACCCAAAAATCGGCTCGCTGAAGGTCAGCTCAAAGCGCACCTGTGCTGCATTGGTGGGGCTGGCTTCCAGCAACTTTTGGGATTGAACCACAGGGGGAATTTTATCAATCCAGTAAACCTCAAAAGGATCGAAAGGCGGAATGTCCCTCAACCGATTGTCGGCCAGGTCTGTAATTTCGGCTTCCGGGCGCAGCTGCAGGCCGAGCGAACCGCTGCCGCTGCCGGTATCCACCGTGATCGTGAAAGACTTGCCCGAACCGCTGACCGAATCAACGAAGCTGCCGCTTACTCCCCCGCCTTCCACGGGCGCAAAATCACTTGCGTCCACCCCCTGCACATCCTCGCTGAACTCGGCCAGAAAGGTTACCCTCTGCTGGTTGGTCACAGGAAAACCCGCCGCCGGGCGCAGGCTGACGAGCAGCGGGGGTTGGCGATCGGGCAGCTGCTCCATCGGTCTTACCGCCACCGGCAGATGCAGGTCGGCAACTTCCTTACCGTCCGAAAATTTACTGTTGGTTTCCAGTTTGACGGTTGCAAAGCTCCACTCGTTCAACGGCAGGCCGCTGACGTCGGCGGTAAAGGTCACCGCTTGGGTTTCTCCGTCAGCGAGGGTAAACGAGGATGGGACTGCCGTCAGCCAGGGTGGAGAGTTGATCGTCATGCTGACCGACCCACCGCTGACATTTTTGAAGGTACGCGTCCAGGCGCAGCTGGCCACGCAGAAGTTGTTCTGCAGGCCGGGCAGGTTGAGCGTCTTGGGGTCACCGCCGTTTGCCGGGTCGGCTGCTTCAAAATTGGCGGTGGTTTCGTCCAGAATCAGCCCGGCGCGGGCGGCTGCGCCCAGGTCCACCCGCCCGGCGCCGTGATCAAACGCATCCGCCGGGGTGGAGCGGTCTGCCTTGCGCAGCCCCTCGAATTGGGCGGTCATCATCAGCGCCGACTTGATCGCCGCCGGACTCCAACCGGGATGGAGCGCCTTGAGCAGTGCCGCCGCCCCGGCCACATGCGGGCTGGACATGGAAGTACCCTGATACAGATCAAATTCCGCCTCAGAACCGGGGGTAATTACACCATCTCCTGCCGCCGCCAGAATTTCCAGACCCGGTGCAGTGATATCCGGTTTGAGCACCTCAAAGTCATTGGCGCTCGGCCCGCGAAAACTGAAGTCGGCTTTGATGTCGCCGTAATCTCCAACCACTCTGTCAAAGGCAGAGATATCCACTTTGACAGGAAGTGAAGAAGCATTCCAGACCTGCAGGATATAATCCTGCAGAGCCTCCCCATCTTCCTGATCCAACATTGCCGAAGGGATGGTAGTGGCGTCCAGCCCCCCCATCGGAATGGCAAAACCGGCATTGTTGAAAACCAGAACGCCCACAGCGCCCGCCGTCTGAGCATGTTCGACTTTGTCTACAAAGAAACAATCGCCACCGCGCTGGATTAAGGCAATCGCTCCGTCAAAGAATCCAGAGGAATAAGCGGAACAGCCGGTTGCGTTATTCTCATCGAACCTGATTTCAACAGATGATAGACCTGCAAACTTTGGGCCGCTGCCCGGCACTGCGAACAAACTTAACAATTGATCATTGTAAGGTTCAACTACATCCACCAGATGTCCAAAACGGCGGTCGTGGCTGCTGGCGGCCACCGTCATCACCCACGGGCTGACATGGTTGACCTGCCCATCTGTGCCCGCTTCGTTTCGCAGGTTGCCTGCCGAAGCCGCCACAAAAATCCCGGCATTGAAGGCCTCCAGAAACGCCAGTTCTACCGGGTCATTGTAGGGATTTCTGCCGCCCGAAATGGAGTAGTTGATCACATCCACTTCATCCAGAATGGCCTGCTGGACGGCAGCCACCGAGGCGGTCGTAGCACAGCCCTGCTCATCGCAAACATCGTAAGCAATGATTTGGGCGCGCGGCGCAACACCGGAAATGGTCACATTGGGCACACCGTTGAAATTGGCAATGGTCAGTTTGTTACCGGCAACTGTGGAAGCGGTATGCGAGCCGTGCCCGTCGGTATCCTCCGGCGTGACGGCTTCGGTGGTGAACGAGTAAGCCCCAATCAACTTGTTGTTGCAGGCGTTCTCATAAAGCCCCCCGCTGACAGCACACACTCCTTTCGGTGTTGTGGATGGATAGGTGTAAGCAGGATCGGCATCATCAGCAAAGGAAGGATGATCGAAATTAATGCCGGTATCCAGAATGCCGACCACAATCCCCTCGCCTTTTGTGGAAACACCAGCCGGCGTATTGCCGTTCCATATCTGATCCGCCCGGATGAAAGCCGGCCCGGCATCGGTGAGCGGCTGCTCCAGCCGGTCGGGGATGACGGCGCGCACGCCGGGTAAACCGCGGATGCGGGCTGCCTCCGCCGCGCTGAGCTGGAGCGCAAAGCCGTTCAACACCACATCGTAGCGGAAAATCGGCTGCAAGAAGCGCTGAACGACACGGCTGATTTGCTGCAGGCGGGCATCCTGCTCGCGCCGCAGCACCGTCAGGTATGCCTGCGCTTCGGGCGCATCCACCTGAATGCGGCCTCCGTTTTCAGATAGGCTTTGCACCAGGGATTCGCCTTCCAACAGCACAAAATAGCGGCCGTTGAAGAGCTGCACCTCACTACTCGCATCCGTCAGCTGCAGTTTTTCTCCGGCTGCGGTGGGCGTTTCGGCTTCATCCGTTGCAACCGGGGGGTTGCCCGAAGAAGGCAGATTTCCCGCCGAAACCGGCGCCGCCAGCAGGCTGACCAGCACCAGCACTGCCAGCAGGGAAGAAAATAGTTTGGATCTCATATTGTCTCCTCATCGAAAAAGAATATAGAACTACGCCAGGCGGAGGAATTTCCCGCCTTGCGGAGTTGGACGAATATGAGGATGACCGATAAAAAGAGGGGATTCAGCGACTGATTGGGTAACTATAAAACAAATTGATTCTATACCCAAATTAAAACCTGACAACCCAAAAGTGGGGGTGATTTTTGTAAAGCCGGAGAACCAAACAAACCCTCATCTCATCCAAATAAATTTTTTAACAAATCAGTGTAAAATGGTTAAGTGTGCATGGGGTAATTGCCTCTCAAAATCTCAAACCGTTTGGCTATTATCGAGTGATTAATCAACAGAATTCTTATGACTTCAGCTGCTGACTTTCTCCGCAACCTGCGCCGCTACGTACAGCGCGAAGCCGAAACCCAAAATGAGGCGCTTGCCAGACAATGGGCCTATCCGCTGGGTGAGCGGGTTGCCCGCGGTTGGGCAATTGAGGGTCTTGAAGTGGAGAGTTTTCAAAACGAAACCCTGCGGATGCGGTGTGCAACCAATGACTCGCGCTTCCGCGAAGGGGATTTACTGGTACTCCATCGCGGTAAACCAACCGACCCAACTGCCCTGCATGTAGAGCTGCAATACGATGGTGAAGATGAACTGGAATTCACCCTCTTAAGAGGCAATCCTTATGAACTCTCTCAGCATCCCAACGGCTGGATTGCCGATCAAGACTGGTTCGATACCAGCTCTTTTTATCTGAATGCTCTTGATCAGGTAGCTGACACGCTGCGCGGCAGAAATCGAATTCTACCGATGCTGTTTGGTAATACCCAACCCAAAATTGATTTCGCCCGTTATGACCGTGCCGCCGATTACCTTGTGCAAAACACCTTTATGGATGAGAGTCAGATTCAGGCTGCCGCATTGGCTTATGCCACCGATTCGTTGCACCTGATACAGGGACCACCCGGCACCGGCAAGACATGGGTACTGGCTCATATTGCTACATTACTGGCACAGGAAGGACAGCGTGTTCTCATCACCGCCCTCACCCACCTTGCAATCAATAACGCTCTCAATAAAATCATCCAATTAGAGGCAGATGTGCCGGTATGCAAGATTGGGGCTGCCCGCAACGCAGCCGGCCTGCAAGCCGAGAATTTTGAAAATTTTGCCCAATCTGGTTTTGGTGACCTGAATGGTGGCTATATTATTGGCGCAACTCCCTTTGCGCTGCAAACCCACCGTTTGAGTGGTGTCGAGTTTGACACCGTCATTTTTGACGAAGCATCCCAGGTCACCCTGCCACTTGCAATCATGGGAATGCTGGCTGCCAATAAATATATTCTCATCGGTGATCAGCAGCAACTACCACCGGTCAGCGTCTTTTCCAACCCCGAATCGGCCCCTCCTTCCATCTTTGGCTTACTTTCCAAACAAACCAGCAGCACGCTGCTCAACACCACGTATCGCTTGAATGACAGGCTGACCGAATGGCCCAGTAAAACCTTTTACGATGGCGAGCTGCAACCCAGTCCTGAAGCAGCCTCCCGACGGTTGATCTTATCCCCCAATCACACAGAGTGGGATTTCATCCTCGATCCTTCCCGCCCGACAGTCTTTGTGGACCTGGCGCATCGCAATACCACGGTGCGCAGCCTTCTTGAGGCCGAAAAAGTGGTCGATCTGGTATCGGCACTGCTCGAACATCACATCCCCCCTGAAGAAATTGGGGTAGTCGTACCTTACCGCGCTCAAAGCCGCCTGATTCGCAGCCTCCTGCGCCGCAGTCTGCCGGTTTCAGATTGGTGGAAAAAAATCGTCGCCGACACAGTGGAGCGCATGCAGGGTCAGGAACGTGAGGTTGTGCTGGTTTCCCTCACGACTTCCAGTACGAATTTTGCCGTTCAGGTGGCGGACTTTTTACTGCAGCCCCAGAGATTGAATGTGGCCGTCACCCGCCCACGCACCAAACTGATCCTGCTCGGCAGCCAACATCTCCTTAAGAATCCCCCTCCTGACGAAAAACTGGCAGAATCCTTCCAATTACTGCGCAGTTTGGTGGAGCAATGTGACAGGTTCTCCCTTTCCAACGGGTCATTGAGTTGAAATGGCACACATTCTGCCGCAAACGCCGCCTCAATCTCTACCCCCCGAAACACTGAGTGTCTTCCGCGCTCTCAAATCCTTGCCGGATTCCTATTACATCTGGCACCATCTGGCCCCCTGGCAGGAAAACACCCCCGATTTCTTAATGGTCACAAGAGATGCGCGGGCATTACTGGTCAAGGTCAGCACTGCCAGGCGTGATCAAATGAGTGTGGCAGCACAGTTGAGCCTGATTGATGACCACCGTCCGCCTGCTGGCCTTGCAGAAGAAGCGGTTTTGATTAACTATCTTCGTTCTGCGCCTCTTCCACAGGAAGCTGCCGTGGGGTTGCTGGTCGTCTTTCCCAACCTCAATCAAGCGCAGCTGAGCGTCAGCCGGCCGGCAACTTCCGAGGCGCAGATTCATTGGGCAGGTCGCGAAATCCTTCAACCCGAAAATGAGCAAATCTGGCAGCAATTTTTACCTGCCCAAAGCCTTTCCGCTTCACAGATTAAAACCCTCCGCCAGTATTTCAGCCCCGAAATTGTCATACCGGCCAATTTAACCGTGCGCCAACCGGATAGCCGCCGCCTGGAAGCCGGCCTGACCGATTTTCTGCTGGATTACAGGCAGGAAAGCGCATTGAAAAGTGACCTTGAACTCCCCGAAACAGACGAGATGTTAACCCGCGATTTTCGCGTCAATATCATCAATGGGGTTGCCGGCAGCGGCAAAACCCTGATTCTGCTCTACCGCCTGCGTTTGCTCTATCACCTTTACCCACAAAGACAGTTTTTGGTTTTGACCCATAACCGTCCGCTCAGCCACGACTTACAGCACCGCTTCTTTCTGCTCGAAGGAAAACAACCCGCCAATATTGAATGGGCGACCTTCAACAGCTGGTGCTACCGCATATGGTTGAACAGTCAAAACAAATGGATAGAACCACTCCCCCATTACAAACGCCTCTCTCTATTAGAAAAAACCTGGCAGGACAGACTGACCAACTCCAGCATCCCACTTAATTTATTCATCAGTGAAGTGGATTGGATCAAAGATCAGTTGCCCATGTCGCTGGAAGACTACCTCAACGCCGATCGGCGGGGTCGCGGTTTTGCACTAAACGCAGAACAACGCCGCCAGGTTTGGGAGGCGTTTCTGTTTTATCAATCGCTGTTACAGGAACAAGCCGCCATAGACTGGAGCGATGTCCCGCGCCGGGTCTGGGAGTGGGAACAGGAAGGCCACCTGCAAATTCCACAGTACGATTTTATTCTGGTAGATGAAGCCCAATTCTTTGCCCCACTGTGGTTCGACCTGATTCGCAAAGCCTTACGCAACCGCACTGCCCATCTCTGCCTGGCTGCTGACCCGACCCAGGGATTCCTTGGCCGCCGCACCAGCTGGAAGTCGCTGGGCATCGAAGCCCGAGGCAGAACCCATCATCTGGTCAAGAGTTACCGCACCACGCTCGAAATTCTTAACTTCGCCACGCTTTTTTATCGTTTGCGCTGCACCGACACCCCTGAAGAAGAAATCCTCCATCCCGATTTGACTCAGATGCCCAGTGGTGCAATTCCCCAATTGCTGGTATTGGAAAATCCGCAGGACGAGATCACCCGGGTGGCAAATGAAGTTGCTGCATTACTAAAGCAAGGTGGACCTCGTCAGCACTTGCTCATATTGCATGCCAGTGGTGAAGGGGTCAACCGGTTAATCGAACAAATCAACCGAAGAGCGGGTAAAGGCACGGCCATGGATCCGAAAGACACTTTTCCCGGCAATTATGTTCGCATTACCACCCTCAACGCTGGGGCCGGCCTGGAAAGCCCAATTGTGTTTCTGTGCGGACTGCGCGATTTGTTTGAGCAGGAACAATCGCTGCGTCTTTCCGACCAAGAACGGGAAGAGCTGATTCGCACCAATACACGAAAATTGTACATGGCTGCAACCCGCGCCGGTCAACGGCTGGTGCTGACCTATGTGGGGGAATTGCCGGAGGTCCTCAAGCAGGTTCTCGCCACACAAAGATCACCCGGTTCGGCATAAAAACCACGCACCCCTTTCGGAAATCCAAAGGGATGCGCCGCATCTTCGCCCAAACCTTCAGGGGGTTATTCAATCCGCCCGGTTTGAATGGCGCGCTTGACCTCGGCAATCGCCTGGGTGATTTTAATTTCACGCGGGCAGGCTTCGGTGCAGTTGAACGCCGTACGGCAGCGCCACACCCCAAACTGCTCGTTCAGCACTTCCAACCGTTCGGCAGCCGCCTGATCGCGGCTGTCGAATATAAAGCGGTGGGCGTTGACAATTGCCGCCGGGCCGACATACTGCCCGTTTGACCAGAACGACGGGCAGGATGTGGTGCACGCCGCGCACAAAATGCACTTGGTCGTGTCGTCGAAGCGCTCTCGCTCTTCCGGCGATTGCAGGCGTTCTTTGCCGTCCGCCGGCAGCTCGTCGTTGACCAGATAGGGCATCACCGATTTGTAATGCTCGAAGAACGGCTGCATATCCACAATCAGGTCTTTCATCACCGGCAGACCGAGCAGCGGCTCAACCGTGATCTCGGTAGTGCCCAAATCGCGCAGCAGCACCTTGCAGGCCAGGTAATTGCGCCCGTTGATGCGCATGGCATCCGAACCGCACACGCCGTGCGCGCACGAACGGCGGAAAGCCAGTGTCCCGTCCACATCCCCGCGAATCCACTCCAGCACGTCCAGCACCCGGTCGGTCGGCTGTGCCTCGACGGTGAAGACATCGTAACGCGGTTTACGGTCTTTTTCCGGGTTGAAGCGGAATATTCTCATGCGAACTTCCATGCTTGCCTCCTCATCAGTAAACGCGCTCTTTCGGCGCATATTGTGTGATCACCACCGGCTTGTAATCCAAACGCACGCTGCCGTCCTCGTTCAGCCAGGCCAGGGTGTGTTTGAGCCAGTTTTCGTCATCGCGGCGCGGGTAGTCCTCGCGGGCGTGGGCGCCGCGGCTTTCCTTGCGCTCCAGCGCCGAAACAGCCGTCACCAGCGCGGCATCCAGCAGACAGCCCAATTCCCACGTGTTGAGCAGCTCGGTGTTGAAGATTTTACCGCCGTCGCTGACGCGCACTTGCTTGTAGCGCTCGCGCAGTTCGCGCACTTTTTCAACCGCCTGCTGCAAGCCCTCTTCGGTGCGGAACACACCCACATCGTCCGACATGACTTTGCGCAGCTCGCGGCCGATTTGGGCCGCCTTTTCCCGTCCGCTGCCGTTGAGCAGGTTGTCCAGCTGGCGGCGTACACCCCCGGCGGGATCGGCCGGCAGGCGCGGCAGGTCGGCGCCGCGGGCATATTCGGCGGCTTTGATGCCGGCGTACTTGCCGAACACCACCAGATCCACCAGAGAATTGGTACCCAGCCGGTTGGCGCCGTGTACCGAAACGCAGGCACACTCGCCGGCAGCGTACAAACCGGGCAGCACCGTCCCCTGACCGTCAATCACCACCTCACCAAACTTGTTGGTGGGAATGCCTCCCATTGCGTAATGAGCGGTGGGCTGAATGGGCATCGGGTCTTTGACCGGATCCACCCCCAGGTAGGTGCGGCAAAAATCGGTAATATCCGGAATTTTGGAGAGAATTTCCTCCGCCGTAACGCGGTAGGGCGTGCCGTCCGGGCGGGTACGCCCGTCCAGTTCGGCATATTTATTGACCGTTTCCGGGCGCACATCCAGATAGACGTAGTCCTTCCCGTCAACGCCGCGCCCTTCCTTAATTTCAAGATAAATTGCGCGGCTGATCACATCCCGCGAGGCCAGGTCTTTGATGGTGGGTGCGTAGCGTTCCATGAAGCGTTCGCCCTTGCCGTTGAAGAGGATACCGCCCTCGCCGCGCACCGCTTCGGTGATGAGAATGCCCAATTTGTAAATGCCGGTGGGGTGAAACTGGAAGAACTCCATATCCTCGGCCGGGATGCCGTTGCGCAGGGTGATGGCCACACCGTCACCGGTGTAGGCGTAGGCGTTCGAGGTGATCTCCCACATGCGCCCGTGCCCGCCGGTGGCCAGTACGACCGCCTTGCTGTGAAAAACGTGCAGTTCGCCGGTAGCCAGTTCCACCGCTACCACCCCGGCGGCTTTGCCGTCCGAGAGGATCAAATCCAGCACCTGAAATTCATCGTAAAAGGTGATGCCGTTTTTGATGCACTGCTGGTAGAGCGTTTGCAGAATCATGTGGCCGGTGCGGTCGGCCGCATAACACGAGCGGCGCACCGGTTTTTTGGTCAGGTTGTTGGTGTGACCGCCAAAAGGACGCTGTGCGATGCGCCCGTCCGGCATGCGCGAGAATGGCAGCCCAAAATGTTCCAGATCATAGACGGCCTGCACCGCCTCACGGCACATGAACTCGATGGCGTCCTGATCGCCGAGGTAATCACTGCCTTTGACGGTATCGAAGGCGTGCCACTCCCAGTGATCCTCTTCCAGATTGCCCAGCGCCGCACCAATACCGCCCTGCGCCGCGCCGGTGTGTGAGCGGGTGGGGTACAGTTTACTGAGTACCGCCGTCTTTGCCCCGCGCGAGGCGTTCAGCGCCGCCATCAAGCCCGCTCCGCCACCGCCGACTATGATCACATCAAACACATGCGTTTGGGTCATATTTTTGCTCCCTTATCCAACCGCTATTCCAGCGGAAATTGTTGATTGACGCCGCCAACCAGCGCAATCGCGCCGATCAGGAAAATGACCAGCCAGAAGATGAACAGGCCCCAGTTGAGTATTTTGCGCCCCCGCTCGCCGTGAATAAAATCGTTCAGCACCTGACGCAGCCCGTTGACTCCGTGCGCGAAGGCGAATCCCAGCAGCAGGGCATCGAACACCCGCCAGAAAATGCTTGCCCAGCGTTCGGCCACGTAGCCCAAATCCATGGCATGCACACCTACCACCACATCCTGCAAAATGGCGTGAATCCACACCAGCGGGATGAGCGCAAAAGCCGAATAACGCATCCACTTCCACGCAATCATTTCGTAATTGGGTTTGACTTTAACCCGCCGCACGGTTTCTGTTGTCGCAGCCATGTTTACCTCCTACCCGCCAAACAGGGCAATTCCGTAGTTGTGAAAGAGAATGTTGCGCACCATCCAGAACGCCGCCGGCAACCACAGGATAATGGAGATGATCAGGGTGGTGCGGGTGGATTTGCGCTGCATCTCAATGCTCCACATCCCCGGTTTGAACATATCGAAGTAGGCAATCCGCAGCCCGTTGACGCCGTGGAAAAACACACAAAAGATCAGCGCAATTTCGCCAATCCCAAACAGGGTGGTCTGGTAAAGCGCCAGCGCTTCCAGGAACAAGGCCGGCCGAAAATACACAAAGGCAATATCAATGATGTGAATGGTGAGAAACAGCACCACCCCCAGGCCGGTGATGCGGTGTAAGAGGAAGCTCCAGTGACCCTCCCGTCCGCGGTAGCCGGCGTAACCGGTCAGGGTCGTCTTCAAAGTGGACATATTCACCTCCGTCTAAGGTATGGGACGGTTAAATTGTAGCATATTCAAAAATCGAAGTGTAGTAATCGGGTAGAAAAATTCCACTCCGATAGGGTGATTTTTAATTAACCTCTGCCCGCTTAACGCCGAATCATCGGCAAAAATACCTCAAAAATTGGGGTACAGGTCTGATGCAGGTGGAAATCGGGATCTTTCTGGCTGAGGAATTGGTGTAAAGGGTTGCCGGGCACGGGGTAGCCATCCGGTACACAAAAACGGTTTTCGTTCAAGTCCAACCCATCTAGATTCCCGGGCTGGAGCGAGCCGGGGTTGAACAGTGCCGTCAGGTTGGTCAGACCGGCAGGCGGAAAACCCAGCAGGTGATTATCATTCAGCCACAATACATTCAAAGCAGTCAGATTGCCAATCGCCGCCGGTATTACGCCGCTGAACTGATTATGGTCAAGGTAGAGGTACTGCAACGAAGTCAGGGTAAATAATTCTGGTGGTAATCCACCGCTAAAATCGTTACCGCTCAAATCAAGGATGGTCAGCTGGTTCAGACCGCCAATGGCGGACGGCAGGCTGCCGCTCAACTGGTTATGGCTGAGGACGATTTCGGTTAAACCGCTGAGGGTGCCAATTTCGGGCGGGAGGCTGCCCTGCAGGTTATTGTTGGCAAGAGTGAGACGGGCAACCCGGTTATCCACAACCTGCACACCGTACCAGCTGGCTGCCTCAGTGTCGGTCAGCCAGCCGATGTTGACGTTCCAGTCGTCGCCGCCGGTGGAGATGTAAAAGGCTGCCAGTGCCTCACACTCTGCCCGGGGAATGTCGGTGACGGTCTGGCAGAAGTCGGTTTGCAGGGCGGGGCGGGCAATGACCGTACCGTTCAGGGCAAACAGAAGAATAAAAAGAAAGGCGGAAATCCGATAAAAACGTTTCATAGCATCTGTTTTCGACGCGATTCAAAATATTTACTTTGTTTACTAATATTATAACGATAGTGTGCCAACCGGCAAGCAGGCAGAGGATAAGGCGCGCGGCTCTCTCCAAACACCTGAACAGGTCTTTATTTTTCCTTCCCGCCTGCCTGCCTTCGTCTATCCCCCTGTCTGAGGCGGCCCCCTGCATTTGGACAGCCGCTTTTACGCCTAATTTAGACCGCTTTTACAGCCCATTTATGGACGCTGCTGATGGACCGTGTTAATTTGATACCGGCTTAATCGGCTTTTTAGAGAATTCTCTCTTTACCATTCAAACCCTTTACAGTGGAGTGACCATGTTCAACTTTTTCAATCGTTCCATCCGCAACCAGTTATTGACCCTGCTGGCTGGAGTGGTGCTGGTGCTGCTGATTGCCGGGGTCATCAGCGTACTGGTCAGCGCCAACGCCGTGCGCGCCGAGGTCGAGCGCGGGCTGATGGACTACACCCTCGCCAAAGCCAACCAGATGGACGGCTTTCTGGCCGCCATTGCCCGCGTACCGGTTCAACTGGCCGCCAGCATCGAAGCCGACCCGCAGCCCGATCTGGACCTTCTCAACCAGCGCATGGCCGCCATCCTCAAAAGCAACCCCGACATTTACGGTACCTGGGCGGGTTTTGAACCCTACACCTACCAGCCCGATCAGCAGCTGCTGGCAGCCTACCACTGGTACGACAACGGCAAGCCCGATTTCGTCGTGACCACCGATCAGGACTATCTGGACGCTGTCTGGTATGCGCCCGGCAAGACCAGCCCCAAACCCTTCTGGACGCCGCCTTATTTCGACGAGGGTTTGGGAAATGTCCTGATGACCACCATCTCGGTCCCCTTTCACCGGGATGGCAAGTTCTGGGGGATTGCCACCGCCGACATCTCCACCGAGGCTCTCAATCAAGTACTGCAAGGGATTGCCGCCAGCGAAGAATACAACCGCCAGGCCCACGCCATTTTGTTCGATGAGGAAGGCAACATACTCGGCATAGATGATTACCGGCTGGCAGCTGATTCAGTCGAAGGCTTGCTGGAAGTCAACGCCGCCTCCCTGTTCGGCGGGGCACTGCAGCCCATTCTGGAACAATCTGCAGCCACATCCTACGGCTATCGGTTGATCAAAGACCCGTTTGGCAACGCCGGGCAGGTATATGCCGCCTTTGCTCAACTTCCCGCCAGCGGCTGGACATTGATCACCTTTGTGCCGCAGGCGCTGGTACAGCAACGCGTTTCAGCGCTGATGATCACGCTGGCGGTGGTCATCCTGCTGGCGGCGGTGCTGCTGGCCGGGGTACTGCTGCAGTATTCCCGCAGCCTGACCCAACCGCTGCAGGCTGTTACCCAATCCTTGCAGCACATGGCGCGCGGCGAACTGGAAGATGACCTGCGCCTTGACCAGCGCATCCTCAACCGCGCCGATGAAATTGGCCTCGTGGCCCGCGAAACCCATCAGGCAGCCGAGTTTCTGCGCGAAATGATCGAGGTCGCCGGGCAAATTGCCGGCGGCAACCTGCAGGTGCAGGTACAACCCCGCAGCGAAAAAGACCGGCTGGGACACGCCTTTGTGCAAATGACCGCTAATCTGCGCGGGCTGGTGGCAGAGATTGTCGAAAACGCGCAAAGTCTGCTCTCGGCTTCCAGCCAGCTGACCCTGGCCGCCGAGCAGGCCGGGCAGGCTGCCAGCCAGATTGCCACCACCATGCAGCAGGTGACCAGTGGAATCTCTCAACAAGCCGAGTCGGTCGGGTTGACAACGGCTACCTTCCAGCAAATGGCAAACGCCATTCAGGATGTTTCGCAGGGTTCCAAAGAACAAGCCACCGCAGCCGAACAGGCCGCCGTCATCACCGCCGAAATCAGCGCCGCCCTGCGCCGGGTGGCGGATAACTCGCTGTCTGGCAGTGAAGAAGCCGCAAAGGCGGCCGAATACGCCCAAAGCGGCGCCAAAAAGGTCAACGCTACGTTGAAAGGAATGGAGGTCATCCGCAATCAGGTGGCGCTTTCCGCCGATAAAGTGGAGCAGATGGGCGAGCAGTCCGAAAAGATTACCCTCATCGTTGAAACCATCGAAGAAATTGCCGCCCAAACCAATCTGCTGGCGCTCAACGCCGCCATCGAAGCCGCGCGCGCCGGCGAACACGGCAAAGGGTTTGCAGTGGTCGCCGACGAAGTCCGCAAACTGGCCGAGCGGGCAGCCGCCTCCACCCGCGAAATCAGTACGCTGATTAACAACATCCAAAACACCGTTCACGAAGCCGTCACCGCCATGCAGGTCAGCGCTCAACAGGTGGAAGAAGGTGTGCGTCAGGCAGACGAGGCCGGCAGCGCGCTGGAAAGCATCCTGAAATCGGCGCAGGTGGTGCTGGATCAGTCGCAACAGACTTCCAAAGCAGTGCAGCAGATCAACCAATCCGCCAGTGCCCTGGTCAGCGCAATGGATGCCGTCTCACGGATTGTGACCCAGAACACGGCTGCCGCCCAACAAATGGCAATCGGCTCCAACGAGGTTAACATCGCCATTGAAACGATTGCCTCGGTCAGCGAGGAAAACAGCGCCGCAGTTGAGGAAGTTTCCGCCTCGGTGGAAGAGATGAGCGCGCAGGTGGAAGAAGTGGCTGCGGCTGCCAACTCGCTGCAAGAGATGGCAAACACCTTCAACATGCTGGTGGCACGCTTCCGGCTGCGCTGACCAATTCACAGCGCCAACCTGATCCACCTGGATATTTCCTCACCAACACAGCCTCTCCCCTTGGGGGAGAGGCTGCTCTTGCCTGGATGACAATCGGTCAAGAAAAAAGATGGGGTTGTAGGGCGAATCAGGCGCCCAGCAGGCGAGTATGGCTTCCTTCCGGCACTGCTGCGCTCGTTTCCCCTCTGGCGGTTTGGGGTTGCCATGGCAGCCCGCCGTTGACTTCCCATACAGTGACTTCGGCATCCACCACCGCCTGACCCAAGGCGCGCGCAACTGAAATGCGGTGATGCCCGTCTTCGACGAAATAATGGTCACCGACCTGAATCAGTTTGACGGCATCCAGCGGCTGCCCCTGAAAACGCAGCATGGCAATCGCCACCCAGCGGTCGCGGCTGCGTTCATCCAACGGGTGAAATTGATCGTCGAAATCCTCACTACGGCCGAGCGTGCCGTGAATTTGATCAATCAGCACCGCCCGAATACCGCCATAGTGTCGGTTGCTGACCCGGCTGGCCGGCAGACGATTGAGATCAACCAGGCGGCCCAGGCGGCGGCACAGGGCATTCTTCAGGCCGTAAAAAGCCGCCGAAAAACGGGCATGTTCAAAAAGCTTCAGCGCTTGCTTGAAACTATCCACATGATGGGGATTGCCCCGTCCGTGATACCCTGAAAAGGAGTCCTGAAATGGATTTTGAAAATCAAGCATGATTTCACTTCGTCTTTCTGCTGAAAGCAATACGCCCGATCCATAACAACCTTGTTGAATATACTGCGGCCTTGGGTTGACCTCATCCTGCTGAAGGAGGTGCAAACCTTAGCCATTTGACCAGTTAATGTTTCGGAGCGGAGTATAATTCCTTCGCAGTGGAACTTCAGGTTCTGCTGAAATCTCTACCCTGTCGCCTGAGAGGATTAACTGGATGAAACATAAAGTTGCGCTACTGGTTCTCCTTTTTAGCCCGCTGGTTTCGGCTTGCAGCCCGGCCCAGCCCACCGAAGTGGTCACCCTCAAAGTGGCGGTGCTGCCTATTCTGGATGTTTTACCGATGGTGGTTGCCCAACAAGAGGGCTTGTTCACCAACAACGGCGTCAACGTTGAACTGATTCCGGTTGGCTCGGCTCCCGAACGCGATCAATTGATTTCAGCCGGTCAGGCCGACGGCATGGTCAACGAACTGGCTTCGGTCATGTTCCTTAATCAGGATCAGATTCAGGTTCAGGCAGTCCGCTTTGCCCGCACAGCCACAGCCGATCAAGCCCTGTTCCGTATTCTAGCCGCCAAAGACAGCGGCATTCAAAGCGCTGCCGATTTGAAAGGCGTTGCCGTGGGCGTCTCGCAGGCTACCGTCATCGAATATCTGACCGAGCGCCTGCTGCAGGCCGAAGGACTGAGCGGGGATGAAATCCAGACCGTTGCCGTTCCAAAAATCCCCGACCGGCTGGCGTTGCTCGCCAGCGGCGAGTTGAAAGCCGCCATGCTGCCGGAGCCGTTTTCCACCCTTGCCGCGCAGCAAGGCGCAACGGTTGTGCTGGATGATACCCTGCGCCCGGAATACTCCTTCAGCCTGATCACCTTCCGCAAGGCAGTCATTGACCAGCAGCCGCAGGCAGTGCGCGCCTTTTTGGCTGCCATTGAAGAAGCCGTGTCCCTCATCAACGCCGACCCGCAAAAGTACAGCGGTTTGATGGTGGAACAAAAGATGGTGCCTGCTCCACTGGCCGAAAGTTTCAAAGTACCTACCTACCCGCTCAAGGGGGTTCCCACTCAGGCCCAATTTGACGATACGCTGGCATGGGTCAAAGAAAAGGGTTACCTGAACAAAGACCTGGCCTATACCGATTGTGTCAATGGGAGCTTGTTGCCCTGAAAGGGTTACCCCAAAAGGGGTGGCATGGAATGGTTTTCTCAAAGTTTCTGGAAAATCCTGAAAGGTTGTTTTTAAAAATATTTGGTATCCATCCAAAAACTGGATTGTGGCAAAACGAACCCCCTCCCACCTCCCCCAATATCGCTCACGCGATATTGGGGGAGGCGCAGGCATATGCGCTAACTTAAGCTAAAAAGAGAACCTCTTTGGTAAGATATAGGTCTACACCATCCATCTATAACTAAAGAGGTTCACATGGAGT
>Ga0068706_1000254_pt1 | contig 26964 bp, 27 predicted proteins | sample YNPMSBMetaG_FD_65632 | JGI IMG/M metagenome (GOLD analysis project Ga0068706, IMG submission 65632) | Anoxygenic and chlorotrophic microbial mat microbial communities from Yellowstone National Park, USA - YNP MS-B MetaG | ecosystem: Environmental > Aquatic > Thermal springs > Hot (42-90C) >...
GCACCGTGGGCGGGTGATCCAGCAGCAGCCAGCGCTCGCCCTGGCGGGCGATCAGGTAGCGGTCGTCGGCCAGCAGGAAGTCCCCGTTGACCCGGCCCGGCAGCAGCCGGAGGGTGTAGTCGCGCCCGGCGAGCCAGCCCAGCCGGCCCCGGTCCTGCTTCCCGGTCACCACCACCAGGGTCTTGCCGGTGAGGAGCCGCTCGAGGCCCCCCACCGGCGCGCTCGAGCCCACCAGGATCAGGTTCTGCGTGCGGAAGGCGATAAAGCGGGCCACCTCCTCCTCCCGTTGCAACACCTGTACCTGTGGGGGGTTGAAGCCCTGCCCCAGGGCCAAAGACAGCAGGGCGAGCACCAAGACCAGAAGTCTCATTTGACCTCCTTCTCGCGCCTGGCGGTGGCCTCGATCAGGTCGATAGCCATCAGCACCAGCGGCTTGATCTGGTTCAGGAGCGGCCCCTGGGGTTCCAGCCATAGATCGTTGCCGAAGACCAGGTACAGCCTGTCCACCCCATTCCCCTGGAAGTAGGCTAGCCACAGGCCGCTGCCGACGAGGGCGCTCAAGACGTCGTCCCCATCGCTGCTGCCGCTCACCACACTGACGTAGCCCTGCAGCTCCTTACGCTCCCAGCCCGCCAAGTCCTTGCGGCGGGACTGATCCACCAGAATCTTGAGGCTGGGCCAGCCCTTCTGGTCGCCCTGGTAGCGGCTGGCCAGCAGCGCGTAGACCTGGGTGACGCGCTCTGGTGGCACCATCAGGAGAATCTGCTGGGCTTTGGCCACCTCGGGGGCGTAGCTGTCGTAGCCCACCGGCAGCAGCAGATCGGCGGGCAGGGCGCAGGTGATCTTCAGGGCGCAAAGCGTCTGGCGCACCAGGCTGTACAGGCGCATGAAGTCGCTGCCGCTCTGGACGCCCTGGGCCATCACCGGGGTCAAAGCCAGGAGTAAAGCTACTACAGCGCGCACAAAACTCCTCCTAACGCAGCAGCGGGCGGTACAGCTCGTCGAAATTCCAGCTGGTGAACCCGGTCACGCGGGCCCCGGGCAGCCCCCTGACCCGGGGGATCAGATACCCTTCCGGCACGCTCACCCAGGAGTAGTGGGTGCGCTCGAGGGTGTAGGGCAGCAGGTAGGGCGGCACCGGGCGCAGCCGGGGCAGGTCGGGGGTCGGGACCACCCAGGGGGGCCCGGCCACCACCCGCAGCTTGAACGGCACGAACCAGTACCCCAGTATCCGCTGCACCTGGGCTATAGCGTACTCCCCCGGTGCCCAGCGGGCGGTCGGGTCGGGAACGGTAGAGACCGCGATCTGGTTGTAGACCTGGAAGAAGCTGGCGTAGCCAAAAGCCTCCTGGATCAAGGGGTGGCTGGGAGGAAAGTACCGCTTGAGCTGCTCGAGCTTCCAGAATCCCGGGGCCAGGGGGGCTTTGAGGCCGCTCAGGTCCCCCGTGGCCGCCGCGCTGCGCAAGGCCTGATCCAGCAGGCCCTCGGCGCAGCCCGCCAGGGCCTGGCACAGCGGCTGCACCACCGTGTCGAAGGGGGCCAGCCGGGCGAGGGCCAGAAAGCCCTGGCCGTAGTAGGGCAGCAACAGCCCCCGCTCCAGCTTGTCCAGGTTGGCCTGGCGCAATAGATCCGCGATCTTTCGCAGGGTTTGCGCGTTGCGGGCCAGGTCCAGATCGGCCACCGCGGCCAGGACGGCCCCCGCCCCGCTCAGGTGGGCCGCCCAGGGCAGCGGGGCGAAGACCCTGGCCTGGGTGGGCTGGGAGATGTCGAGCGCCGGGGCCAGGGCTTTCATCACGTCGGCCTGGTACTGCGGGAAATACTGCTGCAGGCCGTGCTGGATGGCTTTTTGCACCTTGTCCGAGGCCTCGCGCTCGTTGAACCACAAGGGCTCGTCCGGGTAGCCCGGGGTGCACCACTCGAAGTTCAGCAAGTCCACCCTGACGCAGAAGGGGGGAATGACCATGATCGGCAGCAGCTCCACCTGCACCCCGTCGCAGAAGTCCTCTTTGGGCACCTGCGGCAAGGGCCAGTACTGCTCGAGCCGGTGGGTGCCCTTGCTGGCGGCCGGGGTGGCCGGCAGCGGCAGGGTGTAGCCCTGGGGAAAGAAGAAGGGCTGGGCTTCCACCCTGACCTCCGGTAAAGGGGTCGCAGCGGGGCTGATGGACAGCCCCACCGTGCAGTAGGTCAGGGGAAAGCCGGGCTGGTTGAGGCTCACCTGCACCCGCCACCAGTAGCGCTCCTCGAAGCGCTGCCAGGCCTGGCGCAGCTTTCGCGCCACCTCCTGGGTGCCCTCGAGGGTCGAGTACGGCAGCCACCACTCATAGCGGCAGCTCTGGGGGTTCTGGCCCCGGCAGGCTTCGACCTGGCTCCTGCGGGTCAGGCCCAGGTAGGGCCAGTGGGCCCTGGGGAAAAGCTCCAGGCGCTGGTCGGGGAAGGAGTGCAGGTAGTCGTCCTGGGAGAAGTCCTGCCCCCAGACCAGCCCCCCCAGCAGCAGGGCGATGAGCCAGCGCATCGCTCCCCCTAGGGGGCCTCCACCTTCAGGGTGCGGCGCACGATCAGGGTGCGGGGGTTGTCGCCGGTCTCGAGCAGGGTCCACTCCAGCTCCAGCGTCCCCGGGGCCACGTCCTGCACCAGGATGCTGCCGCTCTGGGCGCTTTTGGGCTCGATCAGGGCGCTGGCGGGAACCCGGCTCACGCTGAAGTTTTTGTCCTGGCCGTCCTGCCGGATCGACAGCCGGGCGACGTCCGCGCTGACCCGCTGGCTGGAGTTGTTTTCCAGGGTGAAGTTGATGCTAAAGCTACCCCTCCCAGCCGGCACCGGTTCGGCGAAGCGGCTCACCAGCCAGCTTCTGGCGGGGGCCGCAGGGGCCGCCTCAGGGGTCGGGCTGGGGGCGCTGCTGCGCGGGGTGCTCTGGGGTGCCGGGGCCGGGGCCGGAGCTGGCATCACCGGCACCACCCCCGCGTTGCGGGCGGCCTGGATGACGTAGGTGCGGTTGTACAGCCCGCCCCCGATGCGCACGGTGAACTGCTGCACCCGCCCACCGATCAAAAAGGTCATGCCGAACACGCCCGCCGAGGCCTCGGTGTTGAGCTGGATGACGTTGCGCGAGATGCGGGTCATGGTCAGCAGATCGGGCCGCCCCAGGGTGCCGATCTCGATGTAGTCATGCCCCACGATCAGGGTGTTGAACCCCGGGACCACCTCGATGTTGGCCGGAACCCGCTCCAGCTCGTCGCTGTAGAGCACCTTGTAGGACTGGGCCAGGGCCAGACTTAGCGCGCACACCAGAAAAACCAGCAATCGTTTCACGCTGTTCCTCCTATGTGTAAATCCTATACCACAGCCTGGATTATAGACCATCATTCCGCCTGCTGCTCCCCTTCCAGGCGCAGGTAGACCCCCAACACCCCGCTTTTGAGGGCCGGTTCCTCCAGCAAAGCCGGGCGCTCCCCTAAGCGGGGATCGTAGGTCAGCGAGAGGTTCCACGCCCCCCAGCCCTGCCAGCGGCCCATCGCCAGCGCCCCCAGCAGGTACACCGTGCCCCGCCGGGTTCCAGCGGGGCTGGGGTTCTCTGCGCCGACGCGGCCTCTAGGGGCCAGGAAGTGCCCGTGCAGGCGGGGGTTGTCCTCCGCCAGGTTCAGGCTGGGGTCGCTGTGGCCGTGCCCCAGCTGGACGTCGCCCCCACGGCTCAGCACCACCAGCCGCCCGCTGGCCCCCAGGTTGTCGCAGCGCGAGGGCACCAGCTGATCCCCACTGCGACCGCCCACGAAGGTGCAGGGGCTGTTCTCGTAGGCCAGGCTGGAGGTGAGGCGGACGCTGCCCCGGGCCACGATCTCCACGCTCACCCCGTCGGCCAGCGCGATTCCGAAGGCGTTGCCGGCCTTCAGGCGGCGGATCTCCCCCCCCACCTCGAGGCCCAGCCGGGGCAGGGTTCCGTCCAGGGGCAGCCCCACCTGGGGCTGCCAGCCAGAAGCGCCTTCGCGTTCCAGGGTGTTCCCCCGCACCCGGTAGGTGGTGCAGGCGGGGGCGCAGACCCGCAGGTGCTGCTGCCCGCCCTGGCTCCACAGGGCCACCTCCTCGGCGTCGCCGCTCACGCTCAAAGCCGGGCTCCACCCCACCAGGTCGAACCCCGAGACCGCAAGCCCGCGCACCGCCAGATCCACCCCCTCCCCCCAGACCGGGCAGTCGTTCCCCAAGCAGGGCCGATCCGGCGTGGGGAGCAGGGCTGAAAGCGGGACGAAGCCCTGGCTGAAAAAGGCCATCCCCGGGGTGGGGTCGCCCACGCAGCTGCCGTCCACCCCCAGGGCCGGACAGCTACCCGAGGTCACCGCCCCGCCCAGCCAGGGGCTGCCCTGCACCCCCAGCAGCCCCGCGACGTGCAGCCTTCCTTCCAGCACCACGCTGCCGTCCCACAGGTGCAGCTGGCCCCAGGGGTTGTAGGCGTTGTCCAGCAGCACCGCGTAGCGGCTGGGCAAAGCGTCGCCCAGGTCGAACTCATAGGCCCCCAGCAGGTAGCGCTCCTGGCGGGCTTCCCCCTGTTCCCCCCGGGCGTAGGCCACGAAGGGCAGCCGGTAGCGCTGGACGGAGAGGGCCCGCCCGTCGCGTGGGGCCCCGCTTACGTAGCCCGGATCGGGCAGCAAGACGTTGCTGGGTAGGGGCTCCCCGCAGGCCGTGCGCTCGAAGTACAGGCGAAAGCCCTCGGGGCACAGCAGGGCCTCGGCCCGGGCCTGCAGGGCCTGCCGCAGGCTTTGCATGGCCGCGCTCACGCTGCTCTGATCCGGGGCGCTGCCCCCGCCGCTGCCAAAGGCGAAGCGCCCGCGGGTGTTCTGGGCCTCCAGCGCGGCCCGCACCTCCTCCCGAAAGTTCCCCGCCAGTCGCAACAGCAGCTGGTTGTGCTGCCCGTCCAGGCGCACCTGGGCCAGCGCCCGTTGTCCTTCCAGGCGGCTTTGATCGGCCTCCTGGGCCATCAGCACCGACATCAAGGCCGCTGCCAGCCCCACCGTCAGGGCCAGCCCCAGGGCCATCAACAAGGCGTATCCGTCTCGTTTCACAGTCCCCTCCACAACAGGTATAGCAGCGCTGCCAGCGCCGCGATGCGCCACAACCATAGCTCCCAGGGCACCCCAGGCCGCCGTGGGGCCTCTGCCGGGCTGGCCAGCTCTTTGAGCCGGGTGCCCAGCAGGCTGGGGGTCTCCACCCGCCAGTCGGCCGCCGCGGCCACCAGGGTCTGATCCCTGGCGTGGCCGATGGCCGCGATGAGCGGGGTGCGCATCCTTAAGACCGCCTCCACCAGCCGGGGGTGGTCGCAGACCTCCAGCCCGCTCCCGCCGCCCCGCACGATCCCGATGGCCGTGTAGCCCCGCAGGTCCATCTGCTCGAGGTGGCTGGCCAGGGCCTCCGGGACAAAGCGAACGCGGTGCTCCTCGATCTGGTAAGCCGCCCTGCGATCTCCTAAGGCCCGCTCCAGGTCGTGGTCCACCACCCCCTTGTAGGCGTAGATCAGCAGCAGCCGGGGCCGCTCCCTGCTCAGGATGGCCCGCCGCAGCAAAGCCGGTACATCCCTGCGCGCCTTGCGGGCCAGCCGCTCCAGCAAGGCCAGCTTAGGATCCGGCAGCTCAGCGGCCTGGCTGTGCAGCACCTCGGAAAGCACCACCAGCGGCTGGATGCGCGAGTCCATCAGGCTGAACTCCAGATACCCCCGCACCGTGACCTGGTGATGCTCGTCCCGCGGTAGCCGGGCGTCCAGGGCGGGTGGGGCCAGCAGGGTCAGGCTTTCCCCCTCCTGGCCCAGCAGGCTGTGGTAGAAACCGTTGCGATAAGCCCGATCCGAGCGGCGCAGGCGACCCTGCACCACCACCACCCGGCGGGAGAAGCCGTCCCGTAGCGCGCGCAGCACCTCCCCGGGGTGGAGCGGCTCAGCTTCCACCCCGGGCCCTCCAGCTTCGTATCAGCCACTCCAACCCCCCCAGCCCCAGGATCCCCAGCCCCGCCCCCAGCGCAATTAGCTCCTGCTGGGAGAGGGTGGAGCGGAACTGATCGGCTGGCAGCGCGGCCACGAGCAGCAGCACCAGCCCTAAAGCCAGCAGCAGGTGGGCCGTCACCACCCCCGCCGAAAGGAGCCAGGCCCTGAAGTCGCGCAGATCGCCCGCGATCCAGGCGTTCAGGGCCACCAGACCCAAAAACCACAGCCCCGCCGACCACAGGTAGGGCTGCCAGAGCGCCAGCAGCCACAGCGGCAGGGCCAGCCCCAGCGAGCGCAGGGCCTTACCCCAGTGAAACTTCCCCAGCGACCAGGACAGCGCTGTGGGCCCCAATAGCCCCGCTGAGGGAACCCCCAGGAGGAGATAACGCCAGGCGTACATATATCGATTGTAGACAAGAAGAGGTGGCGGGAAAAGTCTATGAGAACCTGGCCCGGTCGGGACTTGTGCTATAAATAGTAACGATAGGAGGTAAATTATGTTTGACATCGGCATAGACCCCAACCAGGTTGGTGGCTACGGTGTGGTAGTCCACCGACAGCGGGTGCTGCCCTTCCGGCTCACCCTCGCCCCCTGCCGTCCTGGGGACTACGCGCTGGAGGAGGTGGCGGCCACCCTCTTCCCCCGGGCCAGGCTGCTGGCCCTCGAGAGCATCCCGCAGATCCTGCCCTGCGCCTTGCAGGGCGAGCGGGATCGGAAGCTGCTCGAGCGCACCCAGCAGGTTATCGCCCGCATCATGCGGGAGGCCCGCTCCTTTGGGGTGCGGGTCTACGCCTACCCCGGGCGCTGGCCCCAGCGCGTGAGCAGGGCCGATGTGGCCGCCGGTCGGGGGGCCTGGATGCAGGTTCTGCTGGGCCGTCCCTGGGTCTCCAAGGACGACCTGCGGAATTATTTGCAGGCGCGTTATCACCCCACCGGGCCCATGACCGAGCACCACTGGGACGCGCTGGGACTGGTGGAGCTGGCCCGCAGGCACAGGTAAACCAGGGCCGGGAACTCCCGGCCCTTCTCATCCAAAACCCCGCCCCTGGTAAGGGTGTAACAATATAGCTATGTACGGAACCCTCTGGACCCGACTGCCCCAGACCTTAGGCCCTCTGCTGCCGCTGGACGAGGCGGCCTGGGCGGCGGTGGCCCACCTGCCCCCGCAGGAGCAGCTGGAGCGGCTGGGCCTGGCCGAGCTGGTGATGGAGGTGCGGGACGCCCAGGGCCGGGTGCTCGGTATCGGCCCGCTCATGCTGTCGCTGGCGCTTTTGGGCCACCTCGACGAGGAGCAGGCCCACTTCCGCCACTTCCAGGCCATCAGCGGCTAGCCGCGCTCAAGTTCGTAGGAGCGCCCGTAGTCCCGCTCCGGGCCGCCTTTTTCCATGAAGCGCTGCACCTCTTCGCGGCTCACCCCAGCCTGCTCGGCCACCCGATCCAAAGCCCGCTCGAGCTGCTGCTCGGAGAAGACCCGGAAGGTCTCCACGCTGGGCTGACGTTCCATCATCATCTCGTAGGTGAGGCGCACCTTGGCGGCGCGCTCCTCCTCGGTCAGGTTGAACTGCACGCTCTGCACCCGCTCGGCCTCCGCGGCCAGGTAGAGCGGCACGGTGCCGATGACCTCTTTGCCGCGCACGTCCTCGATGCGGGCCTGCTCCACCACCGGCGCGTCCTGCGGCGCGTAACCGGCGTCCTTGAGGTAGCGGGCGGTGTCCGGCTGGTGGGTCACCACCACCGGTTCGCCCTCACCCTTGCTGAAGTAGCGCTCCGGCAGCGCCACCCCCAGGTCGCGTTCGATGCGTTCCATGCGGGCCTGGAAGTCCTCCTCCCGGTATACCCGGTAGACCTCCGTGCTGATCACCCGCTCCCGCACCTCCTCCAGCGAGAGTTCGCGGCCAAAGTCCTCGCGGGAAAGGCGCAGGTTGACCGTGGTAACCGAGTTCGCTTCGGCGGCCAGGTGGGGGGGGAGTACCCCCACCACCTCCCGTCCTCGAATCTCCTCGGCAGAATGCACGTGCTTTTTCACCTCGTCCACCGCATACCCCTGCTCGCGCAGGTAGTCCACCAGCCCTGGGTGTTGGGTCACCACGGTAGCCATGGTTATATAATTTCAGAGCATAGGAGCCCTGTCAACCATGAACCCACACCACCACACCGATCTTCCCGCCGCCGCCCGTGCGGTGCGCATCCGCTACGCCAACCCACGCCAGCGCCGCCTGGCCGTCTTTCTGGTCGCGCTGGGCCTGTTGCTGGGGGTGGCCGGGGCCTGGGGGGGATGGAACGCTTACGCCCGTTTCCAGCCCACCGCCCAGCCTTTTCTGCAAGCGGGCTGGAAGCTATCGCCCCTGGATCTGCTGGAACCCCCCAAAGACCCCCGGGCCTGTCTGGGCAACCCCACCTGTCGAGCGGCCTTCTTCCAACGCTGGCAGCAGGCCACCCCACCGGTGGTGGGCCTGGGCTTTGAGGGGCCGCTGCTGTACCTGGGCCTGCTCCTGGCAGGCCTGGGGCTGGCCTTGCTGGGGCTGCTGCTGGCCCGGATGGTCGAGAACGAGCAGATCGGTCTGGAAAGCCCCTTTTCCCAGGCTTTGGGTGGGGTGGTGCTGGGGGTTCTGGGCTACAGCCTGCCGGGTCTGGCCGGTTTTTCCGCGCCGCCCTGGCTGGCCAGCCTGCTGGCCCTGCTGGGCCTGGTGCTGGGGGTCAACGCCCGCAGCCCCAACCGCTCGCTCTACAGCGCCCTGCGGGCCCGCTACGCCGACGCCCGGGAGCTTCAGCGCATGACCATCACCCCCGCCAACCGCGCCCAGGCCCTGCCGCTGGCCCGCCTCAAGCCCGATAAACCAGAGCCCCTAATCGGCAGCGTGCCCACCCCGGCCAAGAAAGAGCTCGACCATCTGCTGGTGGTGGCCCCCACCCGGGGCGGCAAGGGCCTGCACATCCGCCAGACCCTGTGGCACTGGGGCGGCAGCGCGGTGGTGGTGGACCTCAAGGGCGATGCCTACCTGCAGACCGCTGTGCGCCGGGAGGCGCTGGGCGGGCGCTACTTCCTGCTGGACCCGGAGGGCTACGGCGACTGCTACGACCCCTTTAGCGAGATGGTGCGGGATGAGAGCGTGGCCAGCGCGGCCCAGCTGATCATGGTCTCCGAGCAGGACAAGGACCCCATCTTCGCCGAGCGGGCCAGCTACCTGATGGAGGCCTTCATCTACCTGGCCCAGTACCGCCAGCAACCCGCCACCGGCCTGATGTACGCCCTGATGAGCAAGGGGGAGGACGCGGTCTACCAGGAGTTCAAGCGCCTCAAGCTGGCACCCCGGGAAGATGGCCGTCGTGAGCTGCTGGAAAAAGCCATAGCCCGCTTCAACTTCTTCTATGGCAGCGATAAGGACGACAAGTTTCGTGCCAGCTGCTACGGCACCTTTTCCACTCGAGCCCGCCCCCTGGTCTCCGAGGGGGTGCGGGCCATGACCCAGCGCAGCGACTTCACCGCCCGCGACCTGATCGAGCGGCCCACCACGCTTTACATCCGCCTTTCTGAGGAGAACCTGGACTTCACCAAGGGCATCGTGCAGATCCTCATCTCCACCCTGACCGGGCAGCTCACCCGCACCATCGACCGCGAGCAGAGCGGCTACGCCCGGGTGCCCGTGCTGTTCATCTTCGACGAGGCCAAGCGCATCCCCATCCCCTCCATCGCCAACGGGGTCTCCACCTGGGCCGGGCGCAACATGTACGCGGCCATCTACGTGCAGGACATGAGCCAGCTGGAGGGCACCTACGGGGAAGGCGACGCCAAGACGGTGCTGGCCAACACCGCGCAGATCTTCTACCTGGGCAACCCCAACCTGGAGACCGCCCAGTACGTCAACCAGAAGCTGGGCCGCATCGAGGTGCCGAGCTACAGCTACAGCGCCCAGAGCTCCAAGGACGGGCAGACCCGCAGCATGAGCTATAACCTGCGGGAGGTGGACCTGCTCAGCGTGGACGAATTTCTGGCCGGCCCCAACGACGAGGTGGTGGTCTTTCCCCGGGCCAGCCGCCCGGTGCGGGCCTGGCGGGTGCTCCCGCCCAGGGAGATGCGCGAATACCCCCGGGCCCCCGAGCCCAGGCCCATCCCCCGCCCCCAGGGCCCACCCCCGCAGGTCATCTCCTCGCCTCCCACACAACCGCCCTCCAGCCCTTCCGCCTTACGCAAGATTCTGCTCTGGCCCAGCGGGGCCGCCCGCTTCTGGGAGCTGCCGGAAGAGGAGCGTTTGCTGTTCGACTTCTTTATCATGGACTTCATCCCCGACCCCCTCACCCAGCGGGTGGTGGATCTGGGGGATCTGAGCCGCCCCTTCGCCCTGGTGGCCCCGCCTGAACACAAAGAGAAGGCTGAGCAGTATCTGCGCAACAACGGGATACAGCTTCAGCGGCACCTGCTTCCCCCCGTGCATGGCCGCTTGTGGCTCCTGGGCGGCCAGTGGAGGCCCCCTGCCCTGCAGGCCGCGGCGGAGGTGCTCGCGAAGACCCTGCCCCCGCTGCGCTTGAGTGAAAAACTGGATATTCCAGCCCTGACCCGGCTGAAGGTTCCCCCGGAGGCCTATCTGCACCCCCCCTACCCCTCGGAGCGGTCGCTGGCCACCTGGATCGGCCTGCTGGGCTACCGGCCCCAGGTGCTCTGGCTCGACCAGCCCGGGGGCACGCCGGTGCTCCCCCACTGGCAGGGCCCCCGTATCTCCTTGATGGGCCGTGGCCCGGTGGAGGTTCCCCCAGCCATGCAGGCGGCCCTCAACCAGTTACGAGCAATGCTGAGGTGACGGTGCAGGCGGTCTTAGCCCCCCAGAACCTAAAGGTGCGGGCTTTGGACCCGGTGGGCCAGGAGTTCAGCTTTCAGCAGGCCATAACAGAACGTAACCGACCCGACCCGGATGGACTCTTTTCGGTGCGCGTTTTCTGGCAGGAGGTGCATAGGAGCAACCTCGAGGAGTTCGAACTCTCCCATACGAGGGGAAAGGCTGTGCTACGCCACAAGGAGAGCAGAGAGCTTCTGGAGACCAGTGCAGACAAGCTACCCAGAGACTTCCTTGCAAGGAGTTCAGGAGACCTAGAGCGCTGAGGCCGTCTCCTGTAGCTGGTAGGCCCGCTCCAGCGCTTCTAAGGCCCCGCTGTCCCCCAGCGCGTAGCGGGCCGCCTGGGACAGCACGAAGTAGTCCAGCAGCATCCCCTCTATGAACAGGCTGGGCAGGCTCCCCTCGCGAGCGGCCTGCACCAGCTTGCGGTAGCGCTCGAAGCCGTAGCGGGGCTTCCCCTCCGCCGCGCCCAGGACCACCGGCTCCGGCTGACCCCCTTGCAGCAGGGTGTCGATGGCCTCGGCCAGGTCGGGGTAGACCGCGAAGCGCCCCTTGCCCCGCACCTCCAGGGCCATGGAAAAGACCGGACGGCCCTGCCGCCTGCGCCCGGGTAGGTCGGGCCGCCCGATCAGCGGCCACAGCACCGGGTTCTCCAGCACGTCGCGCAGGGTTCGCCCGTGCACGGTCACGATCCCCTTGATGCCCCGCTTGCCGATGGTCTCCACCACCGCCACGTCCTCCGGGTAGCCCACCTCGTCGCCCACGATGACCTGCGGGCCGTGGTTGGCCAGCGCCTCCAGGTAGGTGCGGGCCAGCATGATCTGGAAGGTCTCCCCGATGGCGTAGTTGGGCGTGGGCACCTGCAGCCGCCGGGCGCTGCCCAGGGTGGGGTGCGGCACCAGCCCCTCGCCCCCGATCTCGTTGGAGGTGTCCACCACCACCACCTTGGGGCCGATCTGCTGGGCGTACTGGCGCACCACGTCGCGCAGAAGGGTGGTCTTGCCCACCCCGGGCGGGCCGATGATGAGCACCCCGTCGGCCTGGAGCAGATACGGCATGACCGGATCGGCCACCCCCTCCACCACCCGGGCCAGCCGGATGGTCAGCCCGGCTAAGGACTTGTAGCGGTCCTTGATGGCGCTGATGCGGTGCAGCGTCCCCCCGATCCCCACCCGCCCGTCCTCGCGGAAGGAGACCTGGTAGCGGCTGGAGAGTTTGGCCTGGATGTTGGCCAGGTCGGCCTCGCTAAAAGGCTGGCTGCCCGCCACCACCGGGGGCGCGCCGCACCAGTAGTGGGGGATGCGCCCGATGTCCAGGGCGATCTCCTCCAAGGAGTCCTTGACCGCCCGGGCCTCCGCCGCGATCCAGTCCGGCAGCACGTCCAGGATGCGCTCGAGCTGGTCAATCGGAACCATCCTGAGGCGCAACCCGCATCAGTTCTCCATGGTGGTGGCCTTGCGGATCTTGATCAGCTCGCTGGCGATGATGGCCAGCAGAATGGTGGAGAGGCCCTGCACCACCCGGTCGCTCAGCATCCAGGCCACCCCGAAGCACATGCTCAGGTAGTAGGTGACGAGAAACAGTTTGCTCTGAAGCCAACGCAATTTTTCCACGACTCCTCCTCAAAAGCGACAGCGCAGCACCAGCTCACCCAGCAGGTAGGCCGTGGGCCGGCAGGCCGGGGCCTGCTGCCAGATGCGGTTAAAGCGGTCGATCTCCACCGCCAGGTCGGTAAATCGGGTGGACAATCGGGTGGGTTCGCCGGACAGGGTGTCCCCCATGACCAGCGGGCCGCTGACGAGCAGCCGCGAGTCCAGCAAAATCCGGGGGGAAAGCCGCACCGCCCGCACCGCCCGCACGTAGAGGGGCTTCTCCGGGGCCAGGAAGCCAAAGGCCGCCGCGTAGCTGCTGGGCTGGTTGATGGAGTCCAGCTCCAGCAGCAGCAGCACCTGCACCCCCCGCTGTACCGCGGCTTTGTGCAGGGCGCTGGCCAGGGCCGGGTTGTACAGCCCGGGGGCCACCAGCACCACCTGCCGCTGGGCCTGCTCGATCAGGCCCACCACCTCCTCCAGGCGGCGGAGGGTGCTCTCCTGGGCCATCCCCAGGCAAAACAGCCACAACAGCGCCCAGCCCAGCCTCATGAGGCCGCTCCTTCCGGGGCCGGGCGGTACTGCACGTAGGCCCCCGCCTCCCACAGGGCCAGGCGGCCGCGCCCCCAGGGGCACTTTTCCGGCACGATGTAGTACAGCCCCCGGCGGTAGCGCAAATAGCCCATTTCCACAAAAGCCCGCAGGGTGGCCCCCTCGAGGGGGGCCATCTCCAGGGCCCGGTTGAGGATGTAGCGACGAACCCGCCCGGGCTGCCCCTCGGCCTGCACCCCGATCTGCTCCCGGGCCAGCCGCTCCATCCACTCGCTGAAGCGCTGCTGCACCCGCTCGGGGGTCAGCTCGGGTTCCGGCGCGGGGGTGGGCAAAGCCGCCCCGGCCGGGGCCGGGGGATCGCTGGCGAGCACCCGCCAGGCCTCCTCCAGCCAGCCGTTTTCCAAAGCCTCGCGCAGGTGAGCCTTTTTCCAGGACACCACGTAATCGTGAATCCAGGCGATGGGGTTGCCCGCGCTGGCCGGGAACTCCACCGGGTAGCTGCGCAGGCGGATGGGGGGAAAGCCCCGCACCACCGCGATCAGCTCGCCCAGCTCCATGCGCTGTAGCTCATCGATGTTGATCAGCGCGGCGCGCTCCTCCTTGACGTTCAGGCTGCGGTTGACCTTCTTCCCCAGATTCCCCGGCACCTGGGTCTCCCCGATGCTGTACTGCTCGATGGAGACTTCCCCCAGGGTCTGTGACCAGTATCTGGCGTCGTTCTGGGTGAAGGAGCCGGGCAGGATTAACGTGGTGCCGATGTTGTTGTCCACCGTGGCCGCCCAGCCGTGTTCACCGTAGATGTTGATGGCCTGGCTGCGGTTCTGCAGGGCCATGTGCAGGCTGACGTTGCGGCTGCGAAGGGTGGCCAGGTCGTCGTTGAGGTTGGGCAGGAAGCCGAACAGGGCGAACTCGTCGTAGTAGTAGTTGATGTGCACCGGCAGCGGGCGGGTCAGGCGCTCGGCTAAGCTGAGCATCCGCCCGTCTAAGTAGCGCTTGAAAAAGCGCAGGATGGCCCGGCCCGAGGAGCCCCGGATGTAGGACTCCGGCAGCACCAGGTGGATCATCCCCGGGGTCAGCAGCACCCGGGTCAGATCCACCTCCCGCGGCCCAGGGGAGAAGGTCTCCACCGCCGCGTCGGTGCGGAAGATGCTCAGATCCTCCACCAGACGGTTGATGGCCCCGGAGAAGATCTTCTTATCGGTCTCCAGGGTGGAGCGAATCTCGTCGGCGGCCTGGGGGCGGCCGTTGAACCACTGCCGCACCCCCTCCATCCCCAGGTTGGCCACCTGGTAGACCTCGCGGAAGTTTCGCGCCTCACGGGGTCCCAAGGAGAGCCCGTGGATGATCCCGGCCAGCAATAGCCGGGCGTTGGAGATGTACACCTTGGCCCCGGGATCCTCCCCCTCCTCTAAGTCGGGCGGGTAGATCAGTCGGGCCACGTCCAGGGCCTGGTCGTAGCCCCTGACCTCGGTCAGCACCGGAATCTGAATGCCGTCACCCAGCTCGAAGGGGTTGATCACCGTGACCTGGCGTCCGAAGGCGCGGAAATAATCCCGCATGTCCACGTAGGAGTCGTTGGGGTTGGGGTACTTGGTGTCCAGCACCACCGCGATGTTCCCCTCGGCGGCGTCCAGGGCGATGCGCGGGCGGAAGATGCCCACGGTCTTGCCACCCCCGGTGCCCGCGTAGGTGATCGAGTGCACGTCGTTGAGGCGCTTGGTGGGGCGCAAAAACAACCGCCGCCGGGGGTTGTGGGGGTCTGTCCAGACCCCCAGGTACCCGCTCAGGGGCGGCTCCCCCCGCAGACCCGCGTCAACGATCTCCTGCGGACGACGCCGCTCGACCAAAGGCGCCACGTCCTTCTCGTTGGCCCAGCGCTGGGAGAGGGTGCGCCGGGGGGTGTAGCGCTCCGGCCGGATCAGCCCCGCCAGCCCCGCCACCAGCACCACCACGAAGACCGTGATCGAGGTGCCATCCAGTACCCCCTCACCGAGGGCCTGCGCGCAGGCCGTGTCCTGCTGGCAGCGCCAGTAGAACTCCAGCGGGCTGCTGGCCTTCAGGTAACGCCCCCACCCCAACCGTTCCAGCTGCGCCCGCTGTCTTTCCAACTGGGCGAAGGTGTGGTACCCCAGCCCCACCAGGCACAGCAGGATCCACAGGACACCCAGCGCCCAGCGGGTGGGCGAAATCCGTTTGAAGGCGAGCTTACCGGAACCGCTCATACCACGAACTATCCTCACGGCGGGGAGCCGGGCCCGCCGGGTAACTGGTGGAGATGCCGCGGCCCCTGCCGGGGGCGGCTGACCCCTGGCCGCCGCCCCTGGTGTTTACTCCGGGTATGGGGATGTGCTCGCGCCCAGCGCCGAGGGCGGCCCCGCCCATGAACATCTGCAGCCCGGCGTTCCCGGCGGCGATCCCCGCCAGGAGCAGCTGGCCGATGATCTGGCCGATGGTACCCAGCATGACGATGGTGATGGCCACCGCGGTGAGCATCAGGATCACCATGTTCAGCATCTTGCTCCTCAGGCTGGCCATCAGCCTGCTCTGAAAGTCGCCGTGGACGGCCTCAGCGGCGTGGATGCGGTTCATCAGCCCCAGCGTCTCCACGCCATTGGCCCAGGTGTCTGTGGCCTCGAGCAGCGACTTGGGAGGCAGGGCTTTGGCATCCGCCCTGAAGGCCACCTCCCTTAACCCCTGCACCACCTTGGCGTTCTGCGACCTATCCATCCCGTTCGCCGCCAGGATCATTTCCACTGTGTACAACGGGTTCTTCCCTAAGTCCGGCTGGGCCTGGTAGCGCTTGAAGATCTCCAGCATGGCCCTGGTGTTGCTGGCCAGGCTGGTCGCGCTGCCGTTTTTGAACAGCCCCTCGAGCTCGCTGTAAAGGCTTCGTTTTTTCTCCGCACTGAGGTCCTTCCACAGCACCTTCCCGCTGAACTGCGGGGTGGCCCGCTCGACCACCCGGCGGTAGGCCTCGCCGGTTGCGAGGTCGCCTTCCGTGTACCCACTTGGGGTGGTTCGACGGGTGTAGTTATAGGCCTCGCCCAGGCTGCCATATTTCTCGATGAGAAGCTGATCCAGCTCCCGTTTCACCGATCCATTGGTCCCGAAGCTGACCGGCTCGTCGCACAGGGCGCCGGTCGTGAGGTTCTCCCGCTCGGCCTTGAGGCACTGGTAGAGGTTGAATAGCTGCAGCGAGGCGATGCTGTTGTTCTGCACCGCGAACCCCGCCGCGCCTAGAGGAATCCCGCTTTTCTTGACCTCCTCGGCCATCTTCTGGATTTCGTCAAACCTCTGCTTGGAGTAGGAGTAGGACAGGCCCAGCCCGGTCGAAAGCAACACCCCCGAGATGAGCGGGGTGACCAGGGCCACCAGGGCCAGCCGGCTGGCCGTGGCCAGGATGGTGGTGCCCCCGAACAGGGCCAGCGGGATCAGCAGGGGCATGAAAAACAGCACGCTGTAGAGGTAAAGCCCGGCGATGGTGTTCACCGCGTGGAAGGTGGCGATGGCCAGCATGGGCCCCATGATCAGCAAGGAGCGGGCGGTGCCCAGGGTACCGGCCACGGTGCGGGCCGCCTCCGGGGCCCCGCTACCGACGGCGCAGCCGGCGAGCGCTCCTTCTCCTCCACCACGCAGTCCGCCCTCCATCCCACCAAAGAATCCCCCCACGATGGCCCCCCCACCGCAGCGCAGATAAGCCGGGACGGACTCTATCAGGTTGGCCACCCCGGCGGCGGACCAGGCCGCCATGGTCAGCTCGACGATGATCCCCTGGGCATTCTTGACCGCCGCGCCCTCGTTTTTGAGCGAGGCCATGATGGCGTTGTTGGCTCCGGCCAGCATCACGTTTTTGAAGAGGCCCTTGATCAGCCGGTGGGAGGCCAGCTCCGGGGCCTGGGGCTCGACCACCTGCACCTCCCTCTGCTCCACCCTGTACCCTCCCTGCCCGTCAGGCATCAGCACCTGTTTTTGCATTTTCCTGGATTCGATCCTGACTTTGCAGGGGTAGTCCTGTTCAGTGCCAGCGCTGCAGCCGTTCATGCTGGGGGGCAGCACCAGCAGCTGCCAGCCGATCCCCACCAGCACCAGCCGCAGCAGCACCTCGGCCAGGCTCTGCCGGCCGGAGAGGATCTGCAGGATCAGAAACCCCAGCCCCACGATCAGGAGCATCAGCCCCATGTTGTACAGGATGATCGGCACCTTGTACTCCCGCACCCGCTGGCCGAACCAGGGAATCCAGCGGTCGGTGTCGGGAAAATACTCCACGTACTGGGTGGGATCGGAGAGGGTTCGCACGATCTGCAGGCCGTCCTGCAGGCTGAACTCGTTGTTCCCCGCGGCCAGGGCCAGGCCCAGCCACAACCCCAGCATCAACACCACGAGACGCATACCCCTCCTCAGTAGGCCTCCGACATCTCGGCCTGCCGCCGGGAAAGCTCCACCGGCATGGTGTACATCCCTTCCAGAAGGCCATCGGTGGTCATCAGCTCCTGCACGAACTCCTCCGCTGCGCGGCGGGACTGGCCCTTGAACTGCTCGAGCTGCTCCATCTCCCGGCGCAGGATCATCCGGGTCTGAAGGGCCAGAATCTGATTGGTGGCGGCCTGGGCCTGGATCTGCTCCTTGGCCAGCCTGACCAGCCGGTCTTCCGAGGTCAGCTGCATCCGCAGGCTGTCCGCCTGCAGCTGGCTCATCTCGATCAGCACCCCCCGTACCGAGGCCTGGGCCTCGGTGGACTCCTTAGCCCGCCTGGCGATGTCCTCGGCCTGCCTGGCCAGGTCGCTGCTGACCTCGCTGAGCCGCCGGGCCACCTCCTCGTCCTTGAGGGTCTTGCGCTCGAGCTGCACGGTCTGCTCACGCAGGTTCTGGCGGCTGGCCTCGGTCTGCTGCTCCCGGTAGTTGCTGCCCAGGTTGCTGACCTGCAAAGCCCCGATCAGGCTGTCCAGCTTGTCCTGGGCTTCTTTTCTGCGCGCCTCCGGCTCGGTGGCCCTGAGGGCCAGGTCGGACTGGGGAAACACCGCCGCCAGCCAGCTGCTGGTCACCTGGTAGGCCCCCCGGCGGATCTGCCGCTCCACCGCGCTCACCGTGTTGACCAGCCACTGCTCGGCGTTGTAGAGACTGGCCGAGACCGCGTTGATGGTCTCGAGGCCGACCTGATTGGCTACCCAGTTGTTGAGCTGGCTCTGTAAAGCGTTGCCTAACTCCCCCAGGAAGTCGTTGATGATGGCGTTGCCCAGGCTGCTGGCCCGGCTGCCCAGGCTGTTGACGATGCTCAAAGCCCGGCTGTACAGGCTCGAGAGCGGGCAGACCAGCGAGCCGATGGCCCGCCCCTGGTGCACCGCGCAGATCTGCCCCAGCAGCCGCGAGAGGGGCACCTGATCGTACCTGTTGCTGCCAGCGGGGATTCCCAGGGCGTTGTTGAGAAGCCAGCTGAGCACCACCGCGAAGGGGCCATTCCCGGTGTTGACAGCCCCCACCGTGGGCTCCTGAAAGTACAGGTCGGGCAGGGCAAAGAAGGTGAAGTCCGGTCGAGCCACGTTGGCCAGGGCCGGCCCCCCCAGGGCCAGCGCTATCACCAGGGTGTGGATCAGTCTCATAGCGCCTCCTCCAGCCGGGATGTTTCTTCAGCAAACCAGGCTCGGTAGGGCGCGGTGTCCACCCCGGAGAGGATTCCCAGCGCCTCCAGCAGCCCCCGCTCGGCCTCCAAAGCCCGCCGCCGGGCCACGTCCTGGGCGCTCGAGGTAAAGGCCCAGTAGTCCAGCGGGGTGGGGGCGATGCGCAGGATGTCGCCCTGCAAACGGCTGTCCTCCCCCCGCAGAAAGTACAATAGCTCGCTCCACTCCCCGTTGCGCCGCTCCAGGGTGGCAAGGTAATCGACCAGCTCCTCCGGCAGCCCCAAAGTCTCTACCACCAGCTCTTCCTGCTTGGGCACCCGCAGGATCATGAAGATGCTGGTCGAGTCCAGCACCCCTTTGACGTAAGGCCCCTGGTAGTCGGCGATGCTCTGGGTGATGGTCCATACCCCCGCCCCGTAGGAGCGGGCCCGGCGGTAGAGGTCGGTGACCAGCGCCGCCGAGGCCTCGATCTTGAAGACCGCGTGGGCCTCGTCGAAGAGGATCAGCTTCCTGCGCCCGCGGGGGCGACGGTTCAGCCGGTCGTAGATGAGCTGGGCGATCAGGCTGATCCCCAGCGCGGTGACCCGGGGGTCGTCGAAGGCGTCAAACCCCGCGATGTCGAAGTACACCACCGGGTTGTCCCCCATGACCACGTTGGTCTTCCCGTCCAGAAACCGTCCCATGGCCCCTTGTGTCCAGACCGAAAGCTCGATGGCCAGCTTGCGGGCCAGGGCCTTCTCCTCGGCCTCGATGGGCCGCCCGGAGAGCTTGCCCAGGTTGGGCAGGGTGTTGAGCACGTCGGAGAGGGTGATGGTTCCCAGACGGAAGCCCTCCTCGCCGGGCAGCCGCTCCAGAGCGGCCTGGTAGGCGGTGCGCACCGCCTCCATCCACAGCTGTTCCTTGAGGTAGAGCTCCTCGTCAGGGCTGCCGCTTTTCAGGATGTGGAACACCCGCTGCAAAAAGACCAGCTTTTCCTCTGAGGGCTCGGTCTCCCCCGGGGGCAGGTCGAACATGTTGAGGGTCACCCCGGCCCCGGGGGCGATGGGCAGGGTGGCCCCACCGGCCAGGGTCACCAGCGGGGTGTAGTCGCCCTTTTTGTCGATGATGATGAGGTCCATCTCCCCTTCCGCCATCGCGTCGGAGAGCAGCATCTGCACCGTGAAGGTCTTGCCCGAGCCGGAAGCCCCGATCACCGCGGTGTTCCAGTTGGTGGTTCTGGGATCAAAGAGGTCGATGTTGGTGAAGCCGCTGTAACGGTTGGTGCTCAGGCAGGTGGCCCGCTTGAGGCGGGGGCGCACCCAGGGTCCGTAGAACACCGCCGCCTGGCTGACGTTGCCGGAAAGTCCGCTGAACAGGATGTCCTGGCTACGCCCGGAGAAAGGCAGCAGGTTGCTGTAGGGGTAGGCCAGGTACTCGCTGTTGCGCCGCCAGCGCGAGCCCAGCAGGCTGCCCAGCCGGGGCAGTATGATCCGCTCGATGGCGTCGAGGTGTTCCACGCTCTCCCCGCGCACCAGCAGGGTAGCCCCCCAGCGCAGGAAGTGCTCCCCGCTCTGCTCCTGGCGGGTCAGGGCCTCCAGCAGGTCCTTCACCGCGTTGGTCACGCTGGACTCAGGCGCGCTGGAGGTGTCGCTGCTGAGCTGCCAGGCCTGCCGCTTGCGGTTTTCCAGCCTCTGCAGCACCACCCCCTGCACGGGGTGCTGCACGTCCAGGATCAGGTAGCTGCGCTCCTGGATCAGGGCGTTGTTGAGCATCCCGTACTGGGTGGCGCTGGGCAGGCCGTACATGGCGTACATCCGCAGGTAGTCCAGCCCCAGGTGCAAATAGTCCCGGGCCACGTTGTAGATCTCCGTGCGGCCCAGTGCCCGCTTGAGGGTCTGCGGGTCGCGCTCCGGCTCGCGCCGCAGGGTGCGCTCGCTGGCGTAGTTGGGGTCAACCTGGTAGGGGGCCACAGGTTCGTGGTCGTTGAGGAAGCGGTAGCACAGCTGGAACACCTCCTGGTCGTCCATGGCCCAGGCCTCGAAACCGGCCCGCGAGAGATACCCCAGCAGGCTGTCGCGCAAGGCGTGGGCCTGCTGCAAGACCTCCTGCATCTCCATGGGGGCGAAGGGGGTGTAGCGGGCGGCCTTGCCCCCTGAGCCCAAAGCGGCGGCGGCCCGGCTGAGCAGGTAGCCCAGGGCGCTGCTCCCGCCGCTGCGGGGCTGGCCCCCGCTCACCGTGAAGTACACCCGCCAGGTCAGGCGCAGCCCCTTGCGGGCCAGCCGCTCCTGCATCCGGGCCCGCTCCTCGGCCAGCATGCGGAACACCGCCCGTCCCCGCGCCTTGCCCGAGCGGTAGGTGGCGATCTCCTCAGCGTCGCCGTGGCGCGACTCCACGATGATCCGCAGCCGCTCTCCGGTGGGCACCACGCTCTCCAGCAGGCCCCGTAGCTGGGCCAGCAGGATCTGGCGCTCGCCCTTCGAGCGGAACAGGTCGGGGCCGGGGTTCACCGCCACCCCCACCTCGTAGCGCCCGTCTTCTAAAAACATCACGCCCTGGTGGATCTCCCAGTAGGGCAGTAGGGTGTGCAGGGGTTTGGTGTACATCTGTGCCTCTCTGACAGTCTGGCCCCGCTCAGGCGGGGCCTCGAAGCGCAGGACCTACTCGAACCAGTCGGGGTCGAGGATCAAAGGAACGTGCTGGCGGTCGCGCTCGGGGCGGTAGCGCTGGCCCATGACCAGGTTCTTCTGCAGGTGCACCAGGGCCTGGCCGGGGAAACGGTCGCGGATCACCCCCGAGAGCCGCAGGAGCGCCAGCCCCACCACCACCGAGGCCAGGATCCCCCACCAGCCCCACCCGAAGTCGTTGGAAAGCTGCATCCCCACCAGCATCGGCCCGCCCGCCATGGCGATCTGGAAGGGCTGGTAGCCCATGATGGTGTAGACCCGGTCCAGGTTGGGGTGGGGTAGGGGTTCCATAGGGCTTTAGTTTCCAGTGTTGGTGCTTCTGCAATAAATCGTTGAGGTTGAAAAATCAATTCGACCTTGCTGCGATGTACGCGCAGTTGTCGTATCCAGGTTATACCCGGTAAAGAGCTTCTGGATCGCGTTGAAGTTCAGTACCAGCAGGGTGCCGATGGCCAGGGTGATGGCGGTGGCCTTGGCTGCCCGGGCGTCCACCAGGAAGTAGGTGGCGATGGCCGCCGCCAGCAGCACGATGATCACCAGCCGCATCAGGGTGCCGGTGAGCAGCATCACGATGGGGCACAGTATATTTGCCGCCTCCTGCGCCGCTCTTTCATCCAGCGTCCCCGTCGTCGTCCCCGTCGTCGTCGTCCCCGTCTGCGCCATCGCCAGGCCCAGGATCATCACCACCAGCACCATCAGTAAAGTCAGTCCTCGGTTCATGGGTTCTCCTTTCTTGCTTTAGTCTATAAGTCTCCGTGTCGTGATTAGGAGTCTCCTATCGAGATACTCCTGCTAGGATATTAGCATGAGCAATCCTGTTAGCCAAGATTATATGAAAGAGGCCCTTGAGCAGGTGCGCCAGGCTTTAGGGGGGGAACTCCCCGAACCCCACACCCCGGCTTTCGAGCAGGCGCTGCGCCGCATCCAGCGCGAGCGCCCGGATCTGCTGGATGTCCTCAAGAGCCTGCAGGACCCCCAGGCCCTACCCCCCACCAACGCCACCCACCAGGCCAACCTGCGGGACTTCACCGGCGCGGCCCGGCGGGCCCGCACGGTCGAGCGCACCCAGGGCTGGCTCAACCGCTGGTTCGGAATCAAGGACCCCCGGCGGGACAAGGTGCATTTCAACTACCGCCTGATGGCCCTGGTCATCGGCGGGGTGGTGTTTTTGGGGGGGCTGGTGTGGGCGGTCTGGCCCGACCTCAGCCGCGCTTTGTCCAGCCGGGGCTCCTCGAGCGCAAGCACCAGCTACACCTCCTCCAGCTCGAGCCAGGGGGTTCCATCCAGCCCGTCCAGCGCCAATCCCGTTCCCGTTCCGCCCGTCGTCGCTGATAGCGCTGAACCTGCCGGTGCCCTGCCCCCTGCCCCCGTCCCTCCAGACCTACCAGACACCACCGAGCCTACCGTCAGCGTTCCTCCACCCCCCAGTCCGGGCCAGAGCCTCAGCGAGAGGTCGCAGACCCCCGGCGGGAGCCAGTACTCCGGGGTGGTGCCGCCCCCGCCCTTACCTGAGTACAGCGCCACGCCAGCCCCCTCGCCTGTGGCCGCCCAGGCCCCGGCCAAACCGGCCTTCAACCCGGTCAGGCTGGAGGGGGTCCAGCGCCCGGCCAGCCAGGGGCCGGTGGCGCTCAGGGCGGAGGCCACCCCTGAGGCCAAATACGCCCAGCTGGAGCGAGAGTCTGCCAAGGAAGCGGGCTACACTGCGGTGCTCAATCCGGCCAGCGCTAAGTACACCACGCTGGAAGGCAAAGCTGAGGCCCGCAACCCGCTGGTGCTGCCAGCCGGGGGCAGCACCCCCACCAGCTACACCCCGCCCATCCAGCCCACCGCTGCGCCCGGCGGGGGATACGTGGCCATGAACCCCCTCCAGGAAGCGGAGAAGCCTGCCCCGGCCCCACCCCCTCCCGCCGCGTCCACCCCGTCTTCGCCCCCCGCCCCGACCATCCCCGCTCCGCAAGGCGATCTTTCCGGCACCTCCAGCCCGGCCACGGGCGATCTCCTCAGCCCGGCCCCCCAAAGCGCCCCCTCCAGCCCGGCTCCCCAGGCCGTCACCCCTTATTCAGCTTTGGTCGAGTACCCCTTCGAGGTGGGGGAAAAGCAGGAGGGGGAGCTGGTCTCGGGGGTGGTGATCCCCGAGGGTAGCAGCCAGGCCCCCCTGATGGTCCGCACCAAAGAGGGCTACATCTTCTTCGGCGTGGCCAGTCTGGATCGGGCCGGGCGCTTGCAGATGCAGTTCGACCGGGCCTACAAGGGCAAGACCGCCTACGTGGTGCGGGCCATCGCCCTGGATCAGCGGGGCGTGGCGGGGATTCCCGCCCAGGTCAGCGAGCAGACCCCCAACTTGCTGGCCAACCTGCTGCGGGGGGCGGCCAGCGGCCTGGTCAGCTACATCGACCTCTACGCCAGGAGCAGCTCCACCACCATCCTGCCCGGGGGCGGGATCGCCAGCAGCAACACCCCCCCTCCGCTGGGGCTGACCATCCTCTCCGGCTCGGCCAAGCAGATCGCCGCCCCGCCCGACTCGACCAGCGTGGTACGGGTGTGGAGCCTCGATCCGGGCACCAAGATGCAGATCCTCATCGTCCCCGGGGAGGGCCTGGATGCCAGGCCCCGCTGAATCCCCCAGCGAGGCCCTGGCCTGTGACCGGGCTTTGAGCCTGGCCCAGTTTCAGCGGCGCTGGCCGGGCCTCAACCCCACCGATCTGCCCGGGTTGGTGCTGGTGGAGCGGGTGGTCTCCGAGATCACCAAGGCCCGGCCTCGAACGGTGGCCTTTGTGGTGCAGGAGGCCCTGCGCGAGGCGGAGGGCTTCGCTTTGCGCCACCTGGCCGGGGTGGCCGAGATGCGCTACGCCCTGCGGGCCCGTCCCCAGGACTGGCAGACCGACGCCAGCACGGTTCACCTCGACGCCACCCCCGACGCTTTGTGGTGGAGTCCCGAAGGGGTCGCGGCCATCGAGTACGACATCCGGTACGACCGCAACCTGGTGCTGCGTAAGGCCCGTGACTACCGCCGTATCTACGTGCGGCAGTACTGGGGGGCCACCCGGCTCTCGCGGGTGCGCTACCTGCAACAGCTTCTGGGCACGGAAGCCCACGTCCGGGTGCTGCTGGCCCCCTGGATGGGGGAGGGCTAGCGCGCGTCCAGCCCGGCCAGCACCCCCAGCACGAAGCCCACCTCGCCGCGCTGGAGGTACCCCGCCAGGACCTCGAGGGCGTCCGGCCGGGCCGCGCTCGGCCCCAGCCGCACCAGGTGCTGGCTGACGGCCTCCACCAGCCAGGGCCACTGCGGGCTGAAGGCGTAGACCGCCCACTGTCCCGGCAGCCCCAGCCAGACCAGGGCCTCCTGCAAGACCCGCCGCCCCCAGCTTTCAGCCAGGGCCAGGGCCTGGGCGGGCTCTATCAGCGCGTAGCCCAGGCCCAACAGCCCCAGCCCCACCAACGCCGCCCGCAGCGGCCTTTGCAACAGCCGGCCCACCACCCCGCCCAGCACCAGCGCCACCAGGAAGGGCAGATAGGCCAGCACAAACTCCGGTATCATTCCCTTTTCCATATCCCTCCTATGAAAAATTCGCCCCCGAAGGAGCGAATCCGGCTGTACCTCCCCGCCTTACAGGCGTTCCAGCAACGCCCGCTGGGCCGGGGTGTGGGGGCGCAGGAAAAGCCGCTCCCCGTCGAAGACGTCCTCCGGCCAGATGGCCTGGCGCAGGAGCTCACGCCCTTCTTCCAGCCCCTCCAGCGGGAGATCCGGGGCCACCTGGCGCAGCAGCTCCAGGGGGGCGCCCTCCTCTAGAATCCGCCAAACCATGTTAGGATTTTTCACTTTCATACTTACCTCCTATCGTATTTCACTATAGCAAAAACCTCTATCTGGTATAATACTTAGCGACAGGAGGCACACCTGGCCCTGCCACCCCTTATGGACAACCCCCTTGAACAGATCCGCTCCATCCCGGCCCGGATGCTCTTAGCGCTGCACTGGCACGGGATCAGCCTGATCCAGGCCCCCGCGGTTCTGCAACACCTCGACCTGCCGGTGCGCAACCTGGCCGACCTGGCCGACCCACAGGGCCTGCTCGCGGCCCTCACGCCAACCACCCTCTATGAATTCGCCCGCACCTACACCACCTCCACGCGCTGGCTGGAGACCGGACGGGGGGAGGCGGTCGATCTCAGCTACCTGAACTTCGTGCCGGGGGTCTTTGTGGCCCGGGCTCGGGAGCAGGCCCAGCGGGGGGTCTTGCAGGACATCTACCTGCTGGCCATGCACCCCTAGCAGCTGACCCACCCGGTGCTGGGCCCCGGCTCCCCGATATACGAGCTGTGGCCCCTGCAGCACTGGCACCTGGAGGAGGAGCGGCGGGCCGTCAAAGGGGCCTTCCGCGCCCTCTACCGCTACTTCGCCCACACCCAGCTAACCCCCAAGGGGGTGCTCCTGGACGGCAGCATCAGCGGCCTGTGCTTCGAGGGCTACCTGCACCCGGCCTACGCCCTCACCGAGTACCGCACCGCCGAGTGGAACCTGCTGGAAGCCCTCACCCCCCGCCCCGAGCCGGGCGAATGGGCATCCGATGATATATAATAGCTACCCAGGAGGGCCTGAGCTTTTCAGGTTCCTCCGGGGAGCTTGAAAAGTCACAGGTGCCTCCTCGATAGGAGGAGAAGAATGAAAAATATTATTCGTTTTACGATAGCCCTGTTTACAGCGATCCTTCTGGGATCGCTGTGGTCGGCAGACCCCGTAGCCATCGGCATCGTCGTCGCTGGCCTCATCTACCTGGGCGGGCGGGCCTTGACCCGCCGATTCAGCAACAAGTAGTAGCCACAGCGCTCCCCGACCCCTCGACTTCGGTCGAGGGGTCTTCCATTTCCAGCCCCCGCAAGGCCAGCCAGGCCGCCTCGAGTTCGGCCTCCCCCGGTTCGGCCAGGGTGTGGCGCTGGAAGCGGTAGCCCAGCGCCAGCAGCCTGCGGGAGAGCGGGTGCTCGGGATTGCGGCTCATCCAGCGGAAGAGCGACAGGACAGCCAGCAGCATCAGGGGATGAAGCCACCAGGGTAGGTGCAGCAGCAGGAAGGCCGGCAGCCAGACCAGCAGCCACAAGGCGGCCAGGTTGCTGCCGCAGGCGGGGTGTAAGAGCGGCTGCCGCCGGACCCCTTCCCGGCTGACCTGGCCTCGCTCGAGGGCCCAGATGGTCTTGTGCTCGGCCCCGTGGTAGCGGGCCATGCGCCCCAGCCCCTGGCGGAAGGGGGGGTAGCGGTACAGCCCCAGCCCCATCAGCGCCAGCAGGGCGGTGCCCAGGAGGAACATCTGCCAGGAGGGAAGCGACGGCGGCATGGCCCAGTGCAGCCCCAGCCCTATGGGCGTCCCCAGGAGCGCCCCCGCCAGAACGTAGCGGGCCCCGCTCTCCGGGTAGGTCTTCCACAAAGCCCGCAGGCTCTCCGCGAGCAGGGTCCACAGGCCCAGCAAGCCCCCCGTGGGGCCTTTGAGTTCGCGGGTGTAGAGCCGCAAGGCCCCTTTCTCGTCGTGGTAGCCCAGGGCCAGCCGCCTGCGGCTCAGCAGCGCCACCCCGTGGGGCAGGGCCATACCGCCGAGGAGTTCTTTCGCGTCCATACCCTGATGGTACAGGGGAAAAGGCCGCCCGTCGGGGTAGATGAGAATCAGTCCTTCAGGCTCAGCACGCTGGCCACCCCGGTGCGCCGGGCCACCTCCTGGGGGGAGAGGCCCTGCTGCAGGTACCGCCGCACCGCCCGCCAGCGC
>Ga0068706_1000256_pt1 | contig 26943 bp, 31 predicted proteins | sample YNPMSBMetaG_FD_65632 | JGI IMG/M metagenome (GOLD analysis project Ga0068706, IMG submission 65632) | Anoxygenic and chlorotrophic microbial mat microbial communities from Yellowstone National Park, USA - YNP MS-B MetaG | ecosystem: Environmental > Aquatic > Thermal springs > Hot (42-90C) >...
AGGACCGAAACATACTCGTCCTCGGGGCCCTTGGGATCGGCGCGGAGATAGGTCGCACAATGGCGGATCAAAGCGCCCGCGGTGAGCATCGCAAGCTTAGGGCGGGCGGTGGTGCCGGAGGTGGTGCAAAGGATCGCCACCGCCTCGCCCGTCGTTGCCGCGACGAGATCGTCATACACCCCCGGTTCGGCGGCGTGCGCGGCCTCGCCGCGGGCGACAAGATCGGACAGCGGCATCAGACGCGGATCGCGATGCTTGCGCATGCCGCGGGAATCGGCGAACACGATGTGCCGAAGCTCCGGAACGCGATCACCGATGGCAAGCAGCTTGTCCACTTGCTCCTCGTCCTCGGCAAGCACCACCGAGGCGCCGGCATGGGCGAGCAGATAGGCAACTTCGTCGTCGAGCGCATCGCGGTAGATCCCAAGCGACATCGCCCCGATCGCGTGTGCGGCGATGTCGCCCATCACCCACTCGGGACGATTGTCGCCGATCAGCCCAACCGTCTCGCCTCGCCCGATCCCGAGCGCGCGGAGCCCGAGCGCCAAGGCGCGCGTGCGCGCGTTGTATTCCGCCCAGGTGATGGTGCGCCAGATGCCGAAGTCCTTCTCCCGCAGCGCCGTCTCGGAGCCATGTTCCCGCGCCTGCAGCGCAAGCAGTTTTGGAAGCGTATCGTACAGGCGGGTATCGGGCAGGCGCGGCGCGGGGCGCGTCATGTCACAGGGTCGGCCTCGTCGACCAGGAGCTCGTCCACCTCGCCGAGATAGGCGCGCTTCACATGCTCGTTTGCGAGAACCTCCTCGGGGCGCCCTTCCGCGATCTTCTTGCCGAAGTCGAGCACCATGACGCGGTGGGAGATGTCCATTACCACCCCCATGTCGTGTTCGATCATGATCACCGTCATCCCCCATTCCTCGTTGAGGTCGACGATGAAGCGGGCCATGTCCTCCTTCTCCTCGAGATTCATGCCTGCCATCGGCTCGTCGAGCAGGATCAGTTTCGGCTTCAGCGCGATGGCGCGCGCGAGCTCGACGCGCTTGCGCAGCCCGTAGCTCAGCGTTCCCGCCTGTGCCTTTCGAACGTGCTGGATTTCGAGGAAGTCGATGATCTCTTCGACCTCGCGCCGGTGGCGCAGTTCCTCACGCTGCGCGCCCCCGACCCAATAGAGCATCCCCGTCAGGAAGCCGTGGCGAAGCAGGTGAGGGCGGCCGACAAGGATGTTGCCGAGCACGCTCATGTGCCCGAACAGCGCGAGGTTCTGGAAGGTGCGGCCGATGCCGAGGGCAGCGCGGGCGTTCGGGCTTAGGCCCGTGATGTCTCGCCCTTCGAAGCGGATCGCGCCTTCCGTCGGGCGGTAGCGGCCCGAGATGCAATTGACCATCGAGGTCTTGCCCGCTCCGTTCGGGCCGATGATCGAAAACAATTCGCCCGGTCGGACAGCGAAGGAGACATCCGTGAGCGCACGAACGCCGCCGAAGCGCAGCGAGACGCGCGTTGCCTCCAGGATTGGCGCCATGCCCACGAGGACGTCTCCCAAGCCTCTCCGTCGTTATTGGCACGAAGTGTAGCGACGCGAGCAAGGCAACCGCAAGCACGGCTGGCCGAGATGTCGTTGGGTGCGCGACCGCCCGAGGCCTTCACATGAGCCAACCCGTGCGGCACAGCTTGCGCGCGCCGAATGCTGCGCGCGGCCCAGCGCGAAGCCCTGTCGCCTCGCGTTGCCCGCTCGGGCCGGAACCGCTCGCGGACGGGATCGTCCTTCTGTCATTGCGAAACCCCGGTCGGCCGCACCTCCGCTCCCGTCCCCGCCGACGCCAGGCGCCGTCGACGAGACGGCGCGAACGGAGTTCGTCGCACCAGCGGACCCGAGCGCGCCGGCTTCGGTGCAAAGGCCGAAAGCGATGCGGCCGCAGCGTCGCTCAGGCGGACGCAAGCCGTGGCTCGGCGAGTGACCGGCGGAGCAGCCACGCGACGATCGCGACGTTCATCGCATTCCAGGCAAGGCCGTTGAGCACGGCCGCTTGATACGAGCCCGCGAGGTCGAAGATCGCACCCGACAGCCAGCCCCCGAGCGCCATGCCGGCGAGTGTGGCCGAGATCGCGATCCCGACCCGTCACCGGCCTCGCTGGCCGGGAAGTATTCCCGCACGATGAAGGCGTAAGCCGGAACGAGTCCATTCTGGAACAGGCCGAAGATCGCCGACACGATGTAGAGGGCGGTGAGCCCGTCGAACGGCAGGAAGAGCGCGAGCGCGACCGCCTGAAGCAGCGAGCCGGAAAGCAGCGTCGCGAGGCCGCCGATCCTGTCCATGATGACGCCGCTTGCGAGCCGGCTGACAATGCCGAAGCCGAGCATCAGCGCGAGCATCTCCGCTCCTCGCGCGGGCCCGTAGCCGAGATCGACGCAGTAGGCGACGATGTGGACCTGCGGCATCGACATCGCAACGCAACATCCGAGCGCGGCAACGACGAGCAGCCCCTGGAGCGTGTTCGGCGCAAGGCCGAGCGGGCGCGTCTCGGCCCGTTCGCGCGACGCCGCAGCCGAGGCCTTGCGGGGAACCTCCGCCGGCACCGGCTGACGCAGCACGAGCGCAAGCGGAAGCATCGCAACCACGCACACCCCGCCGACAACGAGCTGCGCCGTCCGCCACCCTGCGCCCGCGACCAGCGCCTGCAGGACCGGCGGCCAGACCGCTCCGGCGAGATCGTTACCGCTTGCGCAGAGCGCGACCGCGATGCCGCGATTGCGGTCGAACCAGCGGGAGATGTCGGCCACCAGCGGCGAGAAAACAGCCGAGGCACCGAAGAGGCCGATGAACACGCCGCTTGCGAGTGCGAACACCCACATGGTCGGCGCGGCGGCCGTCGCTGCATAGCCGACGCCGAGCGAAAGACTGCCGGTCACCACCGGCACGATGACGCCGAAGCGGTCGGCAAGCCGGCCCATCATCACGCTGCCGCCGACGAAGCCGAGCATCACGAGCGTCTAGGGCAGCGAGGCGCTCGCGCGGTCGGTGCCGAACTCCGCCTGCACCGCCGGCAGGATCACCACGACCGACCACATCCCGACGCTGCCGACCGTGGAGAGCGTGAGCGCGGCAGCGAGCCTGACCCAAGCGTAGCGCGACTCGATGCCGCCCGAACGCCACGCGGCGCGGCGCGCCATGACCCGCCCCTCCCTACAGCTCGGTCTCGGACCCCAGTCCCGCCCGATCCGCGCCGCAATCGCCCGCCATGGTCCCGCCCGCTCCTGGCCGACCCGCTCGCCTCACCGCCGACCGCGCAGCGTGACCACCGACCGCTCCCCCCAGATCCCCGGCCTGATGGCTCATCTCGCCGCGGCCGCTATCGGTGCGGCGGTGGTGGTGCTGTCGTTCGGCCCCACACCGTGGGAGTTCTGGGAGGGAGTCCTGTCGCCGACCGCCACGGGATGGATGCTCGCAGGCCCCATGGGGCCCGACCCGGTGCAGTACTGGCTCGGCTGGAGCTGGTTCCGCCGTGACGCCTGGCACATCCCGCCCGGGCTGAACCCCAACTACGGTCTCGAGCTGTCGAGTTCGATCTTCTACGCCGACACCATCCCGCTCATCGCGCTCCCGCTGAAGGCGATCCGGAGCCTCGTCACAGTCGAACAGTATTGGGGCATGTGGCTCCTCTTCTGCGGCATGGCGCAGGCGGTGCTCGGGCTCAGACTCGCCGCGCTGTCCGGCATCGGCATCACCCCGGCCGGAACGCTCGCGCTGCTCGGTGCCTCGGCGCTGTTCGCCCTGCAGCCGATGATGCTGATGCGCATGGCGGGCCACCTCGCGCTCGCGGGGCAGTGGACGGTACTCGCAGCCCTCCTGCTCTGCTTCACGGAGGGGCGCGGCGCGCGGCGCCCTCTGGCCTGGGCCTTGCTCGTCTCCGCCACGAGCCTCGTGCATTCCTACCTGCTCGTCATGGTCGGCGCCTTGTGGGGAGCTGACTGGCTGCGTCGGACCATCGCCGCCCCCGCCCTGGGGCGTGCTGCCGAGGCCGTGCTCGTGCCCGCGCTCGGCGCGGCCGGGCTCTGGGCCGCCGGGTTCTTCGTTCTGCGCGCCGGTCTCGAGGCCTGGGGCTACGGAGATCTCGGGTTCAACGTGCTCGCCTGGTTCGACAGCACCCTGTGGGGATCGATCCTGCCGCCGATCCCGGACCTGCGCCACGGCGAGTCGGGCAGCGACTATCTCGGCCTCGGGGGGATCCTGCTGCTCGCCGCCGGGCTCGTGACCGTGTGTCTCCGGCGCGACCTCGGGATCCGTGCCGCGCTCATGCGCAGCTGGCCGCTTGTGGTCGTTCTGATCGCCTTGATCCTGTTCGCGATGACGCACATGCCCTCCATCGCCGGCGTGCGGATCACCCTGTTCGAGCCGCCGCCCTGGATGCTGAGGCTTGCCGGAATCCTGCGCGCCTCGACCCGCTTCGCCTGGCCGCTCGCCTATGCCCTGCTCGCTTCGGCGGCGATCGTGACGCTGCGCGCGCTCGGGCCGAACCGTGCCCGGCTCGCCGCCCTTCTCTTTGCCGCACTCGCCGCCGTTCAGCTCGTCGATCTTTTGCCCTCGATCCGCCACTACGAATCGCTCGTGATCAAGGAGCCGCGGATCCAGCCCGAGCGCCTGCCCGATCCGTTCTGGGACGAGATCGGCAAGGCCTACACGCGGATCCGTGCGGTGCCGGCGGCCGACCGCGGGCTTCACTGGGAATCCACCGCGCGCTTCGCCATACGTCACGGCATGACGACCGATGCCGTCTATCTGGCGCGGATCGACCCGGGCGCGATCGCCGCGCTCCGAGAGAAGATCGCCGCGCAGCTCTTCTCCGGCCGTCACGAGCCCGGCACGGTCTATGTCCTGCGCGACCGCGACACGCTCAAGCGCGCCGATTTCGGACGCGACCGGGAGCGCGACCCGATGCTGCTCATCGACGGGCTCGTCGTTCTTCTCCCGGGCTGGGGCGACCGCCCGATCCCCTCCCATCTGCGCCGGCTCGCCCCGCCCTTCGAGGACCTGCCGGAGGGAACCATCACCGAGGGCGTTCGGTGAGCCCGCTCGTTCCCGCTCTCACGAGCCCAGTCGGCCTCGCTCTCTCAATGCTCGCCGCCTCGCTTGCTCTGCGCTCGCTCTCCTTCGTTCCGGCGGTGATCGACACCGACGAGGGGCTCTACATCCTCCAGGCGCGGGACTGGCTTGCCGGCACCTGGCCGCTGATCGGTGTATGGGACATGCACCCGATCGGCGCGCCGGCGCTCGTCGCGCTCGCGCTGATGCTGCCCCTTCCCGTGATCTTCGCCGTGCGGCTGCTCGGCGCAGTTGCCGTGGCAGTGGCCGGAACCGCGCTCTTCGCGCTTGCTCGCGTGCTCGGGCTGCCCGCCGTGCCGGCCTATGCCGCTGGCCTGCTCTCGATCGCTCTGACAACGAATTTCGGCGGCCTCGCCACCAACACGGAGGTGCTGTTCTCGCCCTTCGTCGTCGCCGCGCTTGCGCTCGCGGCCCGCGAGGGGGTGCGTACGCTCGACGATCTGCAGCCCCCAAGGCCCGTGCGGATCGCGCTTGCGGGCCTGCTCGTCGGCATCGCCCTCGTGATCAAGTCGGTTGCGTTCTTCGAGGGCTGCTTCGCGTTCGCGGTGATGGTCGGACCTGCTCTGACGAAACGACTGCTCGCCCCGCCTGCCCTGCTCCGACACGCGGCGCTCTATACCGCCGCCTGCGGCGCGCCGACCCTGCTCGTGGGGTTGGCCTACGCGGCGCAGGGCGCCTTCGACATCTTCCTCGATGTCTGGTTCGTCGCCCCCTTCCGCTATCTCGGCGCCGCGATCACGTTCCGTGACGGCGCCTGGATGCTGGTGGCTGTTACCCTGTTCCTCATCTGGCCGATCGTGCTCGCCGCCGCCACGGCGCTGCCCGGCGGCGAGGTGCGGCGCGTCGCGGGGTTCGGCCTCGGCTGGCTCGTGGCCACCACGCTCGCCATCGCCGCTCCCGGGCAGTTCTTCAATCACTACTTCCTGATCTGGCAGCCGCCGCTGTCGCTGCTTGCCGCCGCCGGCGCATGGGCTCTGGCGCGGCGAATCCTGCCGGCGCGTCCGGGCCTCCTGCTTGCCGCCGCGCTCGGCTTCATCGCCGCCGACACCTGGACCGGCGATGCCGCGCGCCGGATCGAGACCGGCCCAGGCTTCCGGCGCGCCGACCCTATCCGGCTGGTCGCGCAGTCACTGCGCGAGATTGTCCCGGAAGGCTCCACCGTCTACATCGCCAACTACCATCCGGTGGTCTATGTGCTTTCGGGCATGGCGGTGCCGACCCGCTTCGCCTTTCCCCAACACCTCGCCGGTTGGTACAGCGGGGTGACCGGCATCGACGCCGATGCGGAGCTCGACCGCGTGCTTGCCGCGCGCCCTGCGGCGATCGTGGTCGATCGCGGCTGGTGGACGGCCATGCGCCCGCCTGCCCGGGCCGCGATCGAGGCGACGCTCGGGCGCCACTACGAGTTTGCCGCACGTGTTCTCGAGGCGAACGGGCCGGTCGAGATCTACCGTCTCAGGGATCCGCGATGACGACGCTGAGCTATGTGCTCTCGAAGCTGCTCTGGTTCGTGCTGCGCCCCGGCACCTTCGCGCTTCTGCTGTGCCTTGTCGGCCTCGTCGCGTGGTGGCGCGGGCGGCGCTGGGGCCGCTGGCCGCTCGCCTTCGGCCTCGGCTTCTTCGTGGTGGTGCTCGCAACCCCCGTGGCCCCGCTCCTGCTCATCCCGCTTGAGGAACGGTTTTCCCGCCCCGTCGAGCCACCCACGCACGTCGATGGCGTGATCGTGCTCGGCGGCGCGGTGGATCAGAACCTGACCGAGGCGCGCGGGATCCCCGCTCTCAACGGCGCGGCCGAGCGGATGACGGAGGCGATCGCCCTCGCCCGGCGCTACCCGCAGGCGCGGATCGTCTTCACCGGCGGCCAGGGATCGCTCGTGCATGGGGGGCTGACCGAGGCGGATGTCGCTCGCGCGCTCTGGACCGCGATGGGCCTCGATCAGGCGCGCGTGACTTACGAGGACAAGAGCCGAAACACGCACCAGAACGCTGTGCTGACCAAGGAGCTCATCAATCCGAAACCGGGCGAGACGTGGCTGCTTGTCACCTCGGCAAGCAAGATGCCGCGCGCCGTCGGCGTGTTCCGCGCCGCCGGGTGGCCCGTCGTCCCCTGGCCCGTCAACTACAGGACGGGACGCAGCTTCGCAGCCCTCTACGACGCTCCCTTCCCCGAGCGCCTCGCCCAGGTCGAGGGAGCGTTGCGCGAGTGGATCGGGCTCGTCGCCTACTGGATGATGGGGCGGACAGACGCGCCCTTCCCCGCTCCCTGAGGCGATCAGAGCGAGAGGATACGGCCCGGGTGCGCCCGGCCGCGCAGGAGGTCCCACAGCGCGAGCATGTTGCCGCGGAACCGCCCCCAGCGGTCGACATGAGGCTCGGGCGCGATCGAGCGCACGAGGTTGATCGCGCAGTGGCGTGCGGCCGAGGGGATCGCATGGCTCCAGGGAAAGCTCCCCTTCCGCGCGAGATAGATCGGGTTCGCGACCTGGCTGTAGCCGAGGCGAAGCCCAGGCGTGCGCGCCGCCTTCACGCCGAGATGCACACCGCGGGCGCCGGCAAGCCGCAGGATCGTTCCATAGGCAGCAAGACGTCGCGTCACATCGATGTCCTCGTACCACGCATAGAGCGGCAGCGCTTCGTCGACGCGGATCCGGTGCGCGCGCACCGGCGCCATCCGGAACGCCATGTTGCAACCATAGCCGTTGAAGTGCGGCGCGGCGGCGAGCAGATCGGGTGGCGGGATGTCGGCGGCGAGGATCGCCCGCCCCTCCTCGACCGAGATCCCGGGCCCCTTGGCGCCGTCGGCGATCACCGTCCCGGTCGCGACGACGCAGTCCGGTCGCGCCTCGAGCACGCGCCCCAACACCTCGAGGTAGGACGGGGCGGCGAGGAAGTCGTCGTCGAGGAACAGCACCACATCCTCGCGCGCTGCCTCGAGGATGGCGTTGCGCTGTTTCGGCAGCCCGGCCTCTGCCTTGAGGAAACGAATGTTGGGCCGGCGCGCCGGCAGATCGCCGACATCCTCCTCATCCACATGGCAGACGAGGATCGCCTCGGGCGCGCGAGTCTGGCGTGAGAGCTCGGCGATCGTCTCGGCGAGGATAGCGGGCCGGCCACGCGTGGCGATGCCGATGGCGATCGAGAGGGTCATGCCACCGCCTCGAGCGCCTGGGCCGGGGCCCGACGCGCCACCTCTCCCGCCATCAGCCCGCGAAACCGGCCGCGCAGGGTCTCGGCGTGATAGCGCGCGGCCAGCAGGTTCCCCCGCGCAAGGCCGAGCGCGAGGCCGCCCAGAGGGCGGATCACGAAGGACAGGATCGTTCCAACGCGAGCGTGGCGGCGCAGCACCACGCCGAGCCCGGCGCCGTAGAGGGCCGCACGCTCGACGGCGACGTCGGTCATCCGCTTGTCCGGATGCACGATCCGGAGGTCATGGTCGTAGCGGGCGGCGATGCCGCGCCGGATCGCCCGCGCCACGAGATCATTGCCCTCGGCCGAGCCGAACGGCGTTCCGGGCCCCAGCGCCTCGTCGAACCCGCCCAGAGCGAGCGCGACCTCGCGGCGTAGGAAGAGATTGAACTCGATGACGCTGGTCCAGAGATTGGCGAGCGTGATCGGCCCGCTTTGGGCGCGCCAGCGCCCGGATCCGAGCCTTCCCTCGGGTGAGGCTGCGGGGCCGGTAAGCACGCCGAGTGCCGGGTCGGCGGCGAAGGCGCTCGCGGCGCGGGCGAGCACGCCCGCGGGAAGAACGCAGTCATCGTCGGGGAACAGAACGAGCGGCGCGCGCGCATGGCTGAGGCCGAGATTGCGGGCGTGGTTGGCGTTCGCGATCGCAGAACGGATGTGGATGAGCGGCAGACGTTCTGCAAAAGGGGCGATCACGGATGCGACACGATCATCGTCGTTCTGGTCGACGACGATCACCTCGGCTTCGACCGGCGCCTGAGCGACCACGCTCTCGAGCATCTGGCCGAGCTCGGCGCTTCGCCCCCTGGTCGCGACGATCAGGCTGAACGCGGTCATCGCGCTCCCAGCTCGCGAGCAACAAGCGCCTTCATCGCATCGCGGAACACCGCCTCGCCGAAGCGCATCGCGTTCGCGCGGCAGGCCTCAGGCGTGATCGCCTCAGCCAGCCCCTCGAACTGCTCGACGGCGGCGATGATGCTCTCGGGTGTCTGTTCGGCGAAGAACACTCCGGTCGGCTGGTTCGCCGGGGGCGCGCGCACGATGTCGAGCGCCCCGCCGCGGCCATAGGCGATCATCGGCGTGCCGCAGGCCTGCGCCTCGACGATGGCGATGCCGAAATCCTCCTCGGCGGCGTGCAGCGCGGCGCGCGCGCCCTGCATCCGGTCGATCAGTTCCGGTTGCGAGACACGCCCCAGGAATGTGATGTTGGCCGCTCCTCCGGCCGCATCGCGGACCGCCTTCATGTTCGGCCCGTCGCCGATCACGACGAGCTTGCGGCCGGGCATGCGCCGGAACGCCGCCGTGACAAGCTCGACCCGCTTGTAGGGAACCATGCGCGAGGCGACGAGGTAGTAGTCCTGCTTGTCGCGTCGAAGCGTGAAGCGGTGCACCGCCACGGGGGGGTGGATCACCACGCTCTCGCGCCGCCACACCTTGCGGATCCGCTCCGCGATGTAGCTCGAGTTCGCCACCAGCACGTCGACGCCGGCGGCGGAGGCACGGTCCCAGATCCGGAGCCGGTGCAGCATCCACCGAGCGATCGCTCCCTTGAGCCCCCGCTCGCTGCCGCTCTCGCGGAGATACTGGTGCTGAAGGTCCCAGGCGTAGCGCATCGGCGAGTGGATGTAGCTCACATGCAGCTGCCCCGGCCCGGTGAGAACCCCCTTGGCGACCGCGTGCGAGGAGGAGAGAACGAGGTCGTAGCCGGAAAGATCGATCTGCTCGACCGCGAGCGGCATCAAGGATAGGTATTTGCGAAACTGGGTGCGCGCGAACGGCAGGCGCTGGATGAAGGTGGTGCGGGGCCTCCGCCCGCCGAGAAAGCCGCGTTCCGCCTCGGGAAGGAAGTCGCAGACCGCGAAGAGATCGGCCTCGGGCCAGGCGAGCAGGAGCTGCTCGAGCACGCGCTCGGAACCGGCATAGGTGTCGAGCCACTCGTGCACGATCGCGACCTTCATGCGCCCACCTCCGCCACGGCCTCGAGCAGCCTCTCGGCGGCTGCCCGCCAGGTGAAGCGCGCCGCCCGCTCCTTCCCGGCCGCACGCAGGGCGGGGGCAAGACCGGGCTCGTCGAGCAGCCGTTCGAGCGCCGCCGTCAGGCTCTCGGGGATGGCCGGGTCGAACCACAGAGCCGCGTCGCCGCACACTTCCGGCACCGCGCCGGCGCGCGCGGCGATGACGGGGCAGCCGCTCGCCATCGCCTCGAGCGGCGGAAGGCCGAAGCCCTCGTAGCGGGAGGGGAAGACGAGGCAGAGCGCTGCCTCGTAGAGCGCGCGAAGCTCGGCATCGCTCACCCGGCCGAGGGCGATGGCGCCGGGGCCGGCAACGTCGCCTGCGGGGCGGAACACGGCTGGGTCGGCCGCGCCGGCGGCGGCGAGCGTGATCCCGCGCGCGGCGAGAAGCCGCGCCGCCGCTGCGAGCGCCCCGAGGTTCTTGTGCGCCGCCCGCGTGCCGACCGCGAGCACGAAGCGCTGCGGCTCGAGGCCATGGCGGGAGAGTATGGAAGGGTCGGCCGGCTCTCGAAGCGCGTGCTCGCCCCCCTCGTAGGTCACGGCGATCAAGGCCTCCGGCACAGCCAGGGCGGCGGCGATACGCCCGCGCGAGAAGGCGGAGACGGTGACGATCCGCGCCTTGCGCCGGGCGAGCAGACTCTGCAGCAGCCGATACCACATCCGGAAGGCGAAGGAGTAGCTCTCCGGCGTGTCGAAGGCGCCGGCGTCGTGGATGACGACGAGCTGTTTCGCACCCGCAAGAAGAGGCCCGGTATTGCCAAGGCTGACCAGAACCCGCCCGCGCGCGGCCCGCGGCAGGTCGAGCTGCTCCCACACCTGGCCGTGGCGTGACCCCGTGGTCTCGACCGGGATCGGGGCGAGCCATGGCGCCACGGTGCCAGGGGGCGCGACAAGGCGGATCGGCGGTGCCCTTCCCTCGGCCACGAGGGTGGCGAGCGCTCGGGTGATCTCGATCGCATAGCGCTGCACGCCGGTGAGCGCCTGGGTGAGGAATCGGCCGTTGACGACGATCTCCCTCATCGTCGCAGAAGCGTTCCCGGGGAGCGCAGCGCAGCGGCAAAGGCGGCGCGCTCGTCCGCCGCGAGCGTACGCCAGCCGAGCGCGGCGAACAGCCCAAGGCAGGCCATGCCGACCCCAAGGGCGGCGCCGACAGACGGCATGGAAGACGCCGCGGCGAGGCCGGCTCCTGCCGCCCCGACGGGTGCCGCGAGCGCGCGCAGCGTCGACGACGCCGCCGGATAGACGCTTGCGGCCAGAACCGCACGGCCCGCGCAATCGGCCGCCGCGCGAAGGCTCCAGGCGATCGCAGCCCCCTCGATCCCGATCGCCAGCAGGAGCAGAGCCGAAAGCGGAACGAACACGAGGGCCTGGGCGAGCGCAAACCGCGCCGTGAGGTCTGGCCTGCCGACCGCCTCGATCAGGCTTCCCGGAGCGAAGGCGACACAGTTGAACAGGATGCCGACGCCGAGGATCCGCAGCACCGCCGCCCCGCCCTCGGCGAACTCCGCCCCGAGCCAGAGCCGAAGCCCGGGCTTCGCGAGCGCAACGAGCACCACCGCCGCCGGCAGGACGATCGCCGCGATCAGCAGCGTCGCCTTGCGCACCAGCGCCACCGTCTCGGTCGGAAGGAGGCGGAAGGACGAGGCGAGCGCGGGCAGAAGAGCCTGTGCGACCGCGACGGGCAGGATCCAAAACCGGATCACGAGATCAAGCGGGGTGGCGTAGAAGGCGACGGCCTCGAGCGTCAGAAGCGCGCCGATCAGGAAGCGGTCGGCATAGAGAAGCGCCTGGGTCACGGCGGAGGCGAAGGTCATCCATCCGCCGAAGCGAAGAAGCGGCACCACAGGCGCGAGCCGGACCGAGCGCCAGGAGAGGCCGGGCAACAGGGGCCGCACTAGAAGCGCATAGGACACGGTGTTGGCGAGCCGGCAGCCGACGAGAGCGAGCATCGCGCCGATGAGCGAGTTCCACACCAACAGGACAAGAACCGGCCCGAGATAATAGAAGACGGAGACTGGGATGGTGACGAGGTTCGCCACCCGGAAACGCTGGTGCGCGGCGAGCACGCCCCAGAGAGCGGCGTTGGCAACGACGAGCGGCGCCGCCGCGACGAGCACGCGCATTGCCCCGACAGCCTCCTCGACGAGGCCGGGAGGCACGTTCAGAAGCCGTTCGACCAGCGGGCGGATCCCGACCCAGGCAAGGCCCGCGAAGAGGGCGCTCGAACCGACAAGAGCGGCGAGAGCCGAGGCGACGAGTTCGCCCTCCCCCTCGCGCCGGCCTGACCCGATCCGCTCCGAAAGCGCCCGCGTCAGCGCCGGGCCCACCCCAAGATCGAGCATCCCGAACACGCCGACGAGCGCTAGCGCGAGCGTGAACAGGCCCCAGCGTTCGAGCCCGAGCTGGCCGACCAGCACCGGGGTGAGTGCGAGGGCAAGCAGAAGAGGTAGGCCGCGGCCGAGCGCGTTCCACGCCACACCCGCGACCAGCCGCCTGCCGCCCGCGCGGGAGGCGACGTCTTCGGTCATCGACCGGACCAATAGCCCCGCCGCCGAGGCGATGCAGCCGGCGAGACGCGGCGTCGATGACCGCTCAGTAGGCGCCGCGGCGAGAGAGCACGGCCGCGGGGGTCAGGAGCAGGATGCGCAGGTCTTCGAGCAGCGAGGGCTGCGTCGCGTAGGCGACATCGAGCGCAACGCGTCGGTCATAGCTCGTCTCGCTTCGGCCGCTGATCTGCCACGGCCCGGTGATGCCGGGGCGGACGAGCTGGTAATGCTCGGCCGCTGCGCCGTAGTAGGTCGCAAGCTCGGACGCCTGGACCGGACGGGGCCCGACCAGGCTCATCTCGCCCTTCAGCACGTTGATCAGCTGCGGCAGCTCGTCGAGCGAGCTCGCGCGGAGGAAGCGGCCGATCCGGGTCACCCGCGGGTCGTTCTTGAGCTTGCGCGTGGCCGCCCACTCGGCCCGCGCCGCCTCGTCGGAGGCGATAAGCGCAGCAAGCTGCGCTTCGCTGTCCACGACCATGGTGCGGAACTTGAGGCAGTTGAACGGCCGCCCGCCGCGCCCGACACGGGTATGTGAGAACAGGGCCGGGCCGCCATCGGCGCGCACGAGTGCGGCGATGACCAGCATCGGCACCGCCAACAGGACAAGAAGCGAGGCAGCGCCGACGAGATCGATCGCGCGCTTCACCACAGGGCGCAGCACGGCAGCCACGCGCTGCCCGCCCGAACGGCCGACGAAGAACTGAGCCCGCAACGACGGGTAGGCCCGAAGACCGGACATGACCATCCTCTTTTCCCGCTGGACCCGCTGTCCCTGCCTTGCGGGCGCACGCGGCCGTTGCGAGGGTCTCGCCGCGGCACCCAGGAGTGGTTCGGATCACCAGCGCGCGCAGTCTCTCCGTCCTCGTGGGCGGCTTCACGACGTGGTTGGGGCGGGATTGTGGCGCTGCAGCAACCGCCGCGCGAGGAGCGAACACGCCCTGCCGGCGCGGATGCCGCCTGCGTTGACGCGCGACAGCAGGAACGGCACCAGACGCGGGTGGCAACCCAGCACAGAGAAGCGGACCAGCATTTTCCACGCCTTTCGGCTTATCTCGCCGCCGCGCTGGTCGGACTCTGCCAGGCGCTCCTCGTCTTCCCGGCCGACTTCCTGTTCCCCGCCGCCGGTGGCGACACGGCTCTTGTCGGTGATGCAGCGCAGCATGCGATTGCGCAGCGGTATTTCATCGCCGACTCATGGCACTGGCCGCCACTTCTTGCACGAAACATGAACGCTCCCGAAGGCGTGAACATCGCCTTCGCCGATGCCATCCCGCTGCTCGCTCTGCTGCTCAAGCTCGCCAGACCCCTCCTGCCACCTGGGTTCCACGGCATCGGCCTCTGGTATGCGCTGATGACCATTGCCCAGCCGGCGGCCGCCGTCTGGGCGCTTCGGGGAACGGGCGAACGGCGCCTTCTGCCTGCGCTCGGCATTGCCCTCGCCGCCCTTGGCACCCCTGCCTGGCTCGCGCGCTACGGCCATGCGGCCCTGACCGGTCACGCCACGATCCTGGGCGCGCTCGGCCTCTATCTCAGGCTGGTGCGGAGGCAGACGACGCTGCTTTGGGCCTTCGCAGCCTTCACGATGGTGTCGACCCTGCTGGTCCACCCCTATCTCGCGGCGATGGCGCTTGCCGTCCTTGGAGCGGTGCCGCTGACGCTGCTCCTGCGCGGAGATAGGGGCTGGGTCGCGGCCGGAGCGGGGGTCATCGCCTCAGGCCTCGCCGTCGCGGCCGCCATGGCGGTGCTCGGCTATTTCGGCGCCGCGGGGGATGGAGGCTACGGCAACTACGCGCTCAATCTGCTCTCCCCGCTCTGGCCCTATCGCTCTCTGCTGCTTGGCGGCAGCATCGGCCGGGAGATCGACGCGACTGGGTTCGGCGGCTGGGAGGGCTATGCATGGCTCGGCGCCGGGCTCGTCGCGGGGCTCGTGCTCGTCGTGCTTCTTCGGCCTGGAACGGCTCGGACGACGCTCCGACGTCATGCCGGGCTTGCGCTCGTGCTCGCCGGGCTCACCGCGCTTGCGGTGAGCCACCGCGTCGGTGTGGGCGAGCGGATCGTTCTTGATCTCGGCGCCGCTCCTGCCTTCCTCGAGCAGTTCCGCGCCTCGGGGCGGTTCTTCTGGCCGGTGCTCTATGCTCTTCTCGTCGGGACGTTCGCGCTGCTCGCCGGGGCGGGCAGAGCGGGACCCTGGCTCGCCCTCCTCGTCGGCGTGGTCCAGATCGTCGATGCGACCCCGATCCGCCGCGACCTTGCCGCCTGGGCCTCGGCCCGCCCGGGATGGACGCTCGATGCGCCCGCGCTTCGCGCACTGATGGCGGAGGCGGAGCGGTTGACGCTTCTGCCCTCCTGGCCTTGCATCCCGGCCGGTTCCACCCGGAACTTCATGCAGGCGCATGAGGCGCTGCTTCTTGCCTCCGAGCGGGGCCTGCCGGTCAGCACCATGCATGTCGCGCGCTGGCTGACCCCGCCCGTGTGCGACGACGCGGCGCGCGCCGCGGCGCCCTTTGCTTCTGGCGAACTGCGTCTGATCCTGCCCGAGGCGGTGCCGGCTCTTGCGCAGCTCGTGCCGGAGGGCGAGACGCGCTGCCGCGCGCTCGGCGAGGCCGTGGCGTGCCGGTAGCGCCCCCCTCTCCCCTCCCGACCTGCCGGCCCGGGGTGAGGGCGGGGGCCACGGCCCTGCCGCTTACCCGCCCGTCCTCGGCATGATCGCTGCCTTGCCCCACCACACGGCACGGCGAGGATCGGCTGATCGCGCCCAGCCGCTCAGCCCAGAGCCGCGATCGAGGCATCCGTGGTCGTCACAAGCGCGACACTCTGCATCGCATAGTTGATCGAGGCACGGTGCCAATCGGCGTTCATCGTCGAGCAGGCATCCTCCGGGATCACCATAACATAGCCCTTGTCGGCCCCTGTGCGCGCCGTGTGCTCGATCGACATGTTCGTCCAGGCACCCGTCTCGATGATCACGTCGCGGCCTTCCGCCTTGAGGATCGTCTCGAGCATCGTGCCTTCCCAGGCCGACATGCGGTTCTTCTCGACGACGTGGTCACCCGGCCTCGGCTCGAGCCCGGGTACGGGCGCCGCGCCCAGGTGCCGCGCACCATCGCGTTGGCATCCACCACCCCCTCGAACAGCGGCGCGTTCAGCGTCATGCCCTTGCCGCCTGGCGGGACGACGAACCAGACATGGATCACCGGAACGCCCAAGGCGCGGCACCGTTCCGCAAGGCGGGCGATGTTGGCGATCGCGTTCTGCTCGCGGCAATGCTGGGCGGAGTCTGTGGAGGCGAAGGCGCCGCCCTCCATCACCACGTCGTTCTGCATGTCCTGGATGATCAGAGCGCAGCGCCGCGCGTCGAGACGCAACGACTCGGACGCGCGCGGCGCCCGCGCCGAGTCGGCCGCGCGCATGAACGGCTCGTTGCGCGGCCCCACCCTCGTCTCGACCGCATAGATCGAGGTGGAGGCGCACACGAACAGCGTCCTCCAGTCTTCGCCGCCCCAGGCGAGGTTCGCCGCCGGTTCGGGAATGGACACGCGGCCGATATGTTTCCCGTCAGGCCGGAACACCCATAGCCCTCCGGGGCCCGTGACCCAGACATTGCCCTCCGCGTCACATTTCATCCCGTCCGGAACGCCCGGGTTCAGGCTCTCGCGAATGCCGGAGGCGAAGACCCGTCCATTCCGGACCGATCAGTCCTCGGCCACCTCGAACACACGGATGTTCGCCTGCTCCGTGTCGTTCACGTAAGGAAGACGCTCGCAGGGCGAGAAGCAGAGCCCGTTCGGCTGCGTGAACAGATAGCGCTCGACCAGAAGCTGCGGCTCGGCGCCGGGGATGTGGTTCGGGGCAAGCCGATAGACGCCCTGGAAGCCGAGCTGCCGCGGCCGTTCTACGCCGTAATGTGGCATCCTGCCGTACCACGGATCGGTGAAGTCGATCGCCCCCGAGGAGTGCACGCAGAGGTCGTTCGGGCTGTTCAGCTCCCGGCCCTCGAAATGCGTCGCCAGAACCTCCTGCCTTCCGTCGGGCCGAAAGCGCGCCACCGCACTCGTCGCATGCTCGCAGGCGAGCAGGTTCAGGGCGGCGTCGAAAGTGAGCCCGTTCGCTTTGTTCGAGGGCCGCATCACTTCGCGCACGCCGTGGCGGTCCCACCGCCGCCGCACATCTCCCAGCATGTCGGAGAAGTAGAGCGCCTGTTCCTGCGGATACCGAACCGGGCCTTCGGTGAAGATGAAACCGCTGCAGAGCTGCCGCACCGGGGCATGGGGATCGATTAGCCGCTCGAATCCAGCGTCGAGTGCCGTACGTGCCATCGCCTCTCGCCTCCGATCACGCGGGGAACCAGTCGGGGCGACAGACAGTCTGGGTGATTGGCCCCGGCACCTCCATCCCGAGCCGGCCGACGATCTGCCCCTGGACGACCTTTGCCGGACGATCATGCACCGGCAGGAGGAAGGTGGACGTGCTGAGCAGCTTCTTCACCGCCGCCTTCTCGGCGCGCTTCGAGCCCGCATGGTTGCCGGTGACCTGGATCTCCTGAGCGAAATGAAGCCGGAACGGTTCGACGATCTGTTCCTGGATGTCGTCGATCACGTCGCCGCAGATGGTCGCGCGCCCCTCGGCGGTCTCGACATGGACATTCATCGACCCCTCGGTGTGCGCGTTCGCCGCCTCGAGCACCACGCCGGGGATCAGCTCGATCGGCCCTGAGAGCTCGAGGTCCTCGAAGCGCAGCGCCTGTGGCGTGTGCAGGCGCTCGATCAGGTGCATGATGTCGGGCTTCGGGTATTGCGGGTGCATCAGGCCGGAGACGGAGCACTCCATCTCCCGGCGGTTGTCGACCACCGTCGTGTTCATTGGGAAATGATCGTCCTTGCCGGCGTGATCGATATGCAGGTGGGTATGCACGACGTAGCGCACGTCGCCCACCTTCACCCCGTGCTTGGCGAGTTGCCGCTCGAGCATGTTTTCGTGCGACTGCAGCCCGCGCATGCCAAGGGTTTCCATGATCGCGTTGTCGCGATACCTGGCGTCGACGACGATCGGATACTGCCCGCCGAGGATCAGGAACCCGTAGGTGCAGACGCGCCGCGTTCGCCCGCAGTCGCGACCGAGCACGAGGAAGCTCGACTCGAGCTCGATGTCGCCATAGTCGAGGATCTTGATCTCGAGCGGCATGACACCCTCTCCCTCAGAGCCGGTAGACCCGGCGTGCCGTGTCGTTGAAGATCGCGCGCATGGCGCCATCACCGAGCGGCCGCGCTGCGTCACGATGCGCGGCGATGAGCGCCGCATAGTCCGTCCAGAGCTTCTCGATCGGGAAGTTCGAGCCGAACAGGCAGCGCTCCGGCCCGAACAGCTTGACCGTCTCCGCCGTGATCCGAGCCACATGGTCACGATCGAGCCGGCGCAGGAAGGTGCCGAGGCCCGAGAGCTTCGCAACCACGTTCGGCCGCCGCGCAAGCTCCGCCATGCCGCGGCGCTAGCGATCCATGCCCTCCTCAGAGAGACCCTCAGGCATGCCCGCATGCTGCAGCACGAGCGTGGTCAGAGGCGCGGCATCGGCGAGCGCGGCAGCACCCTCCATCTGCGGCGTGAACACCTGCAGCTCGAACACGAGTCCGCGCTCGCCGAGAGAGGCAACGTTCCGCTGCAGCACCGGATTGAGGCAGAAATTGGGGCGGGAGGCGAAACGGTAGAGCGGGTTCTCGTGCCAATTCAGCTGCTGGCGTATGCCGCGCAGACGGCGGTTTCTGGCGAGCGAAGCCACGGCGTCACGTGCCCCCTCGCGCGTCAAATCGCCAGAGCCGACGATGGCCTGCGGCCAGCCCGTTCGCTCCGCCTCCGAGGAGACCCAGGCGACCTCCTCCTCGGCCCTTCCGGCCGGCCAGTTCGCCTGGATGTAGACCGCCGCCTCGACTCCCTGCCCCGCGATGTCGAGCAGATATTCCTTGATCAGGTAGTCGCGCCGGTTCGGCTCGTAGGGGCCGAAGATCCTCGGCTGCATCGGCCCCGACAGCCAAGGAAGGTCGTCACGGCGCCAGATGTGGAAATGCGCATCGACCGTCATCGGCGCCCCCTGTTGCGGGCGTAGCCGAGCACCTCATCGGCAATCGCCTCCACGCTCGCACTGCTGCCGAGACGATCGAGCATGGGCAGGATTGCCCGCATCGCCGTCGTCTCCGGCCGGTACGCCGGATCGGCGGCGAGCGGCGATAGCCACAGCACGCCCCAGGCGAGCCGTCGCAGCCGCGCCATCGCCGAAACGAGGGCTTCTGGCCCGCCGCGCTCGAGCCCGTCCGAGACGACGATCACGAGCGCCCCGCGCGCGAAGGAGGCAAAACGCGGTACGGAGAGGAACACGGCGAGCGCCTCGCCAAGACGCGTTCCGCCGTCCCAGTCCGCCACCAGGCCCGAGGCACGGGCGAGGGCGGCATCCGCTTCGCGATGCGAAAGCGCGCGGGTGATCTGGGTAAGCCGCGTGCCCAGCGTGAAGGCCTCGACACGCTCCGCCCCCTGTACGAGAGCATGCGCCAGCCGGAGTGTTCCCTCCGTCAGCGTCTTCATCGAGCCGGAGACATCGATGAGCAGAAGCACGCGCCGCTGCCTCATCTGTCGGCGACGCGTGGGCAGCTGGGTCAGTTCGCCATCGCGGCGAATCATCAGCCGGAAGGTGCGGCGCGGATCGGCGATACCGCCGCTACTCGCTCGAGCCGTCGCGCCTTGCGGCGCGGCAGAGCACGTGCCGCCGTGCGCCTCAGCCGGCGCACGGTATCGTCGGTGCGGCCCCCACTGAATTCCCGGCGCGACCGCCGCTCGGCCCGCGTGGCCTGCGCGCCTGTTTCCTCGATCTCCCCCCCGTCGGAGAGGAGCTCGAAGCCCGCAGCATCGAAGGCCGGCGGGAGATCTTCCGCCTCTCCGGAGACCGGTGCGGCGATGAAACGGCCAAGGAAGACACGGTCGAACACCTCGTCGAACCCCGCCCGGCGCTCAGGCTCAGGGCCGAACAGGGCGTGCGCGGCGCGCCGCACGTCGCCGAGCGCGCGGGGGCCGAGCAGCCCGACGGCGGCGATGAACCCCTCCGTCTGCTCTGGCGATGCCGCGAACCCCGCCTCGCGAAGCGCTTGAGGAAAAGCGAGAAACGGCGCCAGCGCCCGCGGAAGCATCATGCGACGGCCTCGGTGATCAGGGCATCGAGCCGTGACGCGAGGAAGGAGAGGTGCTCCTGATCCTTCAGCGCCACGCCGATCGCGCGGGCGAAGGCGCGCGGCCAAGGTGTCCCTTGGGCGGCAAGAAGTGTGGCGGCCTCCGCCCACTCGACAGTCTCGGCCACGCCGGGGGGCTTCGCGAGCGGCTCGGCACGCAGCCGATTGACGGCGGCGACCACGCGCTCGGCCGTCGCGCGCGCGACTGTGGACGCCCGCATCATCACGATCTCGGTCTCGAGCGCCGGATCCGTGTAGTCGATCCAGGGGTACACGCAGCGCCAGCGCAACGCCTCGTGGAGCTCGCGCGTCCGGTTCGAGGTCAGCACCACCACGGGCGGCTCGGCGGCGCGGATGGTCCCGCGCTCGGGAATCGAGATCGTGAAGTCGGAGAGGAATTCGAGCAGGAAGGCCTCGAACTCGCGGTCGGCCCTGTCGATCTCGTCGAACAGGAGAAGCCTCTGCCGCGGCTCCTGAAGCGCGAGAAGAAGCGGGCGGGCGATCGGATACTCGTCAGCGTAGAGGTTCACGTACGCGTCGCCCGCCTGGCGAATCGCGAGCATCTGGCGCGGGAACTTCCATTCGTAAAGAGCCGCGGACGCGTCAATCCCCTCGTAGCACTGCAGCCGGATCAGCTCCCTCCCGAGCACGGAGGCGAGCGCCTTCGCCGCTTCCGTCTTCCCCACACCTGGCGCGCCTTCGAGCAGGAGCGGCTTGCCGAGAGCAAGGGCAAGTTAGGCGGCGGTCGCGAGCCCGTCGTCGGCGATGTACTGGGCGTCGCGCATCGCGCGCGCGACCGCATCCGGTCCGTTGAGCCCGGCGATGCTGCGGCGGATGGGCATCGTTCAGAGGCGCTTGCGCGGCCGCGCCCCGCCTTGAGCGCGAAGGCCACGTAGCACCTTCTCGGGTGTGACCGGAAGCTCATCGATCCGAACGCCAACGGCGTCATAGATCGCGTTCACCACCGCGGGCAGAACGAGTTTGGCGCACATCTCTCCCGGCCCCTTGCCGCCATAGGGCCCGTCCGGCGCTGAGCGCTCCAGCATCGAGATGTGGTGCGGCGCGAGATCCCCCGGCCCCGGCATCAGGTAGCCCAGGAAGTCAACCGGCCGGTGCGACGGATCCGGATAGTAGGGTTCCGTCGTTTCCCAGGCGGCATGGCTCATGCCCATCCACGCGTCACCGCGAAGCTGCTGCTCGACAAGCTTCGGGTTCAGCGCCCTCCCCACCTCGTAGGCCGACTTCATGTCGATCACGGCGACCTTGCCCGTCTTGTCGTCGACCTCCACCTCGACGATCATCGCCGCATGTGCGAAACATGACACCGGCGTCATTCTCGCCCCTCTCGGGGTCCACCTCCGAAAGCGGGATCAAGAAGATCCCCCTGCCCGAGACCGTCCGCCCCTGCCGGAACTGGGCCGCTTGGCACGCCGCCATCGTGGTGATCGAGCGTGAGGGAGCACCGCGAACATGGATGTTGTCGCAGCCGTCCGTCACGAGGTCGGCGGGATCGACCTCGAGCTCCTCCGCGGCCGCCTCGAGCATCACTGCCCTCGCCTCCAGTGCCGCCTGGATCACAGCGTTGCCGACACGGTGCGTGCCGCGCGAGGCGAAGGAGCCCATGCAGTGCGGGCCGGTGTCGCCGTCGGCCGTGTCGACGTAGACATCCTCGACAGGGATGCCAAGCGTTTCGGCGGCAATTTGACGCGTCACCGACTTCATGCCCTGGCCGAGATCGATCGAGGAGAGAGTGACGGTGAACTTGCCGTCGGGATTCGCATGCACGAGCGCCTGGGATGGATCGCCGCCGAGATTCATCCCAATCGGATAGTTAACCGCGGCGAAGCCGCGGCCGCGGTGACGCGCCATCAGTGCCTCCTGAAGCCGGAGAGGGAGGAGAAGCGGATCGGGCCCGACCGCGGCGGTACGCCGGGCGCGGGCGGAGCACCCGCTGGCGGTTGCGGCGGAGGCCGCGGCGGAAGCGTCGCAGGGGACGGTGCGGGGCTCGGAGCTGTACGCGCGGCCATTGGCATGACCGGCTCCTCTCGGCGCGGCGCCGGAACGACGCGCGACGGCTCGCGGCGGTCGGCCGCGCGTCCGTGCCCAGAGGCCGTCATGCGCGCGTAGCTTCCGCTCGCGAATCCCTCGACCTTGCCCTTCTCGTCGAGCGCCGTGTGCGCCGCAAGCCGGCCGCGCTCCCCGCCTCCGCCGGTGCGCGACGAGGCGGTGCGCGAGCTGTTGCTGAGCTGCACGCCGGCCTTCTCCGGCACCACCTGTCAGCACTCGATCAGCGCGCAATTCTTGGCGACGCGCCGGTGGGCCTTCATGTCGCCGTCGCGATAGGCGTTAAGGATTCGCAGTTCGATCGGGTTCATCCCGACCGCCTCCGCCACCTTGTCCATATGCGCCTCGATCGCGAAGTCCACGCCCGTGATTCCGAAGCCGCGCATCGCGGTCGCGGGCGTTCGGTTGGTGAAGACGCAATAGACGTCAGCGTAGACGTTCGGGATCGTGTACGGACGCCGAAGGTGCCCGACCGCCTTGATGATCGCGTAAGAAGAAAGCCGCGTGTAGGCACCGCTGTCGAAGTAGCCGATGAAGCGGCGGGCGACGATCCTCCCGTCACGCATCACCCCGTCGGTGATGTACCACCGCTCCGCGCGGACCGCCCACCTGCATCTCCTCCTCGCGGTCCCACAAGAACTTGACGGGCCGCCCCGTCACCATCGCGCCGAGCACCGCGAGCGGCTCATGGACGGAGTCCACCTTGCCGCCGAACCCGCTGCCCCCCCGTTCCGCAAATAAAATGACGGCGGCTCGAGGGAACGCGCAGGAGCTTCGAGGTGGTCGCGAGCGAGAAGAACAGCGCCTGCGTCGAGGTGTAGCAGACGAACCGATCGTTGGTCTCGGGCGCGGCGATGGCGCCGCAGGTCTCGATCGGCGCCACCTCGATCGGCGACATCTGGTAGCGGCCTTCGACCACGAGGTCGGCCCCCTTCAACGCTGCGTCCACGTCGCCGTAGCGGAGCTTCTGGTGGTCGTACTTCCCGTGATAGATGAACTTGTTGCCCGGATAGATGTCGAGCACCACTGGAGCACCGGGGCGGGTCGCCTCCTCGACATCGAGCACGTGCGGCAGAACCTCCCACTCGACGCGTACCTTTGCAGCGGCTTCGCGCGCCGCCGCCTCGCTCTCGGCGATACCGCCGCCAGCGGCTCGCCCTGGTAGCGCACGCGGTCGGTCCCGAGCACCGGCTCGTCATCGATGCCGAAATCAAGCAGGGAGAGGAGCGCGTTGAGGTTGGGCGGCACGTCACGGCCGGTGAGCACGCGCACCACGCCCGCGCTCCGTTCCGCCTCCGAGGTGTCGATCTACCGAATCCGCGCAGCGTGATGGGGCGAGCGCGCGCAGCGCATGTGCAACAGCCCTGGAACAGGTGATTGTCGTAGAAGGGCGAACGCCCCGTCACATGGCCGAGGATGTCCTGACGCCGCGTCGGGCGGCCGATCTCGTTCAGCCTGTCGTCGCGCTCGTCGGCGAAGAACTCCTTGCGGAATTCGATCATCGACTCGCTCATCGCCGTCCTCCCCCCTCCGCGACCGAAAGGATCGCCTCGATGATGGGTTCGTAGCCGGTGCAGCGGCAGAGATTGCCCGAGATCGCCTCGACCACCTCGGCACGGCTCGGGCGAGGGTTGCGGTCGAGCAGCGCCTTCGCTGCCATCCGCATGCCGGGCGTGCAATAGCCACATTGCGCGGCGAAGTGGTCCATGAATGCCTCCTGGAGCGAATGCAGGCTGGCCCCCGCGAGCCCCGCTGCCGTCTCAATCCGCCGTCCCTCAACCGTCTCTGCGAGCACGAGGCAGGAGAGATGCGGCTCGCCGTCGATCAGAACCGTGCAGGCACCGCAGCCTCCCTGGCCGCAGCCATACTTCGGGGTGAGGTCTCCGACACCGCGGCGCAGAAGGTCGAGCAGGTTCTGGCCGTCCTCGGTGAACGCCGCTTGCGCCGCGCCGTTCAGCGTAAAGGTGACAGGCTTCCTCGGCATCAGCCCCGCCCCATGCTCTCGAGAAGACGACGGAGATGCATGCCGGCGACCTCGCACCGGTACCTGGAGGAGGCGATCGCACAGCTCGGCGGATCGATCCCCTGCACCGCCACCTGAACCGCGCGCTCGATCGTCGCCGGCTCGAGCGCCTGTCCCTCAAGGGCACGTTCCACCGCAGCCGCCTGCAGCGGAGCCGCCCCCATCGCCCCATAGGCGACACGCGCCCCCTGATGCGACCGCCCTCGCGCGGAAGATGGGCGGGATCGAGATGATCGACGCACCGCGCGGATGAACGCGCGACACCTTCAGGAACCCGAAGCTGCGCGGATCAAGCGGGCGCGGACAGTCGATCTGCGCAACAAGCCCAGCGCGGGAACGGTCACGCAAGAGATCGGCAAGCGGCCGCGCGCCGGACGACCCCGCCATTACCACCCGCGCGCCGAGCGCAAGCGGCGCCACTGCAAGGTCGCCATAGGGGTGGTGCGCAAACAGATTGCCGCCCACCGTGCCCATCACCCGAACCTGCGGCCCGCCGACCTGGCGCGCCGCCTCGTGCAGGAACGCGAGCTCTCGGTTGGCGAGGATCTGTACCATTGTCACCCCAGCACCGATGCGCACGACATCTCCCGAGGAGACGATCTCGCGCAGCGCGCGGTCGGTGCTCCGAACAAGGCGACGCGGCGCCTCGCCAGCATTGACAGCACGCATCGCGAGCGTACCGCCGCCGAGATAGAGCGCCTTGCCTGATGCGAGCGCGCGCGGCCTCGGCGACCGTCGGATAGGTCTCGACAACGGTGCTCATGTCGCCGCCCCTGTGATGAGATGCTCGCGCAACGCGGCGAAGCCTGCCTCGTAGACCTCTCGGCCGACGAGATCGGCGAGCTCACGCTCGCGCCCTCGAGGCGTGTCTAACCGGCTCTCCCAGTGCCAGAAGGTGCGGTTCCCGTCCGTCACCGGTGCGAGGCGTACATGCGCGACCTAGTTGAGCAGCGGCACCGGCGTCTCAAGGAGGCAGTAGGAGAAGGCCATGTCGGCATCAGACAGCGTCAGCAAAAGCTCCCGTAATTCGGAACCGTCGCGCAGGTGAAACCACCGCACGCAGCCCACCTTGTCGGCGGGCTGACCACGCTCGATCATGCTGTCGGCGACGATCGGGTGCCAGCGATCATGCCCGTTGAAGTCGCGCAGCACAGCCCACACCTCCTCGACCGGCCAGTCGATCACCGTGCTGCGGATCACTCTCGGCATCGCCTCAGCCCGCGAGCTGCCGCTTCAGGGCGTCGAAGCCCGCCTGGAACACGTTCTGCCCGATCCCGGCGACCAGCTCCGCCGCCGCCTCCGGCGCGCACTCGAACTCTGCCGTCCATTCCGCGAAGGTGCGATCGCCATCGGTGATCGGCTTGAGGCGGATGGTCGCGACATAGTCCGTCAGCGGCATCGGGCTTTCGAGGATCGCGTAGGTGCAGAACATGTCGTCGTCGGAAAGGCCGAGCAGGCGTTCGCGGATCCTGTCGCCATTCTGGAGGTGGAAGTCGCGCACGCAGCCCACCCTGTCCGAGGGCTCGCCGTTCTCGATCCGGCTGTCGCGGATCCGTGGATGCCAGCGCGGCAGCGCATTGAAGTCACGGATCCGCTCCCACACCTTGGCGGCCGGGGCGTCGATCACCGAGGAGACGTAAACGCGCGGCATGGCCTAGCGCTTCCCCTCGCCGCCTTCCGGCTTCGGCCCCGACTTGCGCGCCTCGTTCGCGATCCTCTGCATGTCAGCCGCCTCGCGGATCAGCCCGCCTTGCTTGGCGAGGTTGCCGCCCTCGATGCCGATGTCGGAGAGCAGCCCATCGATCAGCGGCGCCTGCACCCGATAGCGGAGCGCCGAGGTGATCACCTCGTCGGTCGGGCTGCCGCTTCGGCCCTCGCCGCCTCCGTTGAGCCCGTCGAGCTGCATGATCTTGATCTCGCGGATCTTCTCGAGCGGCTTGACGGAGGCGGCGACGATCCCCTCGACATGCTCGAGCAGCTTGCGGCGGAAGAGTGAGGCGCGCGCCATGTCGGTCAGCACGTTCTCAGCCTCGTTCATCAGCCGCTGCGCCTCCGCCTCGACGGCGCGCCTGACCTTCTCCGCCTCAGCCGCGATCCTGACCTCGGCGGCCGCCTTTTCGGCGAGCAGGAGGTCGATCTTCTGACGGCGTGCGGCCATCTCCGTTTCGCGAACGGTTCGGCTCCGCTCCTCCGCCTCGGCCGCGCGCGCCCGCGCCTGGTCGGCCTCGATCCTCGCCGCACTCTCCTCGAGCGACTTCCGCGCGAGCGCGATCGCCTTCTCGAGCTGCACCGTCTCGATGATCCGCTCGCGCTCGATCTCAAGCCAACGGCGCTCCGTCTCGTGGCCGATCCGCACCTCGTCGAGCCCGCGTTCGGAGGCAATGCGCGCCTGCTCGATGTCCTCGCGGCTCTCGATCTCTGCCGCGCGCAGCGCCTGCATGCGGGCGATCTCGAGCTGCTCGAGCGACCGCCTCCGTTCGATCCGTGCCGCCTCGAGCACGCGCGCGCGCTCGACCTCGGCCGTCTCGACCTCGCGCTGCGCCGTGATCTGCGCCTGCCGCACCGAGGCCTCGGCCGCGGCCGCTTCGGCGCGCCGCCCGGCAGGCGCGACGATCCGCGCCTGCTCCGCCTCCTCGACCGCCTTGCGGCGGGCGATCTCCGCCATCTCGAGCTCGCGCTCGCGCGAGATCTCGCGCGCGCCAACGGCCTCCTGCGCAGCAACGCGCGCCTCGTCGAGCGCCTTGTCGCGCGCAATCTCCCGTTCCCGCGTCATCACCTCTGCGGCGATCCGCTCCGCCGCAAGCGCCTTCTCG